>Ga0137415_10006182_pt1 | contig 11847 bp, 12 predicted proteins | sample CZODoug3_1_1_16f_FD_183082 | JGI IMG/M metagenome (GOLD analysis project Ga0137415, IMG submission 183082) | Vadose zone soil fungal communities from Angelo Coast Range Reserve, California, USA - CZODoug3_1_1_16fungal (Hybrid Assembly) | ecosystem: Environmental > Terrestrial > Soil > Vadose...
GCGGAGCTGCTGCCAAAATATCCCAACGTCGACGACGTCGTGGGGCTGACGCACAATTATGGCTGCGGCGTCGCGATATCAGCGCCGCTGGCGATCGTGCCGATCCGAACCCTGCAAAACCTCGCGCTGAATCCGAATTTCGGCGGCGAAGTCATGGTCGTCGGCCTCGGCTGCGAGAAACTCGTTCCCGAGCGGCTTTTGCCTGATGGCGCAGACGGCCACATCGTGCGCATGCAGGATGAAACCTTCGACGGTTTCGGCGCCATTGTCGAGGCCATCATGGAAATGGCGGATGCGCGGCTTGCCGTGCTCAACCGGCGCCGCCGCGAAAGCTGTCCCGCATCCGACCTCGTCGTCGGCCTGCAGTGCGGCGGCTCCGATGCATTTTCCGGTGTGACCGCCAATCCCGCGCTGGGCTTCGCCGCCGATCTGCTGGTGCGCGCCGGCGCGTCCGTGATGTTTTCCGAAGTCACGGAAGTGCGCGACGCCATTCATCTGTTAACGCGCCGCGCCGTCAACGAGGATGTCGGCCGTGCCCTGATCCGCGAAATGGAGTGGTATGACAGCTATCTTGCCAAGGGTGACGCGGACCGGAGCGCCAATACCACGCCCGGCAACAAAAAGGGTGGGCTGGCCAATATCGTGGAGAAGTCGCTGGGCTCGATCGTCAAGTCCGGCACCAGCCCGATCGTCGACGTGCTGTCACCGGGCGAGCGCGTGCGCAGGAAAGGCATGACGTTCGCGGCAACGCCCGCGAGCGACTTCATCTGCGGCACACTACAGCTTGCCTCCGGAATGACGTTGCAGGTGTTCACGACCGGGCGCGGTACGCCCTATGGGCTCGCCGCAGCACCCGTCATCAAGGTATCGACACGAACCGAACTCGCGCGCCGCTGGAAGGACCTGATCGATTTCGACGCCGGCCGCATCGCCACCGGCGAAGCCACCATCGAGCAGACCGGCTGGGATTTGTTCCGGCTGATTCTGGAGGTTGCGAGCGGCCGGACCAAGGTGTGGTCCGACCACTGGGGGATTCATAACGATCTCACTCTGTTCACTCCGGGGCCGGTGACCTGAGCCGAAGAAGGCGCCGCTCTCGGCACTTGGCTACTTGGCTGATGTCGAAGGACCGCTTTGCGCCCCCAATTCTCATTGCCGCTTGGCTCCTCACCCGCCGTTCTGATATCGAACACCCCGAAACCAAAACTGGAACACCCATGACCAATCTCCCCGCGCGCGGCCCTTCGCGAAAATGGCTGACTCCGGTCGTGGCGGGGCTGTTCTGCCTCGCCTCGCTCCCATGCCTGGCCGCCGAGGAGCCCGATGTCCCCAAGGACGGCCCGAAGGGCGCGGCGGTCACCGTGCTCAAGGCGGCGAAATCGTGTTTTGGCAACATTGTCGAGGTTTCCGGCATTCTGATCGCGAAAGAGGAAACGTCGGTGCGGCCGGAGCGGCCAGGCCTGAAGGTCGCGGAGGTTCTGGCCGATGCCGGGGACACCGTGACGGCCGGGCAGACGCTGGCCCGGCTGACGCTGCCCGAAGGCGGAAATGTGCAGGTGCAGGCGCCGGTGGCCGGGCTGATCTCCGCCTCCTCGGCGGTCGTCGGGGCGCCTGCTTCGGGCAAGGGCGAAGCGTTGTTTTCCATCATTGCGCGGAGCGAATTCGATCTGATTGGCCTGGTGCCGGTGCGGGATATCGCCAAGCTCGCGGTCAACCAGACCGCGCGGATCAAGATCATCGGCGCCGGCGAGGTCGACGGCAAGGTGCGCCGGGTGGCGACAACCGTCGAGCCCAACAGCCAGCTCGGCCAGGTGTTCGTCTCGGTGACCACCAACCGGCGGCTTTTGGTGAATTCGTCGGGCCGGGCGCTGATCAAGACCGGGCAGAGCTGCGGCGTGTCGGTGCCGCTCACCGCCATTCTCTATGGCACCGCCGGCACCGTGGTTCAGGTGGTGCGGCGGGCGCGGGTCGAGACAAGACGGGTCGAGGTCGGGCTGATGTCAGGCGGCCAGGTCGAAATCCGCGACGGTCTTGTCGAAGGCGACATCGTGGTGGCGCGCGCGGGGGCGCTGTTGCGCGAAGGCGATCCGGTGCGGCCGGTAACCGCCGCTGCGGATGTGAAGTAGCGGGGAAGAGCTTACCTGGAGTCGTCCCTGCGAACGCAGGGACCCATAACCCTTGGTCTCAAAAGTGGAAAAGGCCTCTGCTCCAGGACTGAAATGAGATTCCGCGCCGTATGGGTCCCTGCGTGCGCAGGGACGACTCGGTTTGATTTCTTGGCGCAAAGTGCCTGCAAGAACCCAGCTACCGCCAGTGCAGCAGGCGGGTTTCCAGAAAATTGATCAGCCGCCCCACCGCGAGGCCGAACAGCGACAGGATGACGACGCCGGCCAACAGCTGATCGGTCTGCATCAGGTTGCCGGCCTGCAGGACAAAAGCGCCGATGCCGAATTCGGCGCCGATCATCTCGGCGCTCACCACCAACAGCAGCGCGACCGAGGCGGTGATGCGAAAGCCGGAGAGGATCGAAGGCAGCGCGCCCGGCCAGATCACCCGCCGCACGATGGCGTGGAACGGCACGTTAAAACTCTGCGCCATCCGGATCAGGTTGCGCGGCACCGCGTCGACGCCGCTATAGACCGAGATCGCGGTGGAGAAGAACACGCCGAGCGCGATGGTGGCGATCTTCGGCTGCTCGCCGATGCCGAGCCACAGGATCAACAGCGGCAGCAGCGCGATTTTCGGGATCGGAAACAGCGCCGAGATGAAGGTGATGCCGACGCCGCGCGCCAGGCTAGAAAGCCCGATGGCAAAACCGACGATGATTCCGGCGATGGTGCCGAGAATCCACCCGGTTCCGATTCGCATGATCGACCATGACAGATGATGCCAGAGCGCGCCGCTGACCGCGAGTTTGGTGATCGCGACCGCAATGGCGGACGGCGGCGGCAAGAACAAGGGATTGATCCAGCCGGCGCTGCCGGCCAATTGCCAAAACCCGATCACCAGCGCCAGCGCGATCCAGCCGGAGGTGCGGCCCGCCTTGGGCGTAAAACCCGCACCGCGAAAGGCTACGAGGCGCGGCGCGGTGTCGCGATCGGCTGGCGGGGAACCCTTTTGATTTTCCGCGCGGTCAAGCATGCTGCACCTCGCGCTCGGCGTCGATCGCCTCCTTCCGGATCAGCGACCACAGATCACTTTGCAGCGCCAGCAGCTTTTCGCGCGCAGTGACGTCGCCGCGTTCGCTGCGGGTGAGAGGAATGCTGACGACCTCGCGGACTTTTCCCGGCCGCCGCGACAGCACGACGATGCGATCGGCGAGCCGGACTGCTTCCTCCAGATTGTGCGTCACATAGACCGCGCCCATCGCGCCACCCCCGAGCAGGCGGACAAAATCCTCCATCAGCAATTCGCGGGTCTGCGAATCCAGCGCCGACAGCGGCTCGTCCATCAACAGGATCGCGGGCCGCACCGCCAGCGCCCGGGCGATGCCGACGCGCTGACGCATGCCGCCCGACAATTGCTTTGGGTAGGTGCCGCGAAAATCGGAAAGGCCCGTGCGGCGCAGCGCGTCGTCGATCACCTCGCGGCGCTCGGCGAGATCAAGGCCGGTGTGCAGCAGCGGGAATTCGACATTCTCTTCCACGGTGCACCAGGGCAGCAGCGCAAAATCCTGAAAGACGAACGTCAGCGGATTAAGACTGCCGGGCGGCGGCGCGCCGCGCCATTCCGCCCTTCCCCTGCTCGGCTGCAAAAGCCCGCCGAGGATCGACAGCAACGTGCTCTTGCCGCAGCCGGACGGGCCGACGATCGCCACCACCTCGCCGGCGCGAACCGTGAACGACACGTCGTCGAGCACCGCGAGCGCGCCGAAGCGGTGGCTGATATGGTTGGCGATAAGGTCCATGGCCATTCCTCCCGTCATTGCGAGGAGCGAAGCGATGAAGCAATCTAGTTCTTCATTCGGTGAAGCTTCTGGATCTTCGCTTCGCTCGCAATGACAGCTACATCAATCCGGTTTCACATAGTCCTTGGCGATGATGGCGTCGGCATCGAATCCCTTGTCGACAAATCCCTCTGCCTGCAGCCAGTTGATCTGGTTGGCGACGTTCCTGACGTCGAGCTTGCCGTCGGGATCGATATAGGCGCAGTTGCCGACCACCTGCTCGACCGACAGATTGGTGTATTTCGCGATGATCTCCAACAGCGGTTTGGTCACCTCGTTGATCGGCGCCTTGCCGTCGGCAACAGCGGCCAGGATCACGTCGTGATATTCGCGGTCGGCGCGGGTAAGCGCGCCGAGCAGTTTTGTCACCAGCGGCTTGTTGGCAAGCGTTTTCGGCGAGGCGAATACCGCCCCTAACTGCCACGGCGTTTCGTCGCCGACCCAGCCCAGCAGTTTTGCGCCATCGGCATCCACCAGCGTTCGCGCGGTCGAGGCCGGCAACAGTGCGGCATCGACGGTTTCGCCCTTGAGGGCGGCCGCGGCATTCGACAGCGACTGCAGCGGCAGTACTTTGATGTCGCCGAGCTTGAACCCGTATTTGTCGGCGAGCAGGCCGAGCGAATAGTGAAGGCTGGAGCCTGTTTGCGTTACCGCGATGCGTTTGCCCGCGAGATCCCTTGGGGTCCTGAGGCCGGCGGCATAGGCGCTGTTGCTGGCGAAATAGCCGATCAGGGGAAACCCCGCCTTCTCGCGGCTCATGCCGCCGATCACTTTGAGCGTGCCTTTTCCTGCGAGATTATACAGCCCGGCGGTGAACGCGGTGATGCCGAAATCGATGTCGCCCGACGTGGTCGCCACCGCGATCGGCTGCGCCGCATCAAAGAATTTCAGTTCGATCTCGAGCCCGGCCTCGCGGAAATAACCCTTGTCCTGCGCGATGAACACCGGCGCCGACGACGACAGCCGCAAGACGCCGACTTTCGCTTTCAACATCACGTCGGCGCGAGCGTCGCCGGTGGCAACCAGCGCGAGCAGGCTCACAAGGGCAAGCCGCGCCAGTCCGGCGCGGGCGTGCTGTGTCATGCAATTTCCCCGTCTCTTATCATTCAAATGATCCACTGATCCAATCGGGTTGAAACATTGGCACGATCTTGCAACGACGGCAGCGCGCTCCCTCTCCCCCTGTGGGGTTGGGGAGGGGTTACTGCCTATCGTTGGGCCCTAACCCCTCACCCGGATCGCATCTCCGATGCGATCCGACCTCTCCCACAAGGGGAGAGGTGCACTGAACATGCCGCACGCGCAATTCCAATTCACAATTCAGATTACAAACCTTCGGGTATCGCTTGATCCTGTCCGATAAACGCCCCCGCTTGTTTCAATTGTAACTGCAATTTGTCCACCGCGATGTCACGCGGGATCGTGTTGCCGCCGAGCGCCAGCGCCGCGGCGGTGCCTGCGGCTTCGCCCATCGCAAAGCAGGCACCGGAGACGCGCGCCGCCGACTGGCCGTCATGGGTCATCGAGGCGCAGCGCCCGGCCACCAACAGATTGTCGATGCCTTCGGGAACAAGCATGCGATACGGCAGCTCGTTAAAGCCGCGCGACTCCGGAATCGGCGGAAACTTGAAGATCACGTCGCCGGCGACATGGGATTCCATCGGCCAGCCGTTGACGCCGATCGTATCGTCGAACGAAGCGCAGCCGAGCACGTCCTCGCCCGAGAGCATATAGCCGCCGACCACGCGCCGGGTTTCGCGGATGCCGAGCTGCGGCGGCAGATCGACGATGTAGGATTTTTCAAACCCCGGCACCGTGCGCAGGAAATTGAAGGCGTTGAGCGCCTGGCGGCGGCCATCGATTTCGCCGCGCGTGAGATCGTCGGGTTCGAGGCCGTTGATGGCGGTGCCGTCCTCGCGCGCCAATTGCGTAAAATTCACCCGCCACTCAATTTGCGAACGCTGCGGCCGCACGATCGCGGCCTTGCGCGGAAAATGATGCGTGCCGGCGGCTTCGGCCTTCTCCATCAGCGCCGGAATGGTCCGCCAGGCATCGCCGGCTTTTTCCGGATCGATGCCGTTGAGGCGGAACATCATCGAGGGATACAGCATGCTGCCGGCATTGTCGCCGACCTCATGGCGCGCGCCGGCCCAGGCGGCGAGATCGCCGTCGCCGGAGCAGTCGATGAAAATACCCGCGCGCACCGCCTGACGGCCGGCCTTGGTCTCCAGCATCAGCGCGTTGATGCGGCGCGCATCATGCATCACCACGCCGGCGCCGAGCGCGTGAAAGAGAATATCCACGCCGTGGCTCTCGAGCAGATCGTCGGCGGCGATCTTGTAGGCCGCGGTGTCATAGGCCTGCGCCAGAATTTTTCCCAAGATCAGATGCGGCGCGTTGAGCCCGCCCAGCCGATCGATGCGATCAAGCAGATCCGAGGCAATGCCCCGCACCACCCGATGCATCTCGCCAAAAACATTGGCGTGCAGCCCGCAGAAATTCGTGACACCCGCAGCCGTGCCCATGCCGCCGAGGAACCCATAACGCTCGATCAGCAGCGTGCGGCGGCCATCGCTCGCCGCAGCCACAGCGGCGGCGATGCCGGCGGGCCCGCCGCCGAGGATAACGACCTCATATTCGCCATACAGCGGCACCTGCCGCGCGGGCTCTTCGATTGACTTGGATGGCAAGTCTGCGGATTCCTGGTTGTCGGCGGCGATCATGCCTTGGCGGAGGAATTTTAGCTATCGTGAAGGGGAGTCAGCGCGTCCTGAAACTGATAACTCGCGTCCGCATCAATGGCCATGACGGCGGGGTTTCGGTTCGGAACATCCGAACGCTCAACGGCTGAAGATAATCCGAACGACTTCAGTCGGCGCTCATACGCCTTGCGCCGGACGGGTACGGGCGCTTGAAAGCTGAGCACCGGCGTGTCGGACATCCCGCCGACTCCATGGGTTGCACTGCCGGCCGAGCTTGTGGAAACTGGCCTCCCAATCATCGTGCCCTCTCACAGGAACCTCCACCCCCATGCGTATCTGTATCTTTGGCTCAGGCGCCGTCGGCAGCCATTTTGCGGTGCGGCTGGCGCTGGCCGGACATGACGTCTCCTGCGTGATGCGCGGGCCGCATCTGGAAGCTACGAAGGCGAAGGGCCTGACGCTGCGTGTCGGGACCGCCGAATTTTCGGCACGCGTAACAGCGTCCGACGATCCGGCGGCGCTGGGGCCGCAGGATCTTGTGATCAGCACGCTGAAGGCAACTGGCCTTAGCAGTCTGGTCACCGGTCTGCCGCCGCTATTGCGCGAGGACACCGCGATCGTGTTCGCCCAGAACGGCATTCCCTGGTGGTACGATCTCGGGCTTCCCCCCGATCACCCGCCGCCGCCCGACCTCGCATTTCTGGATCCCGGCGGCCGGCTGCGCGCCGCGGTTTCGAAAGCGCAGATCGTCGGCGGGGTGATCTTTTCGGCCAACGAGATCGTCGAGCCCGGCCTTGTCGCCAATCTTTCCCCCGACCGGAACAGGCTGCTGGTCGGCGAATGCGATGACCGCCCGACCGGGCGGATCGAGCGGCTGCGAGCCACACTCGAGGATGCTTTGATCGGATCGCCAAGGGTCGCACGGATCCGGGAGGCGATCTGGTCCAAGCTCTTGACCAACATGTCGATGTCGGTGCTGTGCCTGATCACCGGGCAAACCGCCAAGGCGGTCAGAGAGGACCCGGCGTTGCGCGATATCTTGCCGCGTCTGCTCGATGAAGCCGACAGCATCGGCCAAAGCTGCTACGCCGACGTCCAGCGCGTCATCCGCGGCGGGCCGGCACCCGATCACAAGCCTTCCATCCTGCAGGACTACGAGCGTGGCCGCCCGATGGAAATCGATACGCTGGTCAGGGCGCCCGCCGCGTTCGCCAAGGCCGCGGGCCTGTCGACGCCGATGCTCGATCTGCTGGCGGGCCTCGCCATCCGCCAGGCGCGCGACAAGGGGCTGTACGCGGGTTGAGAGTCATGCCGCGCTTTGTCGATCCATTTCAGATCGGCGCCGGCCTGAAAATGTTTTCCGTTGCCTTTCAGGACAACGACGCGAAGCAAGGGTTTTCGGCCTAAGTCATCCATGGCCGCGAGCAGGCCATGGATGAGGCCAGCGTCATAAGCATTGTTGACCTCCGGCCGGTTCAACGTGACCGTCGCAACCCCGCGTTCACTGAGGTTCCACAAAACCGGGTTGGCAGCCATTGGCGCTCCTCTCGTTCGATGTCTGCGACTGATTTTTTGCATCGATCCACATCACAGATACGCGCTTGTGGATTTGCAGATCAAGTACGTCGCAGCATCGACGGCCCGCGCGGCACGCTCGGGTAAACCCGAGTTGAGTGGGAGAGGGAGCGCGCTGCCGTTGCCGAGACATCGTACCAATGCTTCAATCCAGATGGATCACTCGACGGTAAAGAATAGATATCACCCGGATCACAATCGCAGAACAGGATGCCAAAGCATGCACGTCAAGGACAGGGTCTGTGTGGTTACGGGAGCGGCGAGCGGCATTGGTGCGGCGGTTGCGCGTGCCTACGCGCAAGCCGGCGCGCGCGGCGTGGTGGTCGCCGATCTCAAGAACTCCCGCGACCAGCTTGCCGGCGTCGCGGGCGACATCGACGGCTTTGCTGTGACCGCCGATGTCGGACAGGAAAGCGATATCCAGGCGCTGATCGCCGCGGCGGAAGCCAAGTATGGGCCGGTGGACATTTTCTTCTCCAACGCCGGGCTCTCGCGCAAGGGACAGGAGAGCGCTGTTGATGCCGACTGGGACGTGAGCTGGCGGGTGCATGTCATGAGCCACGTGTTCGCGGCGCGCGCGCTGGTGCCCGGCATGCTGGCGCGAGGCTCCGGCTATTTGCTGAACACGGCATCCGCGGCGGGTCTTTTGGCGTCCCTGAACTCGATGCCCTATGGGGTAACAAAACATGCCGCGGTGGCGCTGGCCGAGCATCTCGCCATTCAATATGGCGACCGCGGCATCCGCGTTTCCGTGCTGTGTCCGCAGTCGGTGCAGACCGGCATGACCACTCCCGGCCCGAGCGCTGCACGGGTCGATGGCGTGATGGTTCCCGCCGAGGTGGCGCGTATCGTGGTCGAGGCGATGGAGGCGGAGCGCTTTCTGATCCTGTCCCACCCGCAAGTACATGAGTACATGCAGCGCAAGGCCTCCGGCATCGACCGCTGGCTGGCCGGGATGCGGCGGCTGCGCGACAAGACCTATGGCGCGCAGCGCCCAGGCTGAGGTCGCGCATCTAACCATCCCCGTCACCCCTGAGGAGGCCGCATCGCGGCCGTCTCGAAGGGCGACGGCCCGGGTGGCACATCCTTCGAGGCTCGCTGCGCTCGCGCCTCAGGATGACGGGTTTGAGATAATCGCCTCGATCCAATTCGCAAACGCATCCAGGATTTCGCGCATCACCTCGCTGTCCTTCCGTCCCGAGCGCGCCGGCACGTGGAAGGAATGATCGGCGCCCTCGACACGATGCAACGACGCCGATGGCCCGAGCCGGTCGACAACGGGTTCGAGCAGCGACAACTCCGCGAGGTTGTCGCGGGTGCCTTGCAAAAACAGCATCGGGACGTGAACATCGGCGAGGTGTCTGGCGCGGTCGCTGGATGGCTTGCCGGCCGGATGCAGCGGAAAGCCCAGGAAGGCAAGGCCGTGGACGCCGGCCAATGGCGCCGTCGCCTGCGCCTGCGACGTCATCCGTCCGCCGAACGATTTTCCGCCGGCAATCAGCCGCAAATCTGCACAATGTCGCTCGGCTTCCGCCACGGCCGCCCGCACCGCGGCTTGCGCGATGCCCGGCGAATCGGGCCGCTTGCTGGCTTTCTCCATATAGGGAAACTGATAGCGCAGTGTCGCCACACCGCGCTCGCCAAGGCCGGCGGCAACCGCTTCCATGAAGGGATGGGTCATTCCGGCGCCGGCGCCATGGGCAAATACAAAGCAGGCGCGCGCCGCGTCGGGACGGATCAGAAGCGCGGAGACGGCGCCTGCATTCCCGATCTCGATGTCGAGCTTTTGCGCGCTGGCGGTTTTCATCTCATCTGCCCGGTATTCACTACGAGCTTATAGCACGTTCCACCCGATAAGGGCGTTTCGGCCCTCGCCAATCTCTGTCGATGGCGTTGATATCGGCGCGAAGGCAAGGCTGCCCGGAAGATTGCGGCTATCATCACGACCCGCACCTTGCAGGATCGCATCGATACGCGCGGCCATGCCCGCGAAGCCGGACTCAGGACCCGCTGCGGCGGCATCGTGGGAACAGGAGAACAAGTCGGCGACCGCCTGGGCATGCTGATGCTGCTTGCCAACCTTTCGGTTCACCCCGAAAGCGTTCCGATCAACCTATGGAATGAGGTCAAGGGCGTTCCCGTCAACGACACCGCCGAGCGACCCGATCCAATCGCGCTGGCGCGGATGATCGCGGTGGCGCGAATCATGATGCCGAAAAGCGTGGTGCGGCTGTCAGCGGACCGGCAACATATGACAGACGAATGACAGGCGCTGTGTTTTGTGGCTGGCGCCAATTCCATTTTCATCGGCGATGTGCTGCTGACCACCAAGAATCCGCAGACCGATCGCGATGCCAATCTGCTCGGCCGCCTCGGCATGACATGGAAATTGGACGGCGCCTTGCCCGCCCAGGCCCAAATCGCGATCCAGGCAGGGGTTCAAGCCGCGATTTGACGTTGATCCGCTTCGAAGCCGGGACCGTCCTGAAGCGAACCTTGGCCCTGACAACAAACTGGCCACGCTGGAAACTCCAGGTTTTTATTGCACTTGTAATGGGTTGGGTGTTGGCGATCCCGGCATGACTCGAACATGCGACCTACGGTTTAGGAAACCGTCGCTCTATCCGGCTGAGCTACGGGACCGCGTTGATATTGCTAGCGAATTTCTCAGAGCAACTGGATTTTGCTCCGATTTTGCTCCGCTTCGCAAGCCTCTGGAGCACTCCTTTTAGCGGAAAAAGGAAGGTCAGTTCAAGCAAACGTGCTCGGCACCCACTTGGTGGATGGTTTCGGAGCACCAGGCCACAGAACTCGGACGAACCGCTTGGAACGAGTTACCCAGCTTTTTTTCGTCCCGTGGCCCGCACAGGCTTTGCCGCCTTCTCTGCGCCGCGCTTTCCTTCGATCGGAAGCAACATTTCCCTTCTGATCGGCAGAGGCCTTGCACCGCGTTTTCGTTCGCGTGCAGGGTTACCCATCCGTTTCGCCTTAGCGCCCATGGTGCGCCACTGTGCCACCAATTCTAAGCACCGCGTAGCGGGACGACCGACGCCGTCAATCGCACGTATGTCTTGCTCTCTAAGCTCTCCAATGCGATGGGCGATATGATCGTCGAACGGCTCAAGGAACAAGACGACGTGCCGAACTGCTCGGCTTCAAGCCGGCCGATCAGGATCAAGGCGACCTCCGCGACTCATCGCAGCCTTCTGAGCCGATCTTGCGCCGCCACGGAATGTGTGCCGAGCACGGCGCGGATCTTGCGCGCGAGGTCGATCTTGCGATAGGGCTTATTGATCAGCGCGACGCCGGGATCAACCCGGCCGTGGGTCACCATCTCGTCCTTCGTATATCCGGATGTATATAGCACCTTGACACCCGGGCGCAGCCGCAGGATCTCGTCGGCGAGCGCTGGACCGTTGAATCCGCTGCCGAGGATCACGTCGGTGAACAGCAGGTCAAATGCGCGGCCGGCGGCGACTATATCGAGGGCCTCGCGCGCCGAGGCGGCGGCGAGCACCGGATAGCGCAGGCTTTCCAACTGGGCGATAACGTATTGACGGACCAATGCGTCGTCCTCGACCACCAGAATGGTCTCCTCGCCGCCCTCAGCGGCGGCGACCGGTC
>Ga0137415_10006183_pt1 | contig 11846 bp, 9 predicted proteins | sample CZODoug3_1_1_16f_FD_183082 | JGI IMG/M metagenome (GOLD analysis project Ga0137415, IMG submission 183082) | Vadose zone soil fungal communities from Angelo Coast Range Reserve, California, USA - CZODoug3_1_1_16fungal (Hybrid Assembly) | ecosystem: Environmental > Terrestrial > Soil > Vadose...
CAAAAGCCAAGTTCTCTACGCCCGTTTGATGACCGCTGAGTTCCTGCACGAAATGGCTTCTTTCCACCCCTCACCACCCTGACCACGCTTGCCGCCTTCAGTCGGCCCTCTGCTCCGTGCCTCCGCCTGACCTTCCCTTTTCGTTCAGGCGAGTATCGGCATGCCCCCTTGTCCGATATGGGCCCTCAAAATGTCATCCGAATCTCCCCGGCCTTCTCATCCACACCCAAATCCAACAGAACACTCGGGTACCGCTCTTCGCAGCCTCTCGGTTGCGGAATCGCTGAAAGACTTGGGTTTGACTCGCTCTCCGGACTCCGGTAACGTATTAAGCAGCGCAGAAGCTGCCCGGAGGTTGTAATGTTGGAAGGTCTTTTTCAGCCGATGCACCTGCTGGTAATCTTCTTTATCGCCCTATTGGTGTTCGGTCCTAAGAAATTGCCTGAACTCGGTAAAGGTCTCGGCGAGGGGATTCGTGCCCTTAAAGAGGGTATGAAAGATAATTCCTCGACCCAAGCCTCGAATGAGCAGAGCAAGAACACCGAAACCAAGAGCTGATCGATTCCGCGGCCGGTTGTTTCCCAAGGCTGTCGTTATGTCCGCCCCTATGGTCTTGCCAGTTCTCCGTTGGTTCGTTTTCCTCCCAGCCTCGATCTAAGGCAACCATTTTCGCCGGATAGAAACCTATCTTCTGTCCAAGACGGTTGCTCTTAACTCGGGAGGACTCACTGTGCCGCGCCAGGTCGAATGCTTCATCTTCTTCGTCTCGCTCGCTTCGTCACTCATGTTCGCTGATCAGATCGTACTGAAAAACGGCGACCGCCTGACCGGCACCGTCGTGAAATCGGACGGGAAGATACTCGTTCTGCACACCGAATTCGCCGGCGATGTCACGCTTAGGTATGAAGCCATCACGCAGATCACGACCGACGACGAACTGCATGTTGGTTTGAAGAATGGCCAAACCGTTGTTGGGCCCATGACCACCGGCGATGGCAAGATCAAGGTGGACACCAAGGCTGGCGGAACGATCGAGGCTCCGAAGGAAGACGTGAGGATAATTCGCAACGACGCGGAGCAGACGGCCTACGACAAATCTTTGCATCCGGGACTGCTGCATGGCTGGAATGGCGGGGCCAACGTCGGTTTTGCGCTGGCTCGGGGCAATAACCAGACCGAGAACCTGGCACTGGCTTTCAACGCCGTGCATCCCACACTGAACGACAAGATCACCATGTACGCCAGCACGGTATACACCAAGAACGATGCGCCGGGAGCAAGCCCAAGCACTGTCGCTGACCTGGTGCAGGGAGGAATCCGCTACGATCGCGATCTCAAGCCACGGCTCTTCGCATTTGCGGGCGGTGATTTCATGAGCGATGCGCTGCAAGCTCTGAATCTACGCTCAGTCGTGACTGTCGGCCTGGGGTTCCACGCCATCAAGAGCGATAAGAGCACGCTCGATCTGCTCGGCGGCATTAACTATACCCGGGAGAGCTATGCCACGACGATTAGCGGCACAGTGATTACTCCTGCCTTCACCCGCAAATTCGCCGCCCTGACTCTGGGGGAAGAGTTCTCGCACAAAGTTGGCGGCAGCACGGTTGTGGTGCAGAAACTGTACTTCTACCCGAACCTGAGCGACACCGGCGCGTATCGCGGAACATTTGACTTGGGCACCGTGACAAAAATCAGCAAGTGGTTGGGCTGGCAGAATCAGTTTGGCGATATTTATGTGACGAATCCGCCCGCGGGCAAGAAGCAGAATGACGTTGTATTTACTACGGGACTGAATATTGCATTTACACCCTCCTCGAAGTAAGTTGGCACGACACGTATGAGGGTAGGGGCGGCCCACCCATGACTCATAATTGCGCTCCGAGGAATTCGCAGGGCAGATGAAGAATTGAAGATCTCGACTTGACCATCTTTGACTTGATCATCTTTGACTTGATCATGTTGGTTGCCCTCGGCTCCCCCTTCCAGTTAGCATTTGACTACCGTGTCTGGCTTGTCAGCGGTGTCTAGGGCGACCACGTCCGAGTAAACGGTTTGAGGGGAATAGAGATGACTACCAGAAAACTAGTGGTCTTTGCATTTGCATCCGTGGTTTTTGGGGTTGTGCTCTCCGTGGCGAGCGACGCCGGTAAACCCGTCACGGTAAACGGCTACGTTCTGGACTCAGCTTGTGCCTTTACCAAAGGCCTGAAAAAGCCAATCAGCGCTCAGTGTGCCCAGGCTTGTGCGAAGGCTGGGTCGCCGCTGGTAATCCTGTCGGACAACGGAACCATTTACTGGCCGATCGCCGATACCACGCCATCGGCCGGGCAAAACGAGCGTCTGCTGCCCTTCGCAGGGCGGAGAGTCACCGCCAGCGGGAAGACATACGAGCGCGGCGGTTCCAGTGCGATTGTGATTGAAAAGATCGCGGCGGAGTCTGAGCGGAACTAGCCCGCTATCTTGAGGCGCAATTAGAGATTGCTCAGCGGTAGGGTTCGGATCGCAGAAATTCATGCGCCTCCGCTCCCCTCCGCTCACGGACACTTGGCAAACACGTCCAACAAGACGTAGAGTACTGTTTGCCCATTTCCAGGTTCTTAAGTCCCTCAAATCAGGAGTTCGATGCATGCGTCATGCCATGATTGTGCTGGTCGCAGTCTGCTGCTTAAGGGTTTTCACTCACTGCCAAACTGCCGAGGAATTGGTCGACAAGAACATTCAAGCCAAAGGCGGCATGGAGAAGATCAAGGCCATCCACAGTCTGCACATGACGGGCAAATTGAACGGAGGCGGCGGCTTCACGGCAACGGTGACGCAAGATAGCATGAGGCCCAACCTGGTTCGAGAGACTTTTTCGCTGCAGGGAATGACGGGCGTGCAAGCCTACGATGGCGCTGTGGGCTGGCAGATTCAACCTTTCGGCGGCCACAAAGATCCAGAATTGATGGGCGAAGATGATGTGCGGGGTCTGCTTCGTGATGCAGACTTTGATGGGCCACTGGTGGACTACAGAGAAAAGGGAAACACAGTGGAGTATCTGGGTCACGATGTGGTGGATGGCGATGACGCGCTGCGACTCAAGGTCACGCTGAAAAATGGGGACATCCTCTACTACTATCTGGACCCAGACACATACCTTGAGATCCGCAAAGAGATCCAGGAATTCATCCGTGGCTCAATCAAGGAGAATGTAGTCGATCTCGGTTCTTATAAACCCGTCGCGGGAGTGATGTATCCCTTTTCTATCGCCTCCGGACCGAAGAACCGACCCAATGCTGCGCAGACGACTACCATCGACAAAATCGATGTGAATGTGCCTTTGGCAAAGTCCGAATTTGAGCTTCCAGCGTCTCTGAAGCAGGGGTCATCTCCAAAACCTGAGGCCGAAAAGCACTAAGCCGGTCTGCTCGTGCCAAGACCAAGTAATTAAGATTATTTACAGAAGGGGACAACCAAAGATGACTGCGCGCGCTGGTGATTCAGGGTACTTCCTCAAGTCTTGCTTGCCGCTTCTCTGCTTGCTGTCACTATGGTCTGGTCTGTCAGCCTTTGCCCAAGCTCCCTTCAAGTTTGACGCCGCCACGGTCTCAGGACTGCCAGCGCGAAACATCGGCTCGGCCACCATGAGCGGACGCATTGCGGCGCTGGACGCGGTTGAGCAGGATGGCCGAATCAGCGTTTTCGTGGGCGCCGCCAGCGGCGGAGTCTGGAAGTCGGTAAACGGTGGCACGACTTATAAGCCTGTGTTCGATCGCCAGCCGGTGCAGTCAATCGGGGCAGTGACCATTGATCCTTCGAACCCGAAAACAATTTGGGTCGGTACCGGCGAATCCTGGATGCGTAACAGCGTCTCTGTCGGCAACGGGGTTTACAAGTCAACCGATGGAGGCGAAAACTGGACCAATGTGGGGCTGAAGGACAGCGAGCACATCGCAAAGATTCTGATTGACCCCAAGGATGGTAACAGCGTGCTGGTTTGTGCCGCAGGCCACCTGTGGGACGACAACGACGAGCGCGGCGTCTACAAGACGGCTGACGGCGGCAAGACCTGGAGGAAAGTTCTCGCTGGAGCCAACGGATCTACCGGTTGCGGAATGATGGCGATGAGCCGGCAGGCGCCAATGATCATTTATGCGTCTTTGTGGGACTTCCGTCGACAAGGCTGGACGTTCCGATCCGGCGGTCCAGGTGGTGGAATGTATAAGTCCACCGACGGAGGCGAGCACTGGACGGAACTGAATGACAGCAACGCCAAAGGTCTCCCGGAGAAACCTTGGGGCCGGATAGCGCTGTCGGTCGCGCCTTCGAAGCCGCAGGTCGTCTATGCCAACATCGAATCAAAGAAGAGCGCGCTGTATCGCTCTGATGATGGCGGTGCTACCTGGACTCGCCTTGACGCCAGCAACTACGTGATCTGGCGCCCGTTTTACTTCGGAAATCTCGTCGTCGATCCCAAAGACGAGAACAAAGTTTTCAAGCCCGATCTTATCTTGCTGCTGTCGGTCAACGGCGGGAAAAGCTTCAGCATGGTTTCCGGTGGCGGGCATGGCGATTTTCACGACGTCTGGATAAATCCGACCAACCCCAATGTGGTCATCGCCGGTGACGACGGTGGCTTGTGGCGTAGCGAAGATGGCGGCAACCGCTGGAAACATCAAATGAACCTGCCGGTTTCGCAGTTCTATCACGTGAGCACCGATGACGCCGATCCGTATCGCGTTTACGGCGGTTTGCAAGACAACAGCTCGTGGGTGGGAGATTCTTCATACCCCGGTGGCGTCAGCAATTCGCGCTGGGAAAATATGTACGATGGCGATGGTTTTTGGATGTTCGAAGACCCTTCCGATCCAGCCTATATTTACGCGGAAGCCCAGGGTGGCGAGATTGGGCGCATCAATCGCTACACGCACGAGGCACGATCCATCAAGCCGCTTCCCGAATACGGTGAGAAGAAGCTGCGCTTTAACTGGAACACTCCAATTCACATGAGCCCCAATGAAAAGGGGACTATTTATATTGGCGCGCAGTTTCTGTTCCGTTCGCGCAACCACGGCCAATCCTGGGATCGGATCTCTCCGGACCTCACGACCAATGATCCTGAAAAGCAGAAACAGGAGGAGTCCGGAGGCGTCACGGTCGACAATTCGTCGGCTGAAATGCATACCAGCATTTATTCCATTTCAGAATCACCGACAAATGGCCAGATCATCTGGGTCGGAACAGACGATGGCAACGTGCAGATCACGCGCGATGGCGCCAAGACGTGGACTAACGCTGTGGCCAATGTGCCGGGACTGGCCAAAAACTCATGGGTTTCGACCGTCGAGTCGAGCCGCTTCGATGAAGCAACCGCTTACGCAACCTTTGATCGCCACACCTTCGGCGACATCAAGCCCTATGTCTACAAAACCACCGACTACGGCAAGACTTGGGCTGCCCTCCCGGTGCAAGACGGCGGCGTGCAAGGGTACGCCCATGTGATCAAGGAAGATACTGTCAATCCCAATCTTCTTTTCCTGGGCACTGAATTCGGACTCTGGATTTCTGTGGACGGTGGTCAGCACTGGGCGCAATACAAGGGGTCCGACTTCCCTGCTGCTGCCGTGCGAGACATCGCAGTGCAAGCGCGAGAGTCTGACTTAGTGCTGGCTACGCATGGACGTGGCCTTTGGATCATTGACGACATTTCTCCGCTGCGCGCTCTCACGCCCGAACTTATGGCCAAGAACGCGGGTCTAATTTCGGGGCGGCCTGCGATTCAGTACTTCGAAGTTGAGGGCGGCTGGCCCGAAGGTAATGAGACCTTCCGTGGACCGAACCGGCCCACGGATGCGCTCATCACCTATTACCAGAAGGGCCGACATATCTTTGGCGATCTTAAGGTTGAGATCTTCGATAACAGCGGAAAGCTTGTCGACGCGGTTGCCGGGAGCAAGCATCGAGGGCTGAACCGGGCGAGGTGGTCGATGCATCTGAAGCCTCCCGCCGTTCCGCCAGCTGCGACCGCGTTGTTTGAAGCTGCTGAAGGTCCGCGCGTGTTGCCCGGAACTTACACGGTGAAGTTGACAAAGGGAGATCAGGTTTACACCGAACAGCTGAATGTCGTGCTCGATCCGCGCGCGAAATTTTCTCTGGAAGATCGTAAGGTGCAATTCGATTTGTCCATGAAGCTCTACACCCTTCTCGCTCACATGACCTATGCAGTGGACGCAATTGAAGGGGTCCGCGATGCCGCCAATACACGCATTGCCAAACTACCGCAAAAAGATTCCCTGCGGTCGCAACTGCAGCAACTGGCTGGTAAATGTGACGGATTTCGCTCCAAGATCGTGGCCACCAAGGAAGGTGGCATGATCACTGGGGAAGAACGCATCCGCGAACACATCGGTCAAGTCTATGGGAGCGTAGTTGGTTACGAGGGACGGCCCACCGATTATCAGGAGGCCCGCACCGGTGCTCTGGCGCATGAGCTGGAAGATGTGATCACGGACTTCCAGAAACTCACGCAGAGAGAACTATCGGCAATCAACTCTGGCTTGAAAAAGAAAAAGCTGGAGGCGATCTCCGTGCTAAGTGAGGGAGACTGGCAGAAGGCGCACGAGGGCGGCAAAGGCGGCTCGGGCGCTGCGCAGGCTCGCGCAATTGATGGCGAGATGCGCGAAAGGGACTGACTGCCTTCGTTTTCGTAACCATACCCAGGAGATGAAGGGTGGCCCTTCGCACCGAGAAATCAAAGCAGTTGTACCAGCGGACTCTCGATCTCCTTATCGAGGGCAGTAGTTCATCGTCTCGCGGCCCCGCTAACTATGGTGAATACCCGCTGTTCATGCAGCGTGGCAGCGGCTCCCGAATTTACGACGTCGACGGCAACGAGTACATCGATTGGATGATGGCCTTTGGCGCGTTGCCACTTGGCCATGCGCATCCCGCCGTAGCCACCGCCATTTCCGATGCCGCTTCAACCGGCGCTCACTTCGCAACCGCAACCGAGATCGAGATAGAAGTCGCTGAATTGCTGCGCAAGTTAACTCCCTGTGCCGAACGCGTCCGTTTCGCCAACACCGGTACGGAAGCGGTCATGGCTGCGCTACGGCTGGCTCGCGGATACACGGGCAGGCCGAAGATCATCAAGTTCGAAGGCCACTATCACGGCTGGTATGACGATCTGCTGATTAGTTCCAACCCATTGCCGGTCACGGCAATGGGGCATCCGCGCGATCCGATTAAGATTCCGGACAGTTCGGGATTAAATCAGCACGCATTAGACGATACGATCGTTGTTCCGTGGAACGATCTGCCAGCGCTGGAACGCGCCATCGAAAATCACCCGGGACAGGTGGCCGCGATTATCACCGAAGGAATCATGGCCAATATGGGCGTAATTCCTCCGGCCGACGGATACCTGCAGGGTTTGCAAGAACTCGCGAGGCAGAACGGCATTCTCTTCATCTTGGACGAGACGGTGACTGGATTCCGCATCGCTCCCGGCGGCTGCGCAGAATATTACAAGTTGATGCCCGATCTCGTGACCTTAGGCAAAGCGTTAGGCTGCGGTCTTCCAGTGGCCGCGTTCGCGGGCCGAGCTGAAATTATGGACGCATTGGCCTGGGGTGGCGTTCTGCACTACGGAACACACAATGGTTCGCGCATCGGGCTGCACGCCGCACGCGCCAGCCTTCAGAAGCTCACTGAAAATGACTCTGCCGCATTCCGGCATACCTGGAAAATTGCTGACCAGCTCTGCGATGGCCTAGTTGGGATCTTTAAGAAGAAACGGCTTTCCACCATCGTGCAGCGGGTTGGGCCGATGTTTCAGCTAATGTTTACCGAGAAGAGCTCAATCCACGACTATCGCGAATTCTGCCAGTACGTAGATCGCAAAGCTTACCAGCGATTTGTTCTGAAGCTGTTCGAATATGGCGTCTACACCACACCGGCCGCGACCTTACATTCAATTGTGACGCTGGCCCATACCGACGAAGATGTGGATTTGACTTTGGCTGCGGCAGAGAAAGCGCTCGATGCACTTGCCGTCGCGTAACATTCCTGCATGAACATTCCTGAAAGAGCCGCTCAACTCCTGTCGCTGGAAGGCAAGGTCGCGATGGTGACGGGCGCTGCTTCCGGCATCGGCCGTGGCATCGCACTCGTGCTCGCGGGCATGGGTTCAGCGGTCGCAGTCCTCGATATCGACGAGCAAGGTGGAATTGAGACGGTTTCGAAAATTTCCGATCAGGGAGACAGAGCGGTATTCATCCGTTGCGATGTTCGATCCAGCCACGATTGCGCCGCAGCCGCGACTAAGACCGTCGAGCACTTCGGTAAAATAAATGTCCTTTGCAACAACGCGGGAATTGTCATTCGGAAGACCGTCCTCGAATTGCAGGAAGACGAATGGGACTTGGTCCTGGATGTAGCTCTGAAAAGCGTCTATCTGCTTTCGCGGGAAGTGATTCCTCACATGATCCGCAGCGGTGGAGGCAGCATCATTAACACCGGCTCAGGATGGTCTTTGAAGGGCGGGTCGCGGGCTGCCGCCTATTGCACAGCCAAAGCCGGCGTGCTTAACCTGACAAGAGCGATGGCGATTGACCACGGGAAGGATAACATCAGGGTGAACTGCGTCTGCCCCGGTGACGTGGACACTCCCATGCTCAAGAGCGAGTGCGTTCAACTGGGTGATGATCCGCGCAGGTTCACGGAAGATGCTGCCAATCGCCCCATTCATCGTGTGGGCACGCCGACTGATGTTGCCAACGCCGTCCTCTTCCTCGCCAGCGACATGGCCAACTGGATCACGGGCGCGCACCTGCTGGTGGATGGCGGCGGATTAGCGTAAGGCCGGGCCGAATTCCGTCAAATATTTCTGATTCGCCTGCCTTTACTGGACTCCATCCCGTGTGCCGCAAGATGGCGAATTCTGGAGATACTCACCAAGAGTCACACTCCCGCGCACTTCCTAAGCATTGGCCGACCACGCGCGCAAAATCCGCGATGGCGACCTCCGGGTCCTCCAAATCAGGATGCCAGAGCTTCTCCCACTCGAAACAGTAGAACCCTTTGTATCCAATTGATCGGAGCGACTTGATTTGGCGCTGGATGGGCACGTTCCCTCGCCCAGTCAGCACATACTTACGATCTTCGCCACTTCCGATCGAGTCTTTCAGGTGGGTATGGCGGATCCAGGGTCCCAATTGCCCCACCGTAAATTCCGGCTCTTCGTTCGAGGTCGCGAAGGTGTGGTGAGCGTCCCAGAGAAGTCCGACGTGTTCGGAATCAGCTCCGCGCAATATGTCCTTCAGAGTCGAGGAAGCTGTGAAATGGTCATGGGATTCAATCAGCACGGTCACGTGGCGCGGACCTGCGTATTTTCCGAGTTCGCGCAAGCCCGCGGCCACGCGAGCCTTTATCTCTTCGCTCGGCATTTGGCTCTTGTCGGACTCCACTTTGCCGCCAAAAACACGCACGTACGGTGCTCCGAGGGTCGCCGCCAGATCAATGAACCGCCGCGCGTCGCCCAGTTCCTTTGCGCGCTTCTCCGAATCGGCGACGTGCAAAACGGCCGAACTGCTTACGCACGCAATCCGCAGCTTGCTGGCGCGTATCTCTCGCTTGGTCTGTTGAATGTGTGCCGCAGCGAAGATCGGATGTGACGGCAAATCCAGGTTGCCTTCAAGACCGCGCAGTTCGATGGCCGCGAAGCCATGGTGCCCGGCAAAGTCCAGTATCTTTTTCCAGTCCCACCGGGGACAGGCCAGGGTCGAGAATGCCAGCAGCAACCGGGGCGCTTTTCCTGGGCGTGCAATCATCGGAGCCAACGCGGCGAGTCCCTTTAGAAATTGCCGCCGGCTGCTTATCATCGCGTCAGAGCTCTCCCCTCTTCATCTGCTGCACAGCATAATCACACGCTCGCGCCGTCAGCGCCATGTACGTGAGTGATGGATTCACGCATGACGACGAAACCATGGCTCCTCCATCGGTGATGAACAGGTTCTTAACGTCATGCGCCTGATTGTAAGAATTGAGGACCGAAGTCTTTGGGTCCCGGCCCATCCGGGCTGTTCCCATCTCATGAATCGCGTAACCCGGTGGATCGTCGTCCGTGAAGGGCTCAATGTCGCGGGCTCCCGTCGCGGCAAGCATCTCCGCCGCTGCAATCGACATATCCTTCCGGATCGCGTACTCGTTCTCGCCAAAGGCGCAGTGGATCTTCAGCACTGGAATTCCCCATGCATCCACCTTCTGTTTGTCGAGCTCGGCATAGTTGTCGTGGTTGGGCAAACACTCACCGAACCCGTTAAAGGTGAACCGCCACCGCCCGGGCCGGCTCAGAGACTTCTTGAACTCTGGTCCAAATCCTGTTTGCGCAATTCCTCGCTCCCATCCTTCACGATGTCCTCCGCCCTGAAAACCATATCCTCGCAAGAACTCGACCTGCTTTGTCTTCACGTTTCGAAATCGCGGAATGTAGATCCCGTTGGGCCGTCTTCCGAAGACAACCTGGTCTTGACCACCGGGAATAAACGCACCCGCGCCGCCGCCCTTCACATGATCCATCAGGTTGTGACCGAGTTCTCCGCTCGAGTTCGCCAACCCATTTGAAAACTCCGACGTAGCCGAATTGAATAGGATGCGCACCGACTCCAGCGCTGAAGCGCACAGGAAAATCAGCTTGCCATGAAATTCCGAAATCGCGCGTGTCTTCGCGTCGATCACCCTTACGCCGGTCGCTCTTCGCGTGTGCCAGTCAAAGCTGACGCTGTGCACAACGCTGTGCGGGCGCAGCGTCATGCGTCCCGTCTTTTCCGCCGCGGGCAAGGTGGCGTTCAGGCTGCTGAAGTACGATCGCGTGATGCATCCTCTTTCACACGGACCGCAGTAGTGGCAAGCCGCCCGTTCGCGATGATCCTTGGTGAGAATGGCCACACGCCCTATTGTCAGGACGCGCTCTCCACCGAAGTGTTTCGCAATCGCCTCCCGGACTGCCATCTCTGCGCAGTTAAGCTGCATTGGCGGCAGGAATTTACTGTCGGGCAATTGCGAAAGTCCCAGAGCCTCTCCGCTGATTCCGATGAAATCTTCCACGTAGTCGTACCACGGCGCGATATCTGCGTAACGGATAGGCCAATCAATCGCGATTCCCTGGCGAAGATTGGCCTCAAAATCCAGGTCGCTCCATCGGTAAACCTGGCGGCCCCACATTATGGAGCGCCCACCCACCTGTCGGCCCCTTATCCACCGGAACGGCTTGCCCGGCTCGGTCGTGTAGGGATGCTCTTTGTCGCTTACAAAAAACTTTGCCGACCACTCATCGCAGGCGTAGCAGGTGCTCTGAATCGGCTGATCTTCCAGTTGCCGACGGCGATCCCGCATTCCCCGAAATTTAACCTCCCACGGCGGAACGTGTTCGACATAGTCTTCCTCGGGAACAATCGAACGCCCAGCCTCGAGCACGAGCGTTTTTAGCCCCTTCTCGGTTAATTCTTTTGCGGCCCAGCCGCCCGTCATTCCGGAACCGATCACAATCGCGTCGTAGGTCGTGTCATCCCTCACTAGTTTTCCCGTTCCTCCCTGCCGGCCCGGACCGCAACGCAACCGTCGAAGCGACCAGGAATAATTTGAAAATCCAGTTCCCGGGTGGCCCCGGCTTCGGATGTGTAGTAACCGATCAGCGTCAGACCTCGCACCATGTAGTAGAAGTTCTTGTTTGGCTCCGGCGGTGAATCCCGGTATTGGCGGGCGTGATCCTGAAGTGCATCGGCCTCCTCGTTCATTTGCTGTCCCAGAACTGTCAGAATCTGTGTCTGCTGACCGGGCGAGGAATCGACAAAGTTCCTTCCAAACAA
>Ga0137415_10006185_pt1 | contig 11843 bp, 10 predicted proteins | sample CZODoug3_1_1_16f_FD_183082 | JGI IMG/M metagenome (GOLD analysis project Ga0137415, IMG submission 183082) | Vadose zone soil fungal communities from Angelo Coast Range Reserve, California, USA - CZODoug3_1_1_16fungal (Hybrid Assembly) | ecosystem: Environmental > Terrestrial > Soil > Vadose...
CCGCGATGGGATCGGAGAGGCCCTGGTCTCGCGTTTCGTCCATCTCAAACCCGTTCCCAGCTACTGCGCCTCGTCGGGGTACGCGAACCCCGAGAGGGTGCGCTGGCAACGCGCCTTCGCGCAGCGGGAGGTGGACGAGCTCTGCGCGCCGTTGGGCGTCGGGACCGTGCGGGTCCTCGCCGTCGAGGGACGCGGAGTTTCGGGCCGTGCGCGTGCCCTCCGGGTGGCCGGCAGCCGGGCGACCGCCCGCGTGTACGGCGAGCTGCCGATCCGCAGGCTCTTCCGCAACCTGAATAGCGGCATGTTCGTGATCGAACGGTCCAGCTCTGGCTGGATGTTCATCGGAGGTGGCTGGGGACACGGCAGCGGGATGTGCCAGACGGGAGCGATCGGGCGGGCCGAGCGCGGCGCGAGCTATCGCGACATTCTCGGCTGGTACTATTCCGGCGCGGCGCCGGTCCGGATCTATTAGCGCCCCGCCAAGGGGCGGGGTATGCGCTGTTTTTTTCGGGCACCCTTTGGATTGACTGCCCGCGCGCCGATGTTCGAAACAGGTGCTCCCCGAAACGCACCAGTGCACTCCGGAGCACTCCAGGACATTCGGCGACTCGCCTGTCAGGCAGGGCCGGCGCTACAATACGCGCGCAATGCCTTTGCCCCAGCAGCCGGTTCGGCGCGGACGCCGCCTGACCATCGCGGTGGCACTGTCCATCGCCGCGCACTTCCTGCTGCTGCTCGGGATCGCCAAGGACGCGATCTTCCACGTGCCGAAGCATTCCGTGAACCAGGTGGTGTCACTCGTCGCTTCCAACCGTTCGCAATTGCAGGGGATTCGGACCGCCGGCCCGCAGTCCGCCGTGAGCGGCGCCCAGCCGCAACTCCCGAACCTGCCCATCGCGCCTCCCCCGCTTCCTGCGGAGAAGCAGGAGAAGCTGGAGAGCGGCCAGGTCGTCTCGCTCGGCCCGACGAACGAACAGGCGCCCGACAAGCCGACCAAATACTTGTCCGAGAAGGACAGCCGCGTCGAGAAGGAGACGCGCGCGCGGGAGACGAGCGCCTTCTACAAGAACGCGCTTTCCCGGCTGCAGAAGGAGGGGCGCAACGACAAGGCCGAGCAGGGCGCGCCGGCGACGAGCGTCCAGCCCGGGGACAATGGCAGGCTCGGCGGCGGCCGCGAGCAGAAGCGGCAGAAGCAGGCGGCGGAGCTCCCCAGCAAGCAGAGGCGCGACCCGCTGCACCTGGAAGAAGCTCCTGACGGCACGCTGAGGAACCGGGAAGGCACCGATGCGTTCAAGGGGACGGGAAACAAGATCGCGCTCGCCGACCCCGGCAGCGAGGGCAAAGCCTCCAACGTAGGGCCGGGCTTTTCGGGCGCGGCGCCGGGCACGCCGGGCGAGCTGCGCCCGCTCAAGCTGACGCTGGACCAGCCCATCGGTGCGACAGGCCCCCTCTCCGGCGGCCCGATGCCCGACGACCTGCGCGGCATCGAGGAGGGCGAAGGCACGTTCCTGAACGCGCGCAGCTTCAAGTTCGCCGGCTTCCTCAACCGCGTGAAAGAGACCGTCGGGCGGGTGTGGACGCAGAAGGTGATCGACGCTTCCGGCAAGCGCGATCCAACGGGGCAGCTCTACTCGTACAAGGATCGCCGCACGGTGATCGAGTTCACCCTCGATCGGCAGGGCGAGATCACCGACGTCCACGTCGCCGCCTCGTCCGGAGTGCAGTACCTCGACGAGGTCGCGGTAGACGCGTTCCGCGTCGTGCAGCGCTTCCCCAATCCGCCGCCCGGTTTGCTGCGCGACGACGGAACGGTGAAGCTGCCGTTTGCGTTCACGCTGCTGGCGGCGACCGGCGGAATCCGGCTGCAGGTCGGGCCGGCGTACGTGCCTGGCTCTCCGGCGGCGCGCGGGTTCTAGCCGCTCCCGCGCCAAGGCGCGGGGTATGCGGCTCTTGTTCTCAGGCAGTACAGATCGTTCTAGGCGTGCGCCTGGCGCGTCCCGCGCGCTTTCAGATTGAGCACGAGCGCCAGCCCGAGGATCACCGACGCCCAGAGCGCCCACAGCGTGAGATGACCGCGGTCGATCAGCGCTCCCGCGATCGCTGGACCGACGATCTGCGCTATCGACAGCAGCGACTGGTTCAGCCCGAGCACCAGGCCCTGCTCGCCGCGCGAGACCTGCTGCGTGATCAGGCTGGTCAGCGACGGCCGGAGTACGCCGTTGCCGAACGAAGCGAGCGTCGCTGCGAAGAGCAGCGCGGCGATGCCAAAGCTCGCGCCGAGCAGCCCGTATCCGAGCGAACCAGCGAGGAAACCCAGCGTCACCAATCGGACCTCGCCGACGCGGCGCACGAGCACTCCCTGGCGCATCGATCCCTGCACGAGGATGCCGAGGAAGCCCGAGTACATGAAGACGTAGCCCACCTCCCTCGGGCCGAAGGCCGCCCCGTGCCAGGTGAAGCGCCGCTCCGCGAACAGAGCAAATCCGCTGGTGAAGGTCGCGAACGCGAAGGTGAAGAGAAAGAACTCCAGCAAGAGCCCGCCGAGCGCCGGCCGCCGGAAGTACTGCAGATAAGTTCCCCAATCGAGGATCCGCAGGCGCTTGCCGCCCGGCGCGATGGGAGCCTCGAGCTCCTGCTGCGCGGTCGCGGGCTGCATCTCTTCCGGGTGCGCGGGGACCGCGGGCAAGAGAAACGTAGTCCCGAGGATGCTGAGCAACGAGAGCGTGGCCGCGCACAGGATCGGGACTTGGTAACCGAAATGACTGGTCAGGTACCCCGATGCTCCGGGGCCGATGAGGAAGCCGATCCCGAAGGCGATCCCGATCACCGCGAATGCCCGCGCGCGGTCCTTCGGCGCGGTCACGTCGGCGATGTACGCCTGCGCGATGGAGAGGTTGCCGGCGGTGAGACCGTCGATGATGCGCGCCAGGAAGACGAAGAAGAGATTGGGCGCGTTAGCGAGGACGAGAAAGCCCGCGAACGTGCCGATCTGGCTGGCGGTCAGGACCGGCTTGCGCCCGAGATGATCGGAGAGCTGCCCGAGCACCGGACCGGCGACGAGCTGGCAGAGCGCGTACGTGCTCACGAGCAGGCCCACCACGGTGGGGCTCGCGCCGAAGTGCTCCGCGTAGAAGGGGAGCAGCGGCAGCATGATGGTGAGACCGAGGATGTCCACCACCACGACGAGGAAGATGGCGAGGAGCGGCGACCTCATCCCAGCGCCGCGAGCCTCGCGCACGCCAGGTCGAGCACTTCGTCGTCCTTGGCGAAGCAGAACCGCAGCAGTTTCTCGCCTTCCGCCCCCCGGTAGAATGCGCTGCCTGGCACCGAGGCCACCCCGGTGGTCTCGAGCACGTGCATCGCCGCCTGCAGAGACGTCTTGAAGCCGAGCCTGGCGCAGTCGGCGAGAACGTAATACGCGCCCTCCGGAACGATCGGCTCGAGCCCCGCGCGCCGCAGCGCCGCGCAGATGCGGTCGCGCTTGCGCTGGTAGCCGGACTGCAATTCGTCGAAGTAGCTGCGAGGCGCGTCGAATCCCCTGGCGGCGCCGAGTTGCAAGGGAGTGGGCGCGCAGACGAAGTAGAGATCGTTCACCAGGGTGATCGCGCGCGTCATCTCCGCCGGCGCGACCGTGTATCCGAGCCGCCAGCCGGTGATGCTGAAGGTCTTCGAAAGCCCCATGATCGTGACCGTGCGCTCGCGCAGGCCGGCGACCGCCGCGGGAGAGAGGTGGGGCCGCCCGTCGTAGCGGATGTATTCGTAGATCTCGTCCGTGATCACCAGCAGATCATGGCGCCGCGCCACGCGCGCCAGCGCCTCGAGCTCGTCGGAGCGGAACATCTTGCCGCTCGGATTCGACGGCGTGCAGACTACGACGGCGCGCGTTCGCGAAGTGATCGCCGCTTCCAGCGCATCCTCGCGCAGCGTGAACTCCGGCGGCCTGAGCGTGGCGAACTCGGGAGTGAGTCCGGCCACCACGGCGGCGTTCAGGTGGTAGCCGTAGTAAGGCTCGAAGAGGAGGATGCCGTCGCCGGTATCGAGCAGAGCATGGATGGCGGCCGTGTATGCGCCACTGGCCCCGACGGTGACGCAGATCTCCGTGGCCGGGTCGGCCTGCAGGCCGTTGTCGCGTGCGAGCTTGCGCGCGATGGCGTCGCGCAGCTCGCGCGCGCCTTCGGCGAACGAGTAGGTGCTGCGGTTCTCCCGGATGGCGGCGATCGCGCCGTCGCGGACCAGCGGTGGGGTGGGCAAGTCGCAGATCCCCTGGCCGAGGTTGATCCCGCCGACGCGCTCGCACTCGCGCGTCATACGGCGGATCTCCGATTGGGCCAGCCCCTGCAGCCGATTCGCGACGCGCATGAGGGAATGGACAGTAACAGAGCACATCTCATCACTGATACAGTCTAAATACACAGTCGCTAAGCCGCCTTCGGCGGCCGCGACTACGGCCGGAACGGGTCCTGCAGCGGAGGGCCTCCCGCCAGATCGCGCAGCGTCTCCAGGAGGACGTCGAGACCTCGCTGCAGGTCCGCGACTTCGATCTTCTCGTCCGAGTCGTGCCCGGGATACGGCTTGCCCGGGAACCACATCCCGAAAGCGATCGCGTTCGGAATCCGCTTGGCGTAGGTCCCTCCGCCCGAGATGGCGGGCGGAGGGCGCTCGCCGGTCGCCCGCGCGTACGCGTCCATCAGGCGGCGAACGATCTTCGCGTTCCTGTCGAACACCAGCGGCTCGTCGCCGAAGTAGACCTCGCCAGGCAACAGCCGCGGCGAGAACTTGCGGACCTCGGCGTAGAGCCGCTCGCGCGATTGCGGGCCGGTCAGCGGCGGCGGCCGGCGCAGGTTGATCACCAGCGCGAGCTTGCCGCCGAGCCGCGGCTCTTTCTTGAGAGTCGCGACGTTGACCGTCCATCCGTCCCAGCCCGGGTCCGCGACTCCGTCGAGCCCGAGGGCCGCTCCCTTCAGGTCGGCGCCCGCGTGCGCGGCGAACGCGAGCAGGTCGGCCATCGCGCAGTCCGGCAGCTCCCCCGCCAGCAGCTGCGCGAGCGACACCAGCGCATTGCGGCCGCCTTCGACGTTCACCCCGGCGTGGGCCGCGCGCCCGTGCACGACGACGTCCAGCAGTGGGCCGCGCCGCCCGAGTTCCAGCCGCGTCCCCGGCGCAGGCGCCCTGGCATTGAGCCGTTGCTCCAGATCCTCCCATGCAGGCGTTCCCTCGCGCCAGCGGAGCGTCAGACGTGCGCGGTCCGGCACGATGCTGGGCGCGAGCCCCGCGTCGATCTCCTCGATGGTCCACGCCTTCCCGGTGCCTGGATCCGCGTCCGCCGGAAGCACCGCGAGCCCATCCCACGCCTTCTCGCCCACCACCACAGGGAAGGCGGAGTCGAGCACCAGGCTGTAGGCCGGCGGCCGATGCGAAGCGAGATAGATCTTCATGTCGGTCGACCCGCTCTCCTCGTCGCTGCCGACCAGCAGGAGCACCCTGTGCGTCCGCGGCAGATCGCGGACGGCGTGCATCGCGAGCAGCGCCTGCACGAGCGGCCCTTTGTCGTCTGCTGCGCCGCGCCCGTACACGACGCCAGAGCGTTCGACGCCGGCGAAGGGGGGAACCGTCCAACCCTTCTCGTCGACCGGCTGCACGTCGCCGTGAACGACGAGCCCGAGGACCGGCGCGCCGGGTGGACCCGGCAGCTCGATCTCGGTCACGGGCCCCGCGTCGCGCGCCGTCAGCCCGAGAGACTGCGCGGTCCGCAGCAGCCACTGCTGCTGGTCGAGGCGCGCCTGCTCGTTGCCGGCTACCGTGGGGAAGCGGATGGCTTCGAGCAGCAGCGGCTCGAGACGGGATCGGTCGGGGCGCGTGGCAGGTGCGCTCGCGCAGGCAGTGGCCGCGAGGAGGAGTGCGGTACGCATGGGCGAGCGACAGTACCAAGCTCAGCCCAGGCGGGCGAGGGCCGATTGCACGACCCGGAGCTGCCGCGCGAGTCGCTGCGCCGGCTCCGGCGCGGGGAGGTCGTCGAGAGGCGGAACGGGCGGTGGCGGTGCTCCCGACTGTGCGGCGTCCGCCAGGGCGTCGAGGATTCCTTCGAGCCGCGCTGCGTACTCCGACGACGGCGGCGCCGCCCCGAGCGCCGTGATCGATGCGCTCAGACGGCGGCCGTACGCTACGAGCGCCATCAGCGGTTCGATGCGCGCGGGAGGCATGGCCTCGGCGATCAGCCGCTGCAGCGCGGCCTCGGCGTTCGCCGTAGCGAGACCGACGCGCCGGCGCGCGGCGACGGCCTCGGCGGGCCCCTTTCCGTGCAGGACCGCGTCCAGATAGGCGCGGTCCGCCCGCAGGACCGCCGCGATCAGCGCCGGCATGCGCTCCAGATCGCGCGTCGGCCAGAGCGCGATGGCGCCAACCAACGCCAGGGTTCCTCCGAGAAGGGTGTCGAGGATGCGGATGCGCGTCAGGTGCCCTCCGCCCGCGTTGGTCTCCGCGAGCAGGACGAAGACAGGCGTCACGAGGGCGGCGAACAACGCGTAGTTGATGCGGCGCACCGAGACAGCGATCCAGGCGAGCCCGAAGAGCACCGCGCCCAGCACCAGCGGTTCGCGGACATGGCGAGCGATGAGCGCGGCGATCAGGCCACCGATCACGGTGCCGCCGGCGCGCTGCAGCGCGCGACGTACGGTTGCGATCGCGTGGGGCTGAAGGACGAGGACGACGGTCACCGTCACCCAGTAGCTGCGCTCGAGCCGGAGCGCGGTCGCCAGGAATTGGGCAAGGGTGGCGACGAGGGCGACGCGCAGGGCGTGGCGCAGCTCGGTCGACGCTTTTGCGAACGCATCGCGCAACGAGGGTGCCTCTTCCGGAAAAGGAAGAGCTCCTGGCGGGCGGGGGCCCGCTCCACCGCTGCGCAGCGCCTGGACCGACTCCACCGCTTGCCGGATTTCGCCCTCGACGCGCGAGAAGAGCACGGCGGGATCGCTCGATGCCTCCAGGCGCGGCGCGACGAGGGCGCCGGAGCCCTCTTCGACCAGGGCCTCGGCGATGGCCTCGAGCGCACGGCTGATCTCCACGAGCGCTTCGCCCGCGCGAGGAGGCAACGGCTCGTGCCTTTCGGCGCAGGCGCGCAACGCCTCGAGCAGCGCGGCGAGATCGCCGAGCAGCAGCTCCAGGATTTCGTACAAGACGAGGAGCTGCAACCCGCGTCCCGTCTCGCCGTGGCGTCCTGCCCGGGCGACCGCCAGCGCTTCCCTTGCGTCCTCCAGCGCGTCGCGCGCGCGGCGCCGCAGCGGCACCAGCGATTCCCACGCCGCGGCGTCCGCAGGAGACGACGCGACCTTCGCCGCGGCCGCCGCGAGGTCCCCGACCGCCATCCAGGAGGCGGCGACCGCCGCGCGTACGGGGTGGTAGGGACGGAACGGCCAGACCGCGACCGCGAGCAAGATGGCGAAGAGAGAACCGGCGACGAACATCCCGGCACGGACCAGGCTGTCCGCCAGGTGCGCCGGCGAGCCTTCGGTGATGCAGAACATCGTCAGCGCGAGCACGCCGATGGTCGCGGCGGTGTCTCCGTGGACGCGGATCAGGCTGCAGATCATCGCGAAGGCGAACAGCGCGGGAATCGCCGCCCACGGGGTGAGCCCGGCCAATCCGCCGGCGAGGGTTGCGGCGGCGCCCATCAGCGCGAACGTCCCCATGGCCGAAGCGCGGGTCGGGTAGGGCCCGCCCGGATCCGACAGCATCGTCAGCCAGCCGCCGAGCCCCGCCCAGATCAGCTCGGGCCGGCGCGCGACCCACCCCACGATCAGCGGCACCGTCATCGCGGTCGCCGCGCGCAGGCCCGCCAGCCATTGCGGGCGCGCGGCTTCGATCGCCAGCGACCCGCGCACGTGGCCCGCGATCTGATCCCGCAGCGACTGGAGGGCTACCCTTTCCGCAGCACCATCTCCCACACGCCGGGGTCGGTCTCGCGCGAGGAGACCACTTCGTTTCCGGTCTCCTCCGCGTTGCGCCGGATGTCCGGAACGGCCGGCCGGTGATCGACGAGGACCAGCAAATCCGCGCCGGTCTCCAGGCGGGACAACGCGTACTTCGTGCGCGCCCAGGTGAGCGGGCAGAGCAGCCCGCGCAGGTCCAGCGTCTCCATCAATGCTCGTTCGCCAGCAGCTCCTCGTACTGCTTCGCCGAGAGCAGCTCGGCCGCCTCGCCCGGTGCGTTCAATTCGATCTCGATCATCCATCCCTTCTCGTGCGGGTCCTCGTTGATTCCTTCCGGCGCTTCCACCAGGGCGCTGTTGACCTTGGTCACCTTGCCACTCAACGGGGCGAACAGCTCGCTCACCGCCTTGGTGCTCTCCACTACCCCGAATGGTTGGCCCTTGGTCACCGCGGCGCCCACATCCGGCAGCTCGAGGTAGACCACGTCGCCCAGCTGATCCTTGGCGAACTCGGTGATGCCGACGGTCGCGGTGTTGCCCGCGATTCGCGTCCACTCGTGCTCCTTGGTGTAGCGGAGGGTGTCAGGATAGCTCGCCATGGAGGCCTCTCTGGAGTCGCCAGACGGCGCTCTTGCCGTCCAGCGACAGGCTGGTGTTGCCGATCCGCGCGGTCGATCGACCCGCGTCGCGTCGCAGGCGCAGATGCGCGGCGTGGATGCCGGTGGGAGTCCCGGGCGGCGAGGAGGTGACGCGCAGATCGGCTTCTTCGACCCGCAGCGGGCGCGATCTCCACCGCTCCCACTCGGCCGGCGCGAGCGCGATCTCCAGCGCCACCACGTCCTCGAACAACCCTTCGGCGCGATCCTTCAGCTTCCCGCAGCTCGCCGCATATCGCGTCAGCGCGTCGGATCGGGCGATGCCCGGATGGGCCGGCGGCAGCTCCGGATGGAACCCGCGGAAGAACGCGGGCACGTACTCCATCACCCACTCGGCGAGATCTTCCAGCGGCTGTCCCGACCGCAGCGACCTGAACCACGGGACGTCGCCGCGCGCGATCTCCTCGAGCTTCGGGCTCGGCAGCGCGCTGCGGAGGCTCTCCAGGCCTCCGCGCTCCTCGACGCCGTACGCGATCCCGGAGGGCGCGCCGAACGACGCCGAATCCGGATGGAGCACTTCCAGATATGTGCACTCGCCGTAGAGGTACAGGCCGGTGTACGTCGCATCCTTGCGCACCGTCGTCCGCTTCTCCAGCGCGCCGAACCGCCGCAACGGCTCGCTGCCTTCCGCCGCCGTGAACGTCTCGCGATCGGGCGTGACGTAGAAGTGATTGAGGAGCAGGCGGGTCACGACTTGATCTTCTCCACGAAGGGGGTCTTCACGACTCGCGCCGGGACGGGCTTGCCCCGGATCTCGACGTCGAAGGTGGATCCCTCCTTCGCGAGCGCGGCGGGAACGTAGGCGAGGCCGATCGATTGCTTGAGCACCGGGCTCATGGTCCCGCTGGTCACCTCGCCGACGCGCTGTCCGTCCTTCAGAACCGTGTAACCGTGGCGCGCGATCCCCTTGCCGGTCAGCTTGAATCCGGCCAGCCTGCGCTTGAGTCCTTCCTGCTTCTGCCGGATGAGCGCGTCCGAGCCGACGAATCCTCCCGGCTTGTCGAGCTTGACGATCCACCCGAGGCCCGCCTCGAGAGGCGTGTGCTGCTCGTCCATGTCGTTGCCGTACAGCCGGTACGCGACTTCGAGCCGGAGCGAATCCCGAGCGCCGAGACCGCAGGGAACCACCCGCTTCTCGAGCAGCGCGTCCCACAGCTTTCGCGCTCCCTGGGGAGGGACGAATACCTCGAACCCGTCCTCGCCCGTGTAGCCGGTGCGGGCGACGATGCAACCCCGGACGCCTGCGACCGTCGCTTCCCGGAAATGGTAGTAGGGCACGTCCAGCACGCGCGGCTCGCAGAGAGAGTCGACGAGCCCGGGCGCGTTCGGTCCCTGGATGGCGATCTGCGCCCAGTCATCGGACCGCTGCCCGACGGCGACGCCGTCGCCCGCGTGCGCGCGCATCCACTCGAAATCCTTCTCGCGCCCGCTGGCGTTGACGCAGATGAACAGCCGCTCGGGAGAGAACCGGTAGACGATGATGTCGTCGAGCACGCCGCCCTTCTCGTTGCAGAGCGCGCTGTACTGGGCCTGTCCGTCGCTGCACTTCGAGAGATCGTTCGTGACCAGCCGCTGGGCGGTCTGCAGCGCGCGCGGACCGTCGACCACGATCTCGCCCATGTGCGAGACGTCGAACATGCCGACGTTCTCCCGCACCGCCGCGTGCTCCTCGAGCACGCCCGCGTACTGCACCGGCATGTCGAACCCGGCGAACTCGACCATGCGCGCGGAGGCGGCGAGATGTGCGTCGTAGAGCGGCGTGCGCAGGGCCACCAGTGTCTCCAACCGGGGGCGGGAACCTAGCTTTGGCGCACTGCCCGCGCAAGGGCGACGCGCTCTAGCAGTACATTGCGCAGGACCTGAGGAGTCTTCCCACCCGTGAGGGTCCCGGACCACACGTGCGCCTTTGTGCCCGCTCGCCGTTCGATACACTGGAAAGCTCATGGAGCCCGCCGCCATCGTCTTTCCCATCCGTTTCGCGACCGGCAACATCGCGGTCCAGACGACGACGTCCGCGCTCAGCGAGCAGGGCGTGCTCGTGCGCTGTCTCGAGCCGCCGCCCGCCGGGACTGCGATCTCCATCAAACTCCACCTGCCTGGCGCCCGCGAGGCGATGCATCTCGACGGCAGGGTAGGCGAGCACTCGAACCCCGGGGACGAGCCGGGGTTCTGGGCGGACTTCGTCGGAGTCGCCGACGCACAGCGGGCGCAGATCGGCGAGGTGATCGCCCGTCGCCGGCGAGCGGCCGATGCAAAGCCGATCGGGGCGATGGCGCTGAATCCGCACGACGAGGGGCGGCGCGCGTTCCCTCGCTACAACGTGCAATTCGCGGTCCGGTTCGCGACCGTGCAGGACTTCGTCCTCGAGTATGCCGCCAACATCAGCGCGGGCGGCGTGTTCGTGCACACGGAGAATCCGCCGCCGCTGAAGACCGTTGTCCAGGTCGAGATGGAGCTGCCGGGTGCAGGCAGTGCGGTCCCTGCGCGCGCGCTCGTCGTGCATCGGGTCACGAAGCAGGAAGCGCAGCAGCGCGGAACCGTTCCCGGCGTCGGAGTCCAGTTCATGGACGCGGACGACGAGTTCCGCCGCCGCATCGACGCGGCGATCACGCACATCCTGGATACGGAACGGGCGGCGTAGTCGCTTTTAGATTGTACCGCTCAGCCCCATACGACCCGCGCCCCCGGCACGGCGACGTCCACGACCTCCGACCGCCCGGCGACGCCCAGCGAAGCGGCCGCGTCCATCATCGCCCGCGCGACTTCGCGGGCCGCGCCCGCGCTGCACAGCGCGCACACCGTCGTCCCCGCTCCCGAGAGCGCAGCGCCGAACGCTCCACCCTTGCGGGCCGCGGCGAGCAGCGGCGGCAGCCAGGGAAGGAGCCCGGCGCGGGCCGGCTGGTGCAGTCGATCGTCCATCGCTTCCCCGAGCAGCTCGAGCCGTCCTCCGCCCAGCGCCGCGACGAGCAAAGCCGCGCGTCCGAGGTTGTGCACCGCATCCGCCAGGGTGACCTGCGCGGGCAGCACGGCGCGCGCGGCGGACGTGGCCAGCTCCTGATCGGGAATGTAGAGCGCTGCGCGCAGGGGCGCCCCGATGGGGATCGGGCAGGAGAGGACGTTGCCATCCGCATCGCGGACGGAAACCTGCGCTCCACCCCGGAGCGCGGGAACCACGTTGTCGGGATGGCCCTCCATCTCGACCGCCGTGCGCAAGACCGTCTCCTGTCCGATGGCGCCGTCAAGCAGGGCATCCGCCAGCAGGC
>Ga0137415_10006187_pt1 | contig 11842 bp, 12 predicted proteins | sample CZODoug3_1_1_16f_FD_183082 | JGI IMG/M metagenome (GOLD analysis project Ga0137415, IMG submission 183082) | Vadose zone soil fungal communities from Angelo Coast Range Reserve, California, USA - CZODoug3_1_1_16fungal (Hybrid Assembly) | ecosystem: Environmental > Terrestrial > Soil > Vadose...
GTCCGGACGGAAGATGCGCGCGTTACCGTAGTAGCGCTCCTCGATACCGATGGAACCCCGCCGCAGCAGGTCCTTGCCGCGCATGCCATTAGGCAGCAGGGCACCGACCCGGCCCAGGCCCCGGCGCAGCGGACGCGGCAGCCGTTCGATCGGGCGCAGGCTGATCGGCTCGCGATAGATCGTGTAGCCGCCGAACAGCTCGTCGGCGCCCTCGCCGGAGAGCACGACCTTGACGTGTTTGCGGGCCTCGCGGGCGATGAAGTACAGCGGTACCAGCGCCGGATCGGCCACCGGGTCGTCGAGATACCAGACGATCAGCGGCAGCGTGTCCATCATCTCCGCCGGGCTGACCACCTTGGTGATGTGCTCGACCCCGATCGCGGCAGCTGACTCGGCGGCGACGTCGATCTCGCTGTATCCCGCGCGCTCGAACCCGGTGGTGAACGTCAGCAGGTTCGGGTTGTGCCGCTTGGCCAGCGCAGCCACTGCCGTCGAGTCGATGCCACCGGACAGGAACGAGCCCACCGTGACGTCGGCGCGCATGTGCTTCTCGACGGAATCCTCGAGCGCCTCGGTGATCTCGCGGTACAGCTTCGTCGCATCGTCCACCGGCTTGATCGCGAAGTCGGGGTGGAAGTACCGGCGAAACGTCGGCTGCTCGCCGGGACGCATCGTGAAGTAGGTGCCCGACTCGACCCGGCGGATCGGCCGTTGCATGGACGCCGGCTCCGGCACGTACTGCAACGTCAGGTACTGCTGCAGTGCGGTCGTGTCCACCTCGGCGGTGCCGGCCATGTGCAGCAGCGACTTCTTCTCGCTGGCGAAGAACGCGCCGCGCCCGTCGGAGTAGCTGTACATCGGCTTGATGCCGAACCAGTCCCGCGCCCCGAACAGCACCCGCTCCTGGGAATCCCAGATCAGGAACGCGAACATGCCGCGTAGCTCGCGGACGATGTCCGCGCCGAGGTAGTGGTAGCCGGCGACGATCGCCTCGCCGTCGCCGTCCGTGTCGAACAGGGCGCCGAACTCGCGGGCCAGCCGCTCGCGCAACTCGATGTAGTTGTAGATCTCGCCGTTGAAGATCAGGTGGTATCGGCCGTTCAGGTAGGGCAGCGGTTGATGCGAGTGGTCGATGTCGATGATCGACAGCCGCCGGAACCCGATCGCCGCGTCGTCGTCGGACCAGACACCGCCCTCGTCCGGGCCGCGGTGTCGCATACAGACCAGCGACTCCTCGATGTCAGCCTTGACGCTCGCCGCGTCGCCCGTCGCCGAGAGGAATCCGATCAGTCCGCACACGTGGGTCAGGCTAATGCAGCCGACGAACGATGTACGTCGGCGTGCCGTCGGCGGCGCGCGACTCACCGACGTTCTCGTGCCCGCGCATCCGGCACCAGGCGGCGATGTCCGGACGGGCGGCCGGGTCGTCGGCCTCGACCGTGATCGTCTCGCCCACGGCGACGTCGCCGATGTGCCGGGCCAGGTCGAGGATGGGCAGCGGGCACCGCCGCCCACGACAGTCCAAGGTCATAGCCCGGCCGCGCCCAGCTCGTCGCGTACCTCGGCAACCACGCCCGGCAGCACGCTCAGGAAGTCGTCTACCTCGGCCTCGGTCGTCGCATGATGCAGCGAGACCCGGACGTTGCCCGACGTCAGCGCGCCCATGGCGACGAGCACGTGCGAGGGCTGCAGCGTCGAGGACGTGCACGACGAGCCGGACGAGACGGCGAAGCCCCGCTTGTCCAGGGCGGTGAGCAGCGCCTCGCCGTCGACGTACAAGCACGAGAACGTGACGATGTGCGGCAGCCGACCGACCGGGTCGCCCAGCACCTCGACGTCCGGCACGGTGGTCGCCACCGTCCTGCGTACCCGATCGATCAAGGCGGACAGCCGAGCCGCCTCGGTGGCTTGTGCGACGCAGGCGGCCCGCAGCGACGCGGCCGCGGCGACGATGGCCGCGACGTTCGGCGTTCCCGGGATGCGACCCGCCTCGCGATCGTCGGCGGGATACGGCGAGCGCCAGCGCGTCCCGGTCCGGATCGCCAGCACGCCCACGCCGGAGGGGCCACCCCAGGTGTGCGCGTCGCCGGCCAGCACCGACCAGCCGCCCGGTAGGTCGGCGTGTCCGAGCGTTTGGGTGGCGTCGACGATCAACGGCACGCCGGGCAGTTCGCTCGCGATGGCGTCGACGGGCTGGGTGGTGCCGACCTCGTGGTTGGCCGCCTGGACGGCCGCCGCCGCGCAGTTCCGGGCCGCCGCCACGAACGCCTCGACGTCGACCCGGCCCAGGGTGTCGACGCCGACCGAGACGGTCGGGCCGTCGTACGCCTCGGCGACGTGCAGCAGGGCCGAGTGCTCGACGGCGGTGTGCACGAACGGGGTGCCGCGCCCGGCCGCCAGCGTGCCCAGCGCCGCGGCGTGCAGGGCTTGAGTGCCGTTCGCGGTGAAGCTCACCTCGTCCGGACGGGCGCCCAGGCACTCGGCCGTCGACTCGCGAGCGGCGTCCAATAGCAGCCCCGCGCGCCGCCCGGCACCGTAGAGCCGTCCGGGGTCGGCCCAGCCGTCCTCCAGCGCCGCGAGAAGGGCCTGCCGGGCAACCGGATGCAGCGGCGTGGCCGAGGCGGCGTCGAGGTAGCGGCGACTGTTGGACACCACATCACGGTAGCCACAACACGGCACCCCTAACCCGGTGCGACCCGGCGGGTCCAGTACGCTCCGAATCGATCCTGGACAGGCATAGACGGGCTTTGACGGGCTATCCAAGCCGGTACGAGAGGTGGTTCGCGGTGCAGCGCAGGCGGTGGACTCGCGTCATTCGTCTGAGCGTGCTCATCGGTTTCGCCGCGCTGGCGCTGAGCGCCTGCTCGTCCGGCGACGTGGAGAAGAAGCTGCGTTTCGGCTGGCCCACCGGCGTGACCAAGCAAGCCGAGAAGATGCGCGTCCTGTGGACGTGGTCCTCGGTCGCCGCGCTGGTCGTCGGCGTCATCGTGTGGTTCCTGATCTTCTGGGCCTGCGGCCGGTACCGCAAGAAGGACGGCGACGAGCTTCCCAAGCAGACCAAGTTCAACCTGCCGCTCGAGTGGGCCTACACGATCGCGCCGTTCCTGATCATCGGCGGGCTGTTCTACTACACGCTCGTTACCGAGAACTACGTCAACAGGACGAGCAAGAACCACGACGTCACGGTCGAGGTCGACGCGTTCAAGTGGAACTGGCAGTTCGACTACCTCGACCACCTCGCCGCCGCCGGCAACCGGGTACTCGACAGCTACCCCGGCCAGACCGGCCCCGACGGTAAGCCGCTGCCCCTGTCGACCGTCGGCTCGACCACCGAGATTCCGATCCTGGTGCTCCCGCGGGGCAAGAAGGTGCGCTTCATCGAGCACTCCGAGGACGTCATCCACTCCTTCTGGGTGCCGGAGTTCCTGTTCAAGCGCGACGTCATCCCCTACGGCGTCGACAACACCGAGCGTGACAACCAGTTCGAGATCACTGCCACGTCCAACGGCAGCTTCGTCGGACGGTGCGCCGAGCTGTGCGGCACCTATCACTCGCAGATGAACTTCGAGGTCCGCGTCGTCGACCCGGCGACGTTCCAGCAGTACCTCGACGCGCTGCGCCGGATCGGACCTGATGACCCGGCGCGTCAGGCCGAGGCGTTGCAGGCGATCGGCCAGACTCCGTGTGCCACGACGACGCATCCGTTCAACACCGATCGGGCGGCCCGCGCCGCGTCGGAGAAGGTGAGCTGCACATGAAGGTCGAGGCCCGGGTCTTCCTGCTCATCGCGTTCTTCTGCTGGATCGTCGCCGTCGTCTACGGCATCTGGTCGGACAAGACCGACGGTCACGTCGAGGTCGCCGGCCTGGCGGCGCTGATCCTGTCCGGCGGCTTGCTGTTCATCGCCGGATCGTTCTTCTGGTTCGTCTCGCGCCGCATCGATCCGCGTCCGGAGGATCGGCCCGACGCCGAGATCGCCGAAGGCGCCGGCGATCTGGGCTTCTTCAGCCCGGGCAGCTACTGGCCGTTCGCGCTGGCCCTGGCGGCCACGATGGCGGGCACCGGGCTGGCGTTCTTCCAGATCTGGCTGGTCCTGGTCGCGGTCATCGGCCTGCTGGGCGCCATCGGCGGGCTGTTGTTCGAGTACTACGCCGGCGGTCACAAGCCGCTGTAACACCCCGCCCTTCGCCCCTCGGCGCGCCGTTGCGTCGCGGCACAGACCGGCACCCCAGCTTGGCCGCGGATCAGACAGCCGCGGCGGCGCGGCTCTTCGCGCGAGCGCTCGTCGCGTGGTGCTCGCGATGGCGTGGTCGAGGTTCGCTGTTTGTCGCGCGAGCGCTCATCGCGTGGTGCTCGCGATGGCGTGGTCGAGGTTCGCTGTTTGTCGCGCGAGCGCTCATCGCGTGGTGGGTGCGTTTGCTCGGGTTCGTTGTTGCTACGGGCGGAAGTCTCGACCGTCCAGACTCGTTGGGATGTCATGACTTCTTTGCCGCCGGAGCTGCGCGAGTTGATCGAATCCGGACCCCTGACGCATTTGAGCACGATCAACGCCGACGGGAGTCCGCAGGTCACGGTGATCTGGGTCGGGCGCGACGGCGATGATCTCGTGAGCGGTCACATGTCCCGGTACGCGAAGCTGCGCAACATCGAGCGCGACCCTCGGGTCGTGCTGTCGTTCCTAGCGCCCCGGCAACGGGACGTCACCTTGAATCCGTACGCCGTGTTGGGGGCGCGGGCAGTTGTCGAGCCCAGCGAGGACGCGTGGGACTTGCTGGATCGGTTGACGAAGGTCTACCTGTCGCCTGATACCGAGTTCCCGGCGCCCAAGGGTCCGGGCTACGTCGTGCGCTATTCCGTCGAGCGAATCGGCGGCGTCGGCCCCTGGGCATCCAGCCGGCGCTGAGCCATCGGCGGTGATGATCACGGAGTTGTGGTCGAGTATCAGCCACAACTCCGTGATCATCACCGTCTGATTCTGCCCCCGCGGCTAGTGTCCGTGCGCCGTGAGCCACGCGCTGATCGGTTCCACCCCGTCCGTGGCCGGATCCACCACTGTTGTTCCGTTGCGGAGTCGGCCCGAGGCGGCCCCGCTCACGACGAGCACCGGACCGGGATGGCGCTCGGCCAGCAAGGCGAAGTCTCCGTCGCCGGTGATCAGCACCAGCGGGTCGGGGGAGGGGATGTAGGACGCGGCGAGGCTGGCGTCGGCCCGCTGCCACCCGGCGCTCGCGATCAGCTCGGCGTTGTCGGGCCAACGCACCCGGTCGAGCGCGTTCTGCCCTCCGCTGGCGGTGATGCTGACCGGCGACGTGATCGTGGCCAGCAGATCGAGTACCGGTTGCAGCCGTCGCGGTGCGAGATTGTCGGCATCAACCAGGACCCGGAGCACACGCGGCAGCCTAGCGGTGATCGGCTGGCGCCACTCGATTCAGAACGACGCCCAGCAACCACCGGGAACGCAACCACAACGCGATGAGCGCTTAAGGTCAGTCAGTCAGTCAGTCAGTCAGTCAGTCGCTGAGCTCGACCTGGCGCTCGCTGCTGGGTTCGGCATCGGCGTGCTCCGCCTCTTGCGCCTCTTCCAACGCGGCGAGCTTCTCGGCGAGCTCGGGCTTCTCCTTGACCGGGTAGAAGAAGCCGCGCAGGTGGGCGAGGCGCCCCTTGCCGAGCCGGTTCATCCGCTTCGGGACCGCGGCACCGGCGTAGGGCAGGACGCCGTGGCCGTGGTCGTCCACCGGGCCGAGCGGCTGGTGCACCTCGATGAACTCACCGGTCGGCAGCCGCTTGATGATGCCCGTCTCGACACCGTGCTCGAGCACCTCGCGGTCGTGACGTTGCAGGCCGAGGCAGAGCCGGTAGGTGATCACGTAGGCCAGCGGCGGAAGTACGAGCGTCGCGATGCGTCCGCCCCACGTCATGGCGTTGAGCGAGATGTCGAACGCCTTTGCGATCAGGTCGTTGCCGCCGGAGAGGAACAGCACGGCGCAGAAGGTGCAGGCCATGGCGCCGAGGCTGGTGCGTACCGGCACGTCACGTGGTCGTTGCAACAGGTTGTGCCGGGCTCGGTCCTTGGTGAGTCGTGCCTCGAGGAACGGGTAGGCGGCGGCCAGCCCGATGAGGATGCCGGGCAAGACGACGGTCGGCCAGAACAGCGGCGGCACGGTATGGCCCCACAGCCTGATCTCCCACGACGGGAACAGACGGGTGGAGCCGTCCAGCAGGCCCATGTACCAGTCCGGCTGCGAGCCGGAGGAAACCTGGGCCGCGTTGTACGGACCGAACAGCCACACCGGGTTGATCTGCGCCAGACCGCCGAGGGCGGCGAGCACGCCGAACACGATGAAGAAGAAGCCGGTGGCCTGCGCGGCGAACTTGGGGAAGAACCGGTGCCCGACGACCGTGTGCTCGGTCCGGCCGGGTCCGGGGAAGTCGGTGTGTTTCTGCCGGATCATGATCGCCAGGTGGGCACCGATCAACGCGGCGAGGATGCCCGGGATCAGCAGGACGTGAACGATGTAGAGCCGGCCGATGATCAGGCTGCCGGGGAACGGGCCGCCGAAGACCAGGAACGCGGTCCAGGTACCGATCACCGGGATCGACAGGATGATCGAGTCGGCGATGCGGAATCCGGTGCCCGAGAGCAGGTCGTCGGGCAGCGTGTAGCCGACGAACCCCTCGATCACGCCGAGCACGAGCAGGGTCAGGCCGATCAGCCAGTTGACCTCACGCGGCTTGCGGAAGGCCCCGGTGAAGAAGACCCGGAGCATGTGGACGAGCATCGCCGCGACGAACATCAGCGCGGCCCAGTGGTGGATCTGTCGGATGACCAGACCACCGCGCACGTCGAAGGAGATGTTCAGCGTCGAGGCGTAGGCCCGCGACATCTCCACGCCCTTGAGCGGGGTGTAGCTGCCGTTGTAGACGACGTCGCCCATGGACGCGTCGAAGAAGAACGACAGGTACGTGCCGGTGAGGATCAGGATGATGAACGAGTAGAGCGCGATCTCGCCCATCATGAACGACCAGTGGTCGGGGAAGACCTTGTTGAGCTGCTTGCGCAGCGGCCCCGCGACCCGGAATCGCTCGTCGACCCACAGCGCCGACTTGCCGGCGATCGTGCGGGGCTTGGCGGCGCGCCGCGACGGTGCCTCTGTCGTGGTCATGAGCGCTCCCAGAAGCCGGCGCCGATGGGCTCTTGGTAGTCCTGCGGGGCGACGAAGTACTGAACACCGTCAACGATCTCGACGTCGAGCTTCAGTTTGGGCAGGCTGCGTGTTGCCGGCCCGAAGACTGGTTTGGCGTCCTTGAGTATCTCGAACTGCGACTGGTGGCACGGGCAGAGCAGACGGCTCGTCTGCTGCTCGTACAGCGACGCCGGGCAGCCGGCGTGCGTGCAGATCTTGGAGTACGCGACGAAATCCTCCCAGCCCCAGCTGGCCTGACCCTTGCGCGACTTGATCGTGCTGCCCTGCCCGGGACGCAGCCGGATCAGCAGCGTCGGCGAGCTGGCGTCCTTGACGCCGCCCGGCACACCCGGGAACACCGTGGCGATGCCGCCCGCCTCGATGTCGTTCGGGCTGACCCGTCGACCGTCGGAGTACACGATCGGGATGCCGTTGGGGTACTTGGCATTCGGGCGGTAGAGCGTGTGGAAGAGGATCTTGCCGGGCTTCTTGAGCAACCCGCCGACGAGTGCCACCAGCGGCACGGTCGCGACCGCGCCACCGGCCAGGCCCAGGGTGCGCACCAGCAGCGAGCGGCGAGGCAGACCGGTGTCGTTGACGCCGGACACGAGCGTGGCGCCGGTCATGATCTGCTCTTCGGGCTCGCCCGGCTGGACCTCGTCGTGACGCTCCTGCACCAACTCCTCTTCGGGCATGAGCCACTTCGCCCACAGGATCGCGCCGATGCCCAGCGCGGCCAGCATGATGCCGAGCAGGCCGCCCAGGATCGGGGTGTAGAAGCGGAAGTTCTGGCTGTGGCTGGGCGTCTTGTACTGATAGGGCACGACGATGAACGCGACGATGAACCCGACCCCGGCGAGTGCCGCCAGGACGAACAGCCCGGCGACGGTGCGCTCGGCCCGCTTCTCGGCCTTGGTGCCGGGCACCGGGAACCGGGCGCGGCGGTGCACGACGTGGACGCCGTCCGCCTCGGCACCGGCGACCATCGCCTGCTCCGTGCTCATCGCCCGGAGCTCCTCCTCGGTCGGCGCGTTGCTCGGGCCGCCGCTCACGTCTTCACTCCGATCCACAAGATCACGATCATCAGCACCCCGATGCCGAGCACCCAGATGACGATGCCCTCGGAGACCGGGCCGATGCGGTCCAGGCCGTTACCGCCCGGATCCTTCGACGCCTCGAGGGTCTGGACGTAGGTGAGGATCGACTTCTTCTGCTCGGGTGTGAGCTGATTGTCACCGAAGACCGGCATGTTCTCCGGCCCGGAGAGCATCGCGGCATAGATCTGCTTGTCGGTGGCGGTGCGCAGGCCCGGTGCGGTCTTGCCCGCCGACAGCGGGGCCCCCTTTCCGGTGGTGCCGTGGCACTGGGCGCAGTTCAGCCGGAACAGCTCGCCGCCCTCGGCCAGTTGGGAATCGTCGACGCGCAGGTCGCCCTGGGGGATCTGCGGGCCATTGCCGAGCGACTCGATGTAGGCGCCGAGCTGGTCGATCTGCTTCTCGTCGAACTTGGCGCTCTTGCGCGGCTCGTTGCCACCCTGCCCGGCGGCGGGCATCCGGCCGGTGCTGACCTGGAAGTAGACCGACGCCGATCCGACGCCGATCAGCGACGGGCCGCGGTCCTTGACGCCCTGCAGGTTGGCGCCGTGGCAGGTGATGCAGCTGGTGTTGAAGAGCTGACGGCCGGCCTCGACGTCTTCCTTGCTGGTACGCGTGTCGTTCGCGCCCGACGAGCTGGCGAACAGCGTGTAGGCACCGGCGACGCCGGCCAGCACGGTGACCAGCATGAGGCCGCTGGCGAGGCGCCGACGCCATCCGCGGGGGGCGCGCGCCATCGGCCGCTTCTTCTTCGGCGCCTGTCTCGCCGTCGGCTCCGGGTCGACCCCGGTGGCCGAGACAGCTGGGCTGAATCCCAGCTCGTCGTCGTCGAACTCGTCGCTCATGCCGTCCCTTCCCGACGCCGGCTCATCGGATGATGTAGATCGTCGCGAACAACCCGATCCACACCACGTCGACGAAGTGCCAGTAGTAGGAGACGACGATTGCAGCGGTCGCCTGGGCCGGTGTGAACCGGCCGAGAGTCGTCCGGATCAGGTAGAAGACGAAGGCGATCAGCCCGCCGATCACGTGTAGGCCGTGAAAGCCGGTCGTCAGGTAGAACACCGAGCCGTAGCCGGTCTTGGAGATCGTGTTGCCGTCGCCCACCTGCATCCGGTACTCGTTGGCCTGGCCGAGCACGAAGAGCAGGCCCAGCACGAAGGTGAACGTGAACCAGCGGCGCAGCTTGAAGACGTCGCCCTTCTCGGCGGCGAACACGCCCCATTGGCAGGTGAAGCTCGACGCCACCAGGATGATCGTGAACGGCGTGGCGTACCACAGGCTCAGCTTGATGGGATCGCCGTCGGGCAGGTGCATCGGCCAGTCGTTGGAATGCACCGACCGGACCGTGAAGTACATGGCGAACAGGCCGGCGAAGAACATCAGCTCGCTCGACAGCCAGACGATCGTGCCGACGCTGACCAGGTTCGGTCGCGTCAGCGAATGCACCTTGCTGGATTCGAAGCGGGGTGCGGCGGTCGACGTCACGATCGCATTATTGCGGTGTCCGTGCCGGGTGGAGTCGGCGGGGTGGGGCGTGTCGCGACTCTTTCCCGAAGCGATGCGTAGTGGCGCGAAATCGCTGTTGGTCCAGGCCCGAGGGGCGTTGCGCCCGGCGCCGATACGATGCCGGTATGCCCGCGCAGCCAAGCGATCCGGTCACCGTCGTCGTCTACAGCAACCAGGCGCAGGTGCGTGCCGCCGTGCGCACCGCCGTAGGGCGGCGCCCGGCACCCGACGTGCCCCGCATCGACTGGATCGAGTGCCCCACCAGCGCCGCCGTCGTCGAGGAGATCGACCGGGGCGAAATCGACCTGGTGATCCTCGACGGCGAGGCACAGCCCACGGGCGGTATGGGGCTGGCCCGGCAGTTCAAGTACGAGATCGACGACTGCCCGCCGATCGTCGTGCTGGTCGCCCGCAAGGACGACGGGTGGCTCGCGAGCTGGTCACTGGCCGATGGCGTGATCACCCAGCCGCTGGATCCCGTCGCGGCGGCGGAGGTGGTGGCCGAGCAGCTGCGCAAGCGCCTCTCGGGCATCCCCGTCGTGCGGTGAAGGAACCCACGCGCCCGGCGTACACCTGGCCGGCGGTGCTCGGAGCGCTGATGCACGGTGAGGCGCTCGATTCGACGGCCACCGCGTGGGCGATGGACGAGATCATGGCCGGTGAGGCCACGCCGGCGCAGCTCGCGGCGTTCGTCGTCTTGCTGCGCGCCAAGGGCGAGACGACTGACGAGCTGGCCGGGTTGGTCGAGGCGATGCGGTCTCGGGCGACTCCGGTACCGGTGTCCGGCCATGCGGTCGACATCGTCGGCACCGGCGGCGACCTCGCCCACACGGTCAACATCACGACCATGGCGGCCCTGGTCGTCGCCGGCTCCGGACGGCGGGTCGTCAAGCACGGCAACCGCAGCGCGTCCTCGCAATGCGGGTCGGCGGACGTCCTGGAAGAGCTCGGGGTGGTTATCGACCTGGACGCCGCGGGCGTCGCGGCCACCACCGCCGAGGTGGGCATCGGTTTCTGCTTCGCCCCGGTGTTCCATCCCGGGATGCGCTACGCCGGGCCGCCGCGGCGTGAGATCGGCGTCCCGACCGCGTTCAACGTGCTCGGTCCGCTGACCAACCCGGCGCGGCCACGAGCCTCGGCGGTCGGGTGTGCTGATCGGCGCATGGCGCCGCTGATGGCCGAGGTGTTCGCCCGGCGCGGAGACACCGCGTTGGTCTTCCGCGGCGACGACGGCCTGGACGAGCTCACGACCACCACGACGTCGAGTGTGTGGGTGGCTGCCGCCGGCCAGGTGGGCGAGACCCGGATCGACCCGCGGGCGCTCGGCTTCGCCGCCGCGGTGCCGGACGACCTGCGCGGCGGTGACCGCGCCTACAACGCGCAGGTGGTGCGCGAGGTTCTGGCCGGACGGGGTGCCGCCGCTCGCGACGCCGTGCTGCTCAACGCCGGCGCCGCCATCGCCGCGTACGACGGCATCGAGGCACCGTCCACTGTGGACGGTTTGATCGCCAAAGGCGTCGACGAGGCCCGCCGTTCGATCGACTCCGGCGCCGCGGCCAACCTGCTCGCGGCGTGGGCAGCGGCCAGCCAACGCCTGCGCAACTGAACGCTTGCCGTCGGAGCGATCCGCGACCACAGGAAACGCAACCATGAACGCGATGAGCGCTCGCGCGAAGAGCCCGCCGGCCGCGACGCGGCCCGAGCGAAGCGAGGTGCGGCGCGCGGATGGGCCCCGAGCTTGCGAGTGGGTCCAGATCGCGGGTCGCGTCCGGCGGATTAGTCGACAGAGAACGCGGCGTCGAGGTCGTGTCGCGAGTAGGCACGGAACGCGATGTGGGTGTCGGTGTGCACGACGCCGTCGACCTTGGACAGCCGGCCGGCGATCACCTCGGCGACCTGGTCGAACTCGCGCACCCGGACCACGGCGATCAGATCGACGTCGCCGGCCACCGAGTAGACCTCACTCACGCCGTCCAGGTCGGCGATCTGCTGGGCCACCTCGGGGATCTTGTCGGCCTCGACGGCCACCATCACGATCGCTGTGATCATGGCGCC
>Ga0137415_10006188_pt1 | contig 11842 bp, 9 predicted proteins | sample CZODoug3_1_1_16f_FD_183082 | JGI IMG/M metagenome (GOLD analysis project Ga0137415, IMG submission 183082) | Vadose zone soil fungal communities from Angelo Coast Range Reserve, California, USA - CZODoug3_1_1_16fungal (Hybrid Assembly) | ecosystem: Environmental > Terrestrial > Soil > Vadose...
GTCCACTGGTTCGATGAAGGCGGCGCGCTCAAGATCACGCCCGACGAGCGCTCCGAGGCGCTGCTCAAGGGCTTCACCGTCGTCCCCGGCCTCCTCGCGCTGATCGATCAGGTGGGGCTGGCGGGCAAGAAAGATCCCGCCACGATGGTGTCGGCGTGTGAGCTGGTACTCGAAGGACTCGTGGCCGAGAAGCGGATCGCGCGCAGCGAAGAGCTCGGCTACGTGCGGGCGCGTGCGGAGCAGAAGCCTCCTTTTGGAAAAGGGCCCAGCGGGGGGGGACCAAGCGCAGGACCCAACCTTTTCACGTAATTCCCTTCACATTCGGGAGTCGTCCATGGGCAAGCTCGTCTTTGGTCTTGCACTCCTCGCCGTCGCCTTCTTCCTCCGCCTCGGCGCTGCCACCGTACGCGGTGAGACTACGGCCGGCCGGCCGATCAGCGGCACGCTGCGGATTCTCAGTTACGTCGCGCTGGTGATCGGCGTGCTCGTCGTGCTGGGATCCACGACGGTCGTCATCAATGCCGGCGAAGTCGGGGTGCGGCACGCGTTCGGCACTGTAGATCCGAATCCGCTCCTTCCCGGGATTCGGATCGTGACCCCGTGGTCCTCGGTCGAGCGCTTCACCACGCGCGAAGAGCAGTATCCCTTCTCCGGAGAACAGGTCGAAGAGATCGCGGCGCTCTCCAGCGAGCAGATGGGGATGACGGTGGATGTAGGCATCCGCTGGCAGATCGATCCGCAGCAGGCGGCACGGATATACACGGAAATCGGCGACGAGAACCAGATCCACAGCGCCGTCCGCAACGCGATCCGCAAAGGGGTCCGCGACGGCATGGTCCAATACTCGATCAACGACATCTCCAAGCGCACGCGGATCGCCCAAACGATGGAAGGACTCGTGGATTCGGCGCTCGTCACGCAGCCGCGCGCCGGCGGGCCGCCGTTCCGCATCGCGACCGTGACGGCGTTCTTCCTGCGGGACCTGCAGCCGCCCGCGCAGGTCGTCCAGGCGATCAACAACAAGATCGCGCAGGAGCAGCAGGTCGAGACCGAGCGGCACCGGGTCGAAGTCGCACGGCTGCAAGCGGAGCAACAGCGCTTGCTCAACACGACGCTCACGCCCGAAGCGCTCACGCGGCAGTATTTCGACGTGCTCCGCGAGCTGAAGTCGTCCAACAACCTGGTGATTCTCGTCCCCACTCAGGGCGGCATTCCGATGCTGAACATCGGAGATCTCCGACGCAATCTCCGTCAGCCGTAAAGCCACTCGTCACGATCACGCGGCAGTACGCGTCCGGCGGCTCGGAGATCGGCCGCCTGGTCGTCCAGCGGCTGGGGTGGACGCTGATCGACAACGAGTTCGTCGATCAGGTGGCGCGCTTCGCCGGCCTGTCGCCGGACGAAGTCGCGCGTCGCGAAGAGCGCGCGCCGGGTCTGCTGGAGCGGCTGGCACGCACGCTGGCCGTCGCGTCGCCGGAGATGTTCGTCAGCACCGGCGGGTCACCGCCCCTCGTCGAGACTGAGGAGGAGACCATCGTCAAGATGACCGAGCGTGTCATCACGGAGGCGGCAAACGAGGGGCGAGTGGTGCTTGTCGGACGCGGTGCGCAGGCGATCCTGGCGATGCGACCGAACGCGCTGCACGTCTACGTGATCGCATCGAAAGCGTTCCGGAAGAAGGTCGCCGTCGAGAGACTCGGCGTCGATCCCGCGAATGCCGAGAAGGTGATGGTCGAGACGGACCAGCAACGCGATGAGTACGTCGAGACGCATTACGGGCGCAATCGGCAGGACCTTACGCAGTATGACATGGTGTTGAACGCGGCGCGGCTGGGGTTCGACGGTGCAGCCGAACTCATTGTCGCCGAGGTAAAGCGGCGCGGCTGGAATTAGGCTTGGCGTAGCTCCGGGACGCGGATCGCAGTAATGACGACGGCCAGAGCTACAATCGCTCCACCCGCTGCGAGCGTGTGCGGGACTCCCACCTGCTCGGCCACGAGCCCGAATAGGAACGCGCCGAACGGCGCCATCCCCACGAACACAAAAGAATAGAACCCCATGATCCGGCCGCGCAGATGATCGGGCGCAGCGGTCTGCAGCAGCGTATTGGTAATCGAGTTGTTGACGATCATGGCGCACCCCGCAAGCGCGAGCAGCACCATGGACAGGACCAGCGAGCGGGACGCCGAGAAGAGGATGAGGAGGATCCCGAATGCGGTCCCTCCCACCAACATGAGACGCCCGCGCGCGCGAATCCGCGCCGATGCGAGTGCGATCCCTAGTGCCCCAATGACGGCGCCAATGCCGATGGACGACGTGAGCGCGCCGTAGCCGGCTGCGCCACGATGCAACACGTCGCGTGCAAAGACCGGCATCATTGCGATGTAGGGAAAACCAAAGACGCTCAACATCGCTGTTTGTATCATCAGCGAGCGGATGCGCCGGTCGGCGCGCAAGAACGTGAGAACCTCGCGGAAACCGCTCCAGGTCGATGTCGTCTTCTGCGGCCGGATCGTCACGGGCAGGCGCATCATCAGCAGGCCCGCGATGACCGCGATGTAGCTCAGGCCATTCAGGAAATAACACCACGCGATGCCCAATGCGCCGATCAGAAAGCCGGCGATGGCTGGCCCGATCACGCGCGCGCCGTTGAAGAGCGACGAATTCAGCGCGATCGCGTTCATCAAGTCGTCTTTGCCGACCATGTCGACGATGAACGACTGCCGCATCGGGATATCGAACGCGCTCGCGATGCCGAGGACGGTCGCCAGGACCAGCACCTGCCAGACGGCGATGACGCCGGTCCAGACGAGGATCGCGACGGTGAACGCCTCGATCATGAAGGCGAGCTGCATGAAGATGATGACGCGACGCTTGTCTACGCGGTCGGCGACCACGCCGGCGTAGAGACTGAACAGCAGGACGCCGAGCGAGCTGAGGGCCGCGGTGAGGCCGACGTAGAACGGCGAGTTGGTCAGCGTGAGAATCAACCACCCCTCGCCGACGTTCTGCATCCACGTGCCGACGAGGGAGATGCCCTGACCGATGAAGAAGAGACGGAAGTTGCGGTGGGCGAGGGCCCCGAACCCGTAGCGTCGGGCTCCCCCCCCGCTGGCGGCCAAGGTCATTGCGTGAAAGGTCGCGAGCGCATGACATTGTGGGTAGAGACATGAAATACACGACCTACAGCCGCTACGTCCCCGGTCTGCTCGAGACGCTCAACCTCCAGGCGTTGCTCGATCAGCTCGCGGACTTTCTGTTGCAATCGGGGTTCGCCGGCGGCCCGTACTCGCATCCGTTCTGGGGCGAGTTCGGCGAGGAAGATCCTGACCGCTCACTCGACGCGCTTCGCCAGGCGATTCTTCAGGCGCTGATGGACTCGGGCCAGCTCACGCAGGACATGCTCAATGTCCTGCGCGGCGACTCGACCGGCGACGCGCAGAAAGACGCGGAGCTGCAGAAACAGCTCGCCGATCTGCTCGATCAGATCGTGCAGAAGCTGATAGAAGAGGGATATCTGAATCTGCAGCAGGCCCCGAAGATGCCCGGCGCGCAGCAGCCGGTGCTCGGCCCCGGCGGCATGGCGAAGGAAGCGGCGCAGCAGGTCCAGTTCAATCTCACCGATAAGGGCATCGATTTTCTCGGCTTTAGAACGCTCAAGCACCTGCTGGGGAGTATCGGGAAATCGAGCTTCGGCGCGCACGAGACGGAGCACCTGGCGACGGGCGTCGAGGCCGAATCCGCGAGCAAGCGCTACGAGTACGGCGACACGCTCAATCTCGACGTCAACGCCACGCTGTCGCATGCGCTGAAGCGCGAGGGCCTCGGCGTCCCGATCAATCTCGAATACGACGACCTGATGGTGCACCAGGCCGAATACCGCTCGTCATCGGCGACGGTGCTGATGCTCGACTGCTCGCATTCGATGATCTTGTATGGGGAAGATCGGTTCACGCCCGCAAAGAAAGTCGCGCTCGCGCTGACCCACCTGATCCGCACGCAGTTTCCCGGAGACACGCTGCGGGTGGTGCTGTTTCACGACACTGCGGAGGAGATCCCGCTGGCGCAGCTCGCGCACGCGCAGGTGGGGCCGTATCACACCAACACGACCGAAGGGCTGAAGCTCGCGCGCCGCATCCTGATGGGTCAGCGCAAGGACATGCGGCAGATCATCATGATCACCGATGGAAAGCCGTCCGCGCTGACGCAGCCGGACGGCCGGATATACGTGAACTCGATGGGGCTCGACCCGCACATTCTGCAGGCGACCTACCGCGAAGTCGCGCTGTGCCGCCGGAGCGGGATCCTGATCAACACCTTCATGCTGGCGCGCGACCGCAGCCTCGTCGAGTTTGTGAAGAAGGTCTCGGCGATCTGCCGCGGCAAGGCCTACTTCACGAACACGATGACGCTGGGACAGTTTATTTTGATGGATTTCATGAGAAGGAAAACTCGGCGCGTCAGCTAGTTTCCGTCACCTCCGGGCGTCGAACACGAGCCGCGATACGTCGCGCACCAGCGCGTGCGAGTCTTCGTCCTTCTGAATCCCCCCGGTCAACACGACGAGCACGTAACGGCGCCCGCGCGCACCGACGGGTTCCACCAACGCTGCGTCATGATAGACCACCTGCCCGATCCAACCGGTCTTGTGATAGACCCACGTCCCCGGCGGGAGACCCGCCGGAATCCCTTCGTTGAACTGCTGCTTCGCAAGAATCGCGAGCATCTCGCGGCAGGAGGCCGCGGAGGCCGCTGTGCCGTTCGAGATCGCGGCGAGCAACATCCCGAGATCGCGCGCGGTCGTCGTGTTGTTCAGCCCCGCGCGGTAGGCTTTGCCGTCTTCGACCCCGCGCAACACCAGGATTGAATCGGCGCCGAGGGCGTGCGCCGTCGCATTGGCGCGCTTCGCGTCGACCCTCGTGATCAGCAGGTTGGTCGCAAGGTTGCTCGACACCGTCTCCATCAGCTCGATCAGCTCGCGAATCGAAGCGCGCTGGCCCAGTCGCTTGTAGAGCGATGAATCGGAGTCATCCGTCACATCGAGCAGGTACGGCGAGCCGTCCACGATCGAGCGAAACGTGTTCGTGATCGTGATCGAGTCGTCGAGCGACAGCAGTCCCGCGTCGCGATCGCGGAACAGCTGGATCATCACCGGAATCTTCATCGTGCTCGCGGCGTGGAACCGCACGGCGGAGCCGACGGTTAGGGAGTCGCCTGTCGCCAGATCGCGGTAGTAGACACCGACCGCACGCGCGGGCGCCCGGGCGATGCGCGCTTCAACCTGGAATCGAAGACTCGAATCGCTCTGGCTCGTGAGGAAGAGCAGAAGTAGCAATGACATACTGCGAAATAAGATACCCTATAGATTCTAGACCGTGAGCGAATTCGTTTTCGGCACCTACGACGCCGCCTTCGTACAAGCGATGTACGAGGAGTACCTCCGCGACCCGAATTCTGTGGGCCAGGAGTGGCGGGAGCTGTTCGAAAACGGGAAGCTGGCGGAGCTGCCGATCATTCCCGTAGAGCGTGCGCCGTCCGCCGTAAGCCGTGCGTCGGAGACCACACCGTCGCCGAGCCTTCCGGCGCACGCCGTTCCCGCGAACGCCAGTCCGATAACCGGTCCGGCAGCCCGGTTGGTTCAAAACATGACCGAGTCGCTGACGGTGCCGACCGCGACTTCGTTCCGTGACATCCCGGCCACGACTCTCGACGCGCGCCGCAAGGCGCTCAACGCCCAGCTCGCGGCGAGCGGCAAGAAGGTTTCCTTCACCCACCTGATTGGGTACGGGATCGTCCAGGCCGCCAAGCGCTTCCCGGTGATGACCCACCACTTCCAGGACATCGACGGCAAGCCCTACCGGGTGGATCCGGCCGCGATCGGCCTGGGGCTCGCGGTGGACGTCGAGAAGAAGGACGGCAGCCGGGCGCTGGTCGTGCCGGTGATCAAGCACGCCGAAGCGATGGATTTCGCCGCTTTCCACGCCGCCTACGAGGCGCTGGTCGAGAAGGCGCGCACCAACCGCCTGATGCCTGACGACTTTGCCGGCGGCACGATTCAGCTGACCAATCCCGGCACACTGGGCACGGTCGCCTCGGTGCCGCGCCTGATGAAGGGCCAGGGCTCGATCATCGCGACCGGCACGATTCGCGAAATCGCCGGCACGAAAATCATCACCATCACCAGCACGTACGACCACCGAATCATTCAGGGCGCGGAGTCGGGGATGTTTCTGCGAACCCTGGATTCGCTGTTGCAAGGCGAAGAACGGTTCTACGAGCAGGTGACGGAGAGCCTGGCGAGGCCCGGAGCACGGAGCACGGAGCAGTCAGGGCCGGCACCGACGCCAGCTCCTGCACCAACTCCCGGTGCTCCGAGCTCCGTGCTCCCTGCTCCAGGTTTGGACGACCTCAAGTATGTAGCGGCGGCTTACGCACTCGTTCGAGCTCATCGAAACTTTGGCTACCTCGCCGCCCATCTGGACCCTCTGGGCAGCGAGCCCCCCGGCGATCCGTCACTCGACCCCGGCCGCCTCGGGCTCACGCCGGACATCATGGCGCGGATCCCGGCGGAAGTCCTGCGCATCTATGTGCCGGGCCAGACGCTCGCTGAAGCCCTGCCGGCGCTGCGCGCGACCTATTGCGGCACCATCGCCTACGAGGTCGAGCACATCGGCAGTCATGAAGAGCGCATCTGGCTGCGCCAAGTCATCGAATCGGGACAGCACCGCCGGCCCCTTTCACACGAAGGGAAGAAGCAGCTGTTAGCGCGGCTGACGGCGGTCGACGCGCTCGAGCGCTTCCTGCACAAGGCCTATCTCGGCCAGAAGCGGTTTTCGATCGAAGGCCTCGACCTGACCGTCCCGATGCTCGATTTCACGATCGAGCTCGCCGCTGCGCACGGGACTCGCAAGACGGTCATCGGCATGGCGCACCGCGGGCGGCTCAACGTGCTGGCGCACGTCGTGAACGTCCCGTACGAAACGATCCTCGCCGAATTCGAGGGCGGCCGCAAAGAGGAGACGCCGGAGAACGAAGGGGCGACCGCCGGGACCGGCGACGTGAAGTACCACCACGGCGCGGAAGGGGTGTACCACACCGCCACCGGCGCGGACATGGCGGTCAAGCTGTCGCCCAATCCGAGCCATCTCGAATCGGTGAATCCCATTGTCGAGGGCCGCACGCGCGCCAACCAGACGGATCGGACCACCCCCGCGGCGGAACACGACATCAACATCGCGCTGCCGGTGCTGCTGCACGGCGACGCGGCGTTCGCGGGCCAGGGCGTGGTCGCCGAGACTTTTAATCTCGCGCGGCTACGCGGATACACGACCGGCGGCACGCTGCACCTGATTCTCAACAACCAGGTCGGCTTCACCACGGACCCGCGCGAGGGTCGCTCCACCGACTACTCGAGCGATCTGGCCAAAGGCTTTGATGTGCCGATCATCCACGTCAATGCCGACGATCCCGAGGCGTGCCTGGCGGCGGTGCGGCTCGCGATGATGTATCGCGAAAAATTCCATGGCGACGTCGTGATCGATCTGGTCGGCTATCGCCGCTACGGTCACAACGAAGCCGACGAGCCAGCATACACGCAGCCGACGATGTACGAGCGCATCAAGCAGACGCCGGCGGTGCGGGCGAAGTACGCCGCGCAGCTCGTGCAGGAGGGCATCGTAGACGCGGCGCAGGCGGAGGCCGAAGCAGAAACCGCCTATCAGCGCCTCGCCGCCGTCCAACAGGCGGTCAAGTCCGGCCAGCGGGCGGAAGAGCCGCAGCGCATTACGCGCCAGAGCGCGCCCGAGCCCGCTACCGCCGTCGCTGCCGATGTACTCAAGAAGCTCAACGACGAGCTGCTCGTTGTTCCGGACGGCTTCGCCGTGCATCCCAAGCTGTTGAAGCAGCTCGAGCGCCGGCGCGACGCGCTCACGTCGAGGGAGGGGATCGAATGGGCGCACGCCGAGGCGCTCGCGTTCGCTTCGTTGCTGGTGGAGGGCACGCCCATCCGCCTGACGGGCCAGGACACCGAGCGCGGCACATTCAGCCAGCGGCATCTCGTGCTGCACGACATCCACACCGGCAACCGCTACGCGCCGATCCAGCATCTGCCCGACGCCAGGACTCCCTTCGAGCTCCATAACAGCCCGCTCTCGGAGTACGCGTGCCTGGGATTCGAGTACGGCTACGCGGTGGAGGCGCAAAACGCGCTGGTCCTGTGGGAAGCCCAATTCGGGGATTTCGCGAACGGCGCCGAAGTGATCATCGATCAGTTCCTCATCGCCGGGCTGGCCAAATGGGGCGAGACGTCGCGGCTCGGGCTGCTGCTGCCTCACGGCTACGAAGGTCAGGGACCCGAGCACTCCAGCGCCCGCCTCGAGCGTTTCCTCGCGCTCGGCGCCGAGGGCAACATCCGCGTCGCCAACTGCACGACGCCGGCGCAGTACTTCCATCTGCTGCGGCGCCAGGCGCTCCACACCGAGATCCGGCCGCTGGTCGTGATGACGCCGAAGAGCCTGCTGCGGCTGCCCGCCGCGAACTCCCAGCTCGATGACCTCGTGCTCGGCAAGTTCCGGTCGGTGGTGTGGGACCGGGATCGGACCTGGCCGGAGAAAGTGACGCGTCTGCTGTTGTGCAGCGGGAAGATTTACTACGACATCATCGCGTCGCCCCGCCGCGCGGAGACGCCGCACGTCAAGATCGGGCGCATCGAGCTGCTGTATCCGTTCCCGGCGACGGAGATCGGCGAATACGTGCTCCGCTATCCGAACCTCAAGGAAGTCGTCTGGGTCCAGGAGGAGCCGCGCAACATGGGCGCGCGGAAGTTCGTGCTGCCGAAGATTCGCGAGGTGTTGCCGCAGGGAGTCGCGCTGCTGGACGTCTCCCGGCCCGAGCGCTCGAGCCCCGCCGAAGGCTATCCCGCGGCGCACAAGGCCGAGCAGGAGCGGATCGTCGCCGCCGCGTACGGCTCCTGACCTTCCTCCGCTACACGGTATTTGGTCTCGTCGTCCTGGCGGCCATCGTCGCGCTCGGCTCGTGGCTCGTGCGCACGCGTCGCGTTTCGCCCTTCGGCGCGCTTGGCCGGACGCTGCGGTCGGTCACCGATCCGATCGTCCGGCCGGTCGAGCGGCGGCTGGTGCGGATGGGTGGCAACCCCACGCACGCCGGCGGCTGGCTCGTCGTCATCACGGCGGTGGCTGGAATCGTGCTGTTGTCGGTGGCCGGCTGGCTGGTCGGGACATTCCAGACGGCAAGTGCCGCGGCGAGCGGCGGCCCGCGCGGCACCTTCAGGCTGATCGTCGACCTCGCCTACCGGATTCTGCTTGCGGCGTTGATCGTACGCGTGATCGCTGCCTGGTTCGGCATGTTCCGCTACTCGCGCTGGGTGCGGCCCACCTACATCCTCACCGATTGGATCGTCGAGCCGATTCGTCGAGTCGTGCCGCCGCTCGGCGCGGTCGATCTCAGCCCGCTCGTAGCGATGATGGTCCTAAGCATCCTGCGACAAATCCTGCTGTCCATGTTGAGGGGGTAGACGGATGAGACTGCTCAAGGCGCTCGTCAGCTTTATCGTCGGCACGATCGCCGGCGCGGTCGGCAGCAAGCTGTTCGGGCCGTTCGGCGCAGTACTTGGGTTCATCGCGGGTGCGCTGGCGGCATGGTGGGTGGCACAACGGATGGCGTTCTTGGAATGATCAATAATCAATGAACAATGATCAATGATCATTCTTTAGCGGACGCATGTCTCCCTTGAAAACCCGCATCAAGTAGTACAACGACGGAAACAGCACGACCGCGCCGGCGAGGACCGCAATCAGCGCAAGCTCGAGCGTGACACGGGGCGAGGCGGCGTCTGCGATTGTCAGATCGGGCGGTACGAGATAGGGATACTGCGCCACGGCCCAGCCCCAGACGACGAACACAACCTCTGCCGCGGCCGCGGCGCGGGCCATCCGGTAGCGGCGCCGCCACAGACTCCAGAACGCCGCCACGGCGGCAGCCGCCGCCAGCGTGACGATTCCTGCGTGCACCGGAGGCGCTTCGGGAAATACCGCCAAACCGATTGCCGCCAGCACAACGACGGCGAGCCCCGCCAGCAACGCCCGGGTTCGAAAATCCTCTTGCAGCTGCGCGTCTTTAGGCTCGAGGGTCAAATACACAGCGGCGAGAAAGGCAAAGCACGCCAGCGTGAAGACTCCGACGGCGAACGCGAAAGGCGTGAGCCAGGAACCAATGAATGACGTAACGAATGATCCATCTCGAACGCCCCACCAGACCGTGCCCGAAGCAACCGCCCCCACGCACATCCCGAGCAAGACGGGCGTGACCAGGCTCGCCGTCGCGAAGACGCGCCCGCCACCGCCCCCGTAGCTCTGAAACACGAATGCCGAGCCCCGCAACACGATGCCGATCAGCATGAGGGTCAGGGGGATGTGGAGCCCGATCGCGATGACCGCGAATGCGCGGGGGAAGCAGGTGAACAGCAGTACGATCGCGAGAATCAGCCAGACATGGTTCGCTTCCCATACCGGGGCGATGGCTTTTGCGATGACCTCGCGCTGCTGCGCCCTGCGTGGCCCGGAGGCCAGCAGATACCACACCCCACCGCCAAAATCGGCACCACCGAACAGCACGTAGGCGGTTAGTGAGACCAGGATGATGCCGGCCAGGACGTTCGGCAGCGAGAACACTACACCCCCGGGCTCTGGATGATCTGGCGGTAGAGTACGACGCCCACGACGACCGCAAGCCCGCAGTAGAGCAGCGTGATCGCGGCAAACGGCACGATCAGACCCGGCATGGGCGTCACGGCGTCGGCGGTCTTCAGAATGCCGAAAATCACCCAGGGCTGGCGGCCGAGCTCGGTGACCATCCAGCCGGCCTCCACCGCGAGGAACCCACAGGGCGCGGCAATCGCGAGCGCCCCGAGAAACCTGCGGCGCGTCGCGAAGTCTCGTTTCCGCAGAGCCAGCCATCCCGCCCACAGGCCGACCAGGGCCATATAGGTCCCAAGCGCGACCATCACGTCGAATGAGAGATGCACGAGCGACACGTTCGGCCATTCGTCGCGCGGCACGTCATCGAGGCCCTGCACGACGGCGTGCGGATCGTGAAAAGCCAACAGCGACAAAGCGTACGGAATCTTGATTCCGGGACAGATGGTGATCGGCGCACCGGCGCGTGTCTCGTACAGCGCCTCCATCGCGGCGAGCTTCACCGGCTGCCGGCGCGCGACATACCGCGCCGCGATGTCACCGGAGATCGGCTGTAGCACAGCGGCGGGGGCGCCGACCAATAGACCGATGGTCAATGCCGCGCGGTGAAACGCGCTCGTGGGATTCTTGCGCAGCAGAAACGCGTGAATCCCCGCCACGCCAAGCCCCGTTGCGGCGTAGGCGGCGAGAGTCATGTGCAGCGTCTGCGGGAACGCTGCAGGCGTGGCCATCGCCGCGATCGGATCGATGTTGCTGAACGAGCCGTTGGCGAACGTGAAGCCCGTTGGCGTATTCATCCAGGCGTTTGCGATTACGACGAAAATGCCGGACGCCACGCCGCTCAGCGCGACCAGTACACCCGCAAGCAGATGGGCGCGGGGAGACACTTTCTCCCACCCGTAGAGGTAGACGCCCAGAAAGATTGCTTCGGTGAAGAAGGCAAACCCTTCCAGCGAGAACGGCATGCCGATGATCGGACCCGCAAGCTCCATGAAGCGCGGCCAGAGCAGGCCGAGCTCGAAAGACAGAACTGTCCCCGACACCGCACCGACCGCGAACAGAATGGCGGTGCCGCGCGCCCAGCGCTTGGCGAGATCGAGGTAGACGGGATCGCGCGTCCGTTGCCAGCG
>Ga0137415_10006189_pt1 | contig 11842 bp, 9 predicted proteins | sample CZODoug3_1_1_16f_FD_183082 | JGI IMG/M metagenome (GOLD analysis project Ga0137415, IMG submission 183082) | Vadose zone soil fungal communities from Angelo Coast Range Reserve, California, USA - CZODoug3_1_1_16fungal (Hybrid Assembly) | ecosystem: Environmental > Terrestrial > Soil > Vadose...
CGCCAGGACCACACCGATCCCGGCGGCGAGGGCCGCGAGGCGAACATGCATGCGGCGTTATTCGGTCGCCGCAGGAGGATTTCCCCCGCAGCGTCTGCAACTATGAGTTCTACCGCAGCAGGCGAGCAACCCCACAGGGAAGTCGGAGGAGATCCAGAGTGCAGAACCTAGTGCAGGTTGACCCGCGCCGGGCCTTTCCCCGTCAGTTCGTTCCCCGGGACGCGAGCATGGGAGACTGGGCGCAGATCGAACCGCTGTTTCGAGCGCTGCAGGAACGGGCCATCACCTCAGTGGAGGAGTTGGAGCAGTGGCTGGCCGACATCTCGGAACTATCGGCCGCGATCGCCGAAGAGCGCGCGAAGCGCTACATTGCGATGACCACCCAGACGGACGATCCGGCACGGGAGACCGCCTACCAGGAATTCATCGAGCACATCGAGCCCAAGGTGAAACCGCAGTGGCATGCGCTGGAAACTCTCTACCTCGCCCTGCCATACCGTCGGCTCCTACCAATGGCCCTCTATGGAGTGATGGACCGCATCGTAGAGAACGACGTGACCCTCTTCCGGGACGCCAACGTCCCTCTGGAAACGCAGGACGCGCTGTTCAGCAAGGACTACCAGAAACGCACTGGCGCGATGACCGTCCGTTACCGCGGCGAGGAACTCACGCTCCCCCAGGCAGCCAAACACTTGGAAGAACCCGACCGCTCCGTGCGCCAGGAGGTCTGGGAACTCGTTGCCGCCCGACGGCTCCAGGATAAGGACGTCCTAGAGGATCTGTACGACAAAATGGTGGCCCTGCGCACCCAGATCGCCGTCAATGCTGGCTTTGAGAATTACCGGGACTACATATTTCGGCGTAAACGGCGGTTTGACTACACCCCTGAAGACTGCTTTCGATTCCACGCCGGGGTCGAACGCGCCGCCGTGCCGCTCGTCCGCCAGATCCTGGAACACCGCCAGCGCCTCCTCGGTGTCGATCACCTGCGGCCCTGGGATGTGCTTGTCGACCCTCGCCACCGACCGCCCTTACGGCCGTTTGCTACGATGGAGCAGCTGATCGCGGGCACTGAGGAAGTGTTCCGGCGGGTCGATTCGTCTTTGGGGGACCTGTTTCATTTCATGTGGGAGGAGAAACTACTGGACCTGGACAGCCGCAAAGGTAAAGCCCCCGGCGGCTACCAGAGTACTCTGCATGAGAAGCGATGGCCGTTTATCTTCGGGAACGCGGTGGGCCGTGACGACGATATCCGCTTAATGCTTCATGAGGGTGGGCACGCGTTTCACACATTCGCCTCCCGTGAGCAACCCCTGATTCACTACCGCACGACGCCGTACGAGTTTGCCGAGGTTGCCTCGATGTCCATGGAGCTTCTGGCCTCGCGCCACCTGGACGTCTTCTATCGGAATCCTGACGACCGCCGACGCTCGGTACGCGCCACGTTAGAAGATGCGGTCACCGTCCTGCCCTGGGTCGCCACGATCGACGCCTTCCAGCACTGGGTGTACACCCACCCGACCCACACCCGAGACGATCGCCGCCGGATGTGGGGCGAGATCTATCGGCGGTTCAACCCTGTCGTGGACTGGTCGGGACACGAGGAAGCGCTAGACTTCGCCTGGCACCGCCAACTGCACCTGTTCTTGAGCCCGTTCTATTACATCGAGTATGGCATCGCCGAGACCGGGGCGTTGCAGATCTGGGTGCAAAGCCTCAGCAATCACCGCGAGGCCGTGGAGCGCTACTGGCGCGCGTTGGCGTTAGGAGGATCGAGACCGCTGCCACGTTTATTTGAAGCGGCCGGCGCGAAGTTCTCCTTTGATTACGAGACGCTTGCGCCTTTGATGAACGCGGTCGCGAACGAACTGGCTCGCACCGGCGACTGACTCCTTCACTCAGCGGACGGCCAACGGGAGTGAGCTAAGCCCTCCGTTTTTCCAGGTTCCCGAACCGGCTGTGCTCCTTGTGGAAGAACAACTCCACCATCCCGATGGGACCGTTGCGGTGCTTAGCGATGATCAGCTCGGCGATGTTCTTCTTCTCGGTCTCCGGGTTGTAGTAGTCTTCGCGGTAGATAAACAAAACGAGATCAGCGACTTGCTCGAGCTCTCCGCTGTTGTGACAGGCGATTCCGTCCCCGATGAAATTATGCGTGCCAGGCATGACCAGATCGAAAACCGGCTTAACACCTTTTGGTGTGATTTCGACTACCCGATCCCACAGTATGTCATCCGTCGCCTGCTCCAGAACGTCGCGCGCCCTCAGGCGTTCGGCTAAGATGGCAGCGCGTGATCGGTCCAGCGTTTTCCCCGTCTGAAGTCTGAAGCCCAACTCCCGCCATGATAGCCCCAGACTCTCTTTCCGAGCCCACAATGCTCGAGTTGCAGCTAAAGGTAACCGATCAATTTGGGATTTGGAGCGCCGAGTTACAAGTTCTGCGGCACATTCGTCGACAAGAAACTGCTTTCTTCCCGCTATACCGATTTGCTCACAGAAACGCGCGAGATGGCGCGAGTCCTCAACGCAAACCCGATAGATGGGCACCCTCGCAACCTTGCTCTTGTATCCTGAACTGATCTGCGCCACGATTCCGAATCTCAGCAGCAGATCCCGAACATCATCGGCGAGCCCACGGCTTACAGTGTCATAATGAAGCGACCAAAGAAAGGTCCCATTCTGATACTTGCGTCGTGTCAGACAGCCATCGGTCGAAAATAGTGCCCGCAGCAAGGCTTGCGCACCAGAATCATCAACTTCATCGAAGATTTTGTGTGGGAACCGTTTCGTATAGCAAATTTGCCCCTCTACCCCCAGTTCCCGAAGCCACGACTTAAGCGGATTCCCGAAACGACGGCCACGCATTACGCCACCTGCGCTCGGATAGACTGAAACGAAATCTGCGACGGGAATCCCTTTCACCATTCGATGTCTGGGAACGATATCAAATTCGCCCCCAGCAATTGCTACACGATCTTCATACGTAAGGCGATCAGAGCTACAAAATGAGACGCTTTTACGGCGTTGATAACTGCCATCCCCAATGAGATAACCAAGGAGCTTGGCCCGATCCGCGCTTACGGTCGCCTGCACCCGGTTGAACACAGGCAGTCGACGAGCTGAAGCAACAAGGGCCCCGGGACGTAGTTCGTGGATCTTCTTCCAGCCTTCAGGCGTCAGGACAGGATGATTAGCGGTGGCTTTCAGCCGTCTACCCGTGCTAGTTCTCACCTCGAAAACCTCATTTTCGCCCTTCGCAAAAACATTCGCCGGCCTAACAGGGACGAGTCTGCCACGGGAATCTAGCGACAGTAACCGCGGCCAGCTTTTCTTAGCGGCCAGTTCTCCAACTGTCCATCGCCGTCCCGTGTCGGCATCCCAGACGACTGTGTCGCCGGTCACGCATTCTCGGAGGTGAGACAGCAGCGGCCGACGCGTCCCGGTGACTTCCACTGCGCGCGATAGCTGCGAGATGGCGATCAGCGGGATGTCGAGTTCCTTGGCCAGCGACTTCAGCGAGCGCGCGATCTCCGAGATTTCCTGGGTCCGATTCTCCGTGCGCTTGTAGGATTGGATCATCTGGAGATAGTCCACGACGATTAGCCCCAAGCCGTGCTCCGCCTTAAGTTTCCGTGCCTTGGCGCGCATCTCGATGACCGAGATGGTGGCGGAGTCGTCGATGAACACCGGCGCTTCCGACAGCCGGCCCATGGCCCGGGCTAATTTGGGCCAGTCGGCGTCGGTCAGAAACCCCGTGCGCAACTTACTGCCGTCGACCTCCGCCTCTGCGCACAGGAAGCGCTGCACGAGTTGTTCTTTGGACGTCTCCAGACTGAAGATGGCGCATGGGACTTGATGATGAATTGCCGCATGCTGCGCGATATTCAGCGCGAACGTCGTGTTATGGACGCACACGTCGCTGGCAATGAAGTTGTGCGTCTGGGGCACCGTAAGGTCGTACACTTGGACGTCGCCCGCATACTCGATAGCCGTGATCGGATCCCACAGAATATCCGCAGTCTCCAACAACTGGGTCTGATCATGGCGCGCCCAGGTCCGCAGTCGCTCCCACCCTATAACTCCGACTTCGCGCAACAACATGCGGGCGTGCGCACCCGTGGCTGCAAGAGCGGTTCCCTGGACCGTGGATGCGACGCCAAAGCGCAGCAGCAGATGTTGCACCTGCCGAACCATCCGCGGCGACGGCAGCGTGCAGCGTACGGCTACCTGCATCTCCGCGGTGTTCTCCTCGCTCTGTACGGTCTCGACGCTCCCCGTGCATGCCAGCAACCGCGAGAGAAAGAGTGCGAGCTTGTCGCGGGGTAATGTAAACACAAGACCAGGAATCGAGCGGGAGTGTGCCGGACCGGCCAGCGCCCGATGGCGCGCCAATAACATGCCCACAGCTTCCGGCACTGCCGCGCCCCGGATTGGATGGTAAGAGGGAGTCGCCGGCAGCGACACCGATTCATCTCCAGGATGCGGGGCCGGCTTGGTGGCCGCGCGGATCGCTTCCCCAACCGCAACGGCGTCGGCATAATCGTGCGCGAGCCCCGGTGAGGTCGGCATCGTCTCTGCGCACAGATAGGCAAGCAACTTCACCTCATAGGCCGGCAAATCGTTGTCGCCGAAGACCGCAAGACGCGCGGGTACTGCGATCAGGTCCCCCACCGCCACGTCGGCAAGTGGTCTCCACCCAGACGGCGTCAAAAACGGGTGCGATCGCGTGGTCTCCACCTCGCGTCCGGAAGCGGTCCGCACCCGGTACACCGGCTTGATCCCGTCATCGACGAATTGCGACGGTGCCGTCGTCTGTAACTGCCCCTGCGCATCGAGCGTCCACAGCCGCGCTGTCCTACGGCTTACGATCTCCTGGATCGTGCAGACTTCACCAGTGCGCGCATCCACGATCTCTGCATCGTACTTCAAGCACTTGCCCATCGCCGGCCGCGCGGCGACGATGACCAAGTCGGCCGGCTGCAAGCCGCTGGTGAGCTGGTCGATATCCGTGAACCCCGTTGCCACTCCTGTGACGGTCCCTTTGTCTTGGTAGCGGCGGTCGATGCGTTCAAAACTCTCTTTGAGGATCTCCCGAATCGGCAGAAACTCCTGAATCAAGCGCCGGTTGGCGATGCCAAAGACCAGCTTCTCCGCGCGGTCAACCAGCAGTTCCACGTCATTCTCGCCCTCAAACCCCAGGTGGGCGATTTCGGTCCCCGCCGAAATGAGCTGGCGCAGCATCGACTTTTGAAGCACGATGCGCGCGTAGTATTCCACGTTCGCAGCGGTAGCGACACTGTTGAGCAACCCGGTCACATAGGTCGCTCCTCCGACGTCATCCAGCTGCCCTTTATCGCGCAGACGATCGGTGACGGTGATGAGGTCGACGGGCTCCCCGCGCTCAAACAGTTCCGCAATGGTGTCGTAAATGCGGCGGTGGGCATCCCGGTAGAAGTCGATGGAACGGACGAGCTCCACAACGCGCGCGATGGCGTCGCGGTCCAGCAGCATCGAGCCGAGCACCCCCTGCTCAGCCTCCAGGTTCTGAGGGGGAACCCGTTCAATGGAGGAAGTGGGAATCGACACTTAGCGAACCTCCGTTCGGTGCTGGTGGTTGCATGATATGCGAACAAATGTACGCCTGTCAAGGCGCACGGGTTGGATAGCCGCTTAGAATTCATAAGTCGGCCTGTGGGTTACCTTGTGGGTAAAGGGCCAATTTCGGGGGATACAACGCGAAAATTGCTGGGGATAACCTGGGGAAACGGGATGACGGGGCGTTAGAAAGCTCGGGGGGGCCGCTTCTGTGGTTGCCCCATGACATGAGGGATCACTTCCTCAATGGTGGAGGCCAAGACCACAGTGACTCCCTTCACATCTGAGGGCACGTCCGTCTTGTTCTCGGCCGGGATGATCACCTTGCGCATACCGGCTTGGCGCGCGCCGTAGATCTTTTCCGGAATCCCCCCTACCTGTTTGATCTTCCCTTGAATCGAAACCTCGCCGGTCATCGCCACGTCTTGACGAACAGCTTGGCGCTGCACGGCGCTGAGCATTGCCAGCACGACGGCCAAACCGGCACTGGGACCGTCGATCAGCCCACCACCGATGACGTTGACGTGGATGTCATAGTTGCCGACATCGACACCCGTGACTTTCCGGATGACTGAGGCGGCGTTGAACACGGAGTCCTTGGCCATCGTCCCGGCGGTCTCATTAAAGCGGATCGTCCCGCGCTGCCGCTTGCCCACCGGAAACGCCGTGGCTTCGATCTCAATCACCGACCCCACATACGCGGTGACGCCCAAAGCGAACACTTTGCCGATCTCGGCGACGCTGGAAGCCTTCACGGGCGTACTGGCGGCCAGCCGTCCCGATCGAATGACCTCGAAAAGGTCGGCCACCATGATGCGCGGCTTCCTCCCTCCGCCCGAGGAACGCGCGTGCCGACTGTGCGACGCGTTCCGCCCCGCCCGTCCACGACGTCGGTACAACGCCACCCCATAGGCATCGGCCAACATGTTGACGGCCCGGCGCCCTTCGATCGTGTAGTCGCTGATCACTCCCGGAACCTCGGGGCCCGTCTCCACCCCCAGCCGCCGCGCGGCCTGCCGCACAATCTTTTGAATGTCTCCTTGCGACAGGGGGTCAAAGAAGACCTCGGAACACCGCGAGCGCAGGGTGGGGCTGATCTCTTCGGGTTCTTTGGTCGTCGCCCCAATGAGAAGGAAGTCTGCCGGTGCCCCGCTGGCAAATAGCTTGCGAATGTACGCCGGCAAGCTGGGATTGTCCGGGTCGAAGTACGACGATTCGAAGTAGATCCGCTTATCCTCGAGCACTTTCAAAAGTTTGGCCTGGAGCACAGCGTCCAGCTCCCCGATCTCATCCACAAATAGAACCCCGCCGTGCGCTTTGGTGACGAGTCCGAGCTTGGGCTCAGGGATTCCCAGATCGGCGAACTCCCGCCGTGTACCTTGGTAGATGGGATCGTGCACGGATCCCAGCAGCGGATTGGTGGCCTCGCGGGAATCCCACCGCAGGGTGGACCCGTCGACCTCGATAAACGGCGCCGCTTGGCCAAATGGACTGCCCGGCAATTTTTTCGCTTCCTCCAGAACCAAGCGCGCCACCGTAGTCTTGCCGACGCCGGGCGGGCCGTACAGGATCACGTGCTGCGGAACCGGTACGGCAAGCTTGGCCAGCAGGGAGCGCACAGCCCGCTCCTGGCCCACGACCTGCGACAGGCGGTGTGGCCGCAGCGCTTCGAGTGCGGTGCGCGCCACGCGGACCTGCTCAAGCTGCTGCAGTTCTTCCAGCTTGCGCCGGGTCACCTCGGTTTCAGGTCCCCCGGTTTCTTGCAGCACCTGCTTGCGCAACCCGCGCAAATATTCATCCTGCCGCTCGCGCATGCGATCGGCCACGCGGCGGTCGAGTTCGTCTTCCACGGTCTTCCGCGCCATGAGATCCGCCACGCGTTCTTGCAGGTCGTCTAAGACGGCGGGAATCTCACTCTCGCGGGGGACGGTGGACAGCGCGGCGTCTTCGTAGATCAGCCGCTGAAGGGCGAGGACACGCCTCCCAACTTGTCGGCTGTTCATCAACACCCGCGCCCCGACCTTATCCGCGCGGCGCGCCAGACGCTCGGGGCCCAGCAGGCTACCGAGGACGCCGAAAAGAGCGGCGGCCTTCCGTTTGAGGGATTCCCGGCTGGTAACCTTCCCCGTGGGATTGACCTGCCGCACGGCTTTGGCCGAACGCGTGGTCATGGCGTGGCAATCACGTTGAGGTCGACGCGCGCGACGACCCCCGGCCCCACTCGCACCGGCACCGTGTAGAACCCGGCGGTCTTGATGGGCTCGTTGAGTTCGATCTGCTTCTTCGTAATCGCAAACCCTCGCGCCGACAGAGCCTGGGCGATGTCGTCGGCGGTGACCGCGCCAAACAACCGCCCACCTTCGCCCCCTTTGGCCCTCAGTTCCACGACCGCCTGGGCCAAGGCAGCCACCGCTGTGCGCATCTCTTCTTGTGTGCGCTGCACGCGCTGCTCATTGGCTTGCTGATGGCGCTGCTGCACCTGAAGATTTCCTTCGGTCGCTTCCAGGGCCAGCCCACGCGGAAGGAGGTAGTTCCGAGCATAGCCATCCTTCACTTCCTTGACCGTCCCGCGCTCGCCCACCCCTTTGATATCCGCAAGCAGGAGAACCTTCATGGTCGCCTCCCCACGAGATCGCTCGCGGGTGTTGGCGATGCGGCTGCCGTCTGGCGCCATCGGGATCGCAGGTCATACGTCGCATCGGCCAACCCCACCAGGAGTGCAACGACAGTGAGCATCGGCGACGTGACTGCCAGGAAGATCAGGAACCAACGATACCAACGGGTGACATTGTAGCGCTCCATCAAGACCCATCCCGTAATTAGCCCCAGAGGGGAGAACACCGCCTGGGCGAGCATCACAAGATTCATCCCTGCCGCCTGAAGTAGCGGATATCGGACGACCGCCTGCCCGACTATCGCCGCGACGTGATCCGGCGTCAACACCCGCAACGTCGCCTCCGGGATAGCGCGGGGCGGCCAAGCCGCCCCAGATAGTATCAGGCACAACATTCCAACGGGCAGCGTCCACACAAACCACGAGGGGACCCGCCACGTCGACAGCGGAGGAAAGGCTGGTACGTCCATGCGCAGGCGGCGCAGGACTGGCCGTCCCACTAAGAGATTCAGGTAGGCGATCATCGCCACGCTGCCAATCAGTAAGAATGGCAGCAACCACGGCAGCAGCCTCATCAGCTGCTCCGTTTGTGCGACCGCCTGCCGCACATCCGCTGTGGAGATGCCCAGACGCTCATAGAGCTGGACGACCGACTGCTGGTTGCGGACGGATTCCTCGACGACTTGCGCTAACAGGCGGCGAGGATCCTGCCCGATGCCAAATAGTGCCAGGAGGGCACTGGCAATCGTGGACACCGCCGCAACGGCCGCGGTGAGCAGCCAAATCCCAGTCGACGACAAGCCCCGCCGGATACCAATGCCCATAGCGAGCCCGATGGGCGCAAATGCCAGGGTGATGCTGGACCCAATGAGAATGCCGCCGACCATCGTCCCGATGCCGGTGGCGACCGCCGCGGCGAGCAACGCGACCCGCAGGCCGTGGCGAACAGTGAGAACCGTGAGGGGCAGCGGACACAGAAAAAATGCCGCTGCTCCAGCGAGGGGGATGTACGTCGCCATGAGGGCCAGCACGGCCACGACGACAGCGAGCACGGCACCTTCAGTCAAACCACGGACAGGTACAGGCCGGGCCATCACAGACACCTCAGGACAACCTTAGCACGTGGGACCAGCCGACGCGTAAAAGCGAGGTCTGACCTAACACGAACAAACGCGAGAGGGCGAGCGCAGTGGCCGCGCTGCTTGTTATTCCGCGGTATAGGGCAGTAGGGCGAGTTCTCGGGCCCGCTTGACCGCGGTCGCCAAGACGCGTTGGTGCCGCGCACAGTTTCCGGACACCCGCCGGGGGAGAATCTTGCCGCGTTCGGTGACGAACCGCCGCAGCCGGTTGACGTCCTTGTAATCAATGAATGTGGCCTTCTCACCGCAAAAAGTGCAGTTGCGTCGCTTGGGCCGGCGCCCGCGCCACTCCTTCTTCCCCTGCTGCTTGCCACGACGGTCACGATCAGGCATGCACTATCTCCCCATCTCGCGATTCATTAGAAGGGCACGTCCTCTTGTGGCCCCGCGGCCTCCGTCCCCACCTCTGCGGTCTCCGGGGACGCGGGCTCGGGGGATGATGTCGTCCCCTTGCGATCGAGAAACCGCACAGCGTCGGCCACCACCTCGGCCACTTTGCGCTTCTGTCCGTCCTGCGTTTCGTACGATCGGATTTGCAGCCGCCCTTCGACGGCCACGAGCCGACCTTTGCTCAGATGCTGCGTCACCTGTTCGGCCAGCTTCCTCCACGCCACGATATCAATGAAGTCCGTGGCGCGCTCGCCCTGCTGGTTCACAAACGGTCGATCGACGGCCAAGGTGAATCCCGCCACCGGCTGGCCGCTTGGCACGTAGCGGAGTTCAGGGTCCCGCGTCAGCCGGCCAATCAAGATGATCCGGTTTAGCACGCCGCTCTACGCCTCCGTCGGTTTCGGCCCTGCAGCGGGGGGCGGAGAGGGTGCCGGGGGATTCGCGGGGGCAGCAACGGTGGTGGCCCCTGGTGCGGGTGATGGGGCGGCGGCGGCGACCGCTGGTGCTGGTGACGGGGCGGCGGGCGAAGGCAGCTTACCCACAGAGATGGTCAACATGCTACGCAGGACCTCTTCACTCAGAGCGACCTGGTGGCGGAGCTCCGCAACCTGGTCGGGGGCAATCGTAAAGCGCGTCTGCACATACACGCCTTCCCGCTGCTTGCGGATCACGTGCGCCAGGCGCCGCTTCCCCCACGCGTCCGTGGCGTCGATCTTGCCACCGCGGTCTGCGATGCGTTGACCGATGCGGTCAATGACCGCCTTCAACGCATCGGGCTCCAAATCAGGCCGAACGATATAGACCAAATCGTAACTGGGCACTGCTTCCCTCCGGAGAACGCCCCCAGTATACCACTCGCTTCACGCAAGGCCTCCGCCGAGGCGGGCGGCCGATTTCTAAGGGGGCAGACAACAAAATCCCGCGGATTCCCTCCACGGGCCAGCCGATTATAGCACCAAACTATGGGGTTGGGGAGTGGGCGATCCGAGTCTCACAATTCCAGCTTACCTAGCGCGAGTGGCTACACGGCAAAGCGGAAGAGCATCACATCGCCATCCTGGACCACGTAGTCCTTGCCCTCCAGCCGCACGAGGCCGCGGTCGCGGGCGGTCAGGAGCGACCCGCTTTGCACCAGGACCTCCCAGCCGATGACTTCGGCGCGGATGAACCCGCGCTCCATGTCGGTGTGGATCTTTCCCGCCGCACGCGGGGCCGTCGTACCTCGGGGGACGGGCCACGCCCGGACCTCCTTTGAGGCCGCCGTGAAGAAGGTCACCAACCCGAGCATCTCGTACGCCAGGCGGATCAGCCGGAGGAGCCCCGGCTCCGCAATGCCGTACGCACGCAAGAACTCTGCGGCCTCACCAGCCGACAGCTGGGCGGCTTCGGCCTCCAGCTTGGCTGACAAGGCGACCTGCGGTGCGTGCTGCGCGTCCGCGTACTGGGCCACCGACGCGGCCGACAAAGCCGCTGGGAGGTCGGCATCGTCGACGTTAGCGACATAGACAACCGGCTTAGCGGTCAGTAACCGCAGCGGGAGGAGAAGAGCCTCGCGGTGCGCATCGCGCGGCAGGTGTCGCACGGGTATTCCTCGTTGCAGATGGCTGGCGACCTCTTCCAACACCGCGACATCGCCCGGCGCGGAGGGATCATGCGCTTTGACCCGCGTGCGCACGCGCTCCAGCTCGCGCTCCACGACCGCAAGATCCGACAACGCGAGCTCGGTCTCCACAATCTCAAGATCGCGGATCGGATCCAGCGCGCCCTCAACATGCGGGACATCGGGTGCGGGAAAGCAGCGGACCACATGAGCGAGGGCATCGACCTCCCGGATGTGTTCAAGGTGCTCGAGGACGAAGGGGTCGAGAAGTTCGAGAAAGCTTGGCTTGAGCTGCTCGAAGCGACGCAAGGTCAGCTCGACGCCGCGAAGAAATGACCTCAACTACCGATAAGTCCACCGACACGGACTGGCGGAATCCGCTGCGGGACAAGCGCGATAAGCGGATGCCACGCATCTCCGGTCCGTGCGGTGTGGTGATCTTCGGAGTAACCGGCGATCTGGCCACCAAGAAGCTGATGCCCGCCATCTACGACCTGGCCAATC
>Ga0137415_10006190_pt1 | contig 11841 bp, 12 predicted proteins | sample CZODoug3_1_1_16f_FD_183082 | JGI IMG/M metagenome (GOLD analysis project Ga0137415, IMG submission 183082) | Vadose zone soil fungal communities from Angelo Coast Range Reserve, California, USA - CZODoug3_1_1_16fungal (Hybrid Assembly) | ecosystem: Environmental > Terrestrial > Soil > Vadose...
TAGTCCTTCTCCACGTTGGCGCCGAGCTTCGCGTCGGCCGCGCCCACGCCCAGGAAGAGCTTCTTGTTGTCCATCGCCACCTCCTGCATCGCGAGCACCGCCTCGGACCGGAAGCCGCCGATGACGAAATCGGCCTTGTCCCGGGTGATGGCGCGCTCCATCGCGTTGGTGGCGTCGGTCACCGACTGGATCTCGTTCGTGTCTACGCGCACCAGCTCGATCTTCTTCTTCTTGCCCGAGACGGAGATCCCGCCGGCGGCGTTGATCTCGTCGCGCGCGAGCTCCGCGCCCGCCCAGTGGTTCTCGCCCTGCGCGAACGCCATCGGGCCGAGGATGGCGATCTTGACGACTTCCTGCGCCCGGGCCGAGGGGGCAGCAAAGGCTACGGCGGCAGCTAGCGCGACGAAACGCAGCATGCGACCTCCCGTGTGTGCGGTACGCGGTCTTCGGAAGCCGGCCGATGCTGCCAAAAAGCAGCCGGCTCGTCCAGGTGACCCCGAAGATTTTGCGAAATCCGTATACTGGCAATGCGTGACGCGGGACGACTTCACCTTCTTCCACACGCTGCGGGTGCGCTGGGCGGAGGTCGACCGCCAGGACGTCGTCTTCAACGGGAACTACTTCCTCTACTTCGACGTGGCGGTCTCCGAGTACTGGCGCGCGATCGGGTTCAATTACCCGCAGGACATCGTCGACAAGTTCGGCACCGACATCTACGCGGTGAAGGCGACGGCCGAGTACCACGCATCCGCCACCTACGACGACGTGCTCGACATCGGCTGCCGGGTCGCCCGCATCGGACGCTCTTCGATGCAGTTCCGGCTCGGCATCTTCCGCGGCTCCGAACAGATCACCAGCGGGGAGCTGATCTACGTCAACGCCGATCCGCGCACCCGCCGGTCGGCGCCCTGGCCGGAAGCGCTCGCGAAGGCGATCCTCGCGTACGAGAAGCTGAAGCCGGAGCGGGCCTGAGAATCCACTCCGGGTCCGAGGCCAGATCAGCCTGGTTTCGTTGCCATTCAGCCTGCTTTGACGCGGCGTGTCCCGTCCCGGGACGGGACGCGATGCGTCACGGGAATGCGCGATACTCCTCTCCTTGCCCTCGCGAAAAAAGAATCTTTCGTCAACTCACGCGACTCGTGCCCCAGTTGAGAGCGCACGTCGCCAAGCGCTCGACGACCACAAGTTCGCCTGACTAGAGTTCGACGCGGATGCGCCATTGGTGGGTCAACCAGAAGCAGACCTATCGCCAGGAAATCGGTGGCGGGTATCTATGGTCGCCCAAGCGACGCGCGGACCACACCCGGAATCGCTTCTACGACAACATGAAGGAGGTCGCACCAGGAGATCTCGTGTTCTCCTACTGGGGCGGTGCCATTCGGGCGTGTGGCACGCTGCGCTCGTTTGGCTATGACGCTCCCAAGCCGGATGAGTTCGGCGCCGCTGGACGGAATTGGAGCCAGATCGGATACCGCGCGGATGTCGATTACGTCAGGCTGATTGATCCCGTTGCCCCGCGTGACGCCTGGAGCGAAATTCGGCCCCTGCTGCCAGAGAAGTATTCGCCGCTGAATGCCGCCAATGGAAAGGGCCTCCAATCGGTGTACCTGGCGGCTCTGCCGGCACAATTGGGCGAGTTGCTACGACGGCTCGTTGCGGAGCACGGGAACCCTTTGCAGGCGCAGGACGCGAGAGGTCTGCTCGTCGCATCGGCCGAGGAGCCCGAGCGCGAGAATTGGGAACGTCATGAGATGCGGCTGCTCGAACAGGCGGGGATGGACGTGACCGAGCGGGAGGCGTTGATCAAGGCGCGTCGTGGCCAGGGACTCTTTCGCCAGAACGTCGCGCGCGTCGAACGTGCCTGCCGCATCACCCGCGTCACGAACCCGGCGTACCTGATCGCGGGTCACATCAAGCCCTGGAGACATGCCTCGAACGACGAGCGGGTCTCCGGTCACAACGGCCTGATGCTCGCACCACAGGCCGACTTCCTCTTCGATCGCGGGTTCATCTCGTTCGGAGAAGGTCGCTTGATCATCTCGCCGGTTGCAGATGAGAAGAGCCTGGTCAAGCTCGGCGTCGATCCCGAGAGGCCGCCCGACGTCGGACGCTTCAGCGTGGAACAGGAACGGTTCCTCGAGTTCCACCGGACGGAGGTCTTCCGAAGCGCTGTCGCAAAGTAGCTGGTTGTGCATCAAGCCGGGTCGACGACCAACTCGTCGCCGAGAGCCACGTCGCCGGCGGCGAGGACGGACGCATACACGCCCGCGCACGCCCCGTTGAGCTCGGCGGCGGCGCGGAGGACGGCTGGGGATCTGGCCCCGGTGTCCGGGTCGAGCGTGATCATCACGCAGCGGCGGTCAGGTTCGGTGATGGCGAGCCGCACCGATCCGGACCGCAGGACCTTGCCCACCCAAGCCGTCTCGGAGAAGGGCGGACCGTCTCCGTCCACGACGAAGTTCATGCGGAACCGGCGGTGGTCGATGGCCACCCCGGCTGCCTCGGACAGGGCCCGCAGCGTCGAGGCGGCGATGAGCGAGACGTAGGCGGAGTCGTGGTTGCCGCGATGGTCGAGGTGCAGCCGGATCGGCTTGCCGGACCCGCGCTCAATCTCCTCCCGAAGGGCCTCGCTGTCGACGGGCAGTCGCTCGCCGCCGGGGGTCGTCACCTGGACCGTGGGCTCCCGGCGCGCGCCGCGCCCCGTGTCGTCGTACACCGCCTGGTAGCGAAGCAGCGCGGGCAGCTCGCGACCGGTCAGCCACGGAAACGTGGACTGCAGGCCGGTCTGCACGAAGGCGCACAGCCGATCTCCTGGCAGGCCCTGCAGACCCACCGTCGCCGACCGCAGCTCCTCGCCGCGCATCGACTTCACCGGATAGCGGGCGATGTGCCGGAGCGTCCCCAGGGACCTCAATGCCGTCGCCCGTGCCGGTGCGCTACTTGGGCTGCTGCGTGATGCGGAGATACGGTTTGGGAGCCTTCCAGCCCTGCGGGAACTGCTTCTTCGCGTCCTCGTCGCTGACCGAGCCGGCGATGATCACGTCCTGCCCCTGCTTCCAGTTCGCGGGAGTCGCCACCTTGTGCTTCGCGGTGAGCTGCATCGAGTCGAGCACGCGCAGCACCTCGTCGAAGTTGCGGCCGGTGGTCATCGGGTACATCAGGATGAGCTTGATCTTCTTGTCGGGCCCGACGATGAACACCGCGCGCACCGTGGCGTTGTCGGCCGGAGTGCGCCCCTTCGCGTCGCCGGAGACCGATGCCGGAAGCATGTCGTAGAGCTTGGCCACCTTGAAGTCGGCGTCGCCGATCATCGGGTAGTTGGGCGCGGTGCCTTGCGTCTCCTGGATGTCCTTCGACCAGCGCTTGTGATCGTCCACCGAGTCGACGCTGAGACCGATGATCTTGGTATTGCGCTTGTCGAACTCCGGCTTGATGCGCGCCATGTAGCCGAGCTCGGTGGTGCAAACCGGCGTGAAGTCCTTGGGATGGGAGAAGAGCACGGCCCACTGGTTCCCGATCCACTCGTGGAAGTCGATGGGCCCCTCGGTGGTCTGGGCAGTGAAGTTGGGCGCCTCGTCGCCGATACGCAGTGCCATGGAACGACCTCCTGTTCACCTGCGGCCGGTTACCCTAACGCCGTGGCCGCCGTGACGCCAGAGCGATCGCCCTTTGGACGGCCGGGTTTACTTTTCCTGCTGCTTCTTCTGCTTCTTCTCGGCCTTCTTGTTCTTGTGATGCTGGACCAGCGCGCCACCCGCGGCGCCCGCGGCCGCGCCCTTCTTGCCCCCGACGACCGCACCGCCGGCGCCGCCCACCAGCGCTCCCTTGGCCTTGCTGTGATGCTTCTCCGGTGGTTGCTGCTCAGTATTGCCCTGCTGCGCTTTCGCGTCCTCGGCCCGCGCGGCCGGAGCGGCCGCGGTCAAGAGCAGCGCGGCCCCTGCGAGCGCCGGGACCAGCTTCGATTTGCCAGCAAACGTCATCTGCACGGACCTCCGCGGTGGGTTACCGAAACCGTGGGCATCCGGAAAGGTGACCGCAACAGATGGCGAGCGGCGGCCTGACCGCTCTCACGCTCAGCGAGCGAGCGCAGGCGTGACGTCGACCGGCACGCCGCTGAACGCCGCGTTGCCGGACAGCGCGTCGACGGACTGCTCGTCGGTGAGATCGTTGACGCTGGCGCCGGCATGCGCCGAGGCGACGCCCAGCGCGGCGCCGTCGCGCGTGTGCCCCCACCCGTGCGGCAGGCTGACCACGCCGCGGGCGAGGTCCGCGGTGATGCCGACGGGAACCTCCACGCTGCCCACCCGCGACGCCACCCGCGCGCGGGAGCCCGAGGTGAGGCCCCGCTCCGCCGCGTCTTCCGGATGCATGAGCAGGACGCACCCCGGCGGGCCCTTCACCAGGCGCAGGCTGTTGTGCATCCAGGAGTTGTTGCTGCGCAGCGCCCGCCGTCCGATCAGCACCAGCTCCGCCGGGGCCTGCGCGAGGTGGGCTTCCAACCGATCGAGGTCGCGGAGGAACAGGGCAGGCGCGAGCTGCACGCGCTTCGACGGCGTGCAGAGCCGCGCCGGCAGGACGGGCCGCAGCGGGCCCAGGTCGATCCCGTGCGGCTCTCGCAGGAGCTTGCGCAGCGAAAGCCGGTGCGGGCCGAAGCGGAGCATCAGGTCGAGCAGCCGGCGCTCGCCCAAAAGCCGCGCCGCGCGCAGCGACGCCCCCAGCATGCGGCCGCGCCGCCCACCGCCGCGGCGGCGCAGGCGCAGCGCCAGATCGAGCAGCACCTCGAAATCGCCTCGGACGCCCGGAGGCGCCGGCACCAGCGCTTTCACGTACCGGGCGGCGTTGCGCACCGAGAGGGCGTAGAAGACCAGGTCGTAGTGGTCGCGCTCGAACCCGAAGCTGGTCGGCAGGATGAGGTTCGCGTGCCGGGTCGTCTCGTTTCGATAGACGTCGATCGAGACCAGGTACTCGAGCCCGGAGAGCGCACGGTCCAGCCGCGCGCCGTTGGGGGTCGAGAGCACCGGGTTGCCGGCGAAGGTGACCAGCGCGCGGATGCGGCCCTTGCCTTCGGTGTCGATCTCCTCGGCAAGCGTGGCCGCCGGCAGCTCCCCGCCGAACTCCGGCAGCCCCCGCACCCGGCTGCGCCAGACGGCGAAGTGCCCGCGGTCGCCGGTTCGCGCGGATACGCCGACCAGATCGGCGGCCGGGCTGGTGAACATGAACCCGCCCTCGCGGTCCAGGTTGCCCGTCACCGCGTTGAGCGCGACGAGGAGCCACGCGGTGAGACCGCCGAACTCCTGGGTCGAGGTTCCGACGCGTCCGTAGGCGACCGCCGACGGAGCGGCGGCGAAGGCGCGCGCCAGCTCGCGGATGGTTCCCGCCTCGATGCCGGTGCGCTGCGCCACCCGTTCCGGCGGGAACCGCGCCGCCGCTTGGCGCAGGAGGGGAAGGCCGTCCGAGAAAGTCGCCAGCCTCCCCAAGCCGGTGCGCCCTTCCTCGAACAACACCTGCAGCATCGCCAGGAGCAGCAGCGCGTCGGTGCCTGGCCGGATGGCCAGGTGCTGGTCGGCGGAGGCCGCGGTCTCCGTGCGGCGCGGGTCCACCACCACCAGCTTGCCGCCGCGGCCGCGCAGCTCGTCCAGGCGCCGGGAGATTCCGCCGGCGGTCATCAGGCTGCCGTTCGACGCGAGCGGATTGGCGCCGAGCATGAGGAAGAAGCTGGTCCGGTCGACGTCGGGAACCGGCAAGAGCAGCTGGTGGCCGAACATCTCCAGCGCGGCGAGCATCTGCGGGAGCTGGTCGACCGACGTCGCCGAGAAACGGGCGCGCGACCCGAGCGCGCGCGAGAAGAACGGGACGCCCAGGATCGCGGAGTAGGAGTGCACGGTCGGGTTGCCGACGTAGAGTCCCACCGCGCTCCTGCCGTGCTTGCGCTGGACCGCGGCCAGCCGCTCCCCGGCCTCCTCCAGCGCGTCCTTCCAGGACACGGCCCGCCACCGCCCGCCTTCGCGTCGCTGCGGCTCGCGGATGCGGTCGGGGTCTGCCTGGACGTCGCCGATCGCCGCTGCCTTGGGGCAGATGTGCCCGCGGCTGAACGGATCGTCGGCGTCGCCCCGGATGCTCTTGACCTCGGCGCCCTCCAACTCGACCGCGAGGCCGCAGACGGCCTCACACAGCATGCAGGTGTGGAGGCCGGGCGGCATGACGGCATACCCTAGCACGCGGCCATGTGCCCGGCCCGGCGCGGCGTGCCTGGCCCGCGCGTTTCCGTTCCGGAGGCGGGCGCGGTAGGACGAGCGAGGCATGGACCGACTGCAGACGGAGTCCCTCCTTCTCGAGCCGCTCACGCGGCAGGACTTTCCCTGGCTGTTCGCGCTGTACGCCGATCGGGACGTGATGCGCTACATCGGGCACGGCGCGCGGACCGAGCAGGAGTCGCGCAAGAACCTCGAGTGGCTGCTCGCGCACGGCGAGCGCCTCCCGTTCGGGTACTGGGTGCTGCGCGATCGCAGAACCGGCGAGCCGCTCGGCGGGGCGGTGCTGATGATCCGCCGCGACGGCGCGCCGGTCGAGCTGGGATTCATGCTCGCGCAGCCGGCGTGGGGACGCGGCCTGGCGACGCAGGTAGCCCGCGCCCTGGTGGCGCACGCCTTTTCCAACCTCGCGATCCCCGAGCTGCAGGCCTTCACGGCCGTCGAGAACGCCGCTTCCGCCGCCGTGCTACGCAAGGCAGGGATGCGCGACGCGGGGCTCCGTCCCGGCCCTTATGGCGGGCTCGACCGCGGGTTCGAGCTCAGGCGCGAGGAATGGCTATCCTCGCGCCAGGCTTAGAGCCGGCGCCCCAGGAGCGGTGCGGGACCGACGTCTTGTGGAGGGCGCTCAGCCGGCTTTGCGGACGTTCGCAGCCTGCGGGCCCTTGGGACCCTGCTGCAGCTCGAACTCCACTTTCTCGCCCTCGGCGAGGCTGCGGAAGCCCTCTGCCTGGATGGCGGTGTGATGGACGAACACGTCCTTCCCGCCGCCGTCGGGGGTGATGAATCCAAAGCCCTTCGCGTCATTGAACCACTTCACTGTACCGGTCGCCATTCGCGCAAACTTCTTTCGTGTACAAGCGGCAACTCGCCGCGAGACTGCTCCGAGCAGTGCGCTGCATGTAGTACCGCCGTGGGTTCACGTCAACCGGGCGGCCGGGCGGCCGTCCTGCCCGGAGGCCCGGAACGTCGCAAAACGACCGGATCCCGGGTGGGAAGTCCCGGGCGATCCTCAACGCCGGCAAGAGGCCCGAGAGCGCTCCGGTGAGCACGGTCACTGGACGCTGAGCAGGCTCCTCGCCAGCGCGCTCTACGAGGGCAGCCCGTCCGACCTGGCCACCTTCGCCCTCGTGGCGGTGCTGGCTGCCTGCCCGCAGGGCGGCGCGGATCGATCCCATGGCCGCGCTCCGCTGCGAGTAAGACGGTATCGCGGTTCGCACGCATGCGACGTAACGTCCGGCTCGGCACGCCCCGGGAGAACACATGCGCGCGACCCTCGCGTCCTTCGCCGCCCTCTCGCTGTTCGCACTCACGGCTTGCCAGCGTGGAAGCTCAGGAGGGGACGCCGTCTCGGTCTCCGGGTCGGGGCGCGACGCTGCCGTCCCCCAATCGAGCACGGGCACGAACCAGTCCCCGGCCACCGACCAGCAGGCCGGCGCCCGCGGCACCATCCCCCCGACCCCGGGACCCGCGGTCGCCTTGCCGTCGTTCGCCGATCTCGCCGAACGGCTCGAGCCGGCGGTGGTCAACATCCAGGTGGTGATGGTCGACCCGAACTCCTCCCCCTACGAAGGCACTCCGTGGGAGTACTTCTTCCGCCGGCCCGGCCGGCCTCCGCGGGCGATCCAGGCGGCCGGCTCCGGGTTCGTGATCAGCCCGGACGGGTTCATCCTCACCAACAACCATGTGGTGGAGAACGCCCGAAGCGTGAAGGTGACGACCAACACGGGCGAGGAGTTTCCGGCAAAGGTCCGGGGCCGCGATCCGCTCACCGATCTCGCGGTGGTGAAGGTGGAGCCGAAAAAGCAGTTCGCCGCGGCCACGATGGGCGATTCCGACGCGGCGCGCGTCGGCGACTGGGTGATCGCCATCGGCAACCCCTTCGGCCTGGAGGGGACGGTCACCGCCGGCATCATCAGCGCGAAGGGCCGCGTGATCGCCGGCCCCTACGACGACTTCCTCCAGACCGACGCGGCCATCAACCCGGGGAACTCGGGCGGTCCGCTCTTCGGGCTTCGCGGCGAGGTGGTCGGCATCAACACGGCGATCATCGCGCAGGCCCAGGGGGTGGGTTTCGCCATCCCCATCAACCTCGCCAAGGAGCTCCTGCCGCAGCTCAAGGGGGAGGGTCGCATCACCCGCGGCTGGCTGGGCGTCGTGGTCCGCCCGACCCCGCCCGAGATGGTCCCAGCCGGCACCGGAGCCAAGGGAGCGCTGGTGGTGGCGGTCGATCCCGACGGGCCTGCGGCAAAGGCCGGAGTGAAGGCGGGCGACATCCTGGTGGCCATCCAGGGCCGTCCCATCGACGACAGCAATCGGCTGCCGCGCCTGGTCGCGAGCCTCAAGCCGGGAAGCACGGCCGAGCTGAAGATCCTCCGGGACGGACAGGTCAAGACCCTCGCGGTGACGGTGGAAAAGATGCCGGATCCGGAGAGGCTCGTCGCGCGCCATCGCTGAGCCGCCCATTGCTGAGGAGCGCGGAGCGCTACTGCACGAGCTTGTGCGCCAGCGCGTACCGCGTCAGCTCGACGTTCGAGGAGATCTGCAGTTTTTCGGCGACCCGGGCGCGATACGTAGCCACGGTCTTCTCGGACAGGTTCAGCTCGGCGGCGATCTGCTTGAGGGTGCGGCCGCTCGCCACCTGCTGCAGCACCTGCATCTCGCGGTTGGAGAGCGCCTCGTGGGCGGCGACCCCGACGTCGGCGGCGACGATTCCGGCGAGCTTTTCCGCCAGCGCCGCGGTGACGTACCTTCCGCCGGACAGCGTTTTGCGCACGGCCGACGCCAGCTCGTCGGGCGCGCTGTCCTTGGTGACGTAGCCGCTGGCGCCCAGCCGCAGGCACCGCACCGCGAACTCCTCCTCGGGATACGCGGTCACCACCAAGGCTGAGGTGCCTGGATAGCCGCGCCTCAACTCCTCGAGCAGCGACAGCCCGTCCCGCCCCTTCAGGTTCAGGTCGATGAGCGCGATGTCCCACCGCTCCCGGGCGGCCAGATCGAGCGCCTCCGCGGCGGAGCTCGCATCGCCGAACCTCGCATCCGGAAACGCCTCGCGCAGGATCTGGTGCAGCCCGCTCCGGACGACGGCGTGATCGTCCACGATCAAGAAGCTCGTCACGAGGCGGCTCCCGCCTGACGCCGGTCCAGCCCAGCTTGCGCGTCCCCGACGGGGATGGAGGCGGTCACCAACGTGCCGCGCCGCCCGTCGGCGCGCTGGAAATACACGTGCCCTTCCAGGCCTTCCGCCCGCTCGACCATTCCGAGCAGGCCCAGGGCCTGGGGACTGCCGGCCACCGTCGGCTCGAACCCGCGGCCGTCGTCCTCGACCTGCAAGGTGATGGCGCTCGAATCCATCTGCAGCCGGATCGCCACGCGCGACGCCATGGCGTGGCGGTGCACGTTGGTCATCGCCTCCTGACAGATGCGGTACAGCGCCGTCGCCACGCTGGGATCGAGCTCCGGCAGCTGCTCGGGGAGCGATGCCTCGCAGGGGATCCCGGTCCGCTCCTCGAAATTGCGGATCTCCTGGCGGAGCGCGGGCACCAGGCCCAACCGGTCCAGGGACCCGGGCCGCAGCTCGGTGGCGATGCGCCGGATGGTGGAGAGCGTCTGATCGACCATCTCGGAGGCGGCCACCACGCGGTCGAGCACGCCGCTCGCGTTCTGCGGGTCCACCGTCCCGACGGTGGCCTCCAGGGACCGCAGGCCCATCTTCAGCGCGGTGAGCAGCTGCCCCAGCTCGTCGTGCAGGTCCCGCGCGATGCGGGCCTGCTCCTCCTCGCGGATCGATTGGAGCCTGGCGGTGAGCGCCCGCAGCTCCTCCCGGGATTCCCGCACGCGCTCCTCGGCGCGCCTGCGCTCGCTGACGTTCAGCGAGGCGGACGTGACCCCGACCACTGCGCCCCACGGGTCGCGGATCGGCTCGACCGCCAGGTCGTACCAGCGCGCGTCCGCGCCCTCGCCGAAGCGGATCTCGGTGCGCACCCCCACGCCCGTCTCCAGGACGCGCCGTTTCGCCGCGATGACCTTCTCGATGGCGGGGAGTCGAAGGCGCTCGAGCATGTCCAGGTCCGTCTTGTCGATCACTCCCTCCGGAGGGGCCAGCTGCGGCCGGAACACCCAGGTGTAGCGCAGGTCCCGATCCTGGCTGAACACGGCCATGTCGAGGTTGCCCAGGGCGACGCGCAGGCGCGCCTCGTTGGCGGCGCTCTCGCGCTCGGCGCGCTTGCGGTCGGTGATGTCCCGGATCACCCCCAGCCGGCCCAGCTCCCGGCCCTGCGCGTCCTTGAGCAGCGCGGCGGTCGTCTCGACGTGCATCTCGCGGCCGGATCGCAGGACGTGGATGAGCTCGCCCCGAAAGGAACCGCGCTCGGCGAGCGACCTCTCGTAATCGCTCGACCCGGCCGGTGTGGGCCAGCGCACGTCGTAGAGGTCATGGGCCGGTTTTCCCAGGGCTTCGCGGGCGGGAATCCCGTAGAGGACCTCGGCGCCGCCTCCCCAGTAGATCACGCGCTTGTCGCAGTCGATGGCGACCACGGCGTCGTTCAGTTGCGCGAGGAGCTGCGACTGGAAATGCAGCTGCTCGTCGGCGCGGTCGCGGGCGGTGCGCTGCAGGGCGCTGAGGAGGATCGCCAGGCAAAACAGGACCAGGATGGCCGCGTTCGCGCGCGGTCCCGCGCCCCAACTGGCGGCCAACGCGGCGGCACCCAGCAGGACGGCGACCGCATACCGGGTCGTCGGTTTCGCGGCGCTCATCATGAGTGGCCGTCTCCGGCCGAGCATCGCGGCTCCCCGGTTGCTAGACTGGCTCGGGTCTACCGCAAGGACGCGGCGCAGCGCCACCTGCCGGGCCTTCGATCGACGCCGGAGGAACAATGGCACACGCCACGTTGCCGGAGCTCCTGGGACTCGCCTCATGCCCGGTAAGCATCGCTTTCCTCGATGCCGCGCCGCCCGGCGTGGGCCACGTCGCGGCCGGCGAGCCGGCGAGCTGCGGCTACTGGCGCCGCGCCTCCGAAGGCGAGGTGTTCTACACCCTGGCCGGCGATCACAAGCGCTGCCCGGTCGGGGCGCACACGCACAACGTCCCGCTGACGGCGCCCGAGAAGCAGGAGCTGACCGGGCTCCTCGAGACCATGGTCGGGCTCTCCTATCTCAAGATGGAAGAGGTGGCGGCCATTCCCACGCGCAGGACGCCGCTCCAGGTCGCCGTGTATTCGCAGCTCGGCCGCGAGCCGGTGCCGCCGGATGTGGTGCTGGTGCGCGGGAACGCCAAGCAGCTCATGCTGCTCGCCGAGGCCGCGCAGGCGGCGGGCGCCGCGGGCGCGGGACCCGTGCTCGGACGTCCCACCTGCGCTGTGCTGCCCGTGGTTGTTAGGTCGGACTTATTGGCGCACAGCACCACTGGGACATTGACCCCCAAGGACCGGAAGTATGGCATCCAGAACAACGCAACCCGCTCATAACTGTAGTGGTCAGAGTAGACTAGGAGGATCACATTCGCCTTCCGTATCTCCTTCCGCAGCGTGTTTCGTTCCTGGGGCAGCGCGGAGGTGTCCACGATGGTGGTGGTAACATTTTCGGGCGTGCCAAT
>Ga0137415_10006191_pt1 | contig 11840 bp, 9 predicted proteins | sample CZODoug3_1_1_16f_FD_183082 | JGI IMG/M metagenome (GOLD analysis project Ga0137415, IMG submission 183082) | Vadose zone soil fungal communities from Angelo Coast Range Reserve, California, USA - CZODoug3_1_1_16fungal (Hybrid Assembly) | ecosystem: Environmental > Terrestrial > Soil > Vadose...
ACGCCTCCGACAGCATTCTGGCAAGCGTGGGACTCAGCGCGGGCGTGCGCGCGTTGCCCGACTTGAGCTTGTCGAGGCTCTTGGTGAGGTCCTCGGCGAGGCGCGAACGGTTCACGCCGTAGTGCTTCAGGATGAACGCGAGGTCCCCGTCGCTCGCCTCCAGGGCCTTGAGGAGGAAATGCTCGATCTCCACGTCGTAGTGCGTCCGCGCCAGGCACAGCCCCGCGGCCGCCTCCAGCGCGTTCCGCGTCGGGGCGTTCAGCTTGCCGATCAAACCCTTGAGATTCACGGTCATGGCGTGCTCGCTCTCATAGCGTCAGAATCGTATCGTCCGCGTCGTGCGTGAACGGCTTGGTTCGCAGCCAGGTGCGCCAGCCGAGCGGCGGCGGCTCCTCCACATCCGCGCCCAGCACGCAGCCGGGCACGTCCTCGCGCGCGAGCACCAGTTGGATGTCGAAGTCGAACTGGTCGTGACTGAAAAATCGCGCGAGGGTCCGCAGCAGCTCGTAGCTGCGGCCGTTGGGCAGGAAGCGCTCATATTGCTCCCGCGTCAGCGGTCCGAGGCGGAGGCGCACCCGGGCCTGCTGATCCCACATCTCGTCGCCGGCCACGGCGCCGAGCCCGAGCTGCTCGGCGGGCCCCGTCTCGTCCCCCACGTGGCACTGCGTGCTCGGGGCGAGCCGGTACCAGCCGCCGACGAACTGCTCGACCTCGACCGGCACGTCGAGGATATCCTCGAGCATCTGCTGCAGCGCCAGCGCGGATCGTGGCTGCGGCCCGAGCGCCCCCGCGTAGTACAGGAGCAACTCGTCGGGGATGGGCATGCGATCGCGAAACGCTCCGATCCCCAGCCCGATCAGGTCCCGGAGGTGCTCGGTCATGCCGTCCCGGCCGTCGCGCTCGTAGGCGGCCGTGAAGTGGTACTTCTCCCAGGCCCGGTAGAACAGGGAGATGAAGCGATGCTGGAAGATGTCGAGGAAATCGCGCAGCGCGCGGTCGCGCACCCGTGCCCGCTCGGCGACGAGCTCCGTGTAGTGGTAGGGCAGCAGGCCGAGCGGGCCGATCAGCCCCATGAAGTTGACCACCATGCGGCCGGGACGGTCCCCGGGCAGGTCCACGCCGTGGATCTCGCTCGCGGGGAACGCGATCACGGGCCGGGCGGAGAAGTGCACGACCTCGGTCGTCGGGTCGCCAAACCGGCCCACGCCCCGCCGCTCGGGATACAGTCGCTCCAGGAGGCGCACAGCCTGGAAGAAGCCGTACGCGGACGGATCGAGGGTGAGCTCCCCCGCCACCTCGGCGTTCGTTACACCAGCGTCTTCCATCCCGCCCTCGGCGGCCATTCGCGCAGCACCTCCTTACGTTGCCGCGTCCGCGCGGCAAGGATGCAGAAACTGTTCAACGCCGTATACACGCCCAGGAACTGCTCGAGCACGCTGGCGAACAGGTAGGCGCTCCCTCCCGCGAACTGGTCCTCGTCGAACGTCACCTCGACGCGGTGGCCACGGGCGAAGCTCAGGCCGTGGTCCCCGGCGATCCGCGAGTAGCTCGGCTCGGTCCGCAGGTCCAGGATGCCCTGGATCTGCTTCGCGCCGGCGAGCGAATCCCCGAAGTTGTGGAGCCGCAGCAGCTCCTGGAGCGCCTCGGCGCCCCCGTCGACGAGTGAGAGGTAGTTGAGCGAGAGCTGCGAGATCAGCCGCCACAGCTGCGGCTTACCCAAAAGCGGCGGGATGACGGACGTCGGCTTCAGCAGCGCAACGATGCGCTGGATCGGTCCGCCGCCCGGGAGCGTGAAGTCTCCGCTCTCGTCACCGAACGGGAGCCGGCTCGGCAAGTCGCCGTTGAAGCACGTGAGGCGGCACGTCGCCGCTTCGAACGGTGGCCGGGCGGGCCGCCCCGAAAGATCCGCGAACGTGAGGTAGAGGTCCGTTTCGCCCGCTTGACCGTATCCGCTGGCCCGGGGCCGCGCGTACCAGAAGGCCTCCGGCTTGTTCCCGTTCGTGCCGTGGCGGAACGAATACAGCGGCTCGAACCGCAGCACCTCCGGCGACCCCGGCCGGGCGGCGACCACCTCATCGATCGAGAAGATCCGCGTGCTTTCGCGCCGGCGGGCGTCCGCCACGACGGGATGCTCGTACCGGGTCGGGACGATCTCCACCGGCTCCGACTCCTGCGCGAACAAGTTCACGATCGGCGCGCAGCCGAGCAGGATCGTGCGCTGGGACACGCCCGCTTCGAGCACGGGTCGCCGCTCGGCCCGCTCGAAGCTCGAGAGCAGGAAGACTACTTCCGCGCTCGGTCCGAAACCCGCGGCGCGCACCTGCTCGAACCCGTCGAGATCGAGGAAGTAGAGCTTCTCGGGGAACGTGAAGTACTCCGAGAGCAGCCGGTAGGCTCCCATCGACCGCCGTGGCACCGGGAGCATGCCCTCGTCGGGGCCGAACCCGACCGGACGGAGCGCGCTGGGCGGTAGCAGGACCGGCTTGCGCTTCGGCGCAGGACCAGAGTCGCGCACCTGGATCTGCACGCAGTTGTTGGCGAGCACCTCGTAGAGCGTCGATACCAGCGTGCCTTCGCCGTGGAGATACAACCGCAGGGTGTTCAGCTCCAGTTTCTCGAAGGTGACGTCCGCGAAGCACTGCAGCTCAACGCGCAGCGCGGCCGCGGCGTTGGGCGCCGCCACCGGCGGCCGCAGCTGGTCGGGGGTGCGCCACTGCGCACCCTTCACCGAGAGCGGCCAGAGAGTAGTGTCGTAACAGGTCCTGAACTTGCAGGCCGCGCCGCCCACCGGCCGCGAGTAGATCACTGAGTCCCGGGGGACCTTGAGCCCCGTCGTGAGCTTCCCCTGCTCGGGGTCCAGGTGGAACTCCACGATCGACATGGACGGAATGGGCCGCAGGTAGTGCGGGTAGATGACGCTCAGCAGGGCGTCGCTGAACTCGGGGAGGTCGTCGTCGAGCTTGAGGTGGATCCGCGCGGCGAGAAAGGCGAAGCCCTCCAGCAGCCGCTCCACGTGCGGGTCGTCGCACTTGGTGGCCTCGAGGACCAGCCGCGAAGCAATCTTGGGGTACTTCTCTGCGAAGGTTGCCCCCATGCGCCGCAGGAAGCCCAGTTCCTGCTCGTAGTAGAAGAGCAGATCATCGCGCATCCGCGCCCTCGCCTCGCACCTCGAACGTCGCACTCGTGACTTCGAGTACGGTGTCGAACACCACCTGCTCCGGGCTCGGCTCCATGCGCAGGAGGCCGTCGATGACGAACCGCAGCTCGCGCCGCCCTTCCTTGTCCTCCGTGGCTATCGTGACGCGCACACCCGACAGGCGCGGCTCGAACAGCAAGATCGTCTCCTCCACCTGACGCCGCAGCCAATCGCGCGCCGCCACGGACTCGGCTGCGAGCGAAGTGATGTCCGGCAGCCCATAGTGGTAGACCGAGCGCGGCAGCTCCGTGAAACCCTCGGGCGCCAGCTGCGCGATCCGCCGCGTGTTGAGCAGCCACTCCAGGTCACGTCGCAGCGCGCGCTTCAGGTCGCGCACCGACTGCGCCCACGTCAGGGGTGCCTCGGTGCTCGCGTCCACGTCGGTGTCGATCAGCCGATCGACCACCGATCGCTGGACCGTCCGCTCAAGCTCCTGGGGCGCCATCGTTGCTCGGGTTCGGGCTGGCCGTTGGGAAGGCCATCGCCTGGACCGGGTCCAGGCGACAGATCTGGCGGTAGAGGTTGTCCTTCATATCCGCGTCGCCACCCAGCTTATCGAGACAGCGGTAGAGCAGACCCATCGGACGGGCCACCGCATCCCCCGCCTCCCAATCCTCCAGCTTGTGGGCCTCGATCTGCTCGAGCAACTCCTTGAGCATCGGCAGGGCGACCGCTTCGAGGCCCGTATCGACCATGATCTGGGCTGCCTCGGAGCGGCGCAGGAACCGGGCACGCGAGCTCTTCTCCTGGTCCGCCTCCCGCATCAGCAGCTCGATGCCCTTCTGCGGTTGGCCCGCACGCACCTCGTCCATCGCCCGGTCGAAGGCCGGACGACCGAACCGGGGACGTGACTCCGGGGCCGCCGACTCCGCCCGCGGCCGCTCCGGCTCCGCGCCTTCGGCCGCTGCCGCGATCAATCCACCGTTCTGCAGCCATGTCCGCGTTTCCACGTTGGCTGTCGCGGTGTCGTCCATGAGCGTGAGGTCCGGGAGATTTGGGAAGTCGCGCAACAGACCCACCAGGCTTCCCCGTATCGCCCCACGGACGTACTGGTAATCGGGGCCGAGCTGCTCGGCCGCCGTGAGTTCGTACCGCTGCAGGTCGAGCCAGCCTCGCCCGTTCGGAGTCGCCATGATGTTCTCGGCGGCGTCGAGCAGCTCGGCCCACTTCTGGTCTAGCAAGAGAGTTTTCAGGTGTGTCCGCACCGGGGTCGGTGGGGCAGCCAAGAGTCTCGGGTCGAGCTCCGGCCCGCCCGCGCGCAACTCCCCCCAACGAAACCCGCGGATCATCAAATACGGAGCGGGATTGCGGGGATCGTTGCGGCGAAGGAAGCGCGCGGCGCTCGCGATCCGCCCCGCGGCGTCCTCCACGCTCGTCGGTTCGGGAGCGAGTGGCCCGGCGCCGGTTGCGCCGCCGGCCGCCCCTGACGCTCCCCCCGCTACCGCGTCGACCGGATCGGGATCCGTCTGGAGCTTCCTTTCCAGTAGCTGCCGAGCGGCGTGCTGGACCTCTTCCAGCGCCTGGCCGAGCGCGCTGTAGCTCGGCGAGGCATCACCGAACTTTTGCTCGCCGAGCGCATCGAGCTCCTGAATCGCCTTGGTGGTGCCGTCGAGATCGGTGACGAGCTGTTTGTAGAACGCCTTCGGTGTGGCGTCGAACGCCTTGTCGAACTCCTCGGCGGTGAGCTTCTTCTCGCTGATCGCCGCGTCCCGCGCCGCCTGCTTCTTTTCATCGCCCTTGGCGTCGGCTTCGTAGCCGACGGCGCGCGACTCCTTGTACTTGCGCATGTCGTGGCCGGCTTTGTTCAGCGGCACCGTACGGACGCCGGCCTCGAGGTAGCGGCCCACCCAGTTGAGGGACCCGGCCCGGAGCTCCGCGTCGCCGCCTTCGAGCTCGGGATAGAGCTGATCCCAGAACTTTTCCAGCAGGCCCTGGAGGAGTCCGAGGCCGGCGCGCAGGCCCCCCAGGCCCTCCTGCTTGAGCAGCGCCTCGGTCAGCCAGGCGGCGATCTGCAGGTCCTTCGACTTCGTCGCCAGCGCGTCGCCCGCCAGCTTGATGACGAGCGGCCAGTCGGCGACTTTGAGCGTGCGCTTCCAGTCGCCCTGCTCGACGTCGTCCTCTTCGCGGCGCGCCTCCTTGATCTTGTCGTAGCTCGGATCGTAGCGGAGGTTCGCCCCCGCCGGATTCGACCCCGGGATCGGCTGCAGCAAATCTTCCCGCAACGGCATGGGGGGTCAGCCGGCCGAGCCGGCGGTCGGCGTGATGTCGAGCTCGCGGAGTTCGAGAAACGGGAATTCCTCGCCGTCCACGAGGAGGAGCTTCTGGCCCACTGGGACGGGTGTGTCCTCCGACTCGGTCCACTCGGTCGCGCGACCGAGCCGCACGGCGACGTCGGGGTGTTGCCACGACAACGGTGCGAGGGCCGGCATCAGGACCTCGCCCAGCTCGACGCCGCGAAATCCCGGACCCGTGCGGACCACGGCCGGGGTCCAGAGCAGGTCCCGCAACTTCTTGGGCGGCGCCATGCGCACGGTCGCGATGTGCTCGAGCGGAATCCACAAGTACTGGCCTGCCGCGAACACCTCGAGGCGCGCGCCCACGCGGGGGTCAGCGTCCACGAGCTCCTCGAACGGGCGCCCGTTCAGGGTTCCCGCCACGCGGTGCGGCGGCGGGCCGCCCTGGGGGAAGTTCCCCTTGAGGAACATCTCCTGCCGTGTCCGCTCGGCGTGTAGGGCGGCTCGGTACAGCAGCGCGCCCATCCCCGCCTCGCGACTCGTTCCGGCGAGCACGTCGAGCTGTTTGTCGGCCCGTTCGTGGGCTCCGGCGAAGCAGAGCAGTTCGAAGAGGAACGTGCGCTGCTGGGCGTCGGCCGGATTGCTCCGGAGCCGCACCCCCAGCAGCTCGATTGCGTCCTCGAGTTTGCCCGCGCGAAACAGCTCGTCGGCGCTTACGGGCGGCACCGACCTCGCCTCAGGCGCTCACGCTCTTCGCGAAGTCGTAGCTCGCGACGGTGGCGGCGCCCTTCGTGCCATCGGCCTTCTGCTCGTTGTACGTCACCGTCACCTTGCCGAACGCGAAGTTGATGCTCTCCCTCGGCACGCCGTTGTCGCCGCTCGAGCCCGACTCGTGGAGGTCGACGAGGAACAGCTGGTCGAACTCGATCTTCATGTAGTCGACGGCCTTGTCGCCGCCGGCCTTGAGCGCCGTCAGGACCGCGTTCGGGAAGTGCTTCCCGGTGGTGATGGCCTGAAACAGCTTCGGGCTCGACTTGTCCACCGCCTTGGTGCATGTAATACCGTGGGCCTCGACCTTCCCGGCTCCCCTGCCGGCGCCGGTCAGGCTCGACGAGTTGTGGAAGCTCCAGTCGAACGAGTCCAGCTGAATTTGCTTCTCGAAACCATCCCGTTGGGCTTCGCCCTCAACCCCTGCGAGTTTCAGCAACAGCTCGATCGCCATAGCACCCTCCCTCTACAGGTCCGGAACAAGTGTACAAGACGTGAACACCACCTAGGCGCTGGCGCGAGCTCACTTCGCGGGCTGCGGCAGATCCGCCACTAAGCGCATCGAAACGCTCAACTCGTCGAGCTGGAAATGTGGTCGGAGAAACGCGACGGCGCGGTAGACACCCGGCTTGCCGGCTACCTCGGCGACCTCGATGCGCGCCTCGCGCAGGGGGCGCTTGGCCTTGATGCTCTGCTGCGCGTCGTCGTCGGCGACCACGTAGTCCGCGATCCAGTTGTTCAGGAACGACTGGATCTGGCTCCTCGACTGATAGCCACCGATCTTGTCGCGCATCATCGCCTTGAGATAGTGCGCAAACCGCGACACCGCGAAGATGTACGGCAACTGAGCCGAAATGCGCGCATTCGCCGTCGCCGAGTCGGTCTGGTATTTCTTCGGTTTCTGGGTGGACTGCACGCTGAAGAACGCCGCGTTCGCCGTGCCCTTGCAGTGCACGAGCGGCACGAACCCCTGGTCGGCGAGCTCCTTCTCGCGGCGGTCGGTGATCGGAGACTCACTCGGGCACTTCAACGCGACGTCGCCTTCGTCGGTCTTGAAGGAGTGCACCGGCAACCCTTCTACCAGGCCGCCGCTCTCCACGCCGCGAATCGTGGCGCACCAGCCGTACGTCGCGAACGCGTTGGTGATGCGTACGCCGAGCGCCCAGGCGGCATTCCCCCACAGGTACTTGTTGTGATCGCCCGTGACCTGCTCCTCGTATTGGAATGCCTCGATCGGGACCGTCTGGCTCCCGTACGGCTCGCGCAGCAGCATCCTTGGCGCCGCCAGGGCGACGTAGCGCGAGTCCTCGCTATCGCGGAACGTCTTCCACTTTGCGTAGTCGCTCGTGTTGAAGATCTTCGCGAGGTCCCGCGGGGCGTCGAGCTGGGTGAAGCTGTCGAGGCTGAACATTTTCGGCGACGTGCCGGAGATGAACGGCGCGTGCGCGGCCGCCGCCACCTGGGCCACCTTCTCGAGGAGCTCGATGTCCTCGCCCGTCTTGTCGAAGTCGTAGTCCCCGAGCAGCGCGCCGAAGGGGGCGCCGCCGAAGATCCCGAACTCCTCCTCGTACACCTTCTTGAACATCGCGCTCTGGTCGAACTCGGGGGCGCGCTGCAAGTCCTTGAGCAGATCCTTCTTCGAGACGTTGAGGACCTTGACCTTCAGGGTCTCGCTCGTCTCGCTGTTGGAGAGCAGGTACCGGAGCCCGCGCCAAGTGGCCTCGAGCTTCTGGAACTCGGGATGGTGGACCACCTCGTTCACCTGGTTCGAGATCAGCCGGTCGAGCTGAGCGATCCGGGCGTTGAGCATGGCCTCGGTGTCGCGGCCCATCGTGATGGTGCCCGCGAGCACCTCCGACACGAACTGCTTGATCATATCCTTCCCGCGCTCGCGGGCCGGCGCCTCCCCGCCGAACCGCCCCTTCTCGACGATCTGGTCGAGCAGGCTCAGCTCGGTGGTCTCCGCCGCGGCCTGCTTCTGCTCCGCCTTAGGATCCGCCATCCTTACCTCCCTCGGGCTTGGCGTCGGCATCCAGCTCCGTCTTGAGCTTCTTCCGCTTCTCCTCGTCGCTCAACGTCGTTTGAAGCAGCTCCTCGAGCTTATCGTTGCTCTGGATCTTGCCGCGCAGATCGGCGAGCTGGTTGCGCAAGTCGAGGAGTTTCTGCAGCGGCTCAACTTGGCGCGCCACCCGGTCGGGGCTGAAGTCGTCCATGCTCTCGAACTTGAGCTCCACCCCGATCTTTCCGGCGTTGGGATCGTCCGAGAGCTTGTTGGCCACCGCGACCCGCAGATGTGGCTTCATGCTCGCCAGCACTTCGTCGAAGTTGTCGAGCGTGACCTCGGTGAACTTCCGGTCCTTGAGCTTCGGCAGCTCTTCCGTGGGATGACCCGTGAAGTCCGCGAGTACGCCCATGACGAAGGGCAGCTCGCGCACCTCCATCGCGCCCCCGGTCTCCACCTCGTACGTGATGTTCACGCGCGGCGGCCGGACACGCTCCAGCTTCTTGTGGACGCTCTCTTTGGCCATCGCTTGCTCCTCGGTCGGGTGGCTGATGGTGGTGGGGGTCTGCCGACACCGCGACTGCAGTGCTCACTGGGACTGCCCCCTGACGTGCTGCGTGCCGCGACCGTCGGGACGAGATTGTCTTTTCGCCCCGGTTGGTAATACGCCCCGATAATGCAAGTGTCAAGCAGCAGCCCCCCCAGGGGTGCACCTAGGGGAAATGCTGACGGGGGCGTCACTTTCAGAAGCGCAGTGGGGTCGGCGGATCGGCGATCGATTGGAAGCGCAGCAAGCGAATCCGGTCTGCGTCCCGCATCCCGACCAGCGGCATCACACCCCGATCCAGGATTCGCTCAGCGGCGCGTTCGCCCAAAAGTGCCTCGATGCAAGGCTGCCCAGCGGCGAGGGGAAGGTCCCCGATCTCGAGGTTCATTGCGGAATACATCGGGCGACCCGACTCCGCGATCGCCCGGACGAGCACCAGAAGGCAGGCCAAGGTCGGATTGCCCCAGAGATAGTCCTCGTGCGCGGGGCTGTCCGACAGCTCCTCGAACGGCAGCGCTTCGCACCGGGTGCCCCGGTCGCCGTACGCCAGGCGCAGCAGGAAACGAGGCATGGCGAGACCGATCCAGCGCGCCTCTGGTGTCCGTCGCAGCGCCTGCCACGCGGGCAGAGGGTCAGTCCTCCAATCGTCGGGGTCCGGACTCGGGTGTACGGAAGCGCTGCCCGCGAGTCGCGGGTCGGCGGCCGACAGCCACGGCGCTCCGACGAGGCTCGCGATGGTACCTAGGCGCCCCAGGAGCTCGAGGTCGCCGGCGACCGGCAGGAATGAGTACAAAGCCGCGAGGACGCTCCATCTCGAGCCGGCAAGCAGTTTGTGGACGCGGCTCGTCTCGGCGAGCTCTCGCTTGGTCACATCGAAAAGGTAGAGCTGCACACCGGTGTCCGACTCGACGGCCCGCGTGAGCAGGCGCACTCCGAGCCAGAGTGCCTCGAGGGCCTGGAATTCCGGATTGTGCAGCAACGCTCGCAAACCATTCGCGGCGGCTTCCTCCAGCTCGGCGAGGACCGCCTGCCGACCAGGATCAGTCGGCGAAACCAGATGGGGTGCGACGATCCGATTGAGGTACGCCTGAAGGTCGCCACCCTCGAACGGCGCTGCGTCCGCAGCACGATCCGCAGAAGGCGACTGCCGCACGATATCGTCGAGCAAGGAACCGTGGCTCGCCGGCTCGCGCGGCGGCTGAGGTCGGCGTGCGGGCTCCGCGAGTTGGCTGCGCAGCGCCCGGACGCCCTCGAACAGCGGGAGACGCTCGTACATGTGATCGGGGTGGAAGTCGTCGAGCCTGCGGAATTGAACGCGCAGGACGGGAGCGTCGTCACGGTGCAGCGGCACGTGCAGCTCAGGTCTGAGCAGCGCGAGTACCTCGTTCAGGTTATCGCGGTCGACGAGGATGGCTTCGCTGCTCGCGAGTGCCCGCGTGAGGTCGCTGTCGCGGTGGGCCCGGCCACTGAAATCTCCGAATAGCGCGATGGAGAATACCGCTTCACTCTGTGGCATCGCGTCTATCGCGCGCGGCTCGACGTCCAGACCGACTTCGATGCGATGTCCGCTGGATCTGTCGCGCATGGCCTCCCAACGTGTCACCCGGGTTACGGGGTGGCAAGGCGACGCGATGAGTCTAGACGTGCGTGTTCCGAAGGCTAGGTTAGGGCCATGCGCCAGCTGCAGCCCGTGCTCTGGACGAAGGGCGTCCTGCTCACGCCGCAACACCTCCAGACGCAGGACCGCTTTCTCGAGGACGTTCTCGAGATGCAGCTTTCGGCGCTCACGTTTTGCCCGTGGGGATTTCAGCGCCTGAGCATCGATCGAGAAGCACTCGCTGGAGGCGCGCTGGCGATTTCGCAGGCTGCGGGCATCCTCCCTGATGGTCTGCTCTTCGAAATCCCCGACGCCGATCCTGCGCCACCCCCACGCCCCCTCGAGACCTGCTGGCAGCCCGACCAGCAGACGCTCGATGTGTTTCTCGCGATCCCCGAGCAGCGCACCAATGGGTTGAACGTCTCCTCCGGTCAGAAGGACCGGAATACGCGGTTCCTGGCCGAGGTCCTGCTGCGGCGCGATGAGAATACCGGTCTCGCGGAAAAGCCGTTGGTCGTGGCGCGCAAGAATTTCCGGCTGCTCGTGGAAGGCGAAGCGACCGAGGGACACACGGCGCTCCCTCTGGCGCGGGTCGTCCGGTCGGCAGCGGGGAGCTACCAGCTGGATCCCGACTTCGTCCCCCCGGTCGTCGACATCTCGGCCAGCGAGTATCTCATGGCCGTCGCGCGGCGCCTCGTGGAGTTGCTGTCCGCCAAAAGCAGCGCCTTGGCCGACCGGCGGCGGCACAAGAACCAGAGCCTCGCCGAATTCGGCATCGCGGATGTCGCGAATTTTTGGCTGCTGTATACGGTCAACACGCATCTCCCGGATGTCCGCCACCTGTTCGAAGTCCGCCGTGGACACCCCTCCGACCTGTTTGCCGCGATGCTCGCGCTCGCCGGTGCGCTCACGACGTTCTCCACGACGGTGCACCCTCGGGACCTGCCCGCCTACGATCACGCGAATCTGTCACGCTGCTTCCGCGATCTGGATGAAAAGCTGCGATTGTTGCTCGAGACGGTCGTGCCCGCCAACTATGTGTCACTTCCGATGCGCGCCGTGCGGCCCGCCGTACACGCCAGCGCGCTGGAGCGCGACGACTACCTGGCGGCCGATGGGTGGTATCTCGCAGTCAATGCCGAGCTCGAGCAGGCCAAACTTGTGCGCGCCGTCCCCGAGCTGGTCAAGATCAGCTCCGCCGACCACATCGATAACCTCATCAAGCAGGCATTGCCGGGCCTTCAGCTCACGCACATGCCGAGTCCCCCCGGTGCGATCCCGGTGAAGACCGGCTATCAGTACTTCCGTGTCGGCAAAACGGGGCCCGAGTGGCAGGCGATCACCCGGGCCCGCAACGTGGCCGCATATGTGCCGGCGGAGCTGCCAAGCGTGCAGCTCGAGCTACTCGTCGTTCTCCCGACCAAGTAGCGGAGCTGCGACTACTTCTTTAGCGCGAAGAAGACGACGAGAGCCGCCCCGAGCAGGAAGACCACGCC
>Ga0137415_10006192_pt1 | contig 11840 bp, 12 predicted proteins | sample CZODoug3_1_1_16f_FD_183082 | JGI IMG/M metagenome (GOLD analysis project Ga0137415, IMG submission 183082) | Vadose zone soil fungal communities from Angelo Coast Range Reserve, California, USA - CZODoug3_1_1_16fungal (Hybrid Assembly) | ecosystem: Environmental > Terrestrial > Soil > Vadose...
CGAGCGCCCAGCGCCAGGCGGAGCCGCGCTGGACGGCCCACCAGAGGAGAAGAAAGGCGAGGTCGAGAAAGAGCGGAACGAGCGCCGTGCGGTAGCCGAGCCGGCTGTAGTGGACGGCCCAAAAGGAAACCGCCAGCAGCGCGGTACTGATCAGGCCGATGCGGCGCCCGAAGAGGGCCCTAGCGAGCAGGTAGTGGATCGGCAGCGTGACCAATCCAATGACCACCGTCGTCACGTAGAGAGCGATCGGCTTCGCACCCAGCAGGCCGACGCTGACGGCATCGAGCCAGGAAATCATGCCCTCGATGCCGTTGCCGGTTCCTCGAGGGTAGATCACCTGAAGCCCGTGTGGCGGTACGCCGAGGGCATCGATCCCGTTCGCCGCAACATCGGCGTAGAGACCGGGAGGAAAGGTGTCAAGGCGAAACGCCCGGAGGATGGTCGCGACAACCAGCACCCCCAGGACGCCGATCGATGCCTGCTGTTGCCAGACCGCGGCCCTGAACCGGGCTACGCCGTGCCCTCCGAGACCTTCTCCGTTACCTGGTACTCGAGGTACATGCCCAGCATCAGGCGGGTCTGCGCCTCGAGCGCCGGCAAGACGCTGAACAGCAGTCCCACGATCGGGTAGAGGCCAAGCTGCACGTAGGCCCAGATCTGATGCGGCACCCCCCAGCTACGCGGCATCGGCGGATTGATGCGGCGCTCTACGAGGATCAGTGCGGCGATGTTGAGGAACGCGATGTTGATGAGGATAAAGGCGTAGAGCCCCAGCCGGTCGGCTGCCAGGGTCAGGTTCCAGTCCTCGGAAAGCAGCCGAGGCAGGGCGGCGCCAAACAACAGCAGGAGCGGCAGCGTTGCCCACGTCAGGTGGTTGAAGATCATGTAGCCGTAGCGCCGGGCGCGCAGCCAGAGAGAGATCTCCGGATGGCGCAGCAGCCGAACCGTCGCGTAGGGAACGTCGCTGACGCCCCAGGCCCAGCGCTTGATCTGGTTGTACTGGTTGGCGTGCGTCTTGACCCGCTCCCATGGCATCCCTCGATCCGAGGCCTCCGGCGCGTCGCCGTAGATGGGCAGGAAGACGGGGACCATCTTGAGCCGCCCGTGGGTCGCAAAGAACGATTTCCAGTAAAAGCGCGAATCCTCGGGGATGACGTCGTCGTCCCAGTAGTCGGACTTGATGACGAGCTCGAGCGACATCGAGTAGCTGCTGAAGGCGACCAGCCGATCCGGGCGGGAGGAGAGAAACATCTGCCACTGGGTGCAGGCGCTGGCCATGATGCGCACCGCGAACGGCACCCGCCAGAGGTTGTTGTGGAACATGGGGATCGGCTGGAACAGGCACTCGAGCCGCTTCGGATCCTGGACGAATTGATAGGTCACGTAGGCGAAGTACTGGCGGTGGACCCGGAAGTCCGAGTCCAGGTCGGTGATGATCACGTCCTTCGGCTTAAGTCCCATCGCGTCCAGCTCGCGGCGCAGGACCGGGCCGCCGTAGGCCATCGCCGCCGACTTTCCCACCACGATCCCCGGCAGCAGTGGGTCCTTGATGTGCAAGAAAGCACGCAACCGGCCGCCGAACTCCTGCTGGAGCCGGTGGACGTTCTCCCAGCCGGGCCGGTCGCTCTCCCGGGTGATGATCGCCACCACCTTGTTCTCGGCCGGGTAGTCGGCGTCTGCGATCGCCCGCACGGTCTCACGCAGGATCGGGTAGGGCTCGGTGTAGGTCGGAATCAGGACGGCGTGCACGATCTGGCGGGGATCTGGCACCGCCGGCGAGACCGACAACGCCAGGCAGCGCCGCCACCAATCCTGGAGCATGGCCGTCTTCATCTTTCGATAGGTGCCGCGGATCCCGATGACGACGGTCGCGGTTCGAACGAACCAATAGATGTCGATCAGGAAGATCGCTACCGCAATGTAGGGGGCGAACAGGAAGGACGCGGCCACCGGGGCGATCAGGATGGTCCAAGTGAGCGCCCCCGGTGCCACTTCGAGGACGCGCTGCACACGCCGCTCGCCCTTGCTCAGGGATGCCCTCTTTGCCACCTCTTCTAACCCTAAAGTATGGCGAACGACCGAGTTTGGCGTTATACTGGTGCCCGGGTTAGACAGGCCAACGCTCACGCCTGTCCGACGCTCTGCCGAAGGGGTGGCTAGCCGTCGGCCCACCTGTGAAAGCCAGGCCCAATCTTATGCGCCACAAGGAGCGCCATTGACCTTACGGTTACCGCCTGTTGTCGCGGGGTCCCCGTTTGCCCATCGGGCCCCGGACATTACCGCGATTCGCCTGCTGGTCTGCGCCGCACCCCAGAGCCAGGCGGAAACGCTGCTCGCCCACATCGGCCAGGACGCCCTGAAGGCCTTGCTAACCGAGGCCACCGAGGGTGACGGCTACGTCGACATCAAGCACGCGCCGGTGCGCTACACCCTCAACCTGCAGAAGCGGACGGAGACCACCATCGAGCGATTCGGACTCACCGGCCAGCTCTTCGGGCTGCCCGGCCGCGATGTCGCCTTCGTGGTGGAGCGCGTGCAGCCCGATCCGGACCCGTCCAAGGATGCCGGCGACGTCCTGACGCTGGAGGTCGCCGAAGCCGTGCCCGAGGCCGCATCGTACGTCCCGGAGGAAGACTGGGTCCGCCGGCAGCTGACCGCGCTGGAGGAGGCGGCACAGTTGCCCCTGGTCCTGGCCGGCCAGGCCTTCGCCAACCACGAGCGTCAGTGGCTCGCCTGGCAGGCCGAGCAGGACGCCCGGCCCTACGAGGTCGAGACCGAGGGCGTCATATGCAGCAAATGCGAGAGCCTGCAGGTGGCCGGCGCGAAGTGCACGGTCTGCGGCGCCGCCAACGGCGACCGCAGCGCTGGAGCGATGCTCGTCCTCAGCCGTCGGGGGGGCTTCAAGGAAGGCGACCGCGTCATCATTCGCACGGGCCACGGCGCGGACCGCGAAGGCACCCTGCTGCGCGGCGAGGGCGGCGGCCGTCGCTGGCTCGTCAAGCTACGCGAGGAAGGCCAGCTCGGCTCGGGCACGATCCGGCCCCAACCGATCACCGCTGTCGTCGAGGTTCAGCAGCGAACTTTGAATGGTTTCCCCGCCGGCGACATCAGCTTGCGGCGCGTCGCCGCGCTCCTGATCGCGCCAGACGAGGTGCTGCCTCCAGGCCAGGGCGAGCTGCAGCCCTTCGACGAGCGCCTCAATCCGAGCCAGCAGCATGCCGTGCGGAGCGCCGTCAACCTCTTCCCAGGGAGCATGCAGCTGGTACAGGGGCCCCCTGGGACCGGGAAGACGACCTCGATCGTCGAGACGGTTCGCCAGCTGGTCGCGCGCGATCCGGGCGTCCGCATCCTGATGACATCCCATGCGAACACGGCGGTTGACAACGCGCAGGAGCGCCTGCAAGGACTGGACTCGTTGCGCATGGTCCGCATCGCCGAGCCCGAGAAGGTCGATCCGAAGTTCCGCGCCAGCATCGTCGAGGCCGATGACCCGCGAGTGCGCAATGCCCATGTGGTCTTCGGGACCGTGAACCGCATCGCGCTCGCGTGCAAGGAAGCCGAGATGTTCGATTGGCTGATCCTCGATGAGGCGAACAAGGTCCGCTTCACCGAGACCCTTCCCCTCCTGCGGCTCGCCCCCCGCTGGCTGCTGGTCGGCGACCACCGCCAGCTGCCGCCGGTGCTCGACGAGAGTGCCGCCGCATTCCCGGTTGATGACGACGAGGCGAAGGCGATGGTGCGCGACGCGAGCTTCTTCGAGTTGAGCTGGGTCGTTTTGCCCGAAACCAACCTCGTCATGCTGGATGAGCAGTACCGGATGGCGGCGCCGATCGGCAGTTATGTGTCGGTGGCGTCCTACGACGGACGGCTGCGCAACTCGCCCGAGATGGCCGCGCTGCGGTCGCCATTGCCCTGGCCCTTCAACCGAAACCTCACCTGGCTGACGATCCGCGGCCGGGAAAAGAAGGGTGGCTCGGGAAGCATCTCGAACCGTGCCGAGATCGAGGCGGTCGGTCGCGTGGTCCGCCACCTGCAGCGACTCGGTCTCGAGCAGCTGCGCGTCGCCGTCATCGCCATGTACCAGGATCAGGTCACCCAGTTGCGGCGTGAGCTGCGCATGGTGGCTCTGCCGGGCCTGGCGGTCGACACGGTGGATGCCTTCGAAGGTGAGGAGGCCGACGTCGTCATCCTCAGCCTGGTCCGGAGCAACGAGGCGGAACGCATCGGTTTCTTGAAGAAGGCCCAGCGGCTGAACGTCGCGATCTCGCGCGCAAAGCAACTGCTGGTCGTCGTCGGCGATATCGAGACCATGACGGGTCGCGAGGGACAGGATCTGTACCGCCCGTTGCTCGAGCACATCGAGCGCGAAGGCCGCGTCGCGGGCATCGGCGCTCTGCATGCCATGGACGCGGCGGTCGGTGGGCGCCAGCGAGGCGACCGTCGGCGGCAGCGGGTTGGCGGGGCAGCCCCGGCCGGCGGCGGACGATCACGCCGGCGCCGCCGAGGATACGGACCGCGTCCGGTCACACCGGGCGCAACCGTCGCCGGTAATGGCGTCCCCGCTCCCGACGGTGGAGCAGCACCCACGGAAAACGGCGCGGCCCCGCCCCGGAAGTTCCGGCGCCGCCGGGGTCGGCGCCGTAGCTCGCTGGCAACAACGAACGGCGCGACTGCAGGTGAAAGCCAGGGCTCCGTCCAGGCTGATGGCAGCACGCCGTCATCCGCGCCGAGCCCCGCGCCCGAGCGCGAAGCCGCGGCGCAGGCCGTTGAAAATCGCTGACTGACCGCGGGCCTCAGCACTACATCGACCTCGCGGATTGGCGCCGGCGCGTCGGCGACCTCTTTCGCCTGAAAGGTCCGGATCCTCTCCAGCGCTTTCGAGAGGGTCGCGACCAGCTATTTCGGTCTCACCCGCAGTCGCCGTTGTCAGAGGAAGCCCGGGAGGCATTCAAGGGCCTGATCTACTTCGACTACGATCCGGCGTATCGCCTGACGGTGCGGCTCGAACCCGCCCAAGCCGGCGACCCGCTCGAGATCGATACCGGCGGTGAGGACGGCGTCATCACCTATCGCCGCGCCGGCTGGCTGAATTTCCGCCTTGGCGAAAAGGATTGCCGGCTGACGGTCTTCAGCCTGGTCGGTTATGGCGGAGGTTTGTTTCTCCCTTTTCGTGACGGCACGTCGGCCAGGGAGACCTACGGCGGTGGGCGCTACCTCTTCGATACCGTCAAGAACACCGATGGCCTTGTCCTCGAAATGACGGCCGGCTCCCCCGATCTCAGGATCGACTTCAACTTCGCCTACAACCCCTCCTGCGCGTACGACGCCCGCTGGGCCTGCCCGCTTGCGCCGCGCGAGAACTGGCTACCGGTCCCGGTGCGCGCCGGCGAGAAGGTGTTTTCGTGAGCAAGACCGCCCTCATCACCGGCGCATCGGGCGGTATCGGCTATGAGCTCGCCCTTCTGTTTGCCCGGGACGGCTTCGATTGCATCCTGGTTGCCCGCAGCCAGGACAAGCTCAAGGAGCTGGCCACACGGCTCGAGACCGAGCGTCGCGTCAGGACGCTGGTGATCGCAAAGGATCTTTCCAAGGCCAGCGCCGTTGATGAGATCTATGAAGAGATCACGGCCGCCGGCCTGGCCGTCGATGTGTTGATCAACAATGCGGGCTTCCCAGTCTTCGGCCTGTTTGTCGAGACCGATCTGCAGACGGAGCTAGAGATGCTGCAGGTCAACGTCATGGCGCTAACGGCGCTCACCAAGCTGTTCGTCAAGGGGATGGTCGAGCGGCGCGCCGGCCGCATCCTGAATCTCGCGTCGACTGCGGCATTCGAGCCGGGGCCGCTGATGGCCGTCTACTACGCGAGCAAGGCGTACGTGCTGTCATTTTCTGAAGCGCTGGCCAACGAGTTGCGCGGCACCGGGGTCACGGTCACGGCGCTCGCCCCTGGGCCCACGAGAACCGGCTTCCAGAAGCGCGGGGTCATGGAGGACTCGCGCCTGGTGCAGGGCAACATCGCCGACGCCGCCTCAGTCGCGCTGGCCGGCTACCGCGGCCTGATGGCCGGCAAGACGATCGTGATTCCCGGGTTCAGCAACAAGCTCATTCCCTGGGTCGTTCGGCTCTCCCCGCGGGGCGCGGTGACGCGAGTGGTCCGCCGCATGCAGGAACGCACGCCGCAGCGCTAGTCCGAGCGGCGGAAACTCCCGGTGAGGTGGCGTAGAGCGGCGGCACCCTCCATCCCCATCTTCAGCTCATAGCGCAGCGTCTCACCATCCATCCAGAACGATCGGCTGATCGATGTCACGGGTTTCGCGGTCGGTGTGCGCCCGACGCTGGCGCACTCGACGTCGACGCGGCGGCCATCGACGCGACCGAGGGAGATCTCCGCGTAGCCAATCGGCTGCGCGATCACGAACTCCACGCGGCCCTCGCCAACGAGCCGCAGGTAGCCCGCCTCGCCGTGCATCGGCTGGCCGGTGTCGATCGCCTCGGTGCGCTGTGTATAGATCAGGAACGGCTTGCCGTTGTGGGTGAAGCGGATCTCCTCGCGGTAACGGAACGGCTTGATGCTCGGATACTGGCCCTCCCCTTCTCCGCGCCAGGTGCCGAGCAGGAAGCTCACCGGCGTCAGGGCCGGATTCAGCTCGGCCGCGATCATGGGCTCCATGTTAGAGGCTGAAAATTGCCCTCGGCAGGACTCGAACCTGCGACGCCCTCCTTAGGACGGAGGCGCTCTGGTCCCCTGAGCTACGAGGGCATGCTCCCGGCGGCGCGCCAAGGAGAGGTTATCATTGACATTCGCCGATCGGGGCGTAGCTCAGCCAGGTTAGAGTGCTCGGTTCGGGACCGAGAGGTCGGAAGTTCAAATCTTCTCGCCCCGACTCCGTTCGAGGACCGATCGCTAGTGGTTACTCGCTGCGTAGGCAGCCCGCTCTGCGGGACCACCCAACTGGCAGCGTGGATAGGATGAGCCGCCCTTGCTCAGCTGGTACGGCTCCAGGTGGGTACAGGAGATGATCGCTCCAAGAGGGTTGCCGGCAAAATCGGTCACCCCGTATTCGACGGCCTCAAATGCTGGGCACTCGTTAAAGTCCGGGGCGAAGGGCCGATGGAAGGTGCAACGGTCCGCCGGCCGCGGCTCAAGGATGGGCTCGCTGGGCATCAGGTAACGATACACGGCCGATACCGCCATTTCGCAAGCATCGCCGCGCCCGAGGCATGTACTAGGGGGGGAAGTGGGGGGGACATATCCATGACGAGCCGAACCTTCTTCGCCATGCTGATGTTCGCCGGCCTGATCGGGGCCGTGATGTGGTTCTTCGTCCTCCCCGCCCTGACCGTTTACCGACCAGGGATCCCCTGATCAGGCAAGGGTAAGTAGCGCGATGCCGGCGACGATCGTGAGCGCGCCGGCAACGCGGATCCAGGCGCCGCGACGCTCCCCAAGCCGCCAGATGCCCCAGGCCGTGACCAGCACGATGGCCGATTCGCGTAGCGGCGCGATGATCGCGAGGGGCGCCACACTCAGCGCGAACAGGATCATGAAGTAGGCAGCCGTCATCAAGACGGCGACCACCAGCGATATGGCCGGTTCGTCGGTAAGGCGTGAGCCCGGAATGCGACGGATGGTCGAGAAGGCGACCAGGAAAATCGCGCCAAAGAACCAGAGGAGCCACCCGTACAGCCAGGGTGGACCGAGACGGACCCCGACGCGGTCGAGCGAGGTATAGGCCGCGATCAGGACGCCCGTGAGGAGCGCGGGCCCCAGCGCCGACCCGGCGTTGGAAGGCCGCCGCACCACCCAGATTCCGACGACCAGGCACGCGATGCCGAAGACCGCGGCGACGTGAAGGCGCTCGCCAAGGAGGGTCAGGCCGACCAGCACGGCGAGGAGCGGGGCCGTGCCGCGGGCGATCGGGTAGACGACCGAGAGCTCACCCCGCCGATAGGCGGTCGACAACGTGATGAAGTAGAGGAGTTCCAGGAATGCGGAGGCGAGCGCGAGCAGCCATCCTGCGAGTGGGAGCCCTGGGCGGCCGGCCACGACCCAGGCGACCGCGACCGGCGGCAGTGAGACGACCGTGCCCCAGCTCACTGCCCGCGTCGCCAGCGACAACGGATTCTCCGAGGCCTTCAAGAGCGCGTTCCAGGTGGCGTGGAAGATGGCCGCCAACAAGATGAGCGGCAGAACGGCCAACGGCACCAACGGAGTCTAGCGATCCCAATCTGCGCCTGAGCCCGCGCCGATAGTGATACCCTTGATGTTAGGTATGGCGCCAAGGACCGCGCGCAAAACCGCCCCCACCGCACCCTCCCCCAGAGGTGGACGGAGCGAAGCTGAGCGGGAGCGAAAATCGCCACGGACTCCGCGGGCGATCTGGAGTGGCACGATCTCGTTTGGGATGGTCAGCATCCCGGTCAACCTTTACACCGCTACCGAGTCGCACGACATCCGATTTCACCTCTTGCACAAGAAGGACGGCGTCCGGTTGAAGAATGTTCGCTGGTGCCCCAAGGACGAAAAGCAAGTCCCATGGGACGATGTCGTGCGGGGATTCGAGTACGCCAAGGAACGTTACGTGCCGGTCACCGATGAGGACCTCGAACATCTCCCCATAAAGACCGTCCACACCGTCGACATTTCCGACTTCGTCAAGCTCGAGGAGGTCGACCCGATCTACTTCGACAAGCCCTACTACCTCGCACCTGAGGCGGCGGGGATCAAGGCCTTTGCCCTGCTGCGCGAGGCGTTGGAGCAGACGGGGCGCGCGGCCGTGGCCAAGGTGGCGATCCGCGACAAGGAGAACCTCTGCCTGGTACGGCCATATCAGGACGTGTTGACCATGGAGACGATGCTCTATGCGAACGAGATCCGATCAACACAGGGCATCACGGTCGATGGGGCCGCGGTCTCGCCCAAAGAACTGCAGATGGCGGTCTCGTTGATCGAGAATCTGAGCGATAGCTTCGACCCGCAGCGTTATCACGACGAGTACCAGGCGGCACTGAAGCAACTGATCGACGCCAAGGTCGCGGGCGCACCTCTGCCGGCGCCGCAAACCGAGCCGGGCGGGAAGGTGGTCGATTTGATGGAGGCCCTGCGCGCCAGCGTCGAGGCGACCAGGAAGAAGTCGTCGGGCCCGGCCGATGGCAAAGCGCCCACGACACGCACCCGGACGATTTCATCGCGGCGTCGAAAGAGCGCCTGAGCCCCTCCAGTCCTTCCCCAGAGGGGAGGGGATCAGGGCCAGAAAAGGTGGCCGAGCAGCATCCCGATGACGACCGCCACGATGTAGCTGACGCCGGGGTAGGCGCGCACCACTGACCGCACCAGGTTCGTAATCGGATCCCGTCCCTTGCCCAGGGCAATCGTCTCGCTCAGCATCATCAGGAAGATCACGCCCACGAAGAGGGTGGCGATCAGCGATAGAACGGCTCCCGCGTTAATTTGCAGCACGGCGCCCGATCAGATCGCGCAGCCGGCGTGGCGCCGGCGCCAGCAGTCCACTGGCCGGCCCCCAGAGAAAGTGGCCGACCACGATCCCAACCAGGATCGCGACCACCAGGGCCAGGCCGGGGACGTCGTGCACCATTTCTCGAAAGTAATCGGAGATTGGCTTGTTGCCGGTGAACAACGCCCAGGTTTCGAAGACCAGAAGGAGGAAGATCACACCGACGAATGCCGTCACCAGGAAGGAGAAGAGGTTGCCCCGGTTCAGGATCATCGGCGCGAGCTTACCAACGCCGCCGCGACCGGGCCAGTCCTAGCCCTTCCAGTCGACGAGGAATTCTTTCTCTTTTTCCTCGACCTTGGCGCCGATCATGGGGTGGAGCTCGATCGCCGGTGAGTACTTGCTGGCCGGGACCGTCCGTCCCAGCGCCTCGGCCATGGCGCGGACGTAGTGCGGGCCGCCGCCGCAACAGATTCCGATGTAGTTGACGCCCAGCGCCTGCGCCTGGCGGGCGTAGTCGGCCATCTCGAAGCGGGTGCACAGGAAGGACTCGAGCGCGATGGGAAAGACGTTGGTCCCGTCGACGGTTTTCAAGGACTCGAACGTCGGCATCGAGGCCTGCGTCTTGTAGGGAACCGGCTGGGATGCCACGTAGCCGCTGACCGCGTCGCGAATCTGCTCGATGATCGGCAGCATGGTCGACGGACCCCGATCACAGTTCAACCCGACGATATCGGCCCCGTGGTCAGCCAGGATCTTGCAGGCGTCGACATACCCATAGCCATCCCAGGTCTGATGCGGTCGGGTGGTGGCCAGCGTCACCATGGCCGGTAAGCCGAGCTCTTTGATCACTTGCAATGCGATCAGCGCCTCGCCCAAATAGTCATTGGTCTCCGCGATGACGAAATCGATGCCCTCGTCTGTCGCCCACGAGAGCTGCTCCTCATACATCGCGCGGACCACGCGGGATGATGCCTCCTTGTCCTTCGGGTCGTAGGACCAGGTGTTGCAGATATCGCCGGCGACCAGGGCGTCGCCTTCACGCGCAACCTCGTTGGCGATGCGGACCGCCTGCCGGTTCATGGCCTCGAGGTCGTTCTCGCGGCCGACATCCTTCAGCTTTCCGCGATGCGCGTAATAGGTAAGCGCCACCATGACATCGGCGCCGGCACGGAGGAACTCGCGATGCAGCTCGCGCAGGGCGTCCGGAAAATCGAGGACGACCTCGGGCACGTAGGGCCCGGCCTTGATGTAGCCGCGCCGTTCCAGTTCGAAGACGTAGCCTTCGGCGCCCAGCACCACGCCGGATTTGAGCCGGTCGAGGATGCCGCGTGAGCTCCTACCCGGCACGGCTGACCTCGAAACGGGAAGGGGCAAAGCGGGAGATATTCTCGACCGTCGTGCCGTCGAAGACAAGTTCCGTCAAGGTCTTGCCGATGAGCGGCGCAAACTTGTAGCCGGTGCCGCGCCAGCCGGTACCGACGGCTGCGCCGGGCAGGCCGGGAATTGCACCAAGGATGAAGTTGTCATCTGCCACCAGATCATACGAGCACTGGTCCGCCCCCTGGACATCGACCATGCGCGCGTCGTTGAGCGCAGGCATGCACTCATCGATGAAGCCCTGGACGCTGGTGATCGAGGTCGCCCGGGTGCGCACGTCCGGTGGATTGTAGTAGCCGATCTTGACCCCCGGCGTTTTGCCTTCAAGCCAGGGGTGGCCGTAGATGCCCACGTCGAGGTAGGCGAAGACAGGAAGGCGGTCGGGCGCGAACATGGCGCGCTTTTCGGGCGGCGGGATCAGGTACTTGGACTCGCTGGGCCGATCCGGACGCAGTGGCAGCCGGAGATCGCACCCCTCGATTCGCGAAAGAACGTCGTTGGTGCCGAGGCCCGAGGTGATGACCAGTCGTTCGGCGAGGCGTTCCCCGGCCGCGGTCTCGATGGCGATCAAGCCACCCCGCCGGCTGATCCGGTGGACGGCGGTGTTTTCCTCGATCGGGACTGAGGCATCGTGGAGTCGCGTGCGCAGCGCGGTGACGATTGGCGTCACATGCAAAACCCCGGCCTCGACGTCGAGCCGGCCGAGGTCGGCGTCGAACTGGGGGAAGCGAGCCCGAAGGCCGTCGCGGGTAAAGGACTGCGTCTTGAGATGCAGGCCTTCGAGGACGCGATAGCTCTGCTCCGCGTACGTTTCGGACAGGGCCGGGGTGACGCTTGCTTTGGCAAGGTTGAGGCAGCCGCATTCGATGAGAAACGACGTACCCGTTTGCCGCTGGAAATCGAGCCACAGCTTCCGGGCTTCGAAGGCCAGCCGCGCGTAAACGGGATCCAGGTAGTCGTTGCGAATCGACCGGGTTACGCTGAAGGACGCCGCACGCGGATCGC
>Ga0137415_10006193_pt1 | contig 11839 bp, 9 predicted proteins | sample CZODoug3_1_1_16f_FD_183082 | JGI IMG/M metagenome (GOLD analysis project Ga0137415, IMG submission 183082) | Vadose zone soil fungal communities from Angelo Coast Range Reserve, California, USA - CZODoug3_1_1_16fungal (Hybrid Assembly) | ecosystem: Environmental > Terrestrial > Soil > Vadose...
AAATGGCTCCATTAAAGACACTGCCGGCAGTCCGTTCTAGCAGTCAGCAGCGCGACACTTCCTCGAACGGGACCGTTTCGGCGGAATATGCGGCCAATAGTCGAGAACCAACAAAGTCACTGCACCCGTATAGTCAAAAAACTCAAACGAGTTGAAATAGCGGAACTTGCAGCTTCCACAGGCTCACCTCGAATGGACTTCTCCGACTGAAAAACAGCGTCTACAATTTCGCTTTCACGGGGTTGTAGATCCAGGGGGAATCCAAAATGCTTTGGGCGCGGATGGTGGCCTACGTCACCGGAACGGTCAATCAAGAACTCCGGTTGCGGAACGAATATCTTGGGGCAGAGAACCGGATCCTGAGAGGTCAGATCAAGGGTCGACTGCTGCTTTCAGAAGGTGAAAAGGCGACATTGGCGGAGATTGCCCAGCGGCTCGGACGGAAAGCCTTGGAAGAATTGGCGGCGGTCGCGAAGCCGGATACGCTGCTGGCCTGGTACCGAAAGCTCATCGCCAACAAGTTCGACGGATCGAAGTTTCGCCAACAAGTCGGTCGACCGCGAATTGATAAGGAAGCAGAACGATTAGTCGTGCAGATGGCGAAAGAAAACCCGAGCTGGGGCTACGATCGCATCGTGGGTGCCTTGGCAAATCTAGGCTTCCTATTGTCCGATCAGACGGTGGGCAACATTCTCCGGCGGCATGGCCTCTCTCCTGCGCCTAAGAGAAAACGGGCCATTTCCTGGAAAGACTTTATCCGTTCACACATGGAAGTCTTGGTCGGGACAGATTTCTTCACCGTGGAAGTGCTTACCCTGAAAGGATTGGTTACCTCGTATGTCCTGTTTTTCATTCACTTGGAGAGTCGGCGGGTGAGCTTGGCAGGAATGACGCCCTACCCGGGCCGGGAGTGGATGGAACAGCAAGCACGAAATGCAACCATGGAGGAGTGGGGATTTCTGCGAGGCTGCCGATACCTGTTGCATGACCGCGATACGAGGTTCTGTGCGTCATTTGGTGAATTGATCGAATCGGGAAGTGTCAAAACGATTCGCCTGCCAGCGAGGCGCCCGAATTTGAACTCGTTTGCGGAGCGCTGGGTGAGATCGGTGAAAGAGGAATGCCTGTCGAGGCTCTCACAGTTTTCTCGTACAGCTGGTGTGGTTCAAAATCGACTGCGGGCAAACGCAGGTACTCCTCTTCCCGGTCGTCCCAAGCGAAACTGGGCGTGCGACACATCCATCGGCGGCCAAAGATAGTTTTGTTCGTGGCAGCGATTCTTCTCGCGCAGCCCAACGCCGCCATGCCTCAAATTTTGTTTCCTTCGCACCTAGAGGGGAACATGGGAGCAGTGCGGTGTCGAGAACGACTGGGAGGCCTGCTGAAGTACTACGAGAGGGAAGCGGCATAAGAGTTGACGGGACAGATGGCGGTGGGCTCACCATCAGCACATATTAAGGATGCCGGGAATCTCCTCTGGCAAAAGACCTCCCGGGCCTGATTTACCATCAACGTGCGCAGAGGAATGATTTCTGGCTCAGGGCCGCGACCAGGACGAGTTTTTTGACCAAACGAGGTTTGCAACGCCAACTTTGCACCGTCTGAACTGCGAACGGAGCTAGCTCGGGGTCAGTCGTCTAATCAGCTGTGACTCTAGCGCACATTATCTATGTCCAACGTAATTGGCACCGGCGATTTGTTTCGAAGAATCCCAAACTGGATGGCTACGAATGCGGCGTCCGAGGGTGTCGTGTACTGAACGGGAAACGTAGCGAACCCTGATGTACTGTTTTCCTGAAACCAAGAAAATACGTCGCTGGTGCGAACGGAAGAAGAGGATCCGTTCGCCGTATAGTAAAGAATAACCATGGAAACCTGTGGTCGAGAAGAGGGTGTCCCGCTGGGATTCGGGTCGCCAGAAAAAGAGAACCGGAGATTGGCGGTCGTCGTATAGGCTGTACTCGCTAATACACCAACACGCAGGCTCGTTGCTGTCTCCGTGCTCGTCTGGGAGGTTCCGTTGACTAACCTCAACGCAAAGTTCCCACGAGTTGCAACTTCAGGCTGTCCCGACTCTTGCGTCAGCAGGTAGAGAGAGCCGGAGCCATCGCCGAAAATACTCCAATTGAGTGGTGAGCCGCCATTTACAGCGGCATCTTCAAAGGATGGGTTCGGAATGGAAATCAGATGATAGCCACCCCAGTCCAATAATTCCGCCTGTGCGGAAGTGTAAGTCCAATTCAGACCTCGGCGTTTGATAGGAAGTTCCTGGGTCGGGTCTGAGTCTAAGTTATTGTCAGGCGCTGCCCAAAGATAATAGCATCCGCCCTCGATACCGTACTTCTCGATTAAAGTAATCAAATTCTCAAATGCATGTTGTGTGCTCCAGATGGCAGCGTCTACAGGAGGGGAATTTCCGATTTCTGCAAACACAACGCGCGCTGCAGTTGTGCCAATAATGTTCATTTCGCCAGCAACAGTCTCATCGGCCCAAATATCAGCACGCTCATCGATACAAGGCAGTCCACCTGCATGCTGGCACTTGTTTTGCTCGAAGATCGAGAATGCGTAGGTACGCTGTGCTTCTGGTATTGCCAAGGTATCGAAGATGCTCTTTAGCATCGCTACCGTTTGCCAGAGGTGTCCTCCTGTTATACCTGGGGACGCAGTTGGCTGTTGGACTTCGATATTATAGGAGCCGACAATACACTCAGCAGAAAGCTTCCGAGCAGGAATGCCGAGCGACAATGCATAGCCGATGGCCCACTTCACGTAAAGGTAGGGAGGTTCAGTCGGTCCCGACCACAATGGTGGTTCTGCCGGGATGCCGCAGGCATCCGGAATCCCGTCTCCGTTGGTATCTACCAGATGTGTGTCGCCTCCAAACATGATGAGGTCGATAGCAGGATGACTTCCCGCAACATTCAGAATCGCTCCCAACCACGTCTGCCAATTCGAGGATGTAGATTCATCCATATGAACATTATTTAGTATCAGAAAAACCTTCATGCCCTTGCCCTGTACCATGTCGAGGAATTTGGGAAAATTGGCGAGTTCCGTGCTGGTCGGCTGCGGGTACTGAAACCCAACTGCCGGCGTCACTGGGCATGCGGGGAACGTGGAGATCGTTTGAGGTGATACGTTGTCCGATGTGCGGAGATCGAAGGTAATCGTATTCACGCCCATAGCGTGCATCGTATCCAGTTGAAGGGATATCTCGTGCGAAACCGTGCTTCCTACGGACGAATCGAACTGATCCCAATTTTGGATGACTTGACCAGGATAGTAGCCAGAGGGATATCCGCGGTCATCAAAATACGTCCATAAGCCTACATCAGCCGCTCGATAGCGGCCTCCCATGCCGACGATTTGAATCGTAGATGGCAAAGACACCCCGCCACCCGGCCCCGGAGTTGAGACCGTAAGTAACGCATTGCCGATTGCTGTCAAGCTAGCGGCGCGAATCACGGCGGATAACTGAGAAGCGGATCCGAAGCTGGTTTTCAGCGGCTGCCCATTGAAGTTCACGACCGAGGAGGTGATGAAGCCGGTGCCGCTGATCGTGATCGTTGTGTCGGGCGATCCGACTGCAATCGAGGACGGTGACACGCTTGATATAGTTGGGCTCGGATTCGGTGCGATGATCGCGAGGCTAGCTGCGCCGGAGGAGCCGCCGCCGGGGGAAGGATTGACTACCGTAACGTTTCCATTCCCGGCGGCTGCAATGTCAGCGGCAGTGATCGAAGCTGTGAGCTGCGTGGCGCTAACGTAGGCCGTAGTCTGGCTGCTGCCGTTCCATTGCACCGTAGAAGTCGAGACGAAACCGCTCCCATTGACGGCCAAAGTGAACGCTGCTCCACCCGCAGTTACAGAAGAAGGAGAAAGAGAACTGATGGACGGCACCGGATTGGAAGGTGGAGAAGATGAACCTTCACAGCCCGATAGAGTGATGAGCAGAACGAGAGAAATGAGCTTCAAAGTTTGCATCGAGATGATTTTCCTCCGAATCGATTCGGAGGATTCAGCACGGAAGCAGCACGCGCCTCCCGCCGACAGCGTTTGAGTGCTTGCGGGTCCTTCGCCAGGTCTTCAGGTAGGAATTTGAGCGCAACGTGTGGCCCCGCCGAGTCCCTCACAACGGCGCCTAACCGTCAACCGATTGCGCTTACGCTCCAGCGCTAATCTGCCGCAAGAGGGTAGCAAAATCGAAATAGATCCGTCCCACCGGAATCTTTCTGGTTCCGAGGCCGTATTCGTAGAAGGAGCAGCCAGGAACCTGAACCTTTTTGCCCGTCGCCTCGATTTTGGCAAAGGCGCCTTTATGCACGGCTTCAAAACTCCATTCCACTGCGACCAGGTTTTTAGCGTGGGCCAAGTTCCGAATGGAATGTACATTGCCAGGGAACGCGGCGATGAACGGACGCACAAAGTTATCTCGCACGGCTGTCTTCCCTTCGAGTGCTCCCGTCGGAAGATGGATTACGACATCATCCGAATAGTAGGCGAGAATTTTGTGTTCATCGGTGCCTTTCCAGGCATCGAAATACTCTTGAATAAACGCGCGGACGCTTTCTGGCGCCGCTTGGACAGCTGCAACTTGCATACTTACTCCCTTCTCGGCGCTGCGATTGCCTCGTCGTTGGGGCGAGTATATACCCGTAGCGGGCGGCAGCGCGACAGCGCAAGACTGTGCCTCGCCAGAATTAAGAGCTCGTTTGGAATGAACAACATACAGACAGGTCGTGTAACATGTCACAAGGAGGAGGTTCAGCTGTGGCGGAGTTTTGGCGAGGCACAACACGCCATCCACTACGGAAAGCTCAACTGGGCATGATCGTTTCCTCCGAGGAAAAAAGATGAGAATAGGCAGAGTCGTCATTTGCTTGTTGTTTCTGCTCGCTCCGACGATTCTTTCTGAATCGCGACAGCTGCGGGCTGCCGATGGAGAAAAGCATCTGCTCTACGTTGCCGTTCCAGGCATCCGCAACTATGTGGAATATGGCGGCGTGGGAATCCTGGTCTACGACATTGGCGCCGGACACAAATTCGTCAAACGGATTCCGACGTGGGATGTGCCGCCGGGCCAGGCACCCGAGAACGTGAAGGGCATAGCCGCTAGTGCCAGGACCGGCAAGCTCTACGTCAGCACCACGAAGCGCCTGGCCTGCTTTGATCTGGTGACTGAAAAGAAGGTGTGGGAAAAGATGTATGAAGGTGGCTTTGACCGGATGGCCATCTCGCCGGACGGCAGAATACTTTACGTCCCGTCCTTCGAAGGGCCGCACTGGCATATCGTTGATGCGTCGACCGGAGATGTCGAGGCGAAGATCGAGCTCAGATCTGGTGCGCACAACACGATCTACGGACCGGACGGCTCACGCGTGTATCTTGCGGGCCTGCACTCTCCGGTTCTTTCTGTGGCGGACGCCAAGACGCACACGGTGGTGCAGGAGATCGGGCCATTCAGTCGTTCGATTCGTCCGTTCACCATCAATGGGAGCCAGACGCTTTGCTTCGTCAACGTCAACGAGTTGCTCGGCTTTGAAGTCGGAGACTGTAAAACCGGAAAGGTGTTGCATCGCGTGGAAGTGGCCGGCTACCAGAAAGGCCCCACGAAGCGACATGGCTGTCCGAGTCACGGCATAGCACTCACGCCCGATGAAAGAGAACTGTGGCTCGCCGATGCAGCAAACAGCAGCATTCACGTATTCGACGCAACAGTGATGCCCCCAAAACAGGTGACCAGCATCAAACTAAGAGACCAGCCCGGCTGGATCACCTTCAGCATAGATGGACGACACGCCTATCCATCAACTGGAGACGTGATTGACACTCACAGCAAACGCGTGGTGGCAACGCTCCAAGACGAAGCTGGAAGGCCGGTCCAGAGTGAGAAGTTATTGGAGTTGGTCTTCACCAACGGTAGGCCGGTTCGCGCCGGAGATCAGTTCGGAATCGGGAGAAAGTAATAGCAGCCTCATGTGTCGAGCTTGAAATTGGAGACTCAGCTACAAGCGGGGCACCTTGGTCGAGGCACCGCTCACTCTGCCAACGAACAAGCGGTTGGTGAGAGGAGGACTCGACCTACATTCGGTAGAGCCCAGCTGCCTCTTAGGAGGAGGGGGCCGACTTCAGGCAGTTCACAGCATACTGCGGCCCTTCGCGCATTCCCCTTTGCGCTCGAACGCCACGGTTGAAAACTGTAGATCACCACAACAGCTTGGCCCCCAGCTGAAGCTGACGGGGGAAGCCGCTGGATGCCCTTGAACGTTTGATTGGATTCAACTGCATAACTTCCGAGTTGCACGTGATCTAGGCACAATCCTGGGAGACTCGACGTGGCACACGCGTAGATTTCCCCTAACCTTTGCAATATTCAGACGTCTATGTATTATGAGGTCTGAGTATGCCAAAATCCGACTCTCTCCAAGGCTCGCTCGATCTGCTGGTGTTGACGATCCTCTCGCGCCGACCACGCCTGCACGGCTACGCCATCATGTCCGCCATCCAGAGCATGTCCGGCGAAGTGCTGCGAGTCGAGGAAGGTTCGCTCTATCCTGCGCTGCATCGCATGGAGGAGGCCGGCTGGATTCACGCCAATTGGATCACGAAAGACAGTGGGCGGCGGGCGCGCATGTATGAACTGACGGCGGCGGGCAAAAAGCAGCTTGGCGCGGAAGAGTCGCGCTGGCAAACGGTGACTTCGGCAATAAATCGCGTGTTAAGGACGGCGTGACATGTCGCTGTGGTCGCGCATAGCAAATGTATTTCGCGGTGATCGCTTGAACCGGGAGATCGATGAGGAACTCGAATCCCACGTCGAAGCGGCGATTGAGCAAGGCCGCGACCCCGCCGAAGCTCGCAGAGCGTTCGGCTCTATGCTGCGGCACCGCGAAGAGAGCCGCGACATGCGACTCATCCCATGGCTCGAGTCCCTCCGTGCCGACGCCACTTTCGGCTTGCGTCAACTGCGCAAGAACAAGGTGACTTCCGCCGCAGCGATCTTGTCGCTCGCTGTGGCTATCGGCGCTTGCACGTCCGCGTTCCGGCTGATCGACGCCTTGCTGCTGCGCCCCTTGCCCGTGGCGAACCCCGAGCGCATCTACGATCTGTCACGTCAAGGTATCGGTCCCGAGGGCGCGCCTCAGACATTTGATGGGTGGGCTTATCCCAACTTTCAACTGATGCGGGCCGCAGTCAAAAATCAACTCGAGTTGATTGCCGTCTCCTATGCCGAACCGGTGGATCTAACTTATAAGTCGGACGAGGAGATTGAGAAAGCGTACCTGCAATACGTTTCCGGTTGGATGTTCTCGACGCTTGGAATCAAGCCTGCTTTGGGGCGCGTGTTTACGGAAAACGACGATCTCAAGCCCGGCGGGCATCCCTATGCCGTACTCTCTCACGACTATTGGACGCATCGCTTTGGCCAGGATCCCAGCGTGATCGGCCGCACTTTTCGGATGGGCAATGATCTTTACGAGATCGCCGGCGTGGCCGAGGCGCCCTTTACCGGCACGGAACCGGGCACGATGGTCGACATCTTCGTGCCCACGATGATGAATCCCGCCGTCATTCGCAAAGACTCAACCTGGCACCGGACCTTGGCAATGGTGAACGCGGGCGCCGCGCTCGAACCTATCCGCCAGAAACTGGATGCAACTTCGCGGGCATTCGAAGAGGAGCGAGCCAAAGGGTTCCTGGGAATGCGCAAGGAAGACATCGATCATTATTTGAATCAGAGGGTTTTGCTCGAACCGGCAGCTTCCGGCGTTTCGGATCTCCAGTCAGAAACGCGCCGGCCGCTCGTGATTCTCGGAGTATTGGTGGCATTGGTGCTGCTAATTGCTTGCGCAAACGTCGCGAACCTGATGACGGCCCAGGCCTCCGCGCGGGCGCGCGAGATGGCAGTGCGTGTCTCGATTGGCGGCGGGCGATGGCGTCTGGTTCAGATGGTGCTGGTGCAAAGCGCATGGCTCGCGCTGCTCGCGGCTGCCGTCGGCGGGTTGTTCGCATGGTGGTCAGGACCGTTTGTCGTCAGCATGATCAATCCGCCGGACAATCCGGCGCGCCTGCTCCTTCCCGCTGACTGGCGGGTGTTGGGTTTTGGATTGGTACTGGCCCTCGGTGTGACTTTGTTGTTTGGGCTAGTGCCCGCGCTGCGCGCTTCGTCCGTCAATCCAGTTAGCGCACTCAAGGGCGGAGAGGATCCACACTCGAAGCGCCGCTTGATGCACGCGCTGATCGCCGTCCAGGTGGCTTTCTGTTTTCTCGTGCTATTCGTCGCAGGCCTTTTCGTCACTACGTTCAAACGCTTGTCTCATCAGCCGACGGGCTTTTCCGCAGACCGGCTTCTCGTTCTCGATGCTGTTACAAAGCAGCCTCAGCCGCTGGAGTTCTGGGTGCAGGTGGCCGAGCATCTACGAAGTGTACCGGGAGTTGAGACGGTCGCGCAGGCCGATGCGCCGCTGCTCGGGGGCAATAGTTGGAACAACTTCGTTTCCATCAACGGCGGACCCTCCAATGGAATTCTATCTTACATGCGCGGTGTTTCCCCCGGCTGGCTAGAAACAATGAAGATTGCCCTGATCGATGGCCGAGACTTCCGCCCGAGCGATACGCATCCTGGGTCAGCAATCGTCAATGAAACTTTCGCAAAAGTTTATTTCGACGGTGTAGATCCGGTGGGAAAGACGTTCGACCTCGCGACGGACGAAGGCCTGCGCCTGCGATATCAAATCGTGGGTTACGTGGGGGATGTTCGGTACCGGAATCTGCGTGAGCCGATCTTGCCGCAGTTCTACGTTCCTTTTCGCTCCGTCGACGCCAGCGGTGCACCGCGCAAGAAAGGGGCCGCTACGTTGCTGGTGCGCACGTCCAGCTCCAATCCGCGCACGCTGGCGTCCATCCTCCGTCAGGAAGTACCGCGAGCGCGGTCTGAATTTCGCGTGAGCCGCATCCGGACGCAATTAGAAATCAACCAGTCTCACACGGTGCGCGAGCGGTTGCTCGCGACGCTTGCGCTGTTTTTCGCTATCGTTGCGCTATTGCTCGCGGGCGTCGGGCTGTACGGCGTGCTCCATTACTCGGTGTTGCAGCGGCAGCGCGAAATTGGCATTCGCATCGCCGTGGGCGCGCAAGCCGGCGGCATCGCGCGACTCGTGACCATGGAGGTGTTTTCAATGGTGCTTTTGGGAGCGGCCACTGGCGTTGGCGTGGGCATGGTGTCCGTTCGATTCATCGAGTCGCTGTTCTACCAAGTAAAGGCGACCGATCTGCAGATGCTGGCGCCTCCGTCGCTGGCAATTCTCGCAGGAGCGTTTCTGGCCGCGGTGCCAGCGGTGATCCGCGCCGTGCGAATTGATCCGATCACCATGCTGCGCGCCGAATAGACTCCCGGTTAACGGCCCTGGCATTTCGAGTCGAGCCATCCGGAAGTTGTCCAGACCGGAGACATGGGTTACACAACGTACCGGCTACATAGGTAACAACTTCGGGCCGAACGGATTTGCAAGCGGTTCCAGCACTCGCGTATCCAGATCGAAGTATCCCAAATCATAATCCATAAAGCTAACCAGTCAGATGTCGTCGTGAACTTCTTTGATGCCGACAGTCTGGCCAGCAAAGACCGTGCTGAAATTGATTTTTTTGCGGCCCAAACAGATGCGGCCGCAATTGGTGACGACGATGACTTTATCGTGGAAGGGATAGTCGATATCGGGCAATCCCTTATAAGCGCGGGCAGAGGGCTGATAGACCTCGGCTGGGCACTTCATGTCCAGGGCTTCGTGAGGACGTTCGTTGTTGAAGATTTCGATGAAGTCATCGAAGCGGGCCTGCTGTTGAAGGAAGTTTAAAACGGCCGGCTTGGTAGCTTCTTTCTTTAATGTCAGATGCCTGCGTTCATGGCGGCCGTTTTGCTGCGGATGGCCCGGCTTGATGCGCTCGATGCCAATGCCCAGCCGGAGCCACCAGACCGCCAGCTTGCTCAAGTTGAACAAGGCGTGTGCGGAAGCGAAGGGCACGCCATTATCGCTGCGGATGTTGGAAGGCAGGCCGCGTTCCTTAAAAAGCCTTTCAAACACGGTAAAAGCGTAGTTTTCTTTGGTGGAGGAGAGAGCTTCGCAGGTCAGGAGATAACGGCTGGCATGATCGGTGACCGTCAGTGGGTCAGAAGGTGCTTGAGGATGCCAACGTGAAACTGGCGAGCGTGGCCACGAACACACTTGGGAAGAGTGGACCGGCCATGCTGGAAGAAAGCATCGCCGGTCAAAATGATCCGGAGTACCTCGCGTCCCTCGCTTTAGGATATCTCCGTGCCAAAACCCCGCAATTGAGACTTGCCGTGGAAGGAAAGATCCGACCACATCACCGCTTTCTGCTCCGGCGTTTACTTGATCAATTGCGTTTTGTCGAACACGAGATCGTATTGCTGGATGAACGTTTGGAGGACATCGGACGAGAACGGCCGGAGCTGTCACAAGCCTTGGCTCGGTAGGACACGATACCGGGCATCGATCGAGTAGCGGGATGGACTCTTCTAGCCGAAGTAGGTCACACCATGGCGCAGTCTCCGACGGCTGAACAGTTGGCCAGTTGGGCTGCCCTGTGCCCAGGACTTAGCAACTGGTGCGTTGTGAGTGCTCCGAATGAAAATCGCTTCACGATATCTCGAACAATCGAGACTCGTGTATTATGGTGCGGTTTTCGAGATCAGAAAGAAATTCCGGCTAAACACGATAGCCTTGCGTCCAATCACAACGGCGGTGAAAACTTCCTGCCTGACAACGCAAGATGGTGTTCCAAGAGGACTACGATGTCGCGAATGCAGCGCAGGGCTGTAGTTGGACTGTACTTCGTACTGAGTGTGAGCGCGAGTTTTGCGCAAAACCAGGCACCGCCGCGGACTGTCGTTACGCCGCCACCGACGGCAGCACCGCCTGCGGCAATCCAGGTGGATGTAGCTTCGCCTGATGCCATTATCGCGGCGGCTTACGACGTTATTTCAGGTCCTGCCGGTCAAAAACGGGATTGGAATCGCATGCGTTCGCTTTTCTATCCTCGTGCGCGGCTAATCCGCACCGCTCCTAAAAAGGAGGGTGGCATGGGCGCGACTTCCTTCAGCCCTCAGGATTATATCGATCGCGCCAGCATTTACTTTGAAAAGAATGGCTTCTCGGAAAAAGAAATTGCGCGGCACACTGAACAATGGGGAAACATTCTGCAGGCGTTTAGCACGTATGAATCGAGACATGATGCGAAGGACGTTATGCCTTTCGCCCGGGGAATTAACAGCTTTCAGCTGTTTTCCGACGGAACGCGCTGGTGGATCCTCACGATTTACTGGCAGGAAGAAGGGCCGGAGAATCCTTTGCCGGCGGAATTCCTCCCACATTCCCGATGAAATGCTTGGTGCATTCCATCATTTGAGACCGAGCGTGCCCGAGTGACAGCGCACTCCAAAAACTTGTTGATGAGTTCTTTCGAATCAACAAATCGTTCTGGACAAGTTTCTGGCACCAGTGACGCGACGAAGACGCAGTCGGGGCTTATCAGGAGTCAGCCGCACCATCCATCTGTAAATTTAAATCACTGTGGATACAACACGCAGTAAGCCATCTGCTCCTACTTCTATCTCATACTAAATCTTTCGATTGACAGCTAATATGTTTGATTCATTCTCGAAGTGCTCGACGCGGGCGTTTTCCTACCACTGCCGGTAGGAGTACTTTCTCGTCTTGGAGATAGGGGGAGGAACGGTACGATGAAAACTCGGCAATTCCTTGAAATTTTGCTGCAGGACGTTCGCTACGCCGGCCGAATGCTGCGTCGCAGTCCG
>Ga0137415_10006195_pt1 | contig 11834 bp, 9 predicted proteins | sample CZODoug3_1_1_16f_FD_183082 | JGI IMG/M metagenome (GOLD analysis project Ga0137415, IMG submission 183082) | Vadose zone soil fungal communities from Angelo Coast Range Reserve, California, USA - CZODoug3_1_1_16fungal (Hybrid Assembly) | ecosystem: Environmental > Terrestrial > Soil > Vadose...
CGGCCGGGAGCGGCGCGCCCGTGCCGATCCCGACCACCGGCGCCGAGCAGATGGTGTCTCCCGCCTTCATGCCGTAGGGGACGGGCGCCCACGCCATGCGCGCCTGGGTGATCCGCGCTACCGGCGGCCTCGACCAACTCGAAATCGCCGACGTCCCCGATCCCGCGGGCCCGCTCGAGGCCCGGCAGGTTCGGATCGCGCTGCATGCGGCGGCGCTGAACCGTCTCGATCTCTTCGTCGTGCGGGGGTTGCCCCACGAATACCGCTACCCCCAGATCCTCGGCGCCGATGGAGCGGGCGTCGTGCAGGCGGTGGGAGCTGAGGTACGCTCGGTCCGGCCGGGCGATCGGGTGATGATCAACCCGGGGATTCCCGACTACAGCTGCGACTACTGCCGCGCCGGCGAGCACTCGCTGTGCGTCAACTACGGCATTCTGGGCGAGCACCGGCCCGGGACTCTCACCCAGGCGCTCGTCGTGCCGGAGCAGAATGTCTCAGTCATCCCAACGTTGCCGACACCACTCACCTGGGCCGAGGCGGCGGCCTTCTCGCTCGTGACCCTCACCGCCTGGCGGATGGTCGTCACGCGGGCACAGGTGCGCCCGGGGGAAACCGTGCTCGTCTGGGGTGTCGGCGGCGGTGTATCCCTCGCTGCGCTGCGAATCGCGAAGCTCAAGGGCGCGAGAGTGATCGTTACCAGCTCCAGCGACGCCAAGTTGCATGAGGCACAGAAACTTGGTGCGGACGTGACGCTCAATCACACGACCCAAAAGATTTCCCAGGAGGTGCGCGCCCTCACGAACAGGCGCGGCGCCGACGTTGTAATCGAGAACGTGGGCGAGGCGACGTGGGATGAATCGCTGCGCTCACTCGGGCGCGGCGGGCGGCTCGTGAGCTGCGGCGCGACGACGGGGCCGAAGGTCGGCTTCGACATGCGCCGGCTGTTCTGGTATCAGTGGAGCATCATGGGCTCAACCATGGGAAACGACGCCGAATATCGCGAGATTGTGCGCCTGCTCGGGGCGGGCGAGCTGCGCCCGATTGTCGATCGAGTACTCCCCTTCGCGGAGGCGCGGGCGGCGTTCGAGCGGTTGGAGCGGGGAGAGCAGTTGGGGAAGATCGCGATCGAGATCGCGTCCTGATACCTCGCCGCGTCTCTTCCCACGCTGAAGCGTGGGCCCGACGAGGCGCCGTCCTGAAGACATCCGCTCGCCGCCGCCCGCTTCGCTCATTGTGCCTCAGCACAGCGTCTGCCGGGCCCAGGCTTCAGCCTGGGAACAACCTGCGGCGGCCCGATCAACCCACCGTCAACCTGTCCCGTAAGTGCCTCCCCCACCCCCAGTTAGCGGCGGTTTTCGCGTTGCCTTTCACGGCCTAAGTGATTATTTTTTAGGAACTTAGGCAGTCTCGCCGAGCTTGCTGACACCCGACATCTAACACCTGACACCTGGTTTCATGACCGGACCGAACGCCCGCGAACGGATCGTCCCGCGCCTCATCGAAGACGAGCTCAAGGAGTCGTTCCTCGACTACTCGATGAGCGTCATCGTGCAGCGCGCGCTGCCCGACGTACGGGACGGGCTCAAGCCCGTGCACCGCCGGATCCTCTACGCCATGAACGAGCTGGGGCTCGTGCCGGGTCGCCCCTACAAGAAGAGTGCGACGGTCGTGGGGGACGTGCTCGGCAAATATCACCCGCACGGCGACGTCGCCCTGTATGACTCACTGGTGCGCATGGTGCAGTCCTTCTCACTGCGCTATCCGCTGGTGGATGGTCAGGGAAACTTCGGCTCGGTGGACGGGGATCCCCCGGCCGCCTACCGCTACACCGAAGCGCGCCTGACACGCATCGCGATGACGATGCTCGACGATATCGACAAGAACACCGTCGATTTCGTCCCCAACTTCGACGACCGGCTGCGGGAGCCCACGGTGCTCCCGGCGCGGCTGCCCAACCTCATCGTCAACGGCACCTCCGGAATCGCCGTCGGCATGGCCACCAACATCCCGCCGCACAACCTGGGCGAGGCGGTCGAGGCCATCAATCATCTGGTCGACCACCCGGACGCGTCGATCAAGGATCTGCGGAAGTTCATCAAGGGCCCGGACTTCCCGACCGGCGCGATCATCTACGGCCGCGAGGGCATCAAGGAGTGCTACGAGAAGGGGCGCGGCCGGATCGCGATCCGGGCGCGCGCCACCGTCGAGGAGCGGGAGTCGACCGGGAAGCAGCAGATCGTCGTCACCGAGTTCCCCTACCAGGTCTCTCCCGACCGCGTGATCGAACAGATCCGCGACCTGGTGGTGGCGAAGAAGCTCGAGGGGGTCAGCGATCTCCGGAACGAATCCGACAAGGAAGGCATCCGGGTCGTGATCGAGCTGAAGCGCGACGCCGTCCCGATGGTGGTGCTGAACGGGCTGTACGCGCACACGCAGATGCAGACCACCTTCGGCGCGATCATGCTGGCTCTGGTCGACGGCGCGCCGAAGGAGATGAACCTGAAGGAGCTGCTCGAGCACTTCATCGAGCATCGCCACACCGTCATCGTCCGCCGCACCGAGTTCGAGCTCAAGCGCGCGCAGGACCGCGAGCACATCCTCGAAGGCTTGAAGATCGCCGTCGACAACATCGACGAGGTCGTCAAGATCATCCGCAAGTCGAAGGACACGCCGAGCGCGGACGCCAGCTTGCGCAAGCGCTTCAAGCTGTCCGAAAAGCAGTCGGCGGAAATCCTCAACATGCGGCTGGCGCGCCTCACCGCCCTCGAGATCACCAAGCTCGAGGAGGAGCTCAGGGAAGTCCGCAAGTTCATCAAGGAGTGCAAGGAGATCCTCGGGTCGAAGCCGCGGCGCCTCAAGATTCTCAAGGAGGAGCTCTCGGAGCTGGCGCACGGCTTCGGCGACGAGCGGCGCACCGAAATCGTAGCCGACCAGGGCGAGTTCTCGATCGAGGATCTGATCGCGGAAGAGGACATGGTGATCACCGTGTCCCACGCGGGCTATATCAAACGACTGCCGGTGTCCGCCTACCGGCGCCAGCGGCGCGGCGGCCGGGGGGTGATCTCCGCCCATACCAAGGAAGACGACTGGGTCGAGCACCTGTTCATCGCGTCGACCCACGACTACGTGATGTTCTTCACCCAGCAGGGGCAGTGCTACTGGCTCAAGGTGCACGAGATTCCGCAGGCGGCCCGAGCCGCGCGCGGCAAACCGATCATCTCGTGCATCGCCATGAAGCCCGACGAGCGGCTCGCCTCCCTGGTGCCCGTGCGCGAGTTCTCCGAGGACCAGTTCCTTCTGTTCGCCACCAAACATGGCGTGGTGAAGAAGACGCGGCTGTCGGAGTTCGGCAACCCGCGCTCCGTCGGCATTCGCGCGATCAATATCGAGAAAGGCGACGAGCTGATCGACGTACAGGTCACGGACGGCCGGAACGACATCGTGCTCGCCACCCATCACGGCATGAGCATCCGGTTCCACGAGAAGGACGTGCGCGACATGGGACGCACGGCCACTGGAGTCAAAGGGATCGAGCTCGACAAAAAGGACCAGGTGATCGACATGGTCGTGGTGCGCCGCAAGTCCACGCTGCTCACGGTCACCGAGAAGGGCATGGGCAAGCGCTCGGAGCTCGATGAGTACCGCGTACAGCACCGGGGCGGCCGCGGCATCATCACGCTGAAGCGCGCCGACAAGACGGGCAACATCGTCGCCCTCAAGGAAGTGCTCCCCGACGACGAGCTGATGATGATCACCAAGAAGGGGATCATGATCCGGGTGCCGGTCGAGGGCATCCGCATTTCGGGTCGCAACACCCAGGGCGTGAAGATCATGAACCTGACGCCGGGCGATCTGGTGGTCGACGTGGCCCGGGTCGTGAAGGAAGACGAAGCGGACGACGGCGAGGGCGATGCCGAGGATGCCGATGCCCCGCGGGCGCCCGCCAAGGCCAAGAAGGCCCCGGCAAAGGCGAAGGCGAAGCCGAAGCCGACGAAGCAGAAAAAGTAGCGTGGTCAGCGCCCAGGACGTTCGGGACGCGGCTTCGGGACTCGCCGGGGTGGCGGTTCGTACGCCCCTGCGCTTCGTAGAGCCGCTCAACGCCTACCTGAAGCTGGAGAGCCTCCAGCCCATCGGCGCGTTCAAGCTGCGGGGGGCGTACAACGCGATCAGACGCCTGCCGCAAGCCGCAAGCCGCAAGGGGGTCATCACCTACTCGAGCGGCAACCACGGTCAGGCCGTCGCGTATGCCGCGCAGCTCGTGGGCCTCCACGCCGTGGTCGTGATGCCCGAGACGGCGCCGGCCGTGAAAGTCGCGGGCGTGAAGAAGTGGGGTGGTGAGGTCGTGTTCGCCGGCCGCACGTCGGACGACCGGCAGCGCGCGGCCGAGGAGATCGCCGCTCGGGATGGGCTCGCTATTGTGCCCCCGTTCGACCATCCGGACATTGTGGCCGGGCAGGCGACGGTGGGGCTCGAGATCGCGGAGCAGCTGCCCGATGTCCGGACGGTGCTGGTGCCGGTGGGCGGCGGCGGGCTCATCGCGGGTGTGGTGACCGGGCTGGCGGCGGCGGGGAGTCGCGCCACGGTGTGGGGCGTGGAGCCCGTAGGGGCCCCGAAGCTCAAGCGGTCACTCGAGGCCGGGCGCCCGGTGCGGCTCGAGCGCACCGCCAGCATTGCCGACGGCCTCATCACACTCAGTGTGGGCGAGATCCCGTTCGCGCACCTCGCGGCGCACCGCGACCACGTGGCCGGGGTGGCGCTGGTAGAAGACGAGCCGCTGCGCGAGGCGGTACATTTTCTCTGGCAGCACTGCCATCTGGCGGTGGAGCCGTCGGGCGCCGCAACCACGGCCGCGCTGCGCTCCGGCGCCGTCCATCCCGTCCCCCCCACGGTGCTCGTGGTGAGCGGCGGCAACGTCGATCCCTCGATGCTCGAGGACTGAACACTCGATGCCCGAGCCCGCCGCCAAGATCCTGGTCGCCGACGACGATCAGTCGCTGGTGCGCACCCTGACCTGGATCCTGAAGGAGAACGGGTACGAGGTGATCATCGCGCTCGGCGGCGAGGGGCTCATGGGCAAGCTCGAGGAGGAGCGGCCCAACCTGCTGCTCCTCGACATCATGATGCCGAAGGTGGACGGCTTGCAGCTGCTCGCGAGAATGAAGGCCGACGATCGGTTCCGGGACGTGCCCGTCCTGATGATCTCGTCGATGCCGCCCGAAGAGGCGACCGTCAAGGCGCTGGGCCTGGGCGCGGCCGACTTCATCTCCAAGCCGTTCCGCGTGCGCGAGCTGTTGGCGCGGGTCAAAGCCCACATCCGCTCGGCGCAGGAGCTGGCGCGGGCGCGCGACGAGGCGCAGAGCCGGGCCGCGATCGTCGACATCCTGCACGAGGTCACCGACTCCCTCAAACCCGACGAGATCTACCACATCCTGGTGCGGCGCGTGGCGCGCGTGCTCCAGATCTCGAAGTGCTCGATGGTGCTCGCCAAGCCCGGCGACCAGCTGGGCGTAGTCGTGGCGGCGTACGAAAACCCGATGCTGCGCAACCTTCAGATCGAGCTCGTCCGCTATCCCGAGATCCAGCGGGCGTTGACCACGAGTCGCTCGGTGCTGGTCGAAGACGTGAGCGCGGATCCGCTGTACCACGAAGAGCGCGTGCGGTGGCAGCGCGAGCAGATCACCGTGCCCACCCGCTCCGCGGTCGCGCTGCCGTTTTCGATGAAGGACCAGCAGCTCGGCGTGTTCTTCCTGCGGACTACGGGCGAGGATCCGCCGCTCACCCGCGCCGACGCCGGGTTCGCCGAGACGGTGATCCGTACGGCCGTCGCGGCCATCGAGAAGGCGTACGATTTCGAAACCGCGGTGTCGGACAAGAAGCGGCTCGAAAAGCTGGCGGCGACGGACGCGCTCACCGGCTGCTTGAACCGCCGCGCGCTGTCGGAGGACCTCGAGGCGGAGCTCGACCGCGCGCGGCGCTACAATCTCGCGCTCACCATCCTGCTGGCGGACATCGACCGGTTCAAGCTGGTGAACGACACGCGCGGCCATATTGCCGGCGATTCGGTGCTGCGCCAGGTGGGCGAGATCCTGCGCCGGGAGGCGCGATCGGTCGACCTGGTGGCCCGCTACGGAGGGGAGGAGTTCGTCGTGGTCATGCCGGAGACGGCGCTCCACGGCTCCGCCATCTTCGCCGAGCGGCTGCGGCGGCGCGTGATGCACCACGACTTCGCCGACCCGGGCGAGGATCCGCTCAACCTGACGATCTCGATCGGGTTGGCGTCCTTCCCCGACGACCGCGTCACCAGCGCCGACAGTTTCGTGGCCCTCGCGGACCAAGCCCTCTATCGCGCGAAGAACGAAGGGCGCAACTTGGTGCGTCAATGAGCGAACGCCGCTGTCCCAAATGCGGGACCGTGTATGCCGACAGCGCCCGATTCTGCCCCCGCGACGGCAACATGCTCGTCGAGGTGCAGGCGAAGCCCGCGACACCCCGGCCCCCCTCCGGGTCTCCCTCCGCCGGCGGCACCGCCGTCCGCACGCCCCCGCAAGCGAAGCCGGGTCTCGACCGCGCCTCCTCCCTCTTGGGAGAGGTGCTCGACTCGCGCTACGAGGTCCAAAAGAAATTGGGCGAAGGGGGCATGTCGTACGTCTACCTCGCGCGCGAGGTGTCGACCAGGCACGACGTGGCGATCAAGGTGCTCTCGCCCAAGCTCGCCGCCGACCAGAGCTCGGTAGAGCGGCTGCGGCGCGAGGCCGGGCTCGCCATGCGACTCGACCATCCCAATGTCTGCCGCATCCTGCGCCTCGGAGAGTCCGAGGACGGGCTGATCTACCTGGTCATGCCGTTCCTGAAGGGCGAGCTGCTCTCGGACCGCGAGGCGACGGGTGGGCCGATGAATCTCGCGGTCGGGATCGAGGTGCTGCGACAGGTGTGCGCCGGCCTGCACCACGCGCACGAGGTGCAGATCGTGCACCGTGACCTGAAGCCGGAGAACATCATGCTGGTGCCCGAGGACAACGGCCATGAGCGGGCCGTGGTCATGGACTTCGGGCTCGCCAAGGAGCGCCGCGCCGATCCGGCCATCGCGAAGCTCACCGCGACCGGCATCATCCTCGGGACGCCGGAATTCATGAGCCCCGAGCAGATCCGCGGCAAGCCGCTCGACGCCCGCTCCGACATTTACGCCCTCGGCATCGTCGCCTTCGAGATGTTCACGGGCAAGCTGCCGTTCCAGGGCCGGAACGCCCAGGAGATGATGATCGCCCGGCTGCGCGGCCAGCCGCAGAAGCTGCGTCAGCTCCGCCCCGATCTGCCCGAGGGCCTGGAAAGCGCGCTGGCCCGCGCCATGGACGCGAACGCCGACGCGCGCTACAACACCGCGCTCGAGTTCGCCGCGGCGCTCACGGCGTCGCGCTCCGGCGGCTTTCTGTCGAAGATCAAGGAGAAGCTGAAATAAGGCGCTTTCCGGCCTTCGATCCGCCCGAGTACGTCGAGTGGAAGCCGGATCCCGCCCTGGTGCGCGGCTTCCGCGAGACGATCGAGCGGGATCCCGAGCGCGCCGCCGTCGTGGCTCGCCTCGCGGTGGCGACCAAGATCGCCCTGTACGCCGGCCTGCTGCGCGCGCGGCTGCACGACATCCAGCTCAAGCGGTGGGTGCGCACGGGCGTCATTTCCAAGGCATGGCTCGGGACCGGCGAGGAGGCGACCACCGTCGGACCCGTTCACGCGCTCGAGCGGGGGACGGACGTGGTCGCACCCATGATCCGCAACGCCGCGGCCTGCTGCGAGCTGGGGCTGCCCGTCAGCGACATGCTGCGCGCCTATCTCGGCAGCGAGGACTCCCCGGCGCGCGGCCGCGACCTGCATGTCGGCGCCTGGGCACAAGGCGTGCTGCAGCCCATCTCGCACGTGGGCGATATGGTTCCCGTGATCACCGGGATCGCGCTCACCTTCAAGATCAGACAGGAGCCGCGCGTCGCTCTCACCTGGGTAGGCGACGGCTCCACCAAGACCGCGGCGGCGCACGAAGGCACCAACTTCGCCGCGGTCCAGAAACTTCCGGCGATCTTCATCATCCAGAACAACCAGGTGGCCCTCGGCACCCGGCTCGACCAGCACCACCTGCCCGGTCGCTTCGACGACTGGGCGGGGAGCTACGGCATCGCCGGCGCGGCGTTCGACGGCAACAACGTGCTGGACGCCTATGCGGCGACGAGGCTCGCGGCCGAGCGCTGCCGCCGGGGTGAGGGACCGGTCCTGCTCGTCGCCGAAACGTTCCGGATGGGCGGGCACGCGACCCACGACGAGCGTGAAGCGCGTGACACGCTCCCCGCGGCCCTGTTCGAGCACTGGGGCAAGCGGGATCCGATCGGGATGTACGAGGAATACTTGAAGGCGGATGGTATCACGCTGAAGCAGCTCGCGGACATCGAAGCGGCGGTAACGGGCGAAGTCGAGGGCGCCGCGGAGGCAGCCGTGCAGAGCCGCGAGAAGATGCCGCCTGGCGAGAGTGCGCTCGAGGGTGTGTACGCCAAGCCTCACCCCTGGACCGAATGAAGAGACTCCCTTCGCTTGCTGCGGTGGTCCTCGCCTGCGCCCTTCCCGTGGACAACACGGGGCCGCCCCCGCCCCCGCCTCCCCCGCCCGGAAGCGCCGACACCGTTCTCATCGCCGGGCACGCGTTGTTTGTGCCGCGTGGCTTCGCGGTCAATCTGTTCGCCGAGGGCGTGAACGGCGTGCGCTACCTGGCACTCGGTCCCAGTGGTGCGGTGTACGCCTCCCTGTCCGGGGCGGGCCAGATCGTGCGGCTGGTGGACGCGAACGGCGACGGCATGGCCGACGCACCGGCGCACATCGTGCTGGGCGGGCTCAACGCTCCCTTCGGCATCGCGTTCCGCGGCGACACGATGTATTTCGCTGAGCAGACGGCCGTGCGGCGGCTTGACCCAGGCGCGACGACGCCGGTCACGCTGGTGTCGGGCGTGCCGAGCGGGGGCCACGGCACCCGCACGCTCGTGATCGGCCCGGACAACCGCATATATGTCGCCGCCGGCTCGTCGTGCAATGTGTGCGTCGAGGCGGCGGGCGACTCGATGCGCGCGGCGGTCACGCGCTTCAATCTGGATGGCTCCGGCGGGCGCGTCTTCGCCCGGGGCCTCCGCAACTCGGTAGGCCTCGCGTTTCACCCCGCCACCGGCGAGCTTTGGGCGAACAACAACGATCGCGACAACCTGGGCGACAACGTCCCGCCCGAGCATCTGAACATTCTCAAGGACGGCCGGTGGTACGGCTGGCCGCAGTGCTACCTGCCGAACCAGCCCAACCCCGAGTTTCCGGGGGCCGACTGTTCGGGCGTCGAGCCGCCGGCGCTGACGGTGCAGGCGCACTCGGCGCCCCTCGGGCTCGCGTTCTACACGGGCGCGATGTTTCCCACGGGCTACGCCGGGGATGCGTTTATGACGTATCACGGCTCCTGGAATCGCTCCGTACCCACGGGTGCGAAGGTCGTCCGGGTGCACGTGCAGAACGGCCGGCCGGTCTCAGTCGACGATTTCGTCACGGGGTGGCAGCTGGCGAACGGAACGCGCTGGGGACGACCGGTTGGGCTACTGGTGATGCCGGATGGAGCGCTGCTGGTGAGCGACGACGCGGGTGATCGGATCTGGAGGGTGAGCTATGGACACTAGGCCAGTGGAGGTTGGTGGTTGGTGGAGGTTGGTGAAGGTTGCGGGCCTGGTCGGGGTCTCGGGCGCTGTTCTCGCCACTGCGGGACCTCCACCGACTGATGTTCACGCTGAGTACGTCAAGTTTCCGAGCGGTCGGGATACGATCACCGCCTACCTCGCCTATCCCGAGCGCAAGGATCCGGCGCCGGCCGTCGTGGTGATCCATGAGATCTTCGGGATGTCGGACTTCGTCCGTCAGACCACGGAGCAGCTCGCCAAAGACGGCTTTGTCGCGATCGCTCCCGATCTACTGTCGCGCCGCGGCGGCACGCCGCCGTCCACCGACGACGCCCGCAAGCTGATCGCGGGGCTCGACCCCGACACGCTCACGAAGGATCTCGACGCGACGATGGCGTACGTCAAACGGATCAAGGCGGCCCGGCCCGACCGCGTGGGCGTCATCGGTTTCTGCTGGGGCGGCGGCCAGAGCTTCCGGTACGCCACCAACAACCCGTCGCTCGGCGCCTTCGTCGTCTGCTACGGGCCAAGCCCCGAGGCCACGTCCATCGCGCGCATCCGAGCCAAGGGGCTTGGCGTGTATGCCGAGAACGACGCGCGCATCAACGCCGGCTTGGCCGACGTCGATGCGGCGATCCGGACGTACCACAAGACCTTCCGTCATACCGTGTATCCCGGCGTCGGCCATGGCTTCCTGCGGTCGCGTGAAAAGCCGGAAGTCGCCGACAGCGCATGGAGGGCGATCGTCGGGTTCTTCCGGGAGAATCTGGAGCACTAGGGCGGCGGCAGCGGCAAGCCGCCCTTGAGGTATTGCCACGCCTTCTCCAGGGCCGGCTCATTTCCCGCGAGCAGGTCGTTCACCGTCGGAATCACGACCAGGTGAGGCTTCACGCCGATACCGGCGAAGCCTGTGCCGTCGGGCGCCTCGTGGCGGGTGACCGAGAATTGGACGCCCCAGCTCTTGGGCAGCGCGAACGCCGCAACGTCTCCCGGGCTCCCCCCGGTCGGCTCGCCGATGATGGCGCCGCGGTTCGCGGCGCGGAACGCGGCCAGCAAGTCCTCCGCCGCAGCGGCGGTGGCGCTCGACGCCAGCACCGCGATCGGCCCTCCGTAGGGTGGACGGTCCGTGCGGGGCGCAACCGTTCCGGTCTCCGGCGCGTACCACGTGGAAGCGGAGTCGCCCAGGTTCCACGCGCGGAACACCGCTCGATACTGCGGCGTTCTCCAGCGCACGGCCGGGAAGGGGCGATCGGTGAGGCGGGCGAGAATCTGGTAGGCGTATTCGGTCTTGCCGTCGGCGGCGCGGCGCAGGTCCAGCACCAGCCCCTGCACCCGGGTGAAGTCGGGAAACGCGCGGTCGAACTGGCGCACCACCTCTTCATCCTCCAGCGAGGCGATTCGCACCAGCGTCATGCCGTCCGGTAAGGACTCCGTGGCGAACGCCGGCGGGTCGAGCGGCCAGCGATCGTTGAGCGACAGGCTGCGGGTCACGCTGAGGCCGCGCGGCTCGGCGTCCGGGACGCGGACGAGGAGATGGACGGACGTGCCCTTGTCGCCCTGCAGCATCCAGGTGACGGCGCGCTGCCAGCGGTCGGCGGGGGTGGCGGCCGAGATCTCGGGCAACACGGAGTCACGGATCCACTGCTCCGTGGGAACGCCCTGGACGGCGAGGATCTCGGCGAGTCGCGGGGGACGCGCCACGCGCATTTCGTCGTTCTCCGCGTAGTCCAGGATGAAGGGCCGACGCTCGACGCTGGCCACGAGCAGCGGCGGGCGCGCGATGCGGGAGCGCAGCGTCGGGGGCGCGATGACGGCGGCCCGCCCGTCGCCCAGCACGGCGACGAGGCGCCGCAACCGGCGGTAAAAGAGCAGGTCCGATTGCGGTCCGGCCGCGAGCTTCAGGTTCGCCACGAGCGCCGAGTCCCAATCGGCCCGCACGCGGTCCCAGTAGGCGAAGTTGTAACGCGCCTCCGCCCACACCGAGGCGACCGCTGCTGCCCGCTCGGCGGCAGTGAGCTGTTGCGCGGCAACCGCCCCGCCCGGGGGCGCGAGTGCCGCCACGACCAGACACGTGAGGAGCCGCGACGGAGTGTTCACGCGCCTAATCTATCTCCTTCTCTTCATGGCACCGCAGGTGCTGATCTACCTGTA
>Ga0137415_10006196_pt1 | contig 11834 bp, 6 predicted proteins | sample CZODoug3_1_1_16f_FD_183082 | JGI IMG/M metagenome (GOLD analysis project Ga0137415, IMG submission 183082) | Vadose zone soil fungal communities from Angelo Coast Range Reserve, California, USA - CZODoug3_1_1_16fungal (Hybrid Assembly) | ecosystem: Environmental > Terrestrial > Soil > Vadose...
GGCGGCACGAAGCTCGTGAGCCGGACTCGCCGTCCAATGGGATCTTCGTTGGGCCAATACTTCTTGGCCATGCTCTCGTTAATCACGATGACCTTGGGCGAGTCCTCGCGATCGCTGGCGTCGAAAAGACGGCCGCGCAAAAGCGGAATGCCCAGGGTGGAGAAATAGTCGTCGGTCGCAGTTTGCCAGTAATCGACGGACCATTCCGTCGTGCGCTCCGGCTTCACTCGTCCGATGATCTCGAAGCTGTTCGCGTTCATGGGCCGCATCGGCGGAAGACCCCTGGCGAGCGTCGCCGACGTGACCCCGGGCAAGCTCGCCGCGCCTTCGCGCAGGCGCGTCCAAAACGCATAAACGTCGGCGTCGGTGGGATATGCCTTTTTCGGCAATTGAAGTTCCAAGGTGACCATCCCGCGCGGATCGAAGCCGAGATCGGTCTTTTGGAGCCGTACGAAGCTGCGAATCATGAGGCCCGCGCCGGTGACCAAAACGATGGCCAGCGCGACCTGCGCCAGGATGAGTGCGCGCCGAAAAAGGCGCTTGCCGCTGTTGCTGGTGGCAGTCCTCTGGCCGGCCGCGCGCAGGGTGGACGCGAGATCGGCGCGCGCGTGAAGAATGGGCGTGAGCCCGAATACCAGGCTCGTTCCCAAGGCCACGGCCACGCCGTATGCGAGCGTCGTCGGGTCCAATCGGATCTCGTGCGCGCGCGGCACGCCTTCGGGCAAGAGCGCGAGCACCGTGTCGAGCCCCCACATCGCGAGGAGGGTGCCCACCCCCGCACCGGCGACGCCCAGCACCATGCTCTCGACGAGAAACTGCCGCGCCATGCGGCGGAGGCTCGCGCCGAGCGCCGCGCGCACGGCAATCTCGCCGCTGCGCGCCTCGGCGCGCGCAAGGAGCAAATTCGAAATATTGGCGCAGGCAATGAGCAATACGAAGACGACCGCCGTCTGCAAGGTCAGGAGCGCGAGCCGCACGGAGCCGACCAGCTCCCCCTGAAGAGGCGCAAGCACGATCGGGTGCAACCCGGGTTCAATCGTGTGCTCCCCCGTGTGCTCCGCGGCCCACGCGGGCATGAGCAGATCCATCTCCGCGCGAGCCGCCGGCAAATCGACGCCGCGCTTCAAGCGCCCGACCACGCCGAGCCAATGACTTCCTCGAGTCATTTTTATTTTGGACATATCGAGACCGATCGGCATCCAGATTTGCGTCTGCTCCGGGAAATCGAACCCGCGCGGCATCACCCCGACCACGGTGGCCGGCATCGCGTTGACGCGCACCGTGCGCCCCACGATGTTTCGGTCGCCCCCGAAGACCGTCGCGAACAAGTCGTATCCGAGAATCACCGCACGCGTTCCGCCGTAGCCAGAGATCGCCGCGCTCGGATCCCCGGGCACGTCCTCGCTCGGCTCGAAGAGCCGACCGAGCATGGGCGCAACGCCGAACGTCGGCAAAAAGCTCGCGGTCGTGTACGCGGCGTTCACGGCCATGGGCCGGTCTCCGCCCGTCAAATTCACGTCGTCGCGCTCCCAGGCGCCGATGGAGTCGAACGCATGCGCCTCTCGGGCCAATTCCACGTATTCCGGCGCCGAGAAGTCCCATAGAGCGTCCCATTGCTTCGGATATGTAGTATTGATTTGAATCAACCGTGAAGGCTCCGCAAAAGGGAGCGGCCGAACGAGAATCGCATTCACGATGCTGAACACCACCGTATTCGCGGCGACGGCGAGGCCCAAGGTCACGATGGCCACGGCGGTAAAACCGAGGTTCTTGAAAAGGAGACGAATGGCAAATCGTATATCGAGGAGCATGGAAGGTACTTTCGTTTCCTATTCGTGACGCATCGCCGTCATGGGGTGAACGAGGGTGGCCCTGCGCGCGGGCAGGTAGCTCGCCAGCGCCGCCGCGCCGAAGGTGATCAAGATGACCAGCACATAGGTCGCCGGATCGAGGCCGCCGATTTCGAAGAGCAGCCCCGCGATCCAGGACCCGAAGCCCACCGCCACCGCCACCACCACCAGAAGCCCGCAGCCGATGCCGATGGCCGCCATGCGCAACCCCTCGAAGAGCAGCATTTTTTGCAATCTCCCCGCGTCCGCACCCAGCGCCATGCGGATGGACAGCTCTTTGGTGCGCTGCTCGAACGCATAAGACATGACGCCGTAGATGCCAATTGCCGCCATGGTCAGAGCCAACCCCGCAAAGAAACCCAACAGCGTCGTAATGAACCGCGGCTTGGCGATGGCGTCGTAGATCACGCGGTCCATGGTGGCGAGCTGCGCGATAGGCAGCCCCGCGTCGCGCGAGCCGATGAAGGCGCGCACGGTGGGCGCGAGCGCGCGCGGATCGCCGTCGGTGCGCAATATCAAATACATCGAGCGCGGCATGTAGCTCTGACCGGGAATCCAGTGGTACCAGGTCAATGTCTGCTGCACAGGGATGTACACCTCGGTGCCCGGTTTGGCGTCGACCCCTGCCTGCTTCACGTCGGCCACGATGCCCACGATGGTCTGCTCGATCCGCACGTCCCCCGGCCGATAGAGGCTGCTGAGGTTGACGCGCTGCCCGATGGGATCTTCGCCGGGAAAGAATTTCTTGGCAAACGCCTCGTTGATGACCACCACCTTGGGGGCGTGCTCGTGGTCGTTGGCATCGAAGAGGCGCCCGCGCAAGAGCGGTATCTTCATGGTCGAGAAATAATCATTGGTGGCAATTTGCCAATAATCGACATTCCAGTCCTTGAGCCCGGGCGGCAGCACCCTCCCCACGATGTTGAAGCTGTTGGAGTCGATGTCGCGCAGCGGAGGGAGACCGACGGCCAGGCTCGCCGACGTCGCACCGGGCAGGTTGGCCGCACCTTCGCGCAGGCGTTGCCAGAAATTGTAAGCATCCTCGTCGGTGGGATATGACGTTTTCGGCAATTGGAGGTTCAAGGTCAACATGCCGCGCGGGTCGTACCCCAGCTCGGTGGTCTGCAGGTGCGCGAAGCTGCGGATCATCAGGCCCGCGCCGGTGACCAGCACCACCGCCAGCGCGATCTGCGCCAGGATGAGCGCGCGCTGAAACAGCCGCTTTCCCCGCCCGCTGGTGGCGGTCCTCTGCCCGGCCGCGCGCAAGGTCTTCGCGAGATCGGCGCGCGCATGCAGGATGGGCGTCAGCCCGAAGAGGAAGCTCACGCTCAGGGCGACCACCACCGCAAAAATCAGCACCGATGCGTCGAGGTGCACCTCGCCCGCGCGAGGCACCCCCTCCGGAAGAAGCGCGAGCACGGCATCGAGCCCCCACATCGCGAGCACGATGCCCACCGCCGCACCTGCCGCACCCAGCACCATGCTCTCGGTGAGAAATTGCCGTGCCATGCGTGGAATGCTGGCGCCCAGCGCCGCCCGCACCGCAATTTCGCCGCTGCGCGCCTCTGCCCGCGCCAAGAGCAAGTTCGATATGTTGGCGCAGGCGATGAGCATCACGAAGAGAACCGCGCCTTGTAACGTGAGCAACGAGAGCCGGGTGTTGGTGACGAGTGCTTCCTGGAGCGGCCGGAGCGCTACCGTGTGGCCCGTGCCGTTGATGGCGTGCTCGCCGCGATGCTCCTCCTTCCATGTCTGCATGAGGAGGCTCATTTCCGCGCGCGCAGCCTCCAGGCTGGTGCCGGGCTTCAAGCGCCCGATGATGGGGAACCAGTGGGTGTTGCGCCGCATCTTGGGCATGTCGATGCCCGCCGGCAGCCACATCTGGGTGCGATTGGGGTAATCGAAGCCGCGCGGCATCACCCCCACCACGGTCACGGGCATGGCGTCCACGCGCACCGTGCGGCCCACGATGTTCTTGTCGCCGCCGAACACTGTGTTGAACAGATCGTAACTAAGCACCACCACATGCGTTCCGCCCAACCCGCTGAACGACGCTACCGGATCACCGGGCACGTCCTCGCTCGCATCGAAGGTGCGCCCCAGCATGGGTGCGACCCCCAGGGTGGGAAGCAGGCTCGCCGTCGCATAGACGGCCCTCACCGAAACCGGTTTGTCGCCGCCCGTCAGGTTCGCGCTCTGTTCGGCATAAGCGCCCACCGATTCGAACGCGTGCGCGTCCCTCGAGAGCTCCGCGTACTCCGGGGCCGAGAACTGCCAATATCCTTCGAACTCACCTGGATATTGCGTATTGAGCTGCACCAGCCGCGAAGGCTCCGCGAAATGCAGCGGCCGGATCAAAATGGCATTCACCACGCTGAACACCACTGTGTTGGCGGCCACCGCCAAGCCCAGGGTGAGCACGGCCACCATCGTGAAGGCTGGGTTCTTCAAGAGCAGTCTGATCGCGAATCGAAGGTCGAGCAGCATAGTCGTTCCTATTCGTGACGCATCGCCGTCATGGGGTGGATGAGCGTCGCGCGCCGCGCAGGGATCCAACAAGCCAGCGCCGCCACCGCACCGGTGATCACGATCACCAGACCATAGGTCACCGGATCGAGCGTGCCCACGTCGAAGAGCAAGTGCGATATCCAATGATGAAACGAAGCCGTCAAAATCCCCGCGATGGCCAATCCCGAGATCACCCCGATGCCCGCCAGCTTCAAGCCCTCGAGCACCAGCATGCGCTGCAAGCGACCGGCGTCCGCGCCCAGCGCCATGCGAATGGACAGCTCTTTCGTGCGCTGCTCCACCGCATACGACATCACGCCGAAGATGCCAATCGCCGCCATGAGCAGCGCAATGGCCGCGAAGACACCGAGCAGCATGGTGATGAACCGCGGCTTGGCCACCACCTCGTACAACGTGTCGTCCATGGTCTGCAGGTGGGCAACCGGCAGGTTGTCGTCGAGTGAGGCCACGTACGCGCGCAAGGCGCCGAAGAGAGCGCGCGGATCACCGTCTGCGCGCAACACCAGGTTGAGCCGATGGGGCATCAGTCGCCAATCGGTGCTGCCATCGCCGTATTTTCCGAGCTGCCGCACGGGAAAGAACAGCTCGGAGGTCGCGGGCGTCTCCGGTCCCTGCTGCCGCACGTCGCCCACCACACCCACGATGGTCCCCACCACCGGCTGCTCGCCCGGCCGCGTAATGGGATAAGCGCTTATCCGCGCACCCACGGGATCTTCATTGGGCCAGAATTTCTTGGCCATGGCCTCGTTGATGAGCACCACGGCCGGCGCGGTCTCGTGGTCGGTGCGCTCGAAGAGCCGGCCCCTCCGCAGCGCGATGCGCATCGTCGAAAAGTATTCGTCGCCGCAGAATTGCCAGTTGTCGACGTTGGGGTCCTGTCCGGGCGGCTCCGGGCGCCCGATGATGTGAAATCCATTGAACACCGCGCGGTGCTCCGGCGGCAGCTCGCGCATCACGGTGGCCGCCTGCACGCCCGGCAGGTTGGCCGCGCCATCGCGCAGGCGTGTCCAGAACGCAAGCCGCTCGGCGTCGGTGGGATAGGTCTTTTCCGGCAGGTGAAGCTGCATGGCCACCAGGTTGTGCGGATCGAAGCCCAGATCCACGCGCTGGAGGCGAACGAAGCTGCGAATCATCAGGCCCGCGCCGATGACCAACACGATGGCCAGAGACACCTCGGCCACGATGAGCGCGCGACGGAACGCTTGCTTACGCAACCCGTCGGTTGCGCGTTGCCCAGCCGCGCGCAGCGTGCCTGCCAGATCGGTATTCGTGTGCACGATGGGCGCGAGCCCGAAGAGCAAGCTGGTGCCCATGGACACGGCCACGGCAAAGACGAGCACCGTGGTATCCAAATGAATCTCGCCCTCGCGCGGTACGCCCCCCTCCGGCAGAAAAGCCAGCGCCGCATCGAGCCCCCACATGGCCAGAAGGATGCCGAGCCCCGCGCCAAAGAGCCCCAGCACCAAGCTCTCGGTCAAAAACTGCCGCACGATGCGCCGCCGGCTGGCCCCCAGCGCCGCGCGCACCGCTATTTCCCCACTTCGCGCCTCCGCCCGGGCCAAGAGCAGATTCGAAATGTTTGCGCAGGCAATGAGCAGCACGAACACCACCGCAGCCTCCAACGTCAAGAGCGCCACCCGCACGCCGCCCACGCTGTCGGGGTGCAGCTCGCGCAAAATTAAAGGGTGCGTCTTGGGGTCGATGATGTCGTCCTCCTCCGAAGGGTCCGCCGCACGCCACCTGGCCATGAGCACCTCGAGCTCCGCGTGCGCGTCCTGAAGGGTCACTCCCGGCTTCAAGCGGCCAATGACCCAATAACTATGATTGCCATATCGTCGATCGCGCGCGAGCTCCGCGGGGTTGACCTGTTCGGGCACCCAGAGCTCCGTACCATCGGGAAAATCGAAGCCCTTGGGCATCACGCCCACCACGGTCACAGGCATCGCGTTGACGTACACGGTGGCGCCCACGATCTTCGGATCCGCGCCAAAAACGCGCTTGAAAAGCCCGTAACTCAGCACCACCGCGCGCGGATCGCCTGGCGCATCCTCGCTCGGATCGAAGACCCGCCCCAGCATGGGCGCAACGCCCAAGGTCGGAAGCAAGCTGGCGCTGACGTACGACGCGTTCGTGGCCACGGGTCGGTCGCCACCCGTCAAATTCACGACCGCCAAGGAGACGCCCCACATGCCGACCGACGCAAACGAGCGGCCCTCGCGCGCCAAGTCGAGATACTCGGGCGCCGACATCTGGAATTGCTCGAGCCCCTGACGGGGAAACTGCGTGTACACGCGAACGAGCTGCTCGGGGTTCGCGTAGGGCAAGGGCCGAATCAGAATCGCGTCGACGATGCTGAACACCACTGTGTTCGCCGCCACCGCCAGCCCCAACGTGGCGATCGCAACGGCCGTAAAGCCGAAATTCTTGAGCAGGAGCCGAAGCGCGAACCGAATGTCGTGGAGCATGCGTGCCCGAGCTTCAGCAAGGACCGCGCCGCCCCATTCATTGTGCAAGATTTATCGAAAATTTCGGCAAATTCTCATCGCCGCCCACTTTGCTCGTTTCCGCTTTTGGGATCCCAGTCCCGGGATCGAATTCCCTCCCGAGAGACCAACAACGAAGGGGTGGAGCGATGGGGTGGTCAAGACCCGAACCTAAGGTGCCGCCATGTCCTTCTCGTAGAACTCGCCCCCCGCAGGCAAATCCGCGGTGAACGCCGACAGCTCCTGAATCCCGACCTCGACGTCGTCGATGGCAAAGCCCCGCACGTGCCCGCCCTGTTTCTTGTCGTCGCTCAGATAGTGAAAGTGGTAGCCGACCTGATCGAGCACCTTCATGTACGGCGGGCAGCGAAAGCCCACCAGCGTGCCCTGCGTCTCCTGAAAGTCGTGATAGTGATACTCGTCGAGCACCTGCGCGAACGGACGGTGCGGCTTTTCCTGCCGATCGCTGGCGCCCGCCTCCACATGGGCAAAGCGCCCGCGAACGCGAATCGCATACGGCCGGTGACCCGGATCGAGCTCCGCGTCGAGCTTCTTCTCGAGCTCTTCGCGCCCGATCTCGCCGCGGAAACGAAGGGTCCGGCCGGGCCGGAAAAACGTTACCGCCGCGTAGGGCGTCGTGTCTTTGGGCCCGAGCTCGACCATCGTGCCATCGGTGCGCGCGCGCCAGAAGATGCCGCCGAGCGCCGTGAGCCCGCCATCGTTTCCGTCGGTCGCGCCGAGCCCGAAGTCACCGTGCGCGCGGAGCTGCTCCATGGAGAAGGTCCCGTCGTAGGTTCCGGCTTGATATGCGGCGCGAAAGGACGCGTGGTAGAGAACCGCACTCTTCTCGTGCGAGACGCCCACGCCGCCGATCGCCGCCGCACCGAGGGAGAGCCCAAACGCCAAGACGGCCGTGAATCCTTTGATCATGCCCCATAGGTAAGGTCGTCCCATAGTCTCGAGAATTGAAACATTTGCGACGAACACATTCGAAGTCATAATGTGTCGATGGACGGCACCTTCGACAGCGAATTGCTCCGCACCCTGGTGGCTGTAGCCGATGCGGGCAGCTTCGCCAAGGCGGGCGCGCGTTTGCATCTCACCCAGTCGACCATCAGCCAACAGATGAAGCGCCTCGAGGAACAAGCGGGCCTCCCGCTGTTCGCCGCGCGTGGAAGGTCGCGGGTGCTCACCGAAGCAGGAAACCTTTTGCTCGCCTATGCGTGCAAGATCCTCGCGTTGCACGAGTCGGCGGCCATCGCCATGCGCCATGGCGCGCTGGGCGGCGTGGTTCGGGTGGGCGTCGTCCAAGATTTCGCGGACACCCGCTTTCCGCACGCGCTCCGCACCTTCGCCAATCGGCACCCCACGGTGCGCGTGGAGGCGCGCGTGGCCAGCAGCCGCGATCTCTCCGGCATGGTCGACGACGGAATACTGGACATCGCGATCGTGTTCGATGAACCCCGCACGCGCCGCGGCGAAGTCATCCGCAAGTTCAGCCTCGCTTGGCTCGCCGCCCGCGACTTCACGCCGCCCAAACCGGGCGAGCCTTGGCCGCTCATCGTCTTCGAAGGCCCCTGCACCTTTCGAGACATCGCCATCGCCGCCCTGGACGAGCGGCAGATCCCCTGGCGCATGGTTTACAACAGCCCGAGCCTTTCCGGCCTTCACGCCGCGGCGCGGGCGGGTCTCGGCGTGTCGGTGGGCATCTCGGAACATGCCCGGGACAACCTCCACATCCTCGGCCGCCGCGAAGGTCTTCCCCCGCTGGGCAGCGCTACTTTGAAGATCATCACCGGCACCGAAGCGGTCCCGCGCGCCGCCGAAGAACTCGCTGCATCGCTGCGGACCTCGTCGGTGCTGCGCGCCGTCGGCTGATCTCGGGTGACTTGACCCATGGCATCCTCCAGCATAGAAGACACGTGTTCCATTTTAATGAACACTGGAGCGCGCCGTGGACGTGAATGTGACGAGAGCCGACATCGTCGTCGTCGGAGGAGGTAGCGCCGGCTGCACGGCCGCCATTCACGCACAGCAAAATCTGCCGCGCGGGCGGGTGGTGCTCTTGGAGAAGGCGCACATCAAGCGAAGCGGGGCGATCGCCATCGGCATGGATGGTCTGAACAACGCCATCATTCCCGGCTTCGCCACGCCCGAGCAGTACGTCAGGGTGCCGCTGCTCGTTCTCGTGATGCTCGTTCTCACGCTCACCGCCATCAATGGGTGCAAAAAGAGTGCGAGCGAGGGCCCGGGCGAGCAGACCCTTCACATCGCCATCGGCACCCAGGACCTGACCATTAGTTGCGCGAGTGGCGGATTGCTCGTTCGCGAGCTGGGTCTGCTCGATCGGTATTTGCCGAAAACGGGAAAATACGCGCATGTGCACTACGAGGTCGAGTGGAGGAGCTACACTTCGGGCCCGCCCATTTCGACCGACCTGGTCGCCAGCAAAGTCGATATGGGCCTGATGGGTGACTTTCCCTCGGTCGCCAACGCGGACGCCTTTCGCAAACTCGGCAAGCGCAGCCTCTATACGGCGATCATCTCGGGCAGCGTCGAAGGGGGCGGCAACGCGGTCCTCGTTCCGGCCGATTCCAAGGTCGAGACGCTGGCGGATCTCAAGGGGAAGCAAATCTCCGTGCCCTTCGGCTCCTCGGCGCACGGCACGCTCCTTCGCGCCCTACGCGATCTCGGTTGGGATCCGGAAAAGGACGTGAACCTCATTTCGCAAACGCCCGAGGTGGGCGGCACCGCGCTGCGCGGACACAAGATCGACGCCCACGCGGACTTCGTCCCCTACACCGAGCTTTTCCCTTTTCGAAAATACGCGCGCAAAATCTACGATGGTTCGACGGCCCACGTGCCGACATCGGTGGGCGTGGTCGTTCGCGACGACTTCGCCGAGCGATATCCGGAGATCGTCGTTGCCTTCTTGCAGGCCACCCTCGAAGGCGATCGCCTCTTCACCGAGGAGCCCGAGAAATACAGTGAATTCGTGCAAAAGGTCGCCGGCGTGGACGCGGAGGTGGTCTACATCTTCCAAGGGCCGCTGGGCATCCAGACCCGCGATTATTCGCTCAAGCCCGAATTTCGCCAGGGTCTGAAGACCGCCGTGGCGACCTTCAAAGATCTGAAGAAAGACGTCGACGTCGATATCGACGCATTCGTCGACGATCGCTTCATCCGGCAAGCAGCCAAAGAATCTGGACTCGATTACGACGCCCGCCTCGCACGCTATTCGCCAGTCCCCATCACCGCGCCCGACGCTGCTACCGGACAGCCCATCACCGATTTCAAACTCGCCGCGCAGTTATGGGTCAAGGACGAGCCCAAGGTGCGCGCCTATGGATCCATCGCCTCGGCCCTGACCGCGCTCTCCGAGCTCGCGGCAACGGGAAAAAGCACCCGCGCCATCTATGTGCACGACCGAAACAGCGGCTCGAAGCTCTTTGCCGACTCTGCCTACTACACGCGACAAGGCGGCGAGATTTCCGCTTTTCTCCTCAAGAAGGACGCCGAATCGTGGGCGCGCGCGCACGGCGGCAGCGCCGCGCTCCGCTGGGAAGAGCTGCGCCCGGCCTCCCTCCAGGCGGTCGTGCGATGACCTCCGCGCGCGCCGCCGTTCGTGCCGGCTCGGTGCTGGTCGCGCTCGCGCTCTGGCAATTGGCCTCCCTTCAGCACCTCGACGCGCGCGTCGTCAACTTTGCCAACTTACCCGCGCCGACCGACGTCGCCCGCGCAACTTGGGAATTCCTGCACTCGCCGAAGATCGGCTACCACGTGAAAAATAGCCTCCTTCGCGTGTTCATCGGCTTCGGCGCCGCCAGCCTGGTGGGCATCGCGCTGGGCGTGGCCATCGGCCGCTCGAAGCGCATCGAGGACGCGCTCCTTCCCTCGCTCGAGATCTTGCGCCCCATCCCCGGCGTGGCCTGGATCCCCCTCGCCATCTTGATGTTTCCTTCCACCGAAGGGAGCATCGTCTTCATCACTTTCATCGGCGCGCTCTTTCCCATCGTCTTGAATACGATTCACGGCATCGAGAGCCTCGATCCCCGGCTCGTTCTCGCCTCGCGCAGCCTGGGCGCCAAAACCTGGAGCATTCTTCGCGAGGTCGTACTTCCGGGCGCGCTCCCCAGCATCGTCACGGGCCTCAGCATCGGCATGGGTTCCGCCTGGTTTTGCCTGGTCACCGCGGAGATGATCGCCGGCCAATACGGCATTGGCTATTATACTTGGGAATCGTACAATCTTCAGCGATATCCAGATATCGTGGTGGGGATGCTCTTCATCGGGTTTTTCGGAATGGCGAGCAGCGCGCTGGTGAAGCACGCGGGCCTCTGGCTCATGCCCTGGTACCAGCCGAACAAGGGGGATCGTGAGCGCGGGAAGGGTCGAGTTCAAAGGGGTCTCCCTCGCCTTCGGCACCGGCGCGCGCCGGGTCGAGGCAGTGCGAAGTCTCGATTTGCGCGTTTCGGCGGGCGAATTCTTTTGCGTGGTCGGCCCCTCGGGATGCGGCAAATCCACGCTTCTCAAGTCGATTGCCGGCTACCATCAGCCCGAGCGCGGCCAAGTGCTCGTCGACGGACGCCCCACCCTCGAGCCCGGCCCCGAGCGCGGCATGGTCTCCCAGCAGCACACGCTCTTTCCCTGGCGCACGGCCCTCGACAATGTCTGCTTCGGTCCGAAAATGCGCGGCATCGCCGCCGACGAAAGGCGCCGCATGGGCCGGCGCCTCCTCGCCGAAATGGGCCTCGATGGATTCGAGGACACGTATCCCGCGCACCTCTCCGGTGGCATGCAACAGCGCGTGGAAATCGCGCGCGCGCTCATCAACGAGCCCAAAGTCCTCTTGCTCGACGAGCCTTTCAGCGCGCTCGACGCCGAGACCCGCCGTGTGATGCAGGAGCTCCTTCTCGCCATCTGGCAAGCGCGCAAGATCACCATCGTGTTCGTAACCCACGACATCGACGAG
>Ga0137415_10006197_pt1 | contig 11834 bp, 10 predicted proteins | sample CZODoug3_1_1_16f_FD_183082 | JGI IMG/M metagenome (GOLD analysis project Ga0137415, IMG submission 183082) | Vadose zone soil fungal communities from Angelo Coast Range Reserve, California, USA - CZODoug3_1_1_16fungal (Hybrid Assembly) | ecosystem: Environmental > Terrestrial > Soil > Vadose...
CAACGCCGCACTGCCAGCATTGGTCAGTTATATGCAGTCAGGGTCGCCTCTCCTTTCGCAATGGGAGGGGGGGCGGGTGAGGGTTGATTCCGGCGCGTGGGGTTGCAAGCGCGAACCCCTCACCTCAGTCCTCTCCCCTTGGCTCAAGGGGAGAGGCGGCAAGGATCGCTACGTCGCCATTCCGACCGACGAATCAACAAATACTGCCGCACGATCTGATTATCATGCGCGGTTGCCAAAATGGGTTCTTCGTCTAAAGTAGCCCCTTCGTTATGGCAGAGAGCAGCGAAACGTTGAGTCTCAAGGAGTTTCAATTGCATGACAAAGATACCGGCAGTGCTGATGTGCAGGTCGCACTTCTCACCCGCCGGATCGAGCATTTGACCGAGCACCTGAAGACCTATAGGAAAGATCATTCTTCGCGCCGCGGCCTGCTTAAGATGGTCGCGCAACGCCGGAGTCTGCTGGATTATTTGAGCAAAACAGAAGCCGATCGTTATAAGAAACTGATCGACAAATTGAACCTGCGCAAATAAGCAGACCGATTATTGGTTTCGTCTCCAACCGTTTGAACTGCTCGAAGCCAGAAGTAAATTAAGAACAGAAAATCAGCAGTCCAGGCCGCAGTAATCACCTTGGATTTTAGGTTTTAGTTTCGCGTCCGCCGCGGCGGACAACGGGTTTAAAACCTACAGTCAGGGTGACCGGCCTGGAACCGCACATCCAGGAAAAGTAAAATGCAACAAAAGGTCACAGCCCAAATTGGGGCCAATCAAATCTCTATCGAAACAGGCAAAATCGCCAGACTCGCCGACGGGGCCGTCGTCGTCACGTGCGGCGACACTACCGTCTTAGTCAGTGCTGTTTCGGCCACCGCAGTCAAAGAAGGTCAGGATTATTTCCCGCTCACGGTCGATTATCGTGAAAAAGCGGCAGCGGCGGGAAAATTTCCGGGCGGCTATTTCAAACGCGAAGGCCGTCCGACGGAAAAGGAAACGCTCACTTCGCGCATGATTGATCGACCCCTGCGGCCACTCTTTCCGCAGGGATATTTTTACGACACGCAAATCATCTCGATCTTGCTCAGCGCCGACGGTGAAAATGATCCTGACATTTTGGCGATCAACGGCGCATCGACTGCGCTGTGCGTTTCGGATATTCCGTTTGCCGGACCAATTGGTGCTGTGCGCGTCGGCCGGGTGAAAGGCGAGTTCGTCGCGAACCCGACGCATACGGAGCGCGCCGAAAGCGATCTCGATCTCGTTTACGTCGGCACCGAAAACGATGTGATCATGATCGAAGGCTCCGCCGGGGAACTGCCGGAAGCTGAGTTCATAAAAGCGCTTGAGTTCGCGCACGGCCATGCGCGCGAGATGATTCGCGTTCAAAAAGAACTGGCGGCGATGGTGGGCAAACCTAAACGCGAGCCGCAGTTGCTCCAAGTGAACCAGGAATTGCTCGATATCGCTTACCGCGTTGCGGGCGACCGGATCGAAGAAGCGCTTTATACCGAAGGCAAGGTCGCGCGCGCCAAAGCGGTCGATGCATTGCGCGAGGAAGTGAAGACGGCCATCCTGGAAAAAAATCCAGAAGCCGATCCGTTCTCGATCTCGCAGGCATTCGATTACGTCAAAAAAAAGGCCTTTCGGGTGAGCACTTTGGAAAAACAGAAACGCGTCGATGGCCGCGACTATCAAGAATTGCGGCCGATCACCTGCGAAGTGAGCGTGCTGCCGCGCGCGCACGGCTCGGCCTTGTTCCAGCGCGGCGAGACCCAGGCGGTCGCGCTCGCCACGCTCGCGCCGATCGAGGAGGCGCAGATGATTGATGCTTACGGCGGCGGCGAACAATCGAAGCGGTTCATTCTGCATTACAACTTTCCCCCGTTTAGCGTCGGCGAAACCGGCCGAACGGGTGGACCGGGGCGGCGCGAGATTGGCCACGGCGCGCTGGCCGAACGTTCGGTGGAGCCGGTCGTGCCGAGTGAACAGGATTTTCGTTACGCTATCCGCATATCGAGCGAGATCATGGAATCAAACGGATCGACCTCCATGGCGAGCGTGTGCGCGGGCACACTCGCGCTCATGGATGCGGGCGTACCGATCAAAACGCCGGTTGCGGGAATCTCGGTCGGGCTCGTCACCGAGTTTGGAGACAGTCATCAATTGAAACGCTACGAATTGCTGACCGACATCATCGGTTCCGAAGATCACTTTGGCGACATGGACTTCAAGCTTTGCGGAACAGACGCAGGCGTCACCGGTTTTCAGCTCGACCTGAAGCTTCCCGGCATCAGTCACAAGATCATGGAGGAAGCGATCGAACGCGCCAAAGAAGCGCGGACGAAGATTCTCGACATGATGCGCAGCGCGCTGGACAAGCCCCGGGCGGAGTTATCGAAATACGCGCCACGGATTGAGACGATCAAAATTAATCCTGAGAAGATCGGTGCGCTCATCGGTCCCGGCGGTAAGACCATCAAGGGCATTGTCGCGGAGACCGGCGCTGAGATTAACATTGAGGATGATGGCTCCGTGCACATCTACGCGACCAGCGGCGAAAGCATGGCGCGCGCGAAGGAAATCATCGGTAGCATGACGCGCGAAGTCGAAATCGGTCAGACGTATCAGGGGCGCGTCGTCTCCACAAAGGAATTCGGCGCGTTTGTGGAAGTTTTCCCGGGCAAAGACGGGCTGGTGCACATTTCCGAGCTGGCAGATTTTCGCGTGCAACGGACCGAAGACGTCGCCAAAGTGGGGGACATTATCTGGGTCAAGTGCATCGGGATTGACGATAAAGGCCGCGTAAAACTTTCACGCAAAGCGGCGCTGAAAGAACGGGCGGAGAAAGAAACTGGACAAGCAGCGTAACAACGCGCCGCTAGTCTAAACCAACTTCGACAAATAAGGGGGAGAGGCGGAAATCGTCCGCCACAACGCCGGAGCATGGTGTGTCTGCGGGAGGCATCGCCTCTCCCTTTCGAAAAGGGAGAGGATTGAGGTGAGGGATTTTTTTCGTCGCTCGCGGGAGCAGGGATGTTGGACAAAATCGGCATCTTCGCGAAGCATCTCGTTTTCATGCCCAAACACACGCTGACCGGCAATATCAAACGCCATCGGGCTTTTCACTCCAGGATCCTGGGAAACCGGCGCGACGTTCTCGTCTATTTGCCGCCGGATTATCGGCGTTTCTCATCGAGACGTTATCCGGTGCTATATCTGCACGATGGACAGAACGTTTTCGACGCCGCCACTTCGTTTGCCGGCGTCGAGTGGGGAGTCGATGAGACCGCGCAGAGATTAATTCAGCGAAAGCTCATCGAGCCGCTCATCATCGTGGCGGTGGCAAACATCGGCGAGGAGCGCGTTCACGAATATGCGCCGACGAGGGGAATCATCGATGCGAAAGCAAAACGCAAGAGGCGTAGCAAAGGGCTCGCGCCTGAATACGCGCATTTCCTGATGGATGAGCTCAAGCCTTACATCGATCGACGATATCGCACGGAGCAAGGGCCGGAATTCACCGCACTAGGCGGCTCGTCACTCGGAGGTCTTGTTACACTCGCGATTGGTGTTTTGTACCCGGAGGTATTCCGCAGGCTTGTGGTAATGTCGCCGTCAATCTGGTGGGATGATTTCGCAGTTTACCGATTGATCGATTCTATCGGGCAGAAGCCGCCGCTGAAAATCTGGTTGGACACCGGCACTGCCGAGCCGGGTTGGCAACAAGCGCGCGAATTGGCTAATCGTCTGATTGAAAAAGGCTGGAAACTCCACAAGGACATCGAGTACGTCGAGGTTCAAGGCGCCGATCATAGCGAAGCGGCCTGGGCAACGCGCGTTGAACCGGCGCTACAATTTTTGTTCCCGATTGGAAGTCAGCCATCGTGGCTGACTCGGCGGTCAGCGCTTCCAGCCTGACCAAGTGAAACTTCCCTTCCGACAAACTAGAAATCCGCCTACCGAGTCAGGCCGAAGCCCGACTTCCCGCCGACCGGTGGAACCGGCGCGGGATTGGGCGGCAACGGTTCCGGAGGTGGCGCGGGTGTCGGCGGAGTTGGTTTGGGCGGTGATGGCCTCTGTGGCATTCGATGGGTTTCTCCAGGGGAATCTTTCTTACTGTAACGGTTTGCCGTAGACCTGATAGACGCGCACAAACCCTCCGACGAAATCCCAATCTTTTTGATACGAGAAAGTTCGAGTGTGTGGCGACCAGTTAAGTTCCCGCGGCGATTCTGGATGATTTGGATCGTAAACCAAATAGCGCTCGACTCCTGGATTCGGGGAAAAACCGTTTTGTTTATAAATTAAAACCGAGTGATTGATGCTGAGGCGTGGATAAGTAGTAAGGAACACAACAAACACCTGTCCGCGCGCCAAAGCTGCATTCAAACGATCGTGCGTTTCCTTCTGATATGTCCCGCTCTGCTGGAAAACCATGCGCATATTGCTGACTCGGAAGTAGCTTGGCCAGCCGTGACCGATACTTTTTTGTACGAGCTCGCGACGTGCCTTGCTCATCTCGCGCAGGTCGTTGTATCCAGGAAAAACAATTCGTTGATCCTCTGGCAGCGGGTCTGCCCAGGGGTCTCTATGCGTCACAAGGCGAATGCGTGCGGCCAATGATGCATCATCCAGGGTAGCGCTGCGAGCATCGAAACGCGCGAACTTCTTAAACTGCATGGCTGTGCGGCAAAGCACGAAGCAGTGACGTTTGTATGCGTCTCGTCTCACAGTCGACGGTTTCCGTAAAGAAGGATGTCCTTCGTGATATTCGAACACAGTTTGATTAGCGAATGCCAACGTGTCGCGATCGAAGCGAAACTCCGTCGCTGCAGCATTGGCGTGCGCCAGCGTGATAATCGTGACGGCAGCCAGCCAACAAACACCCGCTGATTTCCCCCCACTCCAAAACATCATATCAAGACGCCGAGGCGCTGACGGTTTTTCCCTCTGTGAACACACCGAGCCGACGAAATTTTTGATACCGTTTCTCCAGTAATTCGGCAATCGGAATCTCAGACACCTGCTCAACAGCCTGGCGCAGCGCTCTGCCAACATTCGCAGCGACCGAATCGTAATCCCGGTGGGCACCGCCGTCCGGCTCAGGGATGATTTCGTCGACGACCTCGAGTTTCAACAGATCCCGCGCGGTCAACTTGAGTGCTTCAGCCGCCTCGGCTGCATGTCGCCGGTCTCTCCACAAGATGGCCGAGCACGCTTCAGGACTGATCACTGAGTAATAAGCGTTCTCGAGAATCAACACACGATCTGCGACGCCGATTCCCAATGCCCCGCCCGAACCGCCCTCGCCGATGACTGCCGCGATGATCGGCACGCGCAGCCTCATCATTTCCCGAAGATTAACGGCAATCGCTTCGGAAATGTGACGTTCCTCCGAACCAATACCGGGAAAAGCGCCCGGGGTATCGATCAACGAGATCACTGGGATGCCGAATTTTTCACCGAGCCGCATGAGCCGCAGCGCCTTGCGATAGCCTTCAGGATGGGCGGAGCCAAAATTGCGCATCACGTTCTCCTTGGTGTTGCGTCCTTTCTGGTGAGTGATAACGACGCAACGTTGGGAGCCAAGCATCGCCAGACCACACGGCATCGCTGTGTCATCCGCAAAACGCCGGTCGCCATGCAGTTCAATCCAGTTCGTGAAACACCGTTCGACGTAATCCAAAGCAAACGGCCGTTGAGTATGGCGCGCAATTTGGACTCGTTGCCATGCGCTCAGGTTGTCGTGGATCTGCCGTCGCGTTTCGCGAAGCTTTGCCTCCAGTGTTTTTATTGCCGGATCAAGATCGACATCGTGCTTATCAGAGTGATTCTTCAAATCCTCCAATCGCCGTTCCAGTTCGAAGATCGGCCTTTCAAAATCCAGCGGTTGCCAGTCCATGGTGAAGGTTAAGAAGGGTTAAAAGGTTACAAAGTTAAATGGTTGCGAGATCAGGTCCGTGGAGCCTCCTTTTAACATTGTAACTCTTTTAACTTTTTAGCTCAGTCAATAATGGTTACAGGGGTGCGGTTGTTTACAAGGCTGCCTAGCTCCTCGACATCAGCGGCCGCCAAGCCGATGCCCACCGGTGGTGGCGGTTGGTCGAGATGGGGATGCGCGCCATCCGGCACGGAATACAAAGTGTAGCTGGGTGCGCCTGCAAGCCGGATCCACTTGGTACTGGCAAGATAATCCTTGCTGCCTAGACCTATGCGTTTGCCATCCTTCCAAGCCATTGTTTCGGCGACTTTTGCACTGATTTTGGCCGACTGCTTGCCGGGTAGCTTCGCTTCACGCACGTGATATTGTTTGAAGAATGCGCCGTGATTTAAGACCACAACCAGGTTCGCCTTCCGTTGAATCAGGATCGCGAAATCGGGATGCGAAACCAGCAGATGTTCGCCAATGTGCAACATGGTGCTGCTCATATTGTTCATGCGCATGATCAGCGCGGGCGTTGTCTTCAGCTTGCGCGAAATCTTCGCAAGCACGTCTCCGGATTTCACCACGTACTCGGTTTTTTCCGGAGACGGATGACGCGATAACAAAATGTCGATATTGAGTTCGCCCAGCAAATCTCGCGCTTCATCGAGATGCTTTCCGGAAGGATATTTTTGGATAAACGCGATGAGCGCGTCGCGAGCTTCGGTTAGTTTTCCCTCCTGCCGCAGTTGAGCCGCCGCCTGAAATTCCGGCAGGCCGATGTCTGGCGCAGGTGGCGGAGTAACCTCTCCGCGTTGTTCTTTTTTCACCTCGATTTCTTGTTTGACGAAGGTGTTATAAAAGAACCAGGCGGCGCCGCCGAAAATGGCGAGAGCCAGGAATAATACGAAAAGCCACTTCATGGCTGCGAACAAAAACGTTGAACGCCCAACGCCCAACGTCCAACCCTCGATTCAGAATTAACCGTTTGAGCGTTCAGCGTTAAGCGTTGGACGTTTTCTTCATCCGAGTTTGCTTCGCCGCAGCCGCCCTCGGATTTTTGCCAGAACACTAGCTCGTTTCCCCGCCGGGGAAAAACCGGTGCCAAAGTCGTCCGATGGTAGGCTCTTCCTGATTGGTCCAGGTGAAGTGACAATCCTGGCAGTAAAATTCCTTGGGAATAATTTTCATGGCACAAAGCACTCCCACAAGAGCTGGAGTCAGGAATTTTCGGGTCATCTGCGGGTACTCGATGTTTGAAGATCCGCATTGCGGACAACGAACAAGGGCAGCGGAGATGTCTGGATCGCTGGCCTCCCACTCGACCATGAGCTCCTGGGCCCTTTCGAAATCCACATCTTCCACCATCACCTTTGCGTTTGCTTGAGGGCGCGACATAAAACCGACTTGTTGCAGCGGCGCCTCGTTGTGAACATCGGCGTTTACGCCCGCGTCATGGAAGCGTCGTTTCAGCTGCCGGGCTTTGGCCGGCTCATTGAAGGTCGCAATAGTCACCATAGAGTTGTTTTACGCACAGCAGCGCGGGCGCGCATCGTGTGATCAAACATCAAATCATTGCCGTGTGCAAGATTTGGCGTGTGAGGGCATTTCTTCCTGCTGCTGTAGCGTGCTACTTTCCCGGAGGGAACCATTGGTAGAGCATCAAATAGACCAGCACGCCCGTGACCGAGACGTACAACCAGATTGGGACCGTCCAGCGCGCAATCCGCTTGTGTCGATCCCATCGACGCCGAAAAACCTGAACAAGCGTCACGATGACCAGAGGCAGCGTCACAAAGGCAAGCAGAACGTGCGAAGCCAACATCGGAAAGTAAACGGCAGCGATCCAGCCTGTATATCCGGAAGATTTTTCACCGACCTGTGCGTGATACGTGATGTAGCCGACCAGAAAACAGCTCGATGAGATCACAGCCGTAATCATGCAGATCATATGACGTCGCCATGCGCCATGCCGGATAAAGTACCAGCCCATCGAAATGAAGATGGTGCTCACCAGATTAAATGATGCATTGAGAGCAGGCAGGTCTGAGGTTGAAATCACGTTGAAGCTTTAAACCATTGAAATTAAAATGTCATTCCGACCGAAGTCGAGGAATCCCGTTGCATACCTTCTCGGTGCTGCCGCGGGATCCTTCGATTTCGCTTCGCTCCCCTCAGGATGACCAATTGTCGCTTTAACACTTCAACAACCGCGCATGCCCGCTGTTCTTGAGCCACCGCAGGTTCGGCCCTTCACACGGTACCGGAAACGGACGTGGCGTAAGCGCATCGCTCTGAGCCTGCTTCGTTTGACGATCCTCGCCGCAATCGTTGCCATTATCGGCGGCGGCTATTATCTGGCGCGACGGGGATTTGGCCGCCAATGGCGCTACCGCGTGGTTGAGGAATTACACAAACGCGGCGTCGAAGCCAACATAGGGCGACTGACGCTGGATCCCTTTCGTGGTTTGGTAGCAAGGAATGTTAGGATTTTCGATTATAAGAATCGCGAAAACACGCTCGCCCTGATTAGCGAAGTCTCGCTCGATATCAATTACGCTGCGCTGATCCACAATCAGTCATTTCTCAATTCGCTCGATGTGCGTGACGCCCAAATCACGCTTCCACTCAAGATGGCCGCGGGAAAGGGCGAGAAAGCGCAACTCACCAACTTCCGCGCGCACGTTTATTTTCCGCCGGAACAGATTTATGTTAGTCAAGCCGAGGGAACCTTCTGCGGAATTCGGATTTCCGCCGCTGGACAATTAATCAAGCGTCAAAATTACCAGCCATCACCGGCGCTGGCACCGGAAGAATGGCAGAAACGATTGTTGATAGCGCAGCGCGCGTTGAATGAATTGGAAAAATTCAGGTTCCCGATTGGGCTGCCCTCACTGCAGTTGAAATTCAGCGGCGATGTCGCGGAAATTGAGAAAGCCCGCGTAGAGGCGACGCTGCGGGGGGACCGATTGCAACGCGGCAGGTACGAAATGAGAGATTTATCTGCTGCTGCCGAGTGGAGTAACCAGCACTTGAATATCGCACATTGCGAGTGGAGGGACCGCACGGGCAATTTCGTCGGCCGAGCGGATTGGAACAAGGAAACCGCCAGTGCGAATTTCCAAATCCGCAGCAGCCTCGATCTAAAAGCTTTTCTTACTGCTTTCGGCTTGGACGAACCGCTGGCCGACATGCAATTTCAGTCGCGGCCAGTGGTCGAAATTTCAGGCTCAGTAAATCTCGGGGCCGATCAGTTTTGGCCACATGTTATCGGGCACGCCGATTTTGGGCAATTCAGTTACAAGCGTGTGCCGTTCTCCGATCTTGCTGCCGATTTTTCGTGGGATGGTAAGCGCGCGTTCATTCGAGACCTGCGCGTGCACCACCAGACTGGCCAGTTACGGGCTGACCTCTTCGATGCGCCTGGCGATTTTCGTCTAAACATTGAGAGCACAATATCTCCAGAAGCAATTCGTGCGCTCGTTCCGCGGGAGCTAAACGAGTTTCTGCGGGACTGGGAATGGCAGCGCTCACCCGCAGTCCACCTCGCAATTCGGGGCAGGGATCGCAATCCAGGGAATTGGGTAGGCGATGGAACGATCGCTTTGGGCCGCAGTCGCTTCCGCGGCGCATGGATGAACAGTGCCAACACCAACATTAGATTCGCCGATGGCGCGCTTACTTGCGCGGACCTTCACGTCACGCGCGACGAAGGCGTCGGCACTGGCAGTTTCACGTACGATTTTAAAAGAAATGAGGTGCACGTCTCGGACATCCGAAGCTCGTTGAATCCGGCCGAGGCAATCTTCTGGATCGACCCAAAGTTTTCGAAAACTGTAGCGCCGTATAAATTTCGGCGGCCGCCTGCTGTGACCGCCAATGGGGTTTACCAGTTTCGCGGCGGAAAGAACACGCGACTGGAAATTAAGGCAGATGGCGCCAGTGGAATGGACTACGTCTTTCTTGGGAAAACGCTGCCGTTCGATCAAGTCTCCGCGCGATTGCTTTTTACCAATGACCGCTTGCAAATCCTCGACATCCGCGGCGACATCTTTTCCGGAGTGCTGCGGGGGAACGCCGATATTTCATTGGCGAAGAACAATCCACGTTATCGCGCTGCGCTTGCCGTCACCGACATGGACTTTCCGCATCTGACTGGGCTCTATTTCAATTATTATCACTACCGCAACGTGCGCGGCCAGTTGAGCGGCACGTACGATTTCACAGGCTTCGGCACCGATGCACGCAAGATGAATGGCAGTGGCAAAGTTGCTGTGACCAGTGGGGACGTGTTCGCCATTCCCGTTCTGGGGCCGATTTCAGAAATCCTCAACCACATCGTACCAGGGATGGGATACAGCATTGGTCGAGAAGCCAATACAAAATTTAGGATCAACGACGGAATCATTCACACTGACGATTTCAACGTATCAGGACAGCTGTTCAGTGTGATTGGCCACGGAGACGTCCATTTTCTCGACGACAAAATCGATCTTGACGTGCGCATCAGCGCAAAAGGTCCCGGTGTTGTGCTTACACCGGTATACAAGCTCTTCGAATACAAAGCCGAAGGCAGTTTAAAGAAACCGGATTGGCATCCGAAGATATTCTGAGCCTCATGTCATTCTGAGCGCAGCGAAGAATCTCAGATCATTGCATCTCAAACGGCCACGAAACGAAACTCAGAGATGTTTCGCTCCGCTCAACATGACAGGAAGGGTGTTCGACGGCAGGCCAATCGATCACTGAGCACTGATCACCGATCACGGCTTCTTCTGGGCGCGCACATGTCCATTCGCGGCGGTGTGAGCATGGCAATCGAGCGCGCACGCTCAATTAACTGCACCGCCATGCAAATTTTCGTGAAAAACAACATGCAATGGTTTGCTCGCCCGCTCCGCGCAGACGAGATCCGCGCTTTTCTAAATCATATCCAACGCCGTGAGTTGGGATCAGTATTTGGGCATGCCAATTACCTCATCAATCTCGCTGCGACGAACCCGCAATTTCGCGCGAATTCAATCCGCGCTCTTGCAGAGGAACTTACTCGCGCAGATCAGCTTGAATTGCCATTTCTCGTGGTGCACCCGGGCGCACACCTCGGCGCAGGCGAAGAAGCCGGGCTCGAGAAAATTGCCGAATCACTTGATCGCGTGATGGCTGGTCTTCCAAAAATCAAAACACGGATCGCGCTTGAGACCACTGCGGGGCAGGGATCATGTCTCGGAAACAGGTTTGAGCAGCTTTCGTACGTGATCAGCCGCGCACGCGAGCCTGAGCGGCTGTGTGTTTGCGTCGATACGGCGCATCTTTTCGCGGCGGGTTACGACATCCGTACCGAATCTTCACTACGAAAGACTATGCGCGAGTTTGATCGCGTGATCCCGCAGGCGCGGGATCGGCTCGTCGCAATTCACCTCAACGATTCCAAAACCGGCTGCGGTTCACGAGTCGATCGACACGAACACATTGGCAAAGGCCGCATCGGTCTGGACGCGTTCCAATTCATCATGCGTGATCGCCGTTTCCGCAACATTCCGAAGGTCCTGGAGACGCCGAAGGGGAAAGACTTGCGCGAAGACGTGATGAATTTGAAGACGTTGCGCCGATTGGCAGAAAGACGCTAACCACCAGTCTCATTCTGAGCGGAGCGCGGCGGAGTCGAAGAATCCCGCGAAGTTATCTTAAAGGTAGCGCAACGGGCTCTCTCGACGGAGCCTGTCCCGAGCGGAGTCGAAGGGCTCGGGATAACGGCACGGAATTAACTGATGAACCGAATTGTAATGGGATAGCGATAGAACTTCCCCTCGCTCGCTTTAACGGATGCGATGATGACAAACACGGTGTTCAATACCCAGAGCGCAATCAAAATCGGAATCCCTATGAGCACAATGCAAAGAATCGCGGCG
>Ga0137415_10006199_pt1 | contig 11833 bp, 7 predicted proteins | sample CZODoug3_1_1_16f_FD_183082 | JGI IMG/M metagenome (GOLD analysis project Ga0137415, IMG submission 183082) | Vadose zone soil fungal communities from Angelo Coast Range Reserve, California, USA - CZODoug3_1_1_16fungal (Hybrid Assembly) | ecosystem: Environmental > Terrestrial > Soil > Vadose...
GCGTTGAGTCGCAAGTTGACGGTATACCAGAAGGACGATCTCACGGCTGTCTTGATGGACTGTGAGATCATGCAGACATTGGACGGCCGTCACATCGTTCTTGAGGACCTGCGGGATGAATTCGGGAGCCTGGTCAACTCCATCGATGAGAATTCGGCGAACCAACGTCACATCCGCAGCATCGTGAACGCCTTCGGGAACGACGATAGTTGGATCGCGCTCATCGATCGGGTGAAATACTACACCGGTGAGGGCGCGCGCCCCACCCTCAGACTGATCCTGGCACAACTCGAGCTGGAGCAGACCTTGTTCCAGTATCGGGAAATCCGCTCACTGCGCCAGACATTCGGCTTTGCGAGTTTCGACGAGAACAGCCAGAAGAAGCTCATCCAGTGCTACCACCAGTGTGCACATCACCTGGATGTCCCGCAGGTCAGTGGAAATGAGCCTCCCTACCCGCTGCTGCTGACTCTCGCCGGTTTCCCACGACCCAACGCAACACGGGCTCTGGAATTTGCCGGGGGCATCAAACAGTTGCTGCCGGAGTTACAGAAACGCTCATTGAGCGCACTCGTCGCGGCTGTGGCGGCCCGGGAGAAAAAGCAGGTGCGCAGCCTCAGCGCCGATGATCGCGAAATCATACTGTTCTTCGGCATGGTCTTCTCAAACCGCATCAGCAGACGAGTTGGTTGGTCGCTTCCGGCAGGCGGCATCACCGGCTGCCAGGCAGCTCGCCGGCTATCTGGCGGCCGCACCCTTGTGCCTGCCTGTCATGAGGCTGGTGCAGAAGGCGATGATGTCGGTCAGCCGTCAAGTGGATCTGGCCGAAGTGCTGTTGAGTTGGCTGTTACAACCGCTGAGCTCGCAGTCCGCCTGCCTGCGGGACGAAGATTTGTTTTATGAGCTCGTACCCGGCGTAAGGGAGATCCTGCTCGCCTCCGTTCGCGAGGCCGATCAAAAGCGAGTGCTGCGGACCGTGTCACGATTGATCGAGAGAGAGACCGGCCGGACGGTCGACTTCGGGGCAGTGCTCGCGGGAGAATCAATCGAAAGCTCCGGCGCCTCCTACCCGGTTGGACAACGCTTTGCCCAGATTGCCAGACACGTCCTGCGGCGCCTCAATCACTCAGACCTTCCGGTCCCCACTGCGGATCAGGAAGAGAGCAGTGACGACGGAGTAACGCGCCGGCGGAAAAAGCGATGCAGACAGCCCCAGTCGCCGCATGAGGACGTCGCGACGGTCACGATCGGAAGACTAGTTGGATCCGCGTATGTTGTCTCGGAGCGGCTTGCCATTACGGGTGCATATTCGGGCCTGAGCTCCCCGGGTATCGTCGCTAATCTCTCATTCCGCGGCGGCTCGCTTGCCGCGAGGGTTTGTGCCGTCTACCCCGCCGCTGACGTTACGATTCTCGAGCTCCAGGAGCCGTTCGACGAAGTAATGCCCTTGAATGTAACGTTCGGCTTCGTGGACGTCGGCACGCCCTGTACAGTGTTTGGGATGGACGGGTCGTTCAAAGTGACAGTGACGGGAGTCGTTCCGTCGCCGGACCAAGTTAAGTTGCTGTTGGATTCTGAAGCGCCAATTCCAGCTGGCCTCAACGGCGCTCCTGTGGTTGACGGCGATCGTATCCTGGGACACCTGACAGCCGTGGTCGCTGACAGCGATCGGAGAGCCGCGATCGCTGTCAGCGTCAATACTGTTTGCGATCTCTTGTGGCGTTATTCACGCGAGAGCAGCGGGGACATTCATCGCAGGGAGCTCTGGCATCCCGCCGCCGATTTCGACCAACGAGGCAGTCTGACTCCCTGTCATGTCTCGGTACTCCCTGAGTCCGCAGCTTCCGGCAAACATCGCTGGGAAAGCCGGGGCGACCTTCGAGTGCGACTCCTCGATCTGTCCGCAGCTGAGGCCGTGTACTTGCTGCCGAGCAGATTTGCGCCGCGGCAATTCCAGGATTCGCGTCAGTTGAAGCGTAAAGCGGGGGCGCTGAAGGAGAAGCAGAGCATTTCCCTGCAGTTTGCGTATAGCGTCGGCTCCGAGAGCCTCCCGGCATTTTTGTTCCACAAGACGATGTCCACGGGAGCTCGTCATCTGCATGTGTATGTTCCGGCCTACGATGCCTATCTGGCTCGGGATCCGGCCTTGCGGCTCGTTGCCATCAGACTGGCCGACTATGCGCAGCAGTACGAAGACATCCGGCGCAACATGGAGCCGAGCTTCGGGCGGACGACGAGCATGAACGTCCTCGTGAGCCAGATCTCGGAGGAGGCGCTACGACTCAAGGTGAGCTCAGCCACCCTCAGGCAGATGTATCGGACCGGCCGCGACGGTTTCAGGTTGGTTTCTTTGGCCTGTTGCATCGGCATGACCGATGATCTACCTCTCGAGCTGGCGAAGGAAGCGATCCGAGAGCCCAGGACACCCTTCGAGCAATGGTGCGCGCTGTCGGTGATTCAGTCCGCGGTCGACAACCTGGACGTCTTCAAGGTGGAAAGCTGCATGCTCGCGCTGTTGGATGTGATGGATGACGCGGGCAATCTGATCAACGTGGCGCCGGACAGCAGCCGCCGTCAGATCGCCCAAGGGATTCTCAGCAGCTTTGCCAGAGCTGTCGGTTTCCAGGATCACGAGTGGACACCGGGCACATTGCGGCTGTGGCTGCGCGATGGTAACGCGCTCCCCGCGACGCAGCCTTGTGTCGCTGTACTGGGAAGCGCTGCCGGCCCTGAATTCAGAGCACTATGTGTGGCGCTTGGCGCGGAATTCGCCGCCAACGGCTGGTTGCTGAAGACTGGCCTCGGTCCTCATGTTGGATCGGACGTAGCCCTGTCGTTCAGCCGCTTGGCTGCCGACTCGCTGACTGCCTTCGGCCGGCCGCTTCTGCCGACGAGCGGGGTCGAGCGGCCTGTGCCGTATCCCGTCACGCCGGCTCGCGATATCGAAGATTTGCGCCGTCAACTGCTCGAAGGTGTGGACGTCGCCATTGTCATAGGAGGTCGGGACGGCACACGCCGGGAATGTGAAATGGCGCTGGCAGCCGGGATACCGGTGCTGCCAATCGCCACGACCGGCGGGACCGCAGCCCAACTCGCGACCCGGCGCGCCGAATTCATGGCCGCCGTGGATGTACCCCAAGCCATCATCAATCTTCTCGATGTTGAGGATACACCGGCTCGACAGGCCCTGCGCATCGAGCGGATTGCCAACATCGTGGCCACCAAGAATCGCCATCTGGTCGGTGAGCCACAATGGAGTGCTTTGGGCGATCTTGCCGGACACCACCGGGTAGTGCTGCACACCACATGGCATCCCAATGGCCAACTGCTCGCAACCGCCTCGGTCGATACTACAACACGCATTTGGGATTGTGAGGCGAGGCGGGAGGTTGCCCGTCTACGCGGACACAGACACGGAGTGAACCAAGCCGCCTGGTCTCCCGACCCTGGCGTCACGATGCTTGCGACCTGCTCGTTCGACCGCTCGATCGCGATCTGGTCCACACAGGACTGGCAGCTGATCCGCAAAATTGAGAATCTGCCCGAAGATGTGCGCGACATCGCCTGGGCGCCTGACAGTCGTCGGTTGGCAGCAGCGACGGTTGATGGATGTATCTCACTGTGGGACACGCAGACAGGTGCTCGCCTCGGGGCTGGAGTCAGACTCGGCGCGGGCTCGCCGCACCGACTTCTGTGGGCCAACATCGGTTCCCTGGTGTCCTGTTGGGAAAACGGCAAGATCCATGTCTACGAAACCAGCCAGATGTTGGAGGGTCCCGGTGGAGAGTTGCTCGATATGACCTACAACCCGCGGCGCCAATGGCTCGCGGCGTGCTCCTGGAGCGGCCATGTCAGGGTCTGGAGCTGGCCGAAGCTCGAGATTGTCACCGACCTGAAGTTTGCCGATTCCAATCTGCGCAGCCTGAGCTTTTCCCCAGGCGGTGACTTTCTTGCGGTCAGCAGCTACGGCCAATCGGGCGAGATCCACGTGCTCCACGCCGATGACTGGTCGTCAGTGCCCGGGTTCCCCGAGCCGACATCCACGTTCTGGGTGTCCAATATCGGGTGGTCCCCGGTAAGCAACCGCCTTGCGACTCTTGGCAATAACGATCGTTCGGTGCGGCTGTTCGATTTGCATCTGCCACGCCCAGGTGAGGGCGTGGCGGGATCCGCCGCAGCAATGGCTCCGCCTACCCCAGGTCCTGTCAGCCATTTCGACGACCCCCAGAAAGATCGTTGGGGCGGTCGCAGCCAACGTGATGGGCGCAGCATCGAAGTCGTCCTGCTCGACGTCAACGAGGGCACTTTTCATTTCAGCGCCATCATTCGCTGCCCTGACGGCACAACCCTCGAGGGACCGGTCATCTTTCACCTTCACGACACCTACCCGCGTTCGGTCATCCGCATCTGGAAGATCCGTGGCAACTCGACCGCTGTGCTCGAGAACGTGTCTTCCTATGGCGTTTACACGATTGGCGTACAGGTCCGGCGAGCCGATGGCAGTTGGACCGCTCTGGAATTCGATCTGAACGATCTGCCGCAGCTGCCGAAGCGATTCGCGGACCAATAGTCGTGGGTGCGTGACTTCAATGAGTTCAAAGTCGACGAACGGCGTCGCAGCCATCGCGCCCAGGAGGTACTGCATTCAGGTGTCCTCAGGTGCTCGCATCCAGATCGCCCGCATTGAGCCATCTTTGTGGGATTCAAAAAGCCCATCACATTGGCAACGGAGCCGAAATAGGCGCCGGTTTGGGTGTGTGCTCAGGAACTCAGCCTTGAAATCGGGTCGCGGTCAACGATTCGCCGGGCTGCAATTGTAGCGGATTTGGCCGTTTTTGGCGTCGGCGATACCGTGGCGCGTCGCAAATTGCGCGCAGGTTAGTCGAAGTTGTAATGTCTGACGCGGAGTTCAAGTAGCCCGGCAGACCGGAGACCTCGATGAGCATTGAAGACCGTGGCAAGCAAGTCCTCACCGAACTGTTCGAGGCGTGTAGCGCCAATGAGCAGGGTCAATCTCGCGTCGATGGCGCCAAGATAACCACAGTTGTGCGGCGCGATCCGGCCGCTGTAGCGTTCGCAGTACAGAAGATACTTACCTCGCCACTCGCGGGGCAAGTCGGATGGTCCATGTGGCTCGTGACCGCCAAGGTTTTTGAGCACGAACATGGCGACGATAGCCTCGTTGTTATGGTGGAGGCCGCCGCGGCAGCGGCGGGAGCGAAGCTTCCGAGGGTGCTGAGTTCTACGCCGCACGAGCCAGAGCCGCAGAGAAAGCTCCTGGTGTTGCAAATGGCTGAGGCCGATGTTGCTGCGGGTGACGCGCATCGCATGCTCATGGTCATGCGACTGGAGGGCCTGTCGACGGAGTTACGTGCCAAAATGCTCGGCAACTGCATCATCACGTTTCCGGCACTCGGGGACGATCGCCCTGTACAGCACATTCGCCGTGTTCGTGCCTTTGTAGCTGACCTGCACCGGCGTATGCCTTACTTTCCCGTCTTCCTCGACTTTGATGATCGACATGGAATGCGGATGGTCTATTTTGGATGTCTCGCAGATACCGCAGCCACCGAGGTAAGGCCTGACGGAGCGGTGGGCACGAATATGGGCGATCCGTCCGTCTTAGAGGCGATAAAGACTTCGCTTGTTGGCATCCGCCGGGCGTGCTCGCCGCTTGGGATCGACTGGAAGCCCTGCGCCGAGGCGATGATCGCGCCTTATGATGCGGAGATCCGCCGCACACTTCTGGGCGCGTACTGACACGGTTGTCGTCGTGCCGTCAGCAGTGAGGGAACTTGTAGCGCTGGTACACGACGTGCTCGAAGCGCGAACCGATCTGTCCCGAGTGGAGGCGGCGCTATCCAGAATTTTCGAAACGCTGCCGGACTTGGAGGTCAACCCTGATTTGCGCTCTGAGCTGAATGCGTTCGTCGATGAGTTGATCGGCGACCACGTCATTGCGGATCGATTACCGCTGCGAGCGCGAGCGCTCGGCCAAATTGCGTGGCGAACGACTCGAGTAGCAAACCCGCTGCGCGCGACATTCGTCGGAGCGTTGGTCGCCTTTCTGCTGGAATCTCTCGATGCCGAAGATGAAGCATTGGAATTCATCCAACTCGTCGAAGTGGAGGCGCGTCGGGTCAACGACCCGCTGCTGCGCGCGGTGGCCGCGCTACGCATACGTTATCTCGCGCATCTTCAGCGGTTCGAGGACGCGCACCGAATCGCGCGAGAATACGAAGAGTCACTGACACCAGCGCCGGCCGCGGACCTCATCGAACTCCATATGCTCATCGATGGCACAACGGCTGCGGTGGCTGAAGGTGATATGGACGTTGCGCTGAATCGGACGCGACGGGCTGTGGACCTGTTTGAGATGGGGCCCAAGAGTGAGTCGGACCAACATCTAGTTGGCCAGGTCTTCGGTCGAATCGAAGCGGCGCGAGTTTACGCAGCACGGGGCGAAGCGTTACGTCGCTCGCACGATCACCTCGGCGCCATTGATGCCTTCCAACAGGGGCGTACGAAGTCCCTTCAGGCGGGTAGTCGTTTGGGCGCAGCGTGGTGTCTGAGCGAGATCGCCATAACATGGGAGCACTTGGCTGAGTTTGAACGCGCCAAGCACCTATTACAGCAAGCTGCCTGGGAGGCTGAGCAAGCAGGCGACGTGAGGGCGGCGGCACGATGGCGCGGCCTACACGTACCGGGCCAGGACGGTACGGTGGACATGAAGGGAGTCAACGGCCTTTCCGCCATTCACCACATGTTGCAAACACAGGGCCCGAGCGAGGAACTCGAACGACTTACCAAGCATGTCATTCGCACAGAGCGCGGTACGGGCACCACTATTGAGCCGATGGCGCGTAGCTTGCTCGCCGGTATCTATGCCGCTGGGAAAAAGTATGAGCTTGCGCTCGCCGCAATCAGTGCCGCTATTGCTGTAGCAGACAAGCGGCAACATCAGTGGCTCGCTCTTTCGTTTCGCTGCCATCATGTTCATATCCTTTTCAAGATGGGTTTGTGGGTTTCGGCAAACGAGATCTGTGACAGCATCTTCAATGACGTGGACCGACTTCTTGGCGAAGCGCGAGCTTCGGAAATTCGTCAGGCCGCCGTGGCGGCGGTATCATCGGCGACCGAGATCGCTTTGGTGACAGCGTCCGCCGATACAGAAGACCAAGCCGGTGCGACCCGGCCACGTGACCCTCAACGAGTGCTGTCTATAATTGATCGCTCTCATGGCCGGACATTAAACCGCTGGCTCGGGCTCAGGGATTGGAGCCGCACAACAGATTCCTCCGACGTCGTTTCAGCTACCCGCGAATTGATTGCGGCAGATGTTGTCGTTGAGTGGACCGCGTTTGCCGCACGAGACGTCAGTCCGGTGCTCGAGAAGCGCAAGACGGCGGCGGAAAACCTCGCCCGCGTCGCCAGCAGCGCCGGTGTGACGGTGCCACAGTCCCCGGGCGAAGGAGCGTCCTCGGATTTGCTTACCGATCTGCCACTGGGCATGACAATTCTCGCACTTACCGCCATTGAATCCGGCATCGTGTGTCTGAGTCTGGAGACGGGGAAATCCCCGAGGACTGAGCATCTGTTCTGGGACCGCAAAAGTCGCATCGCGTGGCTCAAAAGACTGCGGGCGGCTCAGGCGGAAGAGTCTCTTCTTGTAGGTGTCACGCCGGCCGATCCTGTGTCAGAGACACAACGGGTTGACGATCTCAAGACGCTTTACGATGAGCTGAGAATCGCATTCACAGATCCTCTGGTGACTTGGTTGGGTCGCGACTTGGGTCACCTGGTTGTCACGATGCACGCCGAGCTCGCATCTATTCCTATTTGGGCGCTTGTGCGTACATTGCCGGCGGTGAAGTTGTCCGTTGTCCCGACATTGCGATCTGTGGCGTTGCTCGCGGGACGCCCGGTGTCGAACGGCCAGAGAAATATTGCAATCGGCGATGGCACACATTCGCTGCGAATGGCGCCGAGGGAGGTTGAGCTGCTGCCCAACTACACTGGCATTGCCGCGGTTGTCGAGGACCTTCAACTCGCTACGGCGCGTGTCCGTCGCATTCATTTTGCCGGCCACGGTGAGTTTGATCCGGACAACCCGTACTCGAGCGGCCTCATTCTTCGCGGCGTAAATCGCTCGCCGTACGCAATTGCGAGTTCGTACGCCGGCTGCGTGCGATTGACAATTCCGGGGATTCTGCAACGGCTCGAACTCGCCGACTGTGAGTTGATCACTCTCTCAGCGTGCTCTGTTGGCACGCCGCGTATGCATGCGGCGAGCGAATTCACCAGCGTTCCAACTGCTTTTTTGCTCGCCGGAGCGCGGAACGTGTTGGCCGCTAGTTGGCCAGTCCACGATGCCGCAACGACCGTGTTGATGAGCCATTTCTATGCAGTCCTGGAGTCCGGGGGGAATGTAGCTACGGCTCTCTGGGATGCTCGTCGGAAGCTGTCGCTCACGACTCGTGAGGAGGCGAGTGCGATTCTGGGGCGCGACGATACGATTCCGGCAGGCGATCTACCGTTCATGTCGCCAATTTTTACAGATGCCTTCCTGCACTATGGCATTGAGTAGTTGTCCCTCCGCGTACTGCGCATCGATGGCTGCATGATGCCCGCTCAGTTCTGAGGAGCCTGAACGAGGCCGGCTCCCACATCCCTCGGGTCAACATCAGAATGCATCGGATCGAGCGTAGCGTTGCCAACTACGCCCCCGATGAGCTGCATCAGAGAGAGCGGCCCTTTGCGGAGGAACTTCTCAGCCCATAGAGCTGCTACTCCTGCCACATGCGGTGTCGCCATACTGGTCCCGCTCATGGTGATGAGGCCGCTGCTCAACGGATCGGCCGACACGATATCGACTCCCGGAGCCGCCACATTGGCGCCGGTATTGGAGAAGTCGGCCACATACAACCCGCCGGGCCCCTCACCAACCGCAGCGACGGAAATGAAGCCATCGGAAACCGCGGGTGGTGCGACCGCAATTTCAAACTCGCTATCGATTTCGCGGTGGCTCTCGTTGCCTGCGGCCGCCACCAACAATACTGGTTTAGCACGGGCGCGAATGAACGTTGCCAGCCGTTCGAACAACAGAACGTTGGCACGGTAGCCTTCCAATGCCAGTGATGTTGCGAGTTCCGGCGGCATGTGATGTTGGTCGATCATGCGTTTGACGTAGCCGGTGAAATCCATTCCCAGGGACAAGGAGATCACTTGTGCACCCTGATTTGCGGCCCACAGCACTGCGTCAGCGATTTGGTCGCTCGAACCACCATTGCGGCCCAACACTTTGACGATCAATGCGCGCGATATGCCGGGCGCAACCCCGATGCGCATGTCTTCAACGGGACGACCAAAAATGGTCGCAGCGCAATGCGTGCCATGACCTTCGAAGTCACCGTTTCCTTCGCCTGTGAAGTCCTGTTCGACAACGTCGAGGTGCTGCTTCGGGAAGGCTGGATGATCCCGATTGATACCGGTATCAAGGACGGCAACCACGATGCCGGCGCCGCTGAAGGGGGAAGTGTCGGCTCGGACAGCTTTCACGCCCCATGTCACATTTCCCCGTTCGGAATCTTGTGAGGCGTGCTTATTCCGCGGCGAGATCAGGCGCATCGGCATTGCGGGGGCAAGCCCCGCCACGTCATTGCCGCGGGCGAGTGAGGCCGCTTCCCGCTCGTTCAGTTCCTCTGTCTTCAGCGTCACGCGCGCTTCGGCCGCGGGTGTCACTTGGGGGCCGCCACGAAACTCTGTGTGCAGTAGCCCTCGAGGGCCACGAAGAACCATGTATTTCTGCCGCATAAGCTGTGCCTCGAACTTCGGATCGATTCGACAATCGATATTCGATGGTGAGCAATCAGGGGCGACTAACGAGACTCGAGGAGCATCCATTCGGTAGCTCCTGAGGCGCCTCCAGACTGATCAACACCCCGGAACCGGCTGCCCCGCGGCGGCACACCGCCGGAAGGGAGCTCCCCCAAGATGCGGTCAAATTCAGCTGCAACGACGTCTGTCCCGCCACATTCATTCCGTTCTCGTTCCGACCAACCCCCACGCAACCGCTAAAGTATGACGCGGTAGGCTAGGTACCTCTATTCGTCATGATCTCCTCAGCGCGCCGTCAACCCAAATTCCGAGACGTCATCTACTTAAGTGTTTCAATCGATTGCGCGAATACCGCTGTCGGAATAGCCTTGTCGTAAACATCGTCAGGTTTAGGGAAAATGATGGTGCCCGAGGTCGGAGTCGAACCGACACGCCTTTAAGGGCGGCGGATTTTGAGTCCGCATGGGGATAACCTAAGTGTTTGGTTCGGCTGCTATTTTAGCCCACTCCGAAGTGTATGTGTAAAAAAATGTGTAAGAGAATGTTGGTTTGGTGGCCTTTGGCATGATCGCGACAGTCGCACAAAAGTACGCCTCACTATCGAAGGTCGAAGGGTGTGGTCGCTCGCTCAGACCGCATGGAATGTAATACTAAGTGGTGGCAGTGGGCCCCTCGGCGTTCCGGAATTCGAATCTTTCAGCGACGGTGACTTTCGATGCTCAGAAACGCGCTGTCTCGACGGTCAGGTCGACGTCACAGGTCCTGGAGCGGTCCCACAAGAAGCCGGCCGCGGATCAGGCCAGTCGAGCTGCTCGGAGATAGGGCCCCTGAATGCGCCACAACGTCCGTGGGCTAGGTAGACCCGGGATAACCACCCGGATTCGTTCGCAAATCTGCCAAAACTCGACGATTTACTCCAGTCTCGGCGTCCCGAGAAAGGGGTAAACTGCACCCTAACGCCGTCTATAATGGACAGCTAGCTAGTTGACCTAGACCATATGAGCACAGCCGTCGTCAGCACTTCTTCGGACATCATGGGTGGAACTCCAGTGTTCCCCGGCACCCGCGTCCCTGTGCAAACCCTGCTCGACTATATTGAGGCCGGCGACACGATCGATGATTTCCTCATCGGGTTTCCCTCCGTGACACGCGAGCATGTTGTAGCGTTTCTCGAGCGCGCCGCGACGCTGGCGGTCCACGAAGCCGCTTGAAGGTTCTTCTCGACGAATGTGTGGATAGTCGGTTCGCCAAACATATCCATACAATCGAAGTTCAAACCGTCGTCGGAAAGGGATGGGCGGGAATTACTAACGGCAAGCTCTTGGCTCTGGCGCAAGCCGAGTTCGATGTCTTCGTAACTGTCGACCGCAATCTGTCGTTTCAACAGCATTTACCCAAATTCGATATTGCGGTCATTTTGCTCAAGGCCAAATCAAATCGTGTCAGCGACCTGGTAAGCCTGTTGCCTGAATTGCTCCAGGCGATCCCGAGTGCGCCGAAGGGGAGAGTAACAACTGTCGGCTCGGGGAGCGCGTAGTGGGCTTTCCTGCATTCCTCGAGTTTTGAGTTGGCCCGAAAATCGCTCAGCGTGTCACTACTGGCACGGCAATTAAACTCAGAGTGGCGCTCTACGAATGTCGTCAACGCCATTCGGGGGTCGAATCTACGCCGCCCCCTGTTTTGCTGCTGTGGGGCAAATGACCTTGATAGTGCTTCTCGTTGAGAATCAATAGAGGTGATGCCTGGACGCTTACGTTAGAAAGCGCCGGTGCAGGCTGCAAAGGCCTACGGAGCCGGCGCACACCGATGATCCGGCGAGTCCCGCTGTAGTAGCAGCGAAGACCGCCTTGAACGACGGAAGAGCGGCACACCAGTCCCGCACCTGACGTTGGCAAAGTGCAGCTGGCCCGTTTCCATTTGCCACCGATCATCCGGGCGCCCTCCCGCCGGCAACGACGATGGGTTCACTGAGCGCTTGCTGATATTCCTCCTCGCC
>Ga0137415_10006200_pt1 | contig 11833 bp, 16 predicted proteins | sample CZODoug3_1_1_16f_FD_183082 | JGI IMG/M metagenome (GOLD analysis project Ga0137415, IMG submission 183082) | Vadose zone soil fungal communities from Angelo Coast Range Reserve, California, USA - CZODoug3_1_1_16fungal (Hybrid Assembly) | ecosystem: Environmental > Terrestrial > Soil > Vadose...
GGTGGCTTCCGAAGCGGCGGTCGCACCGGCGGCCGCTGGTAAACGGGAGCCCCGGTGCAGGTCGCGGCGTTCTCCATTCCGGGCGATCCCAATTGGCGCTGGCGGATCGTCAACTATGCGGGCGAGACCATCGAGGAGTCGCGCGACTCGTTCCCGACGATCGCCAGCGCCGTCGCCAACGGCAAGAAGCGGCTCGTGCAGATGAACGTCGTCGACCGCTCGGTCATCGTTCGCTCGCATCGCTCGACGTCACACTTGAGGGCCCGCTGAGTGAGGGTCGAGGTCTTCGACAACCAGATCGAGGCCGCTCTGAAGCAGCTCAAGAAGCAGATGCAGAAGGACGGCCTCTTCCAGGAGATGAAGCGGCGCGCGCACTACGAGAAGCCGTCCGTCAAGCGGAAGCGCAAGCAGGCGCAGGCGCGAAAGAAGCGCCGACGGGCCCTGCAGCGCTCCCGCTCCTGGGACGACGAGTAGCGTCGCGGCGAGCGCGGCGCGCTCACGACGAAGTCGGGCGCCGGAGCGCGTCGATGAGGTCGAGGACGCGGAGGATCTCGCGCCCGTCGCGGACCATCTGCCGGTCGCCCGCCTGCCCCCAGCGCAGCACGCCCTCGCGGTCTACGACGAACGTGGACCGGTAGGCGACGTTCCGGTCCTCGTCCAGCACGCCGTACGCGCGGATCGCGACCCGGTGGAGGTCGCTCAGGAGCGGGAACGGCATGCTCCGGGCCTTGGCGAAGGCGGCGTGGCAGGGCGGGCTGTCGCCGCTGATCGCGAGCACCTCGGCTCCCCGCTCACGCACCGCCGTGGCGACCTGGCCCAGGTCGGCGAGCTCCGGCGTTCAGATACCACCCCAGTCGTAGCAGTAGAAGACGAGCACGACGTCCGCCTTGCCCTTGAAGCTCGAGAGAGCGATCGGCGCGCCGGCCGTCGAGGGCAGAGAGAAGTCGGGGGCCGGCTGGCCGTAGCGAGGCGCTGGTGTGGTCATTGACGTCTCTTGCCAGGCGTGGTCATGCGAGACGACTCCGGATGTCGGCCCCCGGCGTGAGCGTCCGGTGCACCGGGCAGCGTTCCGCGATCTCGAGGAGCCGCGCGCGCTGCTCCTGCGTCAACGGTCCGCCGAGGACGATCTCGCTGTCGATCCGGTCGAGCTTGACCTCCCTCGTCTCGCACTCCGCACAGTCCGCCGCGTGGATCTTCGAGTGCTGGAGGCGGACCGTCACGCCCTCGAGTGGCCACTGCCTGCGTCGCGCGTACAGCGCGACCGTCATCGACGTTCACGCCCCGAGCGCCACGAGCAGAAAGTCGTACGGGGACGGACCGGTGTCGGTTCCGCCGGCCGCTTCGGGCTCGTCCGCCGTCAGGCGATGCCGGCCGGCGACGATTTCCTGGGCGAATCCCGAGGTCCCACCGCGAACGGTCACCGTGGTCATGTGCCCCCCTCCCTGGGTCGGCCCCGTGACCATTATTGAATAGGTCGCGGCACGGGTGCAGAATACCGGCCCTGAGAGCGGGGGGCGCGGGAGAGCACGATGGGACTCCTGGACGGTAAGGTGGCGGCGGTGACCGGCGCGGGCAACGGGATCGGGCGCGCCGTCGCGCTCGGACTCGCGCGTGCCGGCGCACGCGTCGTCGTCAACGACTATGGCGTCACGGTGGACGGTCGCGCGCCGTCGAGCGCCGCCGCCGAGGCCGTCGTCAAAGAGATCGAGGCGCTCGGCGGCCAGGCGGCGGCCAACGCCGACAGCGTCGCCGCGATGGCCGGCGGCGAGGCCATCGTCGAGACCGCGCTCACGCGCTTCGGCGACCTCCACATCGTCGTGTGCTGCGCCGGCATCCTGCGCGAGCGCATGATCTTCAACATGACCGAGGAGGAGTGGGACGCGGTCATCGCGGTCCATCTGAAGGGGCACTTCACCGTCATGCGCAGCGCGACCCGGCACATGCGGGAGAAGCGCCGCGGGCGCATCATCACCTTCACCTCCACGGCCGGACTCGAAGGGAGCCCCGGGCAGCCGAACTACTCGGCGGCCAAGGAAGGCATCGTCGGCCTCACGCGCTCGACGGCGCTGGCGATGGCGAAGTACGGCGTGACCGTGAACTGTATCTCGCCGACCGCCGAAACGCGGATGACCGAGCGACTCAGCGACGACCGCCGGGCGCAGGCGGCGGCGCCGCCGGAGGCCGTGGCGCCCGTCGTCGCGTTCCTCGCCAGCGACCGCGCGGCGCACATCACCGGTCAGGTCGTTCACGTGCGCGGCGGCCAGGTGAGCCTCTGGTCGCACCCGGCGCCCGTGCGCGCGATCACCAGCCGTGAGGGCTGGACGCCAGACGCGCTGGGGAACGTCTGGGACCAGTGGCTCGGCCAGGACCGGCTGCGCCGGCTCGACGCGCTCGGGATTCCGTGGCCGCCGAAGGCCTGAAGAGGAGGGACGGATGGGAACGCTGACCGGATCGGAGCTGCTCGCGCGCGCGCTCGCATCCCAGGGCATGGACACGCTCTTCTATCTCATGGGCGGGCCGATGCTCGAGACCGAGAGCGCCTGCATCAAGCTGGGCGTGCGCGCCGTCGACACGCGGCACGAGCAGGCGGCCGCGCTGATGGCGCACGCGTACAGCCGTCTGACGCGACGTCCCGGCGTCTGCATGGGCTGCTCGGGTCCGGGCACGACGAATCTCGTCACGGGCGTCGCCAACGCGTTCGTGGACGCCGCGCCTCTGATCGCCGTGGGCGGGTCGAGCCCGCGCGTCTATCTCGAGATGGAAGCGTTCCAGGAGATCGATCAGGTCGCCGTCATGCGCCCGATCACGAAGTGGGCCACGCGTATCCTGGACGCCAGGCGCATTCCCGAGCTGGTCGCGACCGCGTTCCGTCAGGCGACGACGGGGCGGCCGGGCCCCGTCTATCTCGACCTGCCCGGCGACATCCTGGGCGAGGCCGTGGACGAGTCCGCGGTCAAATTTCCCGCGCGCTGGCAACCCGCGCGCCGCGGGCAGGGCGACTCGGCCTCGATCGCGGAGGCGATCGCGCTGCTCGCGCGGGCGGAGCGGCCCCTGATCGTCGGCGGCAGCGGTGCGTGGTGGTCCGACGCGGCGGCGGCGTTCCAGGCCTTCGTCGAGGCGACGGGCATTCCCTTCTACACGACGCCGATCTCGCGGGGAACCGTTCCCGAGGACCACGAGCTCGCGTTCCTCAACGCCCGCGCCAAGGCCTTCGGAGAGGCGGACGTGCTCCTCGCGGTCGGCACGCGCTTCAACTACGTTCTTCAGTTCGGCCGCTCGCCCAGGTTCGCCGCGGACCTCAAGGTCATCCAGGTGGACGTGGACCCGAGCGAGCTGGGCCACAACCGCGCCGTGGACGTGCCGATCGTCGGCGACGCCCGGGCGGTCCTCGAGCAGCTCACCGCGGAGGCGCGGGGGAGGATCGAGCGGGGTCGGTACGCCCGGTGGGTGACGAAGCTCCGGACGCTCGACACGGAGAAGGCCGCCGAGATGGACAAGCAAATGAGCACGGACCAGATCCCGATCCACCCCCTCCGGCTCTGCAAGGAGGTGCGCGATTTCCTGCGCCGCGACGCGATCCTCGTCGTGGACGGCCAGGAGATTCTCAACTTCGGGCGCCAGTCGATTCCGACGTTCGTGCCGGGGCACCGGCTGAACTCTGGCCCCTTCGGCTGCATGGGCGTGGGGCTGCCGTTCGGTGTCGGCGCGAAGGTCGCGCGGCCCGACGCGCAGGTGCTGGTCCTGCACGGCGACGGCTCGTACGGGCTCAACGCGATGGAGATCGACACGGCGGTCCGCCACCGGATCCCCGTCGTCGTCGTCATCAGCAACAACGGTGGCTGGACGGCCGATCCTCAGGGGACCAAGCCCGGGCGCAACCTCGGCTACACGCGCTACGACAAGGTCGCCCAGGACTTCGGCGCGCACGGCGAGTTCGTCGAGAAGCCGCACGAGATCCGGCCGGCGCTCGAGCGAGCGTGGGCCTCGGGTAAGCCGGCGGTCGTCAACGTCGTCACGGACTCCAAGGCGCGGGCTCAGACGATCCGCTTCTCGGCATACACGACCTAACGGAGAGGAACCCGACGGAGAGGACATGGGCAAGGCGCTCGAGGGGATCGTGGTCCTCGACCTCACGCAGTACGAGGCGGGACCGAGCTGCACCGAGATGCTCGCTTGGCTCGGCGCGGACGTCGTCAAGATCGAGCCGCCCGGCGGCGAGCCGGGCCGACGCGCGCTCTCGGAGCGTCCCGACACGGACGCGTGGTTCTTCCTGCTCCTCAACGCCAACAAGCGGAGCGTCACCCTCGATCTGAAATCGGCGCGCGGGCATGCCCTCTTCGAACGGATGCTCGGCCGGGCCGACGTCCTCGTGGAGAATTTCGGACCGGGCGCGATCGAGCGTCTGGGCTTCGGCTGGGAAGCGCTCCGCCGGATCAACCCCCGGCTCGTCGCCGCGTCGGTCAAGGGCTTCGGCGGCGGCGGGCCCTATGCGGACTACAAGAGCTTCGAGTGGATCGCGCAGGCGATGGGCGGTGCGATGAGCCTCACGGGCGCGCCGGACGGTCCGCCGCTCCGCGCGGAGGCCGGGCTCGGTGACACGGGGGCGGGGCTCCACTGCGCCATCGGAATTCTGGCCGCGCTCGTCCAGCGCCAGAAGACTGGCGAGGGCCAGCGCGTCGAGGTGGCGCAGCAGGACGCCGTGCTCAACCTGGTGCGCATCCATCTGCGCGAGCATTACTCGACGGGGAAGCCGGTGCCGAGGCGCGGAAACCGATCGGTCGCCGCGGGCCCCTCGAACCTCTACCGTTGCCGTCCGTTCGGGCCGAACGACTACGTGTTCATCCACGTGGCGACGCTCGAGATGTGGCGGACCCTGACGAGGATCCTCGGCCGTCCGGAGCTCGGTGACGACCCGCGGTTGACCGACCGGCAGCGGCGCGCCGACCACTGGGCGGAGCTCGACCCGCTCGTCGAGGCGTGGACGGAGAAGCGCACCAAGCACGAGGCGATGGCGACCCTGGCGGGCGCCGGAATTCCGTGCGGTGCCGTGCTCGATTCCGGCGAGGTCCTCGCCGACCCCTCGCTGGTCGAGCGCGGCATGGTCGTGAGCCTCGAGCATCCGATGCGCGGCCGGTTCGCCATGCCCGGGAACCCTGTGCAGCTCTCCGCCTCGCCCACGACCGTGACCCGCGCCCCGTTGCTGGGCGAGCATAACGCCGAGGTGTACGGCGGGTGGCTCGGTTGCGACGTCGGCGAGCTCGAGCGGCTCCGGCAGGACGGGGTGATCTGAGGCGCGCCCCGCTTTGACGCGCGTCCGCCGGCGTGGCAGGATCGAGTGCTGAAGGGAGACCCCTCATGCGCACGTACTACGACGTCCGGCTGAACGATCGCACGATCACGAAGCGCGAGCTCACGGGCGAGGCGATCGTGAGGGCCGGCCGCTATCTGATCGCCAAGACGCTGCTCGAGCTGGGCGTGGCCACCGTCGATCCGTTGTCGCCGCGTAACCCGTTGATCTTTTCGGCCGGCCCCTTCGCCGGCACGAGCTGGTCCAACGCCAATCGCACCAGCGTCGGCTGCAAGAGCCCGCTCACCGGCGGCATCAAGGAGGCGAACGGCGGAGGCACCTTCAGCTACGGCCTGGGCCAGCAGAAGATCGCCGGGCTCACGCTGCACGGCGCCTCGCCGAGCTGGGTCGTCCTCCACATCAAGAGGGGCGGCGACATCGACTTCGACGACGCGGCCCCGTACCTCGGCAAGGGCAACTTCGAGGCGCAGGCCCTCCTGCACGCGCGCTACGGCAAGAAGGTGACGATCGCCCTCTGCGGCCCCGTGGGCGAGTACCAGGGCCTGATCGCGGGCATCGCGTTCAGCGACAAGGACGGCCGTCCGTCGCGCCTGTCGGCGCGCGGGGGAGTCGGCGCGGTGATGGGGTCGAAGAAGGTCAAGGCCATCGTGGTGGACCTCGACAAGATCCCGCCGTTCGAGGACGCCAAGAAGGTCAACGCCGCCATCAAGGACTACGCCAAGATGCTGCTGGCCGACTCCTTGGTGACGAACTTCTACGCGAAGATCGGTACGATGGGGATGGCCGATCTCCAGAACACCCTGGGGGGCCTCCCGGTCCGCAACTTCAGTGCCGGCCAGCTCGTCGACGTCGCCACGGGCGAGAAATTCAAGATGGGCGGCGAGTACATCAGCCAGCTCAACGTCTCGCGCGGCGGCGAGCACACCCACGCGTGCATGCCGGGCTGCGTGATCCAGTGCAGCAACGTGTACCACGACGCGAGCGGCAAGGAAGTCGTCTCGCCGGTCGAGTACGAGACGCTCGGGCTGCTCGGCACCAACTGCGGGATCGGCGACCCCGACCAGCTCGCGCAGCTCAACTTCGTCGCCAACGACCTCGGCGTGGACACGATCGAGACCGGCGCCATGCTGGCCGTGCTCATGGAAGCGGGGCTCGGCGCCTTCGGCGACGTGAACTTCATGGCCGAGTGCCTGGCCGAGATCCGTACGGGCACCGAGAAGGGCCGGCTCTGGGCGCAGGGCACGGCGCGCGTCGGCGAGCACTACAAGGTCCGGCGCGTGCCGGTGATCAAGAAGCAGGCGATCAGCGCCTACGATCCGCGCGTGGTCGAGGCGACGGGTATCTCCATGATGGCCACCGCGCAGGGGGCCGACCACACGGCCGGCAACCTGCCGCGCCTCAAGACGCGCGAGATGGACGCGGCGGCCATCGTCGAGCAGAGCCTCGCCCACCAGGCGCGCATCGCCGCCAACGACTCGCTCGGGCTCTGCATCTTCGGCATGAGCGTGACGAACCCCAACACCGAGTTCCTGACCGCCGCCATCAACGCCGCGCACGGCACCAGCCTGACCAAGGATTTCTTCGAGGCGCTGGGACGGGACGCGCTCCGTCTGGAGTGGGAGTTCAACAAGCGGGCCGGCTTTACCGAGAAGGACGACGAGCTGCCGGAGTTCTTCTACAGCGAGCCGCTGCCGCCGACGAACCACGTGGCGCGCTTCCACGCCGCCGACGTGCACGGCATGTACGAGCGTCTGCCCGGGTGAGGGCTGAAGCCCGCGGGCTGATGAGCTTCGCCCTCGCCGGGCTCGCGCTCGCGGCCTCCTGCTGACCGAACGACGGACCAACGCGGGAAGAAGTCCAGGTATCGAAGTAACCTGCCCGCCGCCGGCCGCGCGATGACTTGACGGCCCCGAAAGAACTAGTACTCTAACCCAGAGAACGAATGTTCTTCTCCGCGTTGAAGACGCGGCACGGAGGAGACGATGGGGGGCTCGCGATCGGACGAGAGGCTCGACCGAGCGATGGACGTCTTCTGGGAGAGGGGCTACTACGATACCTCGATCGACGAGCTGATAGGCCGGACCGGGCTGCACCGCGCCGCGCTCTACGGCGAGTTCGGGAGCAAGCGCGGGCTCTTCGAGGCGGCGCTACGCCGGTACCGAGAGAAGGTCATCGGGACGCTCGTCGCGCCCCTCGCGCGGCCCGACGCCGCGCTGGCCGACATCGATCGGTTCTTCCGGAGAATCCACCGCGCCGCTGCGGCGCCCGAGAAGCGTCTGGGCTGCCTGATGGTCAACACGGCGTCCGAGGTATCGCCGCACATCCAGTCGGTGGCGCGGATCGTCTCGAGCTACCTCGGCGACCTACGGGCGCTCCTGCGCCGGGCATGCGAGAACGCCCGGACGCGCCGTGAGGTTCGCACCGACATCGACGTGGACCAGGTCGCGGACTATCTCGTGGGCCTGGTGCTCGGATTGTGGACGCTGGCCCGCTCCCCGGCGCCGGCCACGGCACGCCGCCATTACCTCCATGGCGTGCTGGGATTTCTGGACGGTCTGCGATCCGGAGCGAGGTGACGCGGGCCGTCAGGATCTCGGTCCGGGCAGGCCTGATGGAGCCCGGGGGTGAGCACCCTGCACGTGCCGGGCGTGCTCCGCGTGCCCCGCGCGGCGATGCTGCAGGGCCTGTGACGCACTTCGTCTACATGCTCCGATGCGCCGACGGCTCGCTCTACACGGGGGCCGCAAAAGACTAGCAGCGCCGGCTGAAGCTGCACAAGAACGGGCGCGCGGCCAAGTACACGCGGAGCCGCCGGCCGGTCCGGCTCGTGCGGCTCGAGACGCACGCGTCGAAGTCGGCGGCGCTGAAGGCCGAGGCGACGATCAAGCGACTGCCGAAACAGGAGAAGGAACACTACGTGCTCGCGGGAAGGTCGCGATGACGCCCCAGGCGCGGATCCTCGTTGTCGACGACGAGCCCGGGCTTCTCGACGTCCTGCAGGAGCATCTCTCCATCGGTGGGTATCACGTCGAGACCGCGCTGAACGGCGAAGCCGCTCTGGCGGCGATCGCCCGCTCGCGCCCGGACGTGGTTCTCCTGGATTTCCATATGCCCGGCATGGGCGGCCTCGAGCTCCTCAGGCGGATCCGAGCGCTGGCCCGGGTCATCATGGTGACAGCGAACACCGACGTTCCGGCGGCGCGCGAGACCTTGAAAAGCGGAGCGTTCGACTACGTCACGAAGCCGATCGACTTCGACCACCTGGACCAAGTCATCGCAGCGGCCCTTGCATTGGGGGCTCCGCCGACGGACGACCCCTCGGGAGGGACGACATGATCGTCGCGATTTCCGCCCACAGGTGATTGAGCTTGCCGACTGGCGCCCCAGATGAGTGACCGCGCTACGAGCTGACCAGGGCCTCGGCCTCCGCGCGCGGCAGCCCCACCTTCTCGGCCGCCTGGAGGATATCCTCCCACGTCGTCGCGTCGACCGTGATACCGGCGCGCGAGCGCTCGTCGCGGGCGAGACGCTCGGGATCGCCGGGGACGAGCACGGGTGCGTTGGGGTCGGCCGGCGGCGACGCCTTCACGTACTCGAGGAACCCGTCGATCTCGCGGCGGAGCCAGTCGACGCCGGCCAGGCGGGCGGGATCGACCAGGACCGCGAACATGTTGTTGATGGTGCCGCCGAGCCGCGGGTTCCCCGGCTGGATCGTGGGACCGCCCGACAAGGCGCCCGCCAGCAGCTCGGTCACCACAGCGAGCGCGTAGCCCTTGTGGCCGCCGAAGGGCCGCATCGCTCCGTGCGGCTCGCTGTACATGACGTTGGGATCGCGCGTGGGCTGGCCGCGCGTATCGAGCAGGATGCCTTCGGCCACGAGCTTTTTCTCGTTCCGCGCGACGCGCACCTTGCCCATGGCGATCGCGCTCGTTGCCATGTCGAGCAGCAGCGGAGGCTGGCGCTCGGTACCGGGCAGCGCGATGCAGACAGGGTTCGTGGAGAAGCGCGCGTCGCTGCCGCGGAAGGGCGCGACGAGACCCCGGTGGTCGGCGACGTTGACGAAGTGCAGCGACACGAGCCCGGCGGCGCTGGCCAGCTCGCCGTACGCTCCGACGCGCCCGACGTGGTGGGCGTTCGCAAGCGTCAGGGCCACCACGCCCGTCTGGCGGCAGCGCGTGATCGCGGCGACCATGGCCTCGCCCGCCACGCGACGACCGTAGCCACGCCCGCCGTCGAACATCAGCACGGCGCCGTCGTCCTTCACGAGCTTCGCGCGCGTGTTCGGCACGACGAGCCCCGCCTTCAGGTGTCGGACGTACGCCGGGATCATCCCGACCCCGTGGCTGTCGTGACCGACCAGGTTGGCCTGGACCAGGTGATCCGCCACGAGGTCCGCCTCCGAGGCCGCGCTCCCGCCCGACTTCAAGATGGCGCTGGTGAGTCGTCGCAAGCGCTCCGCGGTCGCGTGCATGCTCTCCTCCCTCGTGTTGTGACGGCGGCCCGCACACTCCACCACGTCCCATCCGCAGCGGCAAGGGGGACCGGGGAATTTCGATCGGTGTTACGTTTGGGCAGAGGAGGCTAGCGCATGACCACCGCCCGGGGGATCGGCGTCGCCGTTTCGGGAATCGGACTCCTCGCCGTCGTCGTCGCGTGCGGGATCACGACCGACGGGGCCGCCGCGGGCAAGATCAATCCGTCGGTGACGACCCTCATGGCCGGGTGGGAGCAGAAGTTCACGCTCGAGTGGAATGTGGCGCCGGAGCCCGACGGCACGCAGCGGGTTCGGGGCTATGTCGTGAGCCGGTACGGCCAGCGCGCCGAGCCGGTGCGCGTGCTCGCGCGAGCGCTCGATGGCGCGGGCGGCGTGGTGGGGGAGCGGATCGTGTGGCTCCCGGGCGGCGTCCCCGGGTTCGGGCGCGCGTACTTCGAGGTCCCGCATCTGCCCGCCGCCGATCACTACCTGGTGACGGTGTGGGACTATTCCATTGTCGAAAGCGGGCGATTCCTGCGTTAGTAGCGGAGTCGTCAGGGACGAACGCCACCCCGGCCGTCCGTCCCCTGGCGTGTGAGCTCGACGGGCCCCTGCGGCTCCCAGCTCGCGCGTGACGTTCCCACGCCTGCCAATCGGTGCTCGTCCACGGATGTCAGCGTGATCTGCGCACCGTTCGTCGTCAGCTGATCCAAAACGAGCGTGAGCCTTCCGTTCGAGTCCCCGAGCCGTCCTCGGACGTTGACCGAGACCGCCTCACCCCGGACCGTCAAGGTCAGGACGCCGGACAGCCCGGGCAACCGCTCGCCGAGCAGGGACCATGAACCGACGGCGACACCGCCGGAGGCCGATTCACCGTTCTGCTCGAGGACGAAGAGCGTCAGGGATGTGCCGCCCCAAGTTCCTGTCCAGGTTCCCCGGAGATCCGGGATCGGTTGCCTCGGCATCGTGAGTGCCGGCGTGGCGGCGCAGCCGCCGAGCACCAACGCGAGGCCGAGGACGAGCCCGCCGAGACGCAGTAGAAGGAAACTTCCCGTGCTTCGCCTTGACAACATTTCGGTGCTACGACATCATCCGGCCACGAACTCGACCGGTTGCCTCCACTTGGGGACCAAAGGATTTCCGTTTCCCTGGCGCTCGAACCGCAGGGTTTTACCGTAGGGTTCTTGCGGGAGAGGCTCCGAGAGGCAGGAGAGAATGATTCATTCGCGGAGGCTCCCCCGTCTCCTCGTCGTTGACGACGACGATTCGGTCGTCAACGTCTTGCAGGAATATTTCGCAACGGCCGGCTATCAGGTGGAATTCGCTCAGCACGGCGGCGATGCCCTGACACTGATCCAGCATGATCCGCCCGATGTCGTGCTCCTCGATATCGTCATGCCGGGAATGAACGGTGTAGAGGTGCTCCAGCGAATCCTCGCCCTACATGCCGCGCTCCCGGTCATCATTCTGACGGCACGGGCAGACCCCGCCCTCGCCCAGCAGACGCGGGCGTTAGGGGCCTTCGAGTACGTTACAAAGCCGTTCGAATTCTCCCACCTCGCGCAGGTCGTCAGCGCAGCCCTGTCGCACAGAGGCGAGGGTGCCGGCTGAGCTGGATAAGGCTCGAGCTCTCCGAGCCCTTGAGAAACGACGAGTCTTGCCTAGGTTCAGGTCTTCGCTGTCTTGCCGAGACTCTGAACGGATCTGTAACCAGAGCGTCCCGCCGCCCTGAGGCCGCTCCCGCCGCAGACCGTGCATGGGCCGTCGACCTTCGACCGGTATCCGGCCGCAGACGCCTCTTGCGAGGACATCGACACCGCCAGGAGGTGCAGGACTCTCCCATCGTTCCCGACGGCGTCCGCCCAGCAATCTGTGCAGTACCACTCGCCCTGTCGCCGATCGAGGAATTGCAACGCGACCGCCGCCTCGGGACCTATCGCCACCTCGGTGCTCATCGCCCCCTCCTGGACTCACGAAGGGTTCGCCCACCCCGTCAGTCGCGCGATATCGGTCGCGGGATAGTAGACCGGAGTTCCTCGAGAGGGCAAGAA
>Ga0137415_10006201_pt1 | contig 11832 bp, 12 predicted proteins | sample CZODoug3_1_1_16f_FD_183082 | JGI IMG/M metagenome (GOLD analysis project Ga0137415, IMG submission 183082) | Vadose zone soil fungal communities from Angelo Coast Range Reserve, California, USA - CZODoug3_1_1_16fungal (Hybrid Assembly) | ecosystem: Environmental > Terrestrial > Soil > Vadose...
ATGTCCGTGATGCGTCGGTCCAACTCCGGATTCGCCGCCGTTCGCGAAAGAGAGTTTTCCAAATAGTATTTGGCTAGCCCGGAATCAACTGTTGTTGATATCGGTTCGCCTGCCAAATAGCCTTTAACCGAGAGCTTGAAGTAAGAAGCGCCAGGTGCGGGCGGCAGCGCAACTACTACTGAGATTATGCCGAAAAGACGGAGCCGGCGCACGAGCGGGATCATTTCGCTAATCCATTAATTCGCTCGTCTCCCTTCCGCCAGACCGTAAGCCAATATCCGGCAGCTGCCCATAAGCATTTAAGAGAGCGTCCGCAACGTAATGGTAGGGCAAAACCCTCCGGACCGCTACGCTACCGAAGACGGGGCGATACCCCAGACAATGCCGACAACACCGACCACCAATCACCGACCCTACACCAGAATCGTCTCTTCCCGCTTCTGTCCCACTCCGACCAACATGAGTTTCGCTCCCGACAATTCGCAGATCTTGTGCAGGTAGTTCTGCGCAGGGATCGGCAAGTCGGAGAAAGTACGCGCGCCGGCAGTAGACCGTTTCCAACCGGGCATTTCGATGTAGATCGGCTGGCAACGATTGAACTGCCGAACGCATGCGGGCGGGAATTCAATTTGTTTCCCGTTCAACTCGTAGCCGATACAAATCTTGAGCGTTTCCAAGCCATCCAGGCCATCGAGATTTGTGACCGCGAGCTGGTCGATTCCGTTAACGATCGTCGCAAACCGAGTAGCGACCGCGTCGAACCAGCCACAGCGCCGAGCTCTGCCGGTGACCGCACCGAATTCGCGCCCCATTCCGTGCAACAAGTCTGAAATGCTTTCGTCTTCGGTCGGAAAAGGTCCTTCTCCCACCCGAGTTGTATATGCTTTCATCGCGCCAACGACGCGATCGATTCGGTTCGGAGGTACGCCGGCTCCGGTGCAAGCGCCTCCGGCGGTCGTGTTCGACGACGTAACGTAGGGATAAGTTCCGTGATCGATGTCTAAAAAGGTCCCTTGAGCCCCCTCAAAAAGTATTTGTTTTCCTTGGTTCATCAGCCGGTGGATTTCGAGTACTGTATTCGTCAGCATCGAACGCAAGCGCTTGCCGGCTCCCAGGTAATCCATAAGCAATTTCTTTGGATCGACCGATTGTCCGCCGAAATGCTCCAGCAACCAGTTTGCTTCTTGCACTCGCGCGAACAAGCGCTCCTCAAAAAGCTCGGGCTGCAGCAAATCACCCACACGAATTCCAACCCGAGCTACCTTGTCGCCGTACGCCGGTCCGATCCCGCGCTTCGTGGTCCCGATCTTATTTTTTCCGTGGGCTACCTCACGCTGCTCATCGATGAGGCGATGGTATGGAAATACCAAATGAGCTGATTCACTGATTAATAAATTTTGTTCGCTAACCTGAATCCCTTGCCCCTCCAGCTCTGCGATCTCTTCGCACAATGAGATCGGATCAATCACAACGCCATTGCCGATAATGCAGATCTTGTTCGGACGAAGGATTCCCGAAGGAAGAAGCCGCAGAATATGGGTCGTCTCACCAACCACTACCGTGTGACCCGCATTGTTACCCCCCTGGCTTCGGACGACGACGTCAACCTGTTCCGTCAAATAGTCGATGACCTTGCCTTTTCCTTCATCGCCCCATTGCGCGCCCACTAAAACTGTATTGGCCATATAGCTCAGACACCAAACGTCCCGTTCTGATACAAGATCACGGGACGCCCCGCGACACTAGGCGCACCAGGATTTGCTGCAAGCGGGAAGATTGCTCTACCCCCTTTCGGATTTAAATTCTCCGCGCCGTGGGCTACTAGTGCTCGCCTCCGTCTCAACCGCCAGGTGGACTCGTCGCTCCGTCAGGATTCGCGATGAAATGAACGACCGAAAGCCACCAGGTCAGCATGTCCTTTTTCAAAAGCTCCTGCAGCCTTAAATTGCTCCGCCATTTGGCGAGCTGCGGCAGATGCGTGACGGAATCTATAGAGTCGATTTCAAACCAGGACATCGAAACGGCTACGGGATAGCTATGGTGCGCTCCGGCGTCTTCAAAGGGGTTGATCAAGATCGCGTCTACTTTGGGGAATTCACCGTTCGCGAAGGTCGTATTACTGGACACATCGGTTTCCAGCAATATTTGACACGCCTACAACCCTCATTCGGGATTAGTGGATCTACAGTTAACCTCGAAGGTAGAGAAACGGAGAACGGCTTCGAACTCACTGGAGAGTCAGAAGCAGAGCCCAAAAGCCGATATAGAATTCACGGTAAGCGGATTGCGGATCTGTCCGAACCAACGAAGTGACTTCTGGACTGTCATGGCATGGCAGAACCCAATCGAGCGCTCGGCCATCCAGAAAAAGCTTTTTAGAGCTATCTTGCCGGGCGATTCGTTGGCTATTGGCGGCGCGATACGGTCACACGGCAGCACGCGAAAACTCTAATATTCATCGCACCATCTCAGCGCTTGCAGAATGACTTCGTTTTCATCCGAACCCGTGAAATGTCGCAAAAGTCGCCGGGCTGCTTTTTCGTAAATGAATGTAGCGAACGTACAACTGTCCGGGGTCCGCCAGGCGTGCAATTCGATTACATAATGGCCCTGATCGATGCTGCGCTTAAAGGACGGTGAATTCCTCACTTTTCACTCATAGACGCACGCTACGCCCTCGGGCTACGAACGAATAATTATCTGCCTGGCGATCTCGCAGCAACAGCGTTTAATCGAGCCGAATCAGCGAACCTGATCGGCTTTCTGGTTTTTTGGAATGGGTTCACCCTTGCCGTTGGAAATGACCGCAAAATAGCGCAAAAAGACCGTCCACCGAAAAAGCATCGTCACCAATCGCAAAGCCGCGACATTAAACGCTAACGGTGAAAATGACGGCCATACTCATAGTGTTTCTGGCCTTTGGGACATTCTGGAAAGGTAAACACTTCGCCAATTGGATAGGTGCTGCGGCCACAACCAAGCTTTGCTGGTTCATGGCTGGGATCTGGGCGTTTTCATTTTCCTCCATCTGGCTAATTTTTTTAATATCGCAATTTGCCGGAAAAACGCCGTACTGGCCTCAGCCATGGAAATCAGTTGTTTCAATCATCTATGGGCTTATCTGTATTCTGCCATTGCCAGTTATATCATTGGCGCCCTACACAAAATGACGGTCTGATCGCCGTAATTGCGCCTGGCTATCAGCCCGAGGCCTTGATCCGTCCGCAGCGGGGCCTAACTTCTAACAAATCATGACTCCGACGCAACACGTGTTCCTCGGAAAACGAGGACGCAAGACTTGGTGGCCAGCCTCTTCTTTTGCCGCTGACTTGGTCAAAGAAGCCCTTCGGCTGAAAAAGCGTCGCTACCAGTTGCAGAGCCGCGAAAATAAGGTTGTGACCTAGTCACAAGCACAGGCAGAGCCGGTCACCAGAAAAGGTCGACTTGTGGCGGGCTGCTTTTTTTCTGTCCGTAGAGTATGCCATGCGCTTTCCGCCACCCGTCCGTTACTATGCACCATTGCTCGTGCTGGTCTGCGGACTCGCCGCCACGTGGCTCGATTACGAACTCAATCTTGCCGATGATCTTTCCCGCAACCTCAAATACGTGCAGGCGCAGGCCGATGCCACCGGCGAGCGACTGGCGAGGCGGAGCGCGAAGCAGATCGAGCGCTTTGAACCTGTGTCCCTGACGGAAGTTGTTGTCGCGCGGCCGCGCCAACCGTGGTTGAAGGCGGTGGCGCTCGTGGATGAAAGCGGTGTCGTCATTGACGACTCGGATAAGCAGTGGGTGGGTCATCTGGCGCGTGAGACTGCGCTGGCCCCAGCCATGAAGCTTGCGGTGAATGCGGACGAAAATGCCGGGAATCGGCAAAGCCGCAGTGCAGATGGAGCGATGCTATTCGGTGCATATCCATTCGCTATGGGACCGCGCGAAACGGGTTGGGCACTGGTCATCTTTGATCGCGGCGACGCGGTGGCACAAGCAAGCGCGGACGCGAGAGGGCAGCTTCGATTGGCTGCGGCCGCGATTACGCTCGTGTGTCTTTGCTTGTGGGCAGCGTTGCATTTCGGCTTTGCCGTCCGCCTGGCGCGGCTCTCGCAAGCGGTCCGGGATTTTGGAGAAGGCCGTGCGGATCGCGTCGAGGCGGCATCGGGTGGTGATGAGGTGCAGGAATTGTCGGCCGCCTTTGCGACGATGGCGGCGCGACTCGGCGAGCGCGAAGCGGAACGGATATGGCTGGAGGGCGAGATTTTGGAGAATACAGAGCGCGAGCGGAGCCGCATCGGGCAGGATTTGCACGATAGGATCGGGGCAGCGGCTCACCGCCGCATCCCTGGCGACGAGTGGCCTCATAACTGCACTCGAATCCGCGGCACCCGCGCTCGTACGGCAGGCCGAAAACCTGCAACGGCAGCTACGAGAGAGCATCGTCGAGGTGCGCGCGTTTTCACACGGCCTCGCCCCGGTGGCATTGGAAGATGACGGCCTGATGCACGCATTACACGAACTCGCCGAAGCGACCGTGCGCAGCACCGGTGTGCGCTGCGTCTTTGAGTGTCCACAGCCGGCGGCGCACCGCGAGGACCTGGAGGTGACTCGTCAATCTCAGGCACGGAAGGAAAGCGGACAAAATGTGGTCGAATTTCTGGAAACGTAGTCTGGCTTTTTACCAGTTCTCTGCTGATCGCTTCAGACAAAGTTCGCGCTATCCAGTGGAGGCGGGACTATGAGGCCAGTCTGTGCCGACTGATTCGCAGTATACGAAAAAGGAAGACCATTTAGTCAGCGAAGAGTGAAATTAAGATAGATACAGAAATGAATAACCTAGGGATTATGCCAAGAAGCGAAAATAGGACGGCGGGGCCGTTTGCGTCCAACGCCCTTCCGGCCAGAAAGGGGTCGAGACCTAAGACAATAATTCGGGTCATCTATCTGCTGTCCTCTGGCACCCGTATGGTCGCCACGATCGGCCGATGGTCACTGGCCTGGTTCCAATCGATTGAACGAAATACATAACAATGCTTTCGATCGATCGACGCGAGCAATAACCGGTTGGTGAGGATGTAATCAATCCGAGCGTAGGTGTCGCTAAATTTCTGGTAATAGGTCCAATGGTCGCCGGTGTAGTCCGATAACCAAAGGTCGGTAAGATGCGTCGGACTCTGACGATCGCCCATTACCTCCTGAATCGCCGGTTGTTCTTTCGTATCGTTTAGGTCGCCGTAAACCAACAACGGAACGTCGGGCGCTTCTTTCATGACCCGGTCGATGTGATTCCGGAGTTCCTGCGCCTCTTGTCGTCGAACCAACTCCTCCCCCTCCGGAATAGGCAACTTCGATTTCAAATGCGCCCCGATCAATCTCACTTGGAAGCCCGGAGAAATCTGTACGGTTACGTCGAGAATGCCCCGCCGAACCGATTCAGTCACATTCGGTATGTGGATTGGAACATTAGGTTCTGAATTGCGGGAGGTAATCGGAAATCGGCTCAAAAGAGCGATGTGCCGCGCCGGATCCGGACCATTCACATATTCCGCGTCAACAAAACTCATTCCTGCTTGTGCTAATCGATTCCGAAAGCTTTGGAATTGATCTGGTGTGCCCATCTCCGCCACGCCGAGAAGATCGGGATGAATCTCGCGAATGATTCGCAGAAGCGGCTCTATCTCTTTCTCTGGTTTAGGCAAATGAACGAGTGTTCCGTTCTCTCGTCGATCCATGACAATATAATTTTCCAGATTGTAGTGAGCGAAGATTGCTGTCTGTTCGCCACGTACCACCGACTCCAGCGCGACGCCCACCAGGAACAGGATCAACGCAAGCCAAGCCCGCTCCAAACGCCGTATTTCTCGGATATTATTACAGTTCATACATATGTTATATAGTAGCCGCTAAGCATCTATATAACAATAGTATTTGTAGTTTTATATATGGAAATTGAGGTCAAACGTCCGTTGCATCGGTCGGCAAGCGACCCTCCAAAATCGTGGTAACGTTTGTCCTAAGACTCGTGCGCGGGCTCAATCCGTGCGTTAGATCGGTTCGCGCAAGGCAGTGCCGTTATTGTCGGTGTTTTCCGGATACCTGGCCAATCATTGACGCGTTCAAAGTCACCGACAGTCTATCGTAGCAATCTTTGATCGAAGCGCAGCCGAGCCTTACCCGCCCGTCACTGCTGAGCTTTTGGCGGCCGAGCAGATGGGTGCGCAAAGCGGACGTTTTTGATCAACCTCGTTGAGGTCGCGCGCGAAAATTGGTCCTTTGGGAACGGCATTGCCCGATATGCCGGTGCCTCGCCGCCTCATTTGGCAAAGCAGTGGGCCGGCGAAGTCTGGAAACGCGCGTCCTTACCGCTCTCCGATCAGGACGGCTGCGGCGGCTGCTGACTAGGCGGATTCTGCTGCGCTACCGGCTGACTCGGCGGTGGCGGATTTTGCGGGGCCTGATACGGCTGTTGGTTCGGAGCCGGTTGATAGGGCGGCTGGACCGCCGTCTTTACCTCATTCCCGGCCGCATGCAGCTCCTTGTCAAAATCTTCTCGCGCCTTGCGAAATTCGTTCATGCTTTGCCCTAAGCTCCGCGCCAGTTCAGGAAGTTTTTTGGCACCGAACAAGACCAGCACTATTACGAGAATGAGTACCCATTCTGACGGCCCCGGAGCTCCAAACGCGACCATATTCATTATGTTAATTCTTTCAGAGATTAAGACGCGACGCCACTACCAGAGGTTACGCCGCGATCATTTAAGGGTTTTCAGACGGGAAATCAAATCAGCCTTACTGGTGAGACCAACCACTTGATCTTTTACTTCGCCACCCTTGAAGAAAAGGAGCGTCGGGATGTTACGGATCCCAAATCGGCTGGAAAGAGTTGGACTATTGTCCACATCCACTTTGGCGATTTTCACATTCTCGCCTTGTTCCTTCGCGATCTCTTCCAATACGGGAGCGATCATACGGCAAGGCCCACACCAAGAAGCCCAAAAATCGACTAAAATCGGTACCGGAGATTCGCTGATCGCCTGATCAAAGTTGGATTCGTTTAAGTGTATTACCGATGCTGTAGACATAGAAGAAGCAGTAGACATAGGTTTTAGATGCTTTGGTGGCCAAAAACGGCCATTAGCTGAAAGCTACTAAACACTCTACGATAAGCGATATCGCCGAAAAAGCGAGTACCAACGCAGCGAGTGGCACGATCCAGGGATCCCTTCGCGAGGGAGGCACCTTCGCCATCAACCTCTCGCTGGTGTTCACCCCTGCTGCCAACGTGGACACCTCGGCGTGAATCTCCGCCCCTGACTTCGGTGGAAGCGGAATACGTGCCAATTTTTTCTTCTCTTCGGGCATTTGGCGGCTTCTTTCTCATTACTGGCGGTACCATGTCGCTTGTCAAGGGCCGAACGAATCCCCTTGCACCTCTGCCGTTTTGATCCCAGCTTCCCCTCTTTTCTCGTTTATGAAGCTACTGGTCACCGGAGGCGCCGGCTTTATCGGCTCCCATCTTGTCGAAGCACTCGTCTCTCGGGGCGACACGGTTTCGGTAATCGATAACTTCAACGATTTTTACGATCCGGCCATCAAGCGCTCCAACGTCAGCAACTTTCCGCGCTCTGTTCGGGTTTACGAAATTGATCTTTGCGACCAGGTCGCCACCACCAACACATTAGCGGAGCAAAAACCACACGCAATAATCCATCTTGCGGCGCGCGCTGGCGTCCGGCCCTCGATTCACTCGCCCGAGCTTTATTTACAGACGAACATTTTTGGTACATTCAATCTTCTCGAAGCCGCTCGAAAAAACGGCGTTCGGCGGTTCGTTTTCGCCTCCAGCTCTTCGGTGTATGGAGCAACCCGCGAACTTCCGTTTCGCGAGGATCAACCTCTCCTGCAAACACTGAGTCCCTACGCCAGTACGAAATTGGCAGGCGAGCATCTTTGCTCAAACTATTCGTATCTCTACGGATTCGAGGTTGTCTGCCTCCGATTCTTCACCGTCTACGGTCCGCGCCAACGTCCCGATCTTTCGATACATCGGTTTACTCATCTGATCGCGAACGATAAGCCCATCGAAGTGTACGGCGACGGTTCTGCTGCTCGTGATTTTACTTATGTCGATGATATCATCCAGGGTGTCCTCGGGGCGATCGATTTCCAAGGTTCACCGTTCGATGTCTTTAATCTGGGTGAAAATGAAACGATCAATCTGCTCTCGATGATCGGCGAAATCGAGAAAGCGCTTGGGCGCAAGGCGACCATCGAATTTCGCGCACCGGTTCCAGGGGACATGCCGCGTACTTTCGCCGATATTACCAAAGCCAGAAAATTGCTGAATTACCAGCCTGTGACTTCAATCCAGGAAGGGATTCCGAAGTTTGTACACTGGTATCGAGAAAAGCACGCGCACCGATGAAACCCACCCAAATCGAAACGGTAGAGCAACTTTGCCGAGCGCTCATCCAAATACCCAGTGAAAATCCTTCCGGCGCGCCGGAGAGCAAAGGCGAAGGCGCAATGGCAGAGTTCGTAGCCGATTTTCTGACCAATCGGGGCGCAACCGTGCAGTTTGAATCGATTGCGCCCGGACGTCCGAACGTCTATGGCTGGTTTCCGGCTCCGGCGAACTCTCAATATCATATTCTATTCGCCCCTCATCTCGACACGGTTCCGGCGCGAGCTATGACTATCGACCCGTTTGCCGCCGAACTTCGCGAGGGCCGGATCTATGGTCGCGGCGCCAGCGATACTAAGGGACCAATGGCGGCCATGTTATGGGCACTCGCCACCACTGACCTCTCGCAATTGAGAATCACGGTCGGTTTCGCCGGGCTGGCGGATGAAGAAGCAGACCAAATAGGAGCGAAAAGCTGCGCGAAAAACGTCAAAGCTGACCTCGTGATTGTCGGCGAGCCAACTGATCTGACCGTGGTCTACACCCATAAGGGAACCGCTTGGACCGAATGGGAAGCCCGCGGAAAATCAGCTCACGCTTCTACACCGGAAGCTGGCGCCAATGCTATCGAGTTATTGACGGAAGCTTATGCCGATTTGAAGCGCGCTTTTCCCCAACTCTGTGCTGCTCCCGAAAACGCGCTGCTCGGCCCGCCTACGATCAGCATCGGAACCGTTCGCGCCGGAACAAAAATCAACGTAGTCCCTGACCGCTGTGTCGCGGAAGTCGATATCCGAACGGTTCCCGGTCAGGAAAAAATGGTTACTGCAGTGCAGGACTTTCTAAGTGACCGGCATCCTGCGATCACTGTTCGGCCACTCAAAGTCTCTAATCCAATGTATACGGATCCGAACCACCCCTTAATTCAAAAACTGGTGTTGCACGGTGCTTCGCTCGCTGGCGCCTCCTGGTTTTGTGACGCCGCGCATTTTGCCGATCAAGGAGTTCCGGCGGTCGCCCTCGGACCTGCTTCGATCAAACAGGCGCATACTAGCGATGAATTCATTGACCTCGCCGAACTCGAGCGCGGCGTTCAATTTTTTCGTAACTTTCTGCTTTCCTTTCGCCAATGAGTGACGCCGCAACCAAATCAGCAATCTCGCCGATCCGAACCGAAGATTTTCCCGAATGGTATCAACAGGTCGTTCGAGCTGCGGAGCTCGCCGAAAACTCCGAAGTACGCGGCTGCATGGTCATCAAGCCATGGGGCTTCGGCATCTGGGAAAACATCCAGAAGCGGCACAACGCGATGTTCAAAGCGACTGGACATCGTAACGCCTATTTTCCCCTCTTCATTCCGCTCAGCTACATGGAAAAAGAAGCCGAGCATGTGGAAGGTTTTGCCAAGGAGTGCGCAGTCGTAACGCATCATCGCCTGGAGGTTGGACCCGATGGTAAGATGCGGCCGGCTCCTTCAGCTGAGTTGACCGAGCCATTGGTGATCCGACCGACTTCTGAAACCATCATCGGTGCGACATTTTCGAAATGGATCCAATCCTATCGCGATCTACCGCTCTTGATTAACCAATGGGCGAACGTGGTGCGCTGGGAGATGCGTCCGCGCGTCTTTTTGCGAACCTCAGAATTCCTTTGGCAGGAAGGACACACGGTCCATGAAACCAAGGAGGAAGCCGAAGCCGAAACGTTGCAGATGCTTAAAATTTATCAGCAATTTGCGGAAGATTTCTTGGCGATTCCCAATTACGAAGGCGAAAAGACCGAGAGTGAACGGTTTCCTGGTGCGGTTACCACTCTTTGCATCGAAGCAATGATGCAGGATCGCAAAGCTGTACAATCTGGTACCTCCCATTTCCTCGGCCAGAACTTTGCCAGAGCTTCCAACATCCGGTTTCTTTCCCGGAACGGTACCCAGGAGTTCGGTTGGACGACCAGTTGGGGTGTGAGCACTCGTTTGCTCGGCGAGATCATCATGGTGCATGCCGATGACGATGGCGCCGTTCTTCCACCGAGAATTGCGCCCAGCCATGCCGTTATACTCCCCATTGTACCAAAACCGGAACATCGTGGTGCTGTTTGGGAAGCCGCTGACAAACTGGCAGCGGACCTTCAGCAACAGCGTTACGCTGGCGAACCAATTTTCGTCGAGGTAGATCGCCGCGATCTTGGCGGTGGTGTCAAAAATTGGGAATGGATCAAACGCGGTATCCCCGTTCGCATTGAGCTTGGTCCACGCGATCTGGAGAAAGGAACTGTCGCCTTTTCGCGACGTGATCGGCCCGTGAAAGAAAAAGTCTTTTTACCCAGTTCGGAGGTCGTCCAAAATCTACCGGCAACCCTCGAAGAGATTCAGAACAACCTATTCATTCGCGCGAAAGCCTTCCGTGACCAGCACACCGTGCGCATTGATTCAAAAGCAGACTTTTACGATTTCTTTACGCCGAAAAACGACGGGCGCCCCGAGATTCATGGCGGCTTTGCGCTGGCTCACTGGTCGGGCGAAACGGAAGTCGAAGCGAAGATCAAAGAGGACCTCAAAGTTACCATTCGCTGTATTCCGTTTTCGCCCGAGCTGCGCGGGGAACCCGGGACGTGCCCGTTTTCCGGCAAGCCGAGCAAAGGCCGAGTCGTCTTTGGGAAAGCGTACTAACGGCAGGGTCCGGCTCCGCCCATACGCGTCAACTCAAGGAGGCCGCACTGTGAAAGGGCGAGTGGACGAAGGGCTCTGTGATCCGCCCACTACGGTACGAAAACCTCGGCGCGCTTAGGAGGTACGCCTTTTCGTTATGCTTTCCGATGCGCCGAGGTTTCGCCATTCGTTACCCGCTGATTAAAGTGATTTCAGTTTGTGACTAAACCGGTCAAATCGGTACGCAGGTTCTTCAGACCGTCCGCATCGTAAGAGTTCCATCCCAGGCTAAGCAAGAGGTCACGTTTCTGAGACCCCTCCTACCGGTGTTGTACGCCAATAGCCATGTTTGTGTATTACCCCAATCGAATCGTACTCCGAAATAAAATAGCAATTATCAGCGGGTAACGAAATGGCTCAAACCCGGCGCATCGGCAAGCATAACGAAAAGGCGTACCTACTAAGCGCGCCGAGGTTTTCGTATACCGTAGTGGGCAGATCAAGCCGACAACGCCCTTCGTCCATCGCCCTTTCCCCGTGTCGCCTCCTTAGGTCACGCCGGCAGATATCTAGGACCCCTGAATGTTGAAGGTCTAGGTGTAACCCCTATTGACAGGTCTCTATGACTTACCAAAGCAGATCCTGAAGCGCTTTTATCCGGGCCAGGACACGTCGGTTTTTTTCTTCAATAGATGGGGCCGCATCACGCTGCTTGAGCCATGCAACCTGTTCGGTTTTCACTTTCTCAAATTCGGTTTTCGGTAAGATAAAACGCAACGCGGAGTAGGCTT
>Ga0137415_10006202_pt1 | contig 11832 bp, 2 predicted proteins | sample CZODoug3_1_1_16f_FD_183082 | JGI IMG/M metagenome (GOLD analysis project Ga0137415, IMG submission 183082) | Vadose zone soil fungal communities from Angelo Coast Range Reserve, California, USA - CZODoug3_1_1_16fungal (Hybrid Assembly) | ecosystem: Environmental > Terrestrial > Soil > Vadose...
CAGGCCCAATTTGGCTGAATATAATCATTATGCCTTAGAATGATAATGATAACTTTAGCAACTTATATTTTGGCCTTCAAAACACTCTAAACGTATTCAATTCTAGCAAAATCTATTTTGATTTCCTACATACATAATTACTATAAACGATCTGTGCCTGTTTCGAATGTATCGTGGGAACATGACACGTTCTGTTTATACCAACTGAATTCCGCGCGTAATTTTTTTCCCGCCTTTCTCTGACCCCCCATGATCTCTAATATGCTTTCTTTGCTCATCGTTTTGGCGTTTATCGCTTTACACCTTGCCAAAACCTCCTTTATGTCTATCGCATCACCTGAAACATTTGCACTTTCTGGTAATGCAGCGTCCCTTAGTGCAAGTGAGTTTCGGGATTCGATTGAGAGTTATATTCAACCTGATGTGTCTCCATCGGTTCGCAACCCCGCTTGGGAGATGCCTTGCTCCATGTGGAGTACAATGTTGAATGCAAGAACCGTTCAAAATGTGAACGCTTCGCATTTTTGTGTTCAAGATATGAACACGGATATGAATTTTGCCCTAAAACAGGGCGTATTAGGACTCAGAAATACTGTTTTGATGATGGACGTTGCGTTGATTCTGCAAATTCCTGTGTTTGGCACCGTTCATGACAAGCCATGGTCTACTATGCAGACTGATATCGGCTCTGATATGGCAGTGCACTTTATAGATTTTATATTGAAGTCTGTATCTGCATTGTTTCATCTGTTATATTTTGCATTTTGCAGTCTAAGGAACCTATTGGTGCATGTATGTGTTGTCATCTATCACCTTACGATTTTATTTACACCTCATAGCAATTGGCGGCCTAAGTATATCTACCGCCTCCATTTCTTTGTGATATCCTGTTGCATCTCAATGCCTGAGACTGTGTTTGAAAAATGCAAGCGGCTAAAAGTAACCTTGTGGCGACATATGCTCCGTCGTGCAGACTTTGCTGCACTTTGGGCATCGCTGTGTAAAATCTTACGTGTTACTGTTCTGTTTATGATAGGAACTCGATTGTCACTTGTTATAATGCCATTAGTATGGGCTTCGCCCAGCATGGCACCTCCATGTTCTGAAGAATCACCACTTAAAATCCCACCTTCCATCTGCGCTGGCGGTGGGAGATCGCCAGTGTTTAAACTCGATGAATTGATGCCTTACATAGACTGTTCCGAAAGGAATTTCAAGCAGAATGATCTGTTCAAGTTTGTTGCACACAAACACAAAAACGTTGCAGACACCTTATACAAAGACCTTGCAGAATGTATATATGGCAGTGTCCCCCTGAATTCGATTGTGAGAAATATGACGTTGAAAGATGCTAGAAATGTTGCAAAAATACATGGAGTTCACACCCCCTGGAAAGCCCGTGCCGAGGACATATCAAACATCTTCGAACAGCATGCTTGTGACCGATGTGATACACATGTCTCTGTTTTTACGCTCCGCACTGTTAAGTCTAATTCCGAAATGTGTAAACAGTGGTACAATGGTCTTGATGCCAATGGGAAACGGGAATGCCACAGGAAAGAAGCTTCAGAACGTCAAAAACAGCAGAAAGCCCAACGAAGGAAAGAAAAGAGAGAGGCTGATCAGGAAAAACCGCCTGAATTCCCTCCTCAATCACCATCTGAAAATCTACGGGAAACCGTGATACGAGGCTGGTGTCGAGACACAGCACCAGACATGTTTACGGAAGGAGGGTGTGCAGTATGTGGACAACTTGTCCCTTTTTCTCAGTTATCTGATTTATCCAAGACCAAATGTGATTTAGACTTGTTGATTAGAGAGGATTTTGGTGTGACCCGTATGGAAAGGCTTTCCTCAGACGAACCGATCCGAGAGGTTAAAGGCCCTGTCCTCGATGAAGCATGTAACAAAATATGCAGATCATGCAAAATGGATTTGGAGCAAGGCACCATCCCAAAATATGCTTTAGCAAACGGGCTGTGGCTCGGATCTGTGCCACCCCAATTGCAAAACCTGTCATATGCTGAACAGCTACTTGTAGCTCGTGTTCGCCGCAATAAGTGCATAGTTCGAGTATCTTCGGGAATGCACAAGATGAAAGCGAATGTTATTACCTTCGAAAATCCTATGCCTAAGATATACAACAGATTGCCACCACCACTTGAAGATCTTGATGAAGTTCTTGCATTTATATTCACAGGTCCCTGTCGACCGACTCCTGAGGATTTGAAAAGGACACCGTTATTAGTGCGTAGGAAAAAGGTAAGCGAAGCTCTCGAATGGCTGAAATTAAATCATGCAGATTATCATGATATGGATATTGCTTACGACAACCTGGAATCTTATCCGGAAAATGGACCTCCTGTAGTGGTTACCTACAGAAATTCCTTCACAAATAAAGACCCAGAGGCTGTGAGCGCATTTGACAATGAGATTGAGGAAGGTGTGGATTCAGGTCCATGTCCCTTCATTGTCAACGGCGTAACGGGTGAAAAATTGAATACCATAGGGCCAGAAGCTCTTACCATTTTAGCAGCCAAACACTTAAAGGAGGATAATGGCGGAATCCTTGCGATCAGTCATGCAGAGCAACCACAGTCCATGTACGATAACCCACAGTTGTATCCGATGTTGTTTCCTTGGCTCTTTCCGTATGGCATTGGCGGCATCGGTAGCATCGATAATATAGATATGTCTGACACCATGCACAAGCGTAGACTTCTGATGTATCATGACAAGCGCTTTCAGATGGATGCACACTTCCCGCTGATCGCATTCAATCAAGAGCAGCTAAAGAACGGCACGACCGGCGGCTATTTAATGACCGAAAAGCATAACTTTGACGATATAGCTGAACGCTTAATGAATATAAATGTGGGAGTGCTAGAAGACCTATCCAAGAGACTGTCCAGAGGGGACAGAGTCAAACCTGTGACTGAGGAGGAAAGAAATTGTTATAAGCTAATAGCAGACCTAGATCACGTCGGTGGTCATGTCCAAGGGTCCCTAACATCTAAAAGGTATATGCGGAATGAAATATGGTCCCTAATATCTTACTTGGGTGCTCCTTCGTGGTTCATCACATTTGCACCTGCGGACAATAAACACCCGATGTGTCTATACTATGCAGACACAAAAGAGATATTTTCTCCTGAAATTCGTGCTGACAATGAATGTTTTAACCTTATTTCCAGAAATCCTGTGGCGGGTGCAAGATTCTTCCATTTTATCGTTCAGATGTTCATCAAGCATGTTCTTGGGGTGGATCAGGACCACACTGGCCTTTACGGTGACACTTCTGCCTACTATGGAACAGTAGAGCAACAAGGTCGTCTTACATTGCACCTGCATTTGTTACTGTGGATAGCAGGTTCACTATCCCCTCAAGAGATACGAGATAGGATAATGGATGTAAATTCTGATTTTCAAAAGAAGATAGTTGAATATCTAGAAAGTCTATGTGTTGGTGAATTTATAAATGGGCCCAAGATTGATATATCCGAGAGGGTTGGAGAAGCTTCAGAGTCGTCGGATTATCGTAATCCCACTTGCACACTACCAGTTTCGCCTCCAACCCAATGCACCTGTACATCTAATGACTGTTCCTGTGAATATAAGCGAACAACGTGGTGGAGTAACTTTAACTCCACAGTCGATGACTTATTGCTACGATCCAATCAACATGTCCACACATTTGATGAGAATGGGAACAACACATCCTACTGCGTGAATTCCAAAGGTGAATGCAAGCGTCGATTTCCCAGAGACACATTCGAACATACTTTAGTAGATCCTAAAACTGGTGCATTGAACTTAAAGAAGGGTGAAGCTTGGATGAACTCTGTGACGCCCACCCTCACTTATCTTATACGCTGTAACTCTGATGTCACCAGCTTGTTGTCCGGTACAGCTATAAAAGCCGTTGTTGCCTATGTAAGTGATTATATTACCAAGCCAGGCTTGAAAACATACAGTGTGTTTGATGTGATAAAGAGCGTTTTTGATAAGAATTCTGAGATGATAGGAGGTAGTCTGAAGCGTAAGGAAAAAGTTAGAAAAATATTCACCCAGGTTGTGAACTCTTTGACCTCCAAATCAGAAATTGGGGGACCTATGGCATCTCTCTACTTGCTGGGGAATCCAGATCATTACACGAACCACAAGTTTATTCCTTTCTATTGGAGGGGGTATGTCAGGGAGGTGCTCAATGCGTGGGATGAAAATGTAGAAAATCTGAAGGACGTCCCAGACAAGGTGGTGATCAATAAAAATCAGGGTCAATTTGTCGGTCTGTCACGGGTAAGTGATTATATATATCGTCCAGCTGCGTATGACCACATTTCCCTATATGATTGGATTCGATTTTCCAAGAAAACTCCTAAAAGACGGATGAGGAAAAAGGAAGTTGGAGATGCTGCTGATGATCCAGATTTCGATGAGTCTGATGATGAATTAAACATTCTGCCTGTAAAAACGGAAGTCAAAGGAAAAGATAAAATGGAAGAAAAAGTAAATGACGCTCCGTTAAGTGATTTTATCGAGGACGACATAGGATACTTTGATGGTATTGATGGTGATGATGAGGACGACGAGGATGAACTGGATATCATGAAAGAGGTGGCTGAGAAAATTCCGAATGAAGATCGCTCTCTTATGATAGGTCACCCCCAATGTAACACCCATAGTGCTCACATGAAAAGGGAAAATCACTTGGTTGTTCCAAACTTTTTGCCTAACACACTTCCCAGATCAGACCGTGGAGATCGAGAATATTATTGTTGCACCATGCTGACATTGTTCAAACCTTGGCGTAGTGGCAAAGATCTCAAATCAAAAGAACAGTCTTGGGATAAGAGCTTTCTAGCTCATGAGTTCACCAAGCGACAAATGAAGATCATGACGTACTTTAATCTGCGCTATGAATGTTTAGATGCCAGAGACGATTATTCTGCTAAAAGAGACAAAGATGAGAGTGGGATATCTTACCAGTGGGCGACCTCAGAACTCCTTGATGAACTTGACAACTTACATGATGAAGAACTTGTAATGGGTGAAACTAATTTCGATCTTGACGAGGAATATGGAGAAGATGATATCTTTAAGATTCCCGGAAATAGAGGGAAGATGAGACGAAATGAGATGCAAATGGCTGAAAGAACTATGAGAATCGCTGGATGGCTAGATGAATGTGAGGATGGTCTTCCTGATGTGGGATCTTTGCTCCCCATAGAGCCAGAGTACAACCAGCCATCTAAGGCCTGGAGGGCAGCTGTGCTTGCCAAGAAACAAGCTGTTTTGGATGAAAGAAATAAACACCTTCCCACCAATGTCAAGTCTAAATCGACCAAATGCTTTAAACCCAATGTGGTTGAGGTTGTCGATAAGAGTTACATTGATAGGATGTTTGAACACACTTCCAAAGCCGACACCCAGTTCCTTGCAGACGTTGTGACGAAATACAATCTGAACGTGGATCAAGAAAGAGGGTTCCGAATCATTGCCAATCATGCCTTAATGGATGAACCTGAAAAGTTGAGAATGTATCTAGGGGGCATGGGAGGCACTGGAAAATCTCAGGTCATCAAGGCCCTTATGTATTTCTTTGATGAACGAAAAGAAAGCCACCGTTTTCTGGTAGTGGCACCCACAGGTGCGGCTGCAGCTCTCTTGAATGGTTCCACTTATCATTCGGTTCTTGGTATTAACGATGGCGAGTTTGTTTCTGCGAAATCTTTAGCACAGATCAGAGCCAGACTGGATGGTGTTGATTACATATTTTTGGATGAGGTCTCTATGCTGTCTTGTCGTGATATGTATAAGATAAGCAAACAAGCTGCTAGAGCTCGGGGGGTCCATCACGAACCCTTTGGAGGCATTAATTTTATTTTTGCTGGTGATTTTGCTCAACTTCCTCCAGCAAGAAGTGGACCCCCCTTATATTCTGGAAGCATTGGGACCCAGGTACATTCTGGACAGACCATGCAAGGTCAAGAATCTGCAATTGGCAAGGCACTATGGCACCAAGTTACTACGGTAGTTATTCTGCGACAGAATATGAGGCAAGCCGAGCAAACAGTTGAAGATGCTAAATTGAGAACTGCATTGGAGAACATGAGGTATAAATCTTGCACTCCAGACGATATAGTATTTCTAAGGACCAGGATAGCTGGTAGAGGTCCTAACGATCCTAAACTGGCTCAAAAACGGTTCAGAAATGTATCTGTTATAACCGCACGAAATGCCCAGAGAGATAGGATTAACGAACTTGGGTGTGAACAGTTTGCTGCAGAAAATGGCCAGACATTGACATCGTTTTATTCCATTGACAGGTGGAGGAACCCAGATGAAAAACGAAAGGGTGGCCGTGGTCGTCCAAAGAAAGATTTGATTGATCCAATACGTAAGAACAATGTGATATCACCTAATCTGCAACGTATTCTTTGGGATCAGCCCCCTGCTTCATCCAATAAGCATGTCCCTGGGAAACTGACTTTATGTGTGGGCTTGCCAGTTCTGTTAAAGAATAATGATGCTACTGAGTGTTGCATTACTAAAGGTGCAGAAGCGAATGTGGTCAGCTGGCAGACTTCAAAAGGTCCTGAGGGTCAGATGGTGTTGGATACGTTGTTTGTGTGCTTGAAGAATCCACCAAAAACAGTCAAGATAGATGGTCTCCCTGAGAACGTTGTGCCCATAACCAGACATGTTACAGCCACCATGTGTACCCTCCCCAACGATGTTGAAATATCTTTGTCTAGAGATCAAGTGCTGGTGCTGCCGAATTTTGCTATGACGGACTACTCTTCTCAAGGGAGGACCAGGCCAGACAATGTTGTGGATCTTAATAGCTGTCGCACTCACCAGTCTTATTACACGTGTTTATCTAGGAGTGCGAGTGCTGCAGGCACTATTATCGTCCAGGGTTTTGATGCAAAGGTTGTAACTGGTGGTGTTTCCGGTTATCTCAGACAAGAGTTCAGAGAATTGGAGATACTTGATGAGATCACCAAACTCCGATATGAGAAATCCCTGCCTACTCACGTTACAGGGGATAGACGTAATGTTCTGATCCGCCAGTTTCAACAGTGGAAGGGAACGTCATACGTCCCACAGGTAGTACATCGCTCGATCCAATGGAACAACAAGGATCCTTTTGAGATGCTTGATGTTGTCACCGATACACCTTGGCAGATTATAAATGACAGCAAAACAGATAAAAACAAAAACAAAGTTAAGAGCACCAAGTCAGACACTACAGGGTTTGTGGTTGCCACAGGTTCAGTTTCCGTTAACATGGTTCCAAAAAGAAAGCTGGATGTGAATAATACACTGCAAATGACCAAAAAATCTAAAATATGTGTTGATTGCTCTGACGAATCTCAAGCACCACAAGGACTGATTTGGGATGGTGAAAATTATAGCTGTGCATATGATTCTGTGATGACTATATTATTTTCTATTTGGTCTCAAAGTCCCACTGAGTGGAAGCCGCGTTTCAAAGACATGAACAGAATCATGAATGTCTTGGCTACAGGCTTCTACAGAGCCAAAGAGAATCAAGGGACGTTGGAGTCCGCCAGAAACAAGGTCAGACGCTTGCTGCATCAGAGAAATCCTGCTTTATTTCCTTATGGCCAAATAGGTACCCCTATCAATGAAATGATTGAACAATTGCTCAGGAGTGATAATGTTATCGCATCCACTTGGCTACGGTGCATATCCTGCGAAGATGAGAGTCGTTTGAGTAATGACCTTCAAACATGTGTCATACAGTGTGCTGATGACCGTGACTGTACTATCTCAATGTGTTTACAAAAGAAATTCAGAGACCGCCATGTGAGAAGAAAATGTATTTCCTGTGATGGCGAAGTGGACAGGGTTATGCGTTTCAACGTTATTCCTAAGATATTGGTATTTTCTGTGACCGATAACTCTGTCCGAGTTAGTAAGAAGATTAGCTTTCGTGATGGAGATTCATTGGTGGTTTTCAGTTTGAAAGGTATAGTATATTTTGGTGATTTTCATTACACTGCCCGTATATGTATTAATGGTTCTGTGTGGTTTCATGATGGTATGACTACAGGAAGGGGGTGCACTTACGAGAAGAGACTAAGTGAGTTCACCGATGCCGATTTATCAAGCTGTGGTGGGAAGACATTGTCACTCGTGTTCTATGCTCAGAAATGATAACATAACATATCGAAGTATATGAGAATGGTGTATACTTTGTCATTTTTATTCTTATTGTAGATCTCTAAATTGTCATGTTGGATTGGAGACTTGTGGGAGTGGGCCATTGCTTTGCAAACCTCTGCATCATGTTTCGTTCCGAAGCCTCAAAATGAATCCAGCCTGCAGGACCGTCACAAATTTAAATGACCTTCAGACAACCATCGGTTTTGATTCTGAAGACCTCAAAGTTAAGAGTATTCGATGCTGCCATTGAATATGTTAGAGTGTACGCTGGTCGCCGACCTTATACAACTGCTACACATTTGACGGCAGTGTCGAATAAGTTCAACAGTACATTGAAACAGGCATTATATGGTTGCTAGCACAGATAGCAGCGATATAAAGGGACTGGGCACGCTCAAAAAGTATATTCAAGCACACAGTCGAACACATTCGACGGCGGCGTCGAATACATTCGACGGTCTGCCTGAACAGGCATTATAATATAAAGCCACCGGGCACGCTTAAAAGCTTATTCAAGCACATAGTCAAACATATTCAACAGCAGATTTTCGAGCGTGTCCGGTTCCTTTATATTGCTAATACCTATGCTAGCGACCATATAATGCGTGTTCCAATATACCATCAAACATATTTCACTGTAGTATCGAATATTTTTGATCACCAAAATACGCTCATATAGTGCGTCCGACGGTATTGTATAGCTAATACCAACAACTAACAGCCATAGTCTGCTCCCTTTGTGGCGATATAATGGCAAAGTTGAGTCCGATTCTGTTTATCATGCGTGTTCGTTATTCATTTGGCCCTAACGTTCTTCTGCAGGCTTCGAATTCCAAAAAAGCGCCTCAAACCGAAAAGCCGAAAATCCCCAAGGAGGAAAAATTCAAAGTGAGTCAGCGCTGGGAGTCGAGCGATTATTGTAACTTATAACTTACCAACTGTAAGTATGGGGATCGCATCCTCTACTTATGGAACAATAAGTATCATAAAGGGACTTACTTAAGGCCCCAAACCTATGTAAGTTGTATGTCTTTCACATCCACTGCCTGCTAATAGTTAAATACAGCGCAGCGAACTACGGGGACATTACATTCGCATGGGCGGTGGAGGAGACGATAAGAGTACACGTCTCGGAGAGGTCGTTAAGGACATCCTCCAAGCCACGGTGGATGGGGTAGAGGTGGTCGACTAAATCTTTCGATTGTTATTCGTTTTTCATCGCACCCACAATTATATTAACCATCGTTCTGTACCGATTGTTTATCTGTTATCACGAATATTCGAACATAATAATTTTGATTTGTTTATTCCCTTCATACAAATCGCACTGTTTTACAATACACTACATTCATACTAACTAGAGACAGATACTGTATATATACTTGGTCTTATTATCTCAACAAATGCTGCTGCATAGATCCAAATATCATTGGGAATTAGTTGGTGATTTATCGAGCTCTAAAACATCGAAATATTAGTGCAAATGTCGAACACGTTCAGCAGGGTGTCTTAAACGCCGATAGATCAGGTTATACATTGTAAACGTCGAGAATGCTGTGGTAAGACCTTATGCCGAACGTATTTGACAGACCTGTAGAACACGTTCGGCAGGGCGTCTTAAACGTCAATGTATCAGGTTATACAACTTGTAAATGTTGAGAATGCTGTGGTAAGACCTTATGCCGAACGTATTCGACAGGCCTGTCGAACACGTTCGGCAGGGCGTCTTAAACGCCAATATATCAGGTTATACACCTTGTAAATATTGAGACATGCACTTAGCAACATGCAATGTCATGGAACTACATTGGGAAACCTCCCTACATATAATAGTTTGCAGCTGAGTGCACAATGGTCGTATTTTGTGGCTGTGTATAGCAGACACAGATAACACTTTGCGCGCACTTCGACTGTAGACACGCTTCAAATGTATAAAAAATTGTAACAATATTTTAGCATGGTAGACGATGTTTGGTACCTTTTTTGAAATTTTATATTAATTGATTGAGCTTGAAAACGTCGAGATATTGGTCCGAATAATCGCATTTGCACTGTCACTGGCAGATCATACATTTTGCTATTATGCACTCAGCTGCAAAAGGCATTTGTATTTTGTACTGCAGATATATGTGTTTTATATGTAGAATTGTTTTATAATGCATGGCCATGGCAGTGGATACCCCTGTAAGCATAATCGAGCAGATCGCCGAACGTATTCGGCGCACCCGTCGAATACGTTCGACGGTCTGCCCATTCGTGCTCATAAGGATATGCACTACCATGTACATGCATTGTAGAACCTTCCTACATGTAGGGGCTTCATATTTATACTGCCATTCACTGTTCGGTTGAGTTCACAATGGCCGCAATGACAAAATGTCGCAATGTTATCTGCCAGTGGCTGTGCAATTCACAATATTGTCATGAATGTTTACTCTTTTCTCTTATTCCTCCTTTCTATTACGCGACTATCCATGTGTTGATCACATGATTGATATCACCTCATCACCCTTTTACTTTCCTTATCATTCTGACATTCCACCTTATCTATGCCTATCACATTCCCATCTTATCTTGCTATTATCTCGGATCATATCTCTTATTGTCCTATGCTTCTATTTTTCATCTTATCCACACAGCCTCTTATCTATTTGATTATCTTTGTACCTTCTACATTCCGTCTTATTGTTCTATATTTCGCTCTCTTCCTATCGGACGTTCTACTCCACTTATCTCTTGGCATTGTTCCTCATTGTCATTCCTACTAAATTCCAAGTATTTCTGACATTCCTATTGGTAGATAGTTCGACTTAGCAATCATTGAATTGTGCACGATCAGATATCACTATGATATCCTACACTGGGTGACCCTAGGCCAGATATTATATAAAAATAGATAGGCAGCAACTTACAATAGGAGCCCATGTTCGTGGTGATAGACACAGGCCATATATCTTGGTAGTTGGTCATTAAGAGAAGTGTTTGCAGGCCAAACACCTTTCTTAATGACCAACTTCCAAGACACATGGCCTGTGTCTATCACCACGAACACAGGCTCCTATTGTAAGTTGCTGCCTATCTATTCTTATATAATATCTGGCCTAGGGTCACCCAGTGTAGGATACTATAGCAGCATGGCAGAGACATTTCTCAGACTGGTAAATGGGAATTATAAACCAAAATAAAATAATTACACTCCGTATAATCATTTTAAAAGACATTGACATGCAGGTGAAAAATAATTATTGAGAATATATTCAAAGCCTCATCTATATCAAAATAAATCTTGGACATGGTAAAGAACAGTCCACAGAGGGTTGAGTACCCTGGCATGCAAAGCAACAGCCCACTCCTTCAAGTTTATAAAAAATACTAAAATAATTGAAATAATCCATGAAAATGCTTAAAACTCTACAGAACTTGTTCACCTTTGAGCATAGAACACAAGTGACAAGGTCTTACCATTGCAGGTTGATAATTACACATCAGTAAATCCATTAAGCCTTTTTTCATAAGTGCAGTCCCTTAGAGTTGATTGGATATAGTGTTGGCAAAATTGGTTTTCTGGAAAACTTTTGATAAAGTGAGAGGTAAAATTGTAAAAATTATCAAAATATTTGAGAAGCTGGAACACAT
>Ga0137415_10006204_pt1 | contig 11829 bp, 16 predicted proteins | sample CZODoug3_1_1_16f_FD_183082 | JGI IMG/M metagenome (GOLD analysis project Ga0137415, IMG submission 183082) | Vadose zone soil fungal communities from Angelo Coast Range Reserve, California, USA - CZODoug3_1_1_16fungal (Hybrid Assembly) | ecosystem: Environmental > Terrestrial > Soil > Vadose...
CTTCTTCTGTCAGGTTGATGACCATCTCCCCGCCATCCCCAAACATCCCGAAGCCCACCTCTGGCCCAGTGAGGTGGGCACGTTGGGGCTGTTGCATGCGCTCACTGTGCCGTGAAAGCGGTAAGTAGGAATGTGGAAACACCTTAGGGTGTACAGGCACCCTCTGAGCCCTTGGACATGAGCGATGCGGGCCATCCTGCATGGTGAGAAACGTGTCCTGAAAGGCGTTGTGAGGGGGAAGCACTGCGACACGAGGTCACAAGGGTAATTGTCTGGCATGTAGTATTGACCAGACCTGCTGTTCCATCAGCAGTATCCTACGCAGATGTGCGGCAAGGTAACGACCCGTATAGAGCCTGCGGACATGGTACCCACAGTCACGCGACTGGCACCTGAACCGTGAGGGGACGGTGTATCTGCCAGCATCAGGCGGAGATGGGGCTGGATTGGCGGTATGGTGAACACAGGTGAACTCTTGATAAACGTCGTCACCTCAGGCAAGCCAAAGATGCTGACAGGCTTGGGCCAAAACGGCACTGTAGCGGGTACAGGGTCTTGCTTTTACCCTGTCATGGACACACAACGCTACCGGCGAATAGAGAGCACCTCACCCGTCATGGTCAACCTTGTGGAACGTGGTAAGCCTGTATCGCTCCTTCTGCAAGGAAGGTAGGAAGGTCGCAAGGCCAACCCAGAGCGGTGCGGGTAGGGGGGTGGGAAAAAGCGAACGCCGTCCTGTAGTGGGACGGATACGGGTGGCCACATCACCCGGCGCGCAAGCGAGCTGACTTCCCTACGGTGTCTCGGCACGAGAACCGGGGAGGAATCGATACAGAAGGTGTTGCAAATGGCGGTGGCTTCGTTCCACTGGTGCTACCTTCCCCGTGAGGGCATCGACTTCTCTGTAGTATCGTGCAGCCAGCAGGTGGTATGACTGCTGACGGGTCGTTCATACGGCCTTTGAGAGGCTTGAGCTGGATGAAGGGAAACTTTCACGTCCAGTTCTGAGGCGAGGAGACGGGAGCAATCCCGGCTCCTTAGCCGGCAGTATTCAAGACGCCGTGCTTGGCTGAGAGATGACATGGTGATTCATAAGAAGCGTGCATAGCCCTTCGGGTGCGCCGTGAAGCGTTATGGAGGAATGTGGTTATCACCTCGGGGTATACAGGTACCCCATGAGTCGTTGGGGGTCAGCATCATGGGCCACCTCATGGTGTGAGTAGCATCCCCCTGAAAGGCACACTGAGGCGAAGGCAAGTACCCAAGAGGGTGTGCTTGACTAAGAGACGACAGGGTGAATTTACATGAAGCGCATATCGTCCTTCGGGGAACTATGACCCTGGCATACCTTGCCTATGATGCCAGCCAGACCAACAGAACCTGTCATGACGACAGCAGTAAGCTCGACACTGGGTGACCCCGTAGGCCCAGTGGAAGAGTGCATGGGTCAACCTGCTTGTACCCCATGCTCCGTCTGGGGAGCCGCAGAGAGCGGATGGGACAGTTGACAATGCGCCACCTACATCGTCTTGTTTGAGTCCTCCATAGGGAACACGGGAGAGCCTGCAAGGGATGTGAAGGAGGGTGGAGAGTAGGAAGGGAGAGATCCCAACGAAGACTCCAAGGCCCTACAGGCAGTCAGATGGGGCACAGTAGTCCGAATGGAGGAAAGCTCCATACATGGCGAAGGCCCTGAGGGAGAGGGTAGGGGAACAGTACAAAGGTAGTCAACGAATGCGCAAGCTGACCACGGTGAACTCTGTGGAGTTGGCGAAATGGACATTCCCTGTAAACGTCCTTCTCTCGTGAGCCGTGTGCGATGAAAGCCGCCAGCACGGTTCTAACGGGGGGATTGGGGAGACGTGCCTTAGGGTAACGCGCCCTGATCCTACCCACTGAAAAGTTAACCCTGACATACCTTGCTTGAAATGTCAGCTCGTCAACCTGCGTCCAAAAGAATGCTGTGGAAGCAGGCCCAGGGACAGAAGATAAGAGTCTAGTCCCTGGGGATACAGGTAAACCTGATCTACCCTGTATACTGGCGGGGAAGCCGCAAAGAGCGGAAGGGGCCTCTAGAAACGCGCCACCTAAATCATCTTGCTTGAGTTCCACAAGCGAACACGGGAGACTTCCAAAGGGATGTTAAGGGGGGTGGGAAGTAGGTAAGCGAGAGCCCAACGAAATCCCCAATGCCTGAGGAAGAGTCGGAAGGGGCATACTAGTCCGAGGACGGGAGAGCCGTCCACACGAGGGTAAAAGGAGTAAAAGAGAACCCCAACGGCAAAGGCCCCTAGCTCCTAGAAACTTCCAAAGCAAAGGTAGCTAAGTAACAGGAGAATCACCTGTGGATGTTAGCGAAATGCAAAGGAAACTTAGTCAATGGGCGACAGAGAACCCAACAGAACAACGAAGGGAACTCTATAACCTACTCTGTGAAGAAATATGGTTACGAGTAGCACACCACTCTGTCAACTCCAACCAGGGACGAGAAACGGCAGGAGTAGACAGTCAATCAATGAGTAACTTCAATGGAGACCTTGAAGGAAACCTAAGGTTACTCAGAGATCAACTCCTAACCAAAACCTTTGAACCGCAGCCTGTCCGCAGGGTGTACATCCCGAAAGCAAACGGGAAAAAACGGCCTCTGGGCATTCCCGGTATACGCGACCGGATCGTACAGGAAGCCCTACGGATGATCCTTGAACCAATATGGGAAGCAGATTTTAACGAACGCTCATACGGATTCAGGCCAAATCGAAGCACCTATGACGCCATAGCATACCTGAGTAACCGTCTTGTCGGACACGGAAGCAGTTACCAATGGGTAATAGAAGGCGACATAGCAAGCTACTTCGACACGATCCCACATAGGAGATTAAATAAGGCGATCAAGAGACGAGTAGCCGACAGGGATATCAAAGACCTACTCTGGAAATTCCTGCGTGCTGGGGTGATGTATAAGGGGACATTCTCAGAAACCTTAACAGGAACCCCACAAGGGGGAATTATAAGCCCCCTATTAGCCAATATATACCTGGACGAATTGGACAAGTATATGGAATCCAATTACCTAAGTACCCCAGGCTGGAAACGAATTCAGCTCAGAAGAAAAGGGAAGAGCAATTACCTCTATGTCAGATATGCTGATGATTTCGTTGTCCTATGCAACGGAACCAAAGCAGAAGCCCAAGCCATGAAAGAGGAATTGAAAGGAGTCCTCACCAACATGGAACTGACACTCTCAGAGGAGAAAACGAAAATCACCCATATTACAGAAGGCTTCACCTTCCTTGGCTACAGGATCATAAGAGCCATAGGGGAAACGGGGAAAATGGTACCAAAGGTACTTGTACCAGAAAGTGCCATTAAGAAATTTCGCCACAAAATACGCGAAGTGACCGCCCCAAACACCTCAAAGGAATCTGTGAGAGCTAAGATAATGGCTCTAAACAGTGTCACAAGAGGATGGTGCAACTACTACCGATGTACGAGTAGCCCCTCTCAGACTTTCAGCAAGTTAAATCCTGAAGTCTACTGGGGAATGGCTCACTGGTTAGGCAAAAAGTATCAGAGACGCATACCAGCCGTGATAAGGAAGTTCGGGAAGGATAACACCTTCAGAACCCCAAGCGCGAAACTGGTCATGCCAGACGATATAAAAGCCAAGAAACGACTAGTAAAAGCCTGGCACAACCCCTATACCGCAAAAGAAGAAATTGTACGGGAAAAGTTACTAGCCCTACAAGACCTCTGGAGCGGAAATGAATACAGGCGTGAGTGGCAAGACCTAAGGGAAGAAGTGATTATTCTCAAAGGCACCGCATGTCATATATGTGGGATTGAACTCCACTCTAGCGAGGTAGAAGTGGATCACATCATACCTCGCAAAAAGTTCAAAGATACCAAGGAGGCTGATCGCATGAAGCACCTCCAACCTATTTGTTCATCATGCCACAGAGTCAAGACGAAGACTGATCTGGGAGTGCTGAGCCGGATGCGGTGAAAGTCGCAAGTCCGGTTCTAAACGCGGGGGATGAGGAAACAGACATGAGACAACTCAAGCACTGCGCCTTGTCCCTACGCAACTCGACATGGCCTTCTACATTCCTAACTTACCGTACTTTCTTGCCAAATGCGCCTTCGCCATGCAACGTCAGCGACACGAGACAGTTTGCCGGCTTTTGTGTACCGCGTCACTGTCGATATGCGACAGCATGTCACGGACAGCTGAACCGTTTATAAGGCTCGAAATAGAGGACGGGTGGGAGCTGTTGCTCTCGGTAGAGCGTCATCTGTCGGAAGGTTCGGTAATCCCGCAGCACAAGCAGAAACCGCCGTTATTTCCACACGCTAGGAGAGAGGCAATGCTGCGGGTACCACGTGTACGGAAACTCAATACGCCAATGCACGTCGAGTGGGTGGGTGGCCACGAAGTTTTTGCACCACAGACGGACGGGAGAGCCCCGCCGTCGGTCCCGTGGCTCATCTCATGCCCCATGACCGTCAGGAAAAAACCACCGACCGCAGACGAGGCTCCTCACCACGTGATACGGATGTGCACACGCACAAAGACATTGTGAATCCCCAGCTGATGTAACGGCACCTCCACCATCGTGCCCTCCCGCACCCGTGGTGGTATCCGCACGTGGATCGTGTGCTCGGTCTCGACCATGCCTTGACCCTGGCAGGACAGACACAGCGTGTACCAATCGCGCCCAGAACCACCACAGACGGCACAGCGCACAAATACCGGGATCCCAAGCGGCACCATGACGCCTTGCAGAGCTTCATAGGGGGAGAGCCGGACTTCGACCGTCAGGCTGGCAAGCTGCACCGCTTTTGACGTCTCACGTCCCGTAAAATTCTGGAGGAGATGGTCATAAAGTGCGTCAAACGAGGGACTAACGGTACTAAAGTCAGAGAAAAGCGACATGGGCTCTGGCACAAGGGGTTCCGGGTGGCTGTACAGGCGAAAGCTGCGCTGTTCGGGGATCAGCGGTTCTGGGCGGGCGCTCCCCATCGGGGGAGCAGCGGCGGTGACGTCGATAAACTGCGACAAGCTCTCGGTATAATGCCGCCGGCGCTCGGGGTCGGAGAGGACTTCATAGGCTTCCACGATGTCCTGGAAGGTCGCGGTGCCTTGGGGACCGACGCGGTCGGGGTGATAGAGTTTAGCCAACTCTCGGTAGGCATGCAGAATATCCCGGTCTGTCGCCGTACGTGGGATGCCGAGGATGAAGGAATAGTCTTTCAGTTCCATACAAGCACCTCCTGGGCGGTGCGTGGAGCGCAGAGGCGTGCGGGACATCGCAGCCCTGCCTCGCGACGCGCGCATGGCCTTGGACAGGGCATGGTCTGGGCTGTGCCGCTACGGATTGCGGCAGGACTACAGGCAGTCCGCACGGGAGCGCAGACGGGTAAACACCTGAGCCACAACTACGACAAAGAGCCTCTAGCATATATACATATGCCATATAAAATCAAGGGCTTGTCACGCTTTTCCTGTGCATGCGGTCGTTTCCTTCTCTCGCTTTCCTTCTTGTCATCTCTTCTGTTCAGGATATGGAGAGGCAAGTGAACTCCAAAGGGAACGTTTAGTATATTTTCTTTGAAACTAAAATACTTCTTTTATATACTTGTCTCTTAGTATTTTATAAATCAGACAATATGGTACTATAAAGAGGTAGCTATGTCCCTCTCCTATTGTAGTATACATAAGCGGCTTTTCAGTCGGAAGTACGATCATTGGGTGAACTTCTCTCAAAAGACCATCGATGAACTGCGGGGCTATTGTCAACTCTTGCGCTCAACCCATAAGGATGCCTCTTATCTCGACGTCATTGAGCAGTGCTGTGATCAGTGCGAAGCGACCGTGCAGACGAGAGCCAGGAGCACGTAATGCGTGGGTATAGGAGCGATCATACAATCCTTCTGCCCAAGAAATGCGTCAACTGTGGCATTCTCCTCGATGTCTCCTGTACGAATCCGGGATGCTCCGGCCACGACAACGAAAGTATGGGAGAGGTCTGTGTGTATTGTGTCAGCAATGAGCGGGAAAATATGCGGTATGTACGGGAACTTTCCACGCTCTTTTTTTCAAGCTTAGCAGATATCGGGCATGGGGAGGATTGAGCGGGAGACGCGTTGGACAGCACTCTCCTGGGCTTCCTCACAAAAACGACCGCGCTCACCCCACCAAGGACAAAACGACCCATGTGTATCTTAGGTTAAAGAAAGAATCATTAAAAGGTTACAAAATATGCAGGAACCCTTAGGGAGGATGATGCCCAATGTCCGTATCCTACTGTCCCCTGCATGCACGGCTTTGGAGCGCAAGAAAGAACGGGTGGATTGATTTTCCTCTCGAAAAAATAGCGGGAATACAGTCGCTCTACAGACTATTCAAGGAGGGACATATTGACACCCCTGAGTATCTGGTTATTGAAAAGGCGTGTGACCGATGTGAAGCAACAGCAAAGAAAAATGACCCTTCGGAAGAGGATGGTCTGACAGGCGCTTTTCACTATTATCTTTAAGAGGCTGTCCGGAAACTAATGTCTAATAAATCAATCTCTTAGAAATCTCTAAAAGCATAGCAAGAGACCGATTATCCAGTAAGTCTGTTCTTAGCCTTGCCCAGCACATGACATAAGGTCTTCTCTTATAAAGGCTTTGTTTCCAGACAGCCTCTAAAACGTTGTCCCTCCTGAGCAACACTGCTCTCACACCTCCTTGCCCTCTTTCACGAGGTGTCGAACCTCGCCGTTTCGCGCTTGCCTTGCGGCGGTGTGCTCCCGGTTCTTCTCGTGCGCGACCTCCACCGCACACGGCTGGCAAAACCTGCCGAGTTCGATGCGACAAAGCCATAACGATCTTAGAGAAAGCCTGTGAACTCGATTCTAAAGTTTTTTCAGGTTGACAATACAGGCATGTGCCGCATGACCTCATCGGCTCGATACTTCAAGAAAGGAGTAGGTTCGAGTCGCCCCAGTTGACGCTGGATCATGTGCTTCTTGGAATGCCCGAAGGCAAAGACCTCATGCAACGCTTGCGTGAAGCGCTTCAGCTTCTCCTGAGGAGTGTCGGACGATACCACGTCGTCGATGACCTCAAGGAGGCACTCCACTTGCACGTTTGCTCGTAGACTCCCCACAGTGTATGCAGGTAGGTTGTTTTTAAGCTGGCGCTGTTGGTCAGGATGCATGAATAGGCTATGATCAACCAGGAGGCTCAGGATCACGCTGTGGCGTGCGCCCTCGTCGCCAGGCTGCTTGGTCAATGGGCTCCATCCTTCATATGACTTCCAGTCCTGAATAAAAACCTCAACAAGCCAACGCAGGGTATGGCCCTGGACAATATCAAGCGTCCGCCAACTCAGGTCCGAGGCGACTAGATAGCGATACGTCTCTTCCTCTGCATATTTGAGGGCCACGAGGAACCGTTTGGTTTTGTGAGCGCAGACATACAACCGCGCACTCCCCACCATCGCCACTATCTCATCACCGCCTCGGATGCGGATAGAGTAGGGCGTCCCGGGATGGGTGGCAAAGTAGTCGGCGACAGGCTGCGCACGCTTGCCGACCCGAATGTTCTGGTTGCTGCGGATTTGCGAGATAACTTGGCCGCCATGGAACAGGGCCGAGGCGCCATCGACAAAAGTCGCCGTGCCATAGAGCGCATCCGCCATGACCGCGTGAATCCGGACATCGGGATGTTGGGTCTTGAAGGCCTCAAGCAAGCGCAGGGCGAGTTGTTCTTTGGTAGGATACTGCGGGTTAGGTGCCGGTTTGCGCGGCCGCTGTTTGGGGGGGACTCCCTGCTTCTTGAGGGCCTTGACCGTTTTATACCACGCACTCAGCTCAGGGGCGGGCTGATAGAAGACAACGCCGACGGGAAGGGAGATTTTCGGGGTCACCAAAACGAGAAAAACCAGGCTTTGCCCCCAGAGATAGCCGCCACTGCTTTTATCGCGCAGTTTATAAAGATAGGCAAGCGCCTTGGCCGATTTTGAACGCGGGTTGTCGGTGTCGTCGATGACGAGGCTGCCCGAGGTGATGCCATGGTGCTGCAGGATGACCCGCACACTGGCCCCCAGGAGTTGGTCCCAGGGAATCTTGCTGTGGCGAAACATCCACGACAGGGCGGCCATCGCATACGTGCCAAGGCTGGCGCGTTCAAAACGCGCCCAGCAAATAGAGTTGGTCACCAGCACGGCGGTGATACAAAACGCGAGCCAAGTCCGTTGCGTGACGGACATCGCGTGATGGGGCTGATGCACGCGAATAGCGGCGTCAACGGCGTCAACAAAGGCACTCACGAAGGGGGCTGGCTTGCCAATCACCATCGGTATCTCCAGGCCATCGGGGATGTGCACGACAGAGGGCATGATGGACGATTGTAGCCTGACGAGACCAGCAGGGCATCTTATAATGGGAGGACGGTAGCGGGCCCGACGGTCTAGCAAAGAAGGATGGAGCAAAGGCGCTATCCGGAGCTGAATCGGTCGATACCACTACCACTCAACTGGACAAACCGTCAAGAACAAAAAACTCGATCATCGAGTTATTAGGGGTCAAATCGGGCAACGCGTTGCGCATGAATTCACGGTGCACCTGTCGACACAGAGAGGGCCTGCAGAACATACACAACACCTCCATCAGCAGTGCGCTTAGCCCGTAGCGCATGTGTCGCAGCATCAAGGCCGGTGTCCACGGTTGCCTCCGGTGGGTTGCACCGTGTGCTTCCGACGAGCCTGCGTGAATTGCGCTTCTCCAGAGCCTACAGTCTTCCTTAGAGAAGGAACTCACGGACTGGGAGGCCCTATGACCATCGACACACCGTTACATGCTGAACACCAACTCGACCAACTGGCCGGCCAATTTGCGCACTGGCGGCAGACGCGCCCACGCCCCTTCGCGCCCATCCCCTCTGCGCTCTGGGACCAGGCTGTAGCGTTAGCGGCGGCGTTACCCCCTGCGCGCGTCGCCCACCACATCCGGGTGCGCGTGGCGGACCTCACCAAACAGATGGTCGCCCGGCAGGTGGCGCCCCTGGCGGGGCCTGCGCCCACCTCCCTGGGCTTTGTGGAAGTGCCACCTGCCCCGGCCCGGCCGCAGGCCACCCCGACGATGCAGCTGGAGCTGTCCCGCGCCGACGGCACCCGGCTGTCCATCCACGGTGCCGCGTCGACCGTGCCACTTGAAACAGTCCTGCGGGCCTTTCTGGAGGGCCGCTGATGCTGCAACTCACCCCCCAAAGCCGCATTTTTCTCGCCACGCACCCCGTGGATTTTCGCAAAGGGATCGATGGCCTCGCGGCCGTGTGTCGGCAGGTGCTGGGCGCGAACCCGCTCGAGGGCGCCGTCTATGTCTTCCGCAACCGCGCAGGCACGGCGCTCAAGCTGTTGCTCTACGACGGGCAGGGCTATTGGCTCTGTATGAAACGGTTGTCGCAAGGCCGTTTCCATTGGTGGCCCACAACCGCAGACGCACAGGTGCCCCTGTCCGCACGGGAATTGATCATTCTGCTGTGGAATGGCGACCCCGAGCGCGCCCAAATGGCTCAGGATTGGCGACGCGTGGCCTAGGGTGGGGCCAGATGCGCTTGGTAGGTCCAGGGCAACCACGCCGAGGGATCGGCAAACACCTCGGCGCGGTGTTCCTGGAGGGCCACGAGATAATCGAGGACATTGATACCCGCATAGAGGCAGGTGGCGATCAGGCTGGTGAGCACACTGGCGATATAGGCGCTGTAGTCGGTCTTGTAGAACAGCGAGTTCTTACGCTGCCGGATAAACAGCTTCAACGCCCGCTCCACCACGTTGTTGTCCAGTGGCGCGCCAGCCACCGATAAAAAGCGCGTCAGCGTCTCCCAATGCGTCTGCATATAGGCAATGGCCTGGCCCAACGAACTGTTCGGTTCCACCAGGCGATCCTCAAACTGCAGGTCGAGCCAAGCCTTGAGGTCGTCCATCAGCGGCTGGCTATACGCCTGGTGGTACGCCAAACGCGCCGGCGGGCTCATGTGCTGGTCGCGGGCCTCGTCATCATGGTCAAACACCTGCTTGAGGGCATCGATCACCACCCGGCATGCGCTTGGAAAGACCTCCTCGATGTCGCTGAACTGGCGACGCCCATGCGCCAGGCAGTGGCAGCGAATCACCAAGCCTTCCTCGACCTCATTGCGCGCCAGCGCGTCCGACATCACGAGGGGCGGCTTCTGATCCGCCTCGCGCTTCTCCAACAACGCCGCCAGGTTCTCCCCGGCATGCGCGCGGCCAGAATAGTACAAGCAGATAAGACGCTCGCCTCGCTTGACCACCAACGCGGTGGTGAACATCCCGGTGCGTTCCTTGGGACGCGAGAAGCCCTGGGCCGCAGCTTGGGCGCGAATCTGTTGGTTTTCCTTGATCAGGGTCACAATCCGCACCGAGGTGTCGTCCTGGTGGATCAGCTCCCCCTGGGCCGCCAACGTCTCGAGAAGCTCAAAGACCACATAGCAGCAGTCCCCAACCTTCTCGATCTGGTCCCACTGTGTGGCATCGGGTATCGGCACCCCGAGCATCGCTTGATAGCCCTCAACGCGATAAAAGGGCAGACCCAGATAATAACGCCCCACCACCAGCACCGCCCGCGCCCGAGGGCTGTATTTCTCCTCGCCGGCCTCATGCGGAAGGGGGGCAGTGAAAATCTGACCACACGCTGAACAGCGAAGCTTTTGCAGCTCGTAGCGCAGGGCGCTCAGCAGGGCATGGCCGTCGATGCGGATTTCTACCCCGGGCGGCAGCTCATATAAGGTGCCTTGACCACACACCGGGCAGCGCTGCCCCACCGCCAAGTCCTCATGGCGGCACTCGGTACGCTCCGCACCCCCATAGGCATCGGCACCCAGACGCCCCGTCCCCGCCCGGTGCCCACCTTGAGGCTTGGGCTTCCCCTCGCTCTCCGATGCCCCTGAGCCGGCTTCACGCCCCGTCGTCTCCAAGCGAGGCGCCACCTCTGCACCCGGCACCGCTTCCTCTTCACCTGCCGCCTGCCCAGGCGCCTCACTCGACGTCGCCTCGCCCTCAGATTCCGGCCGGCCCTTGGGCTGGGCACTGGAGCCAAAGAGCAAGTTGCGCAGTCGTTTCACACTGAGTTTGGCTTCCTGCAGGGCAAACACCAACCAAAAATACATGCGGATGATCTGCTCCACCCTCCCCGCCACAGCCGTTGGCACATTGCTCTGATGCACTTGAGCAATGAGCACCTCGCCCTCTTCGCTACTCAGCGTTATGGTTCCCGCTGGCTTCTTCATCCTTCATCCTTCGAGACGCGGACCCTCGCTTGGCTCAGTGAGCCAGATGTAACGGTTGCTTGGGAGCTTGTCAAGCCCAGTGAGATAACGATGCGTGGCGCTGACGACGGCGTAAGGCTTGCGCTCAGTGGCGCTGACGCTTCGATTTGCCCTGTGGTAAAGGGGCTTCCAGCGAAGACGGCTCTTGCAAAGATGCATCCGGAAGCCTCAGCATAGCTCGAAGGATGTGGTTGACGCGGTTGCGATCGTCATCGCTGAGGTTGCTGGCTTGGATGCGCTCAAGCAACGCCATCGCTTGTCGTCGGCTCAGGTAGAGGCCGAGAAGGTCTTTGAGCAGTTTGAGCCGTTGCAACATCGGGGTGGCCACCGCCGTCCAGAGCAAGCACATCGGTTGAGGTTAGGGGGCTGATTTAACAGATTCAATATGAGAAGTCAAGCGCGCCTGTCGGAAGGAGACAGTGCACGGTGGTGCTCGAGGCGCTCAGGCAGGTGTTTGACCATGAGGACAAGGCGGCGCAGCAGCAGCTCAGTGCC
>Ga0137415_10006205_pt1 | contig 11829 bp, 10 predicted proteins | sample CZODoug3_1_1_16f_FD_183082 | JGI IMG/M metagenome (GOLD analysis project Ga0137415, IMG submission 183082) | Vadose zone soil fungal communities from Angelo Coast Range Reserve, California, USA - CZODoug3_1_1_16fungal (Hybrid Assembly) | ecosystem: Environmental > Terrestrial > Soil > Vadose...
GAATGGCCCGCACCTTCGGTCAACCCGTCGAGGATTCCCCCGCGTGGGGCTCGACGGATCCCACTTGGCGTCCCGGCCCGCGCAAGCGCCGCAGCCTGGTGCGCATGGTGGGCATCGCGACCGGATCGACGGCCATCGTCGCCGCGGGAGCCATTACGGCGCTGGTGGCCCTGCGGCATTCGCAGCACACGTCTGCGGCGCCCATGCCCGTGCCCTCGTCGATGGTCGCGTGGGAGGGCCCGCCCGCGAAAGCCCCCGCGCTGCCGATGGTTGTGCCGGCCCCCGAGTCCACGGCCACGGCCACCGTGACCGAGACCACCGCGGCCACGAATGCCGCTGCCACGGCGCCGAGCGCTGGGGCGTCGACCTCGTCGATCGCGTCGGCATCGTCGAGCGGGTCGAGTGCTGCGCTTTCGCTCGGGAAACATCCACCGGCGAAGGGAAGACGAACATCACCTCCGCCGACGGGCTCGGGGGTGTGGACATCGGACTCCTTGGCGCCCGGGTCCGCATCGAGCCCGCCGGCACCCACGAGCTCCGATTCGCTCTTCGAAGAGCGCAAATAACAACCGCTTTTGCCAATCCATGAAGCGCCACCTCTGGATACTTCTCTGCTCGAGCTTCTTGTTCGCCCCACCGGCGCACGCGGCCAATGATCCGCCCGGCGCCCAGGCGCTCTTCAACGAGGCCAAGAAGCTCATGACCGCGGGGCGATGGGCCGACGCGTGTCCCAAGCTCGAAGAGAGCCAGAGGCTCGATCCAGGCATCGGCACGGAGTTCAACCTCGCCAATTGCTACGAGCACACGGCGCGAAGCGCGACCGCCTGGGCCACCTTTCTCAATGTCGCAGGTGAAGCGAAAGCGGCCGGGCAGTCCGCGCGGGAAAAGGTCGCCCGCGACCGGGCGCAGGCGCTCGAGCCGAAGTTGTCGAAGCTGATCATCTCCGTGCGCGCCGCCGACGTGGCGGGCCTGAAGGTCACCCGCGACGCCGTCGAGATCGGGCGCACCCAATGGGGAACGCCAATTCCCATCGACGCCGGTGAACACCGCATCGCGGTCAGCGCGCCAGGCAAAAGGAGCTGGGAAAAGTCGGTGCACGTGGCCGTCGATGGCCTCACGGTCAATGTCGAGATCCCTGCGCTGCAAGACGATCCCACAGCCCGCGACGCGCCGCCGGCGACCGGAGCTTCCGCTGCGGAGGGTTCGCCCGCGAACGGTGGCGAAGGCACGAACGAAGAGCATCCCGGCCGCACCCAGCGAACGATCGGCGTGGTGACCGCGGCGGTGGGCATCGTTGGAATCGGTGCGGGAACGGTGTTCGGCTTCATGTCGCGTTCCAAGCGCGACGACGCGAACAACGGCCACTGCAACGCCGACAACCGATGCGACGACACCGGCCTCCAGCTCCGCGACGACGCGCTCCACGACGGCACCTTTTCCACCATCGCTTTCGCGGCGGGTGGCGCAGCGTTGGTCGGCGGCATCGTCCTCTTTGCGACGGCCCCCAAGGCGCCGAGCGCGCAAAACGCGCGCAGCCCGCACCCGACGTGGCAGGCAGCACCGATGGTGGGCGGCGGCGCCACCGGCATCCGTGTCCTGGGGCGTTGGTGACGGGCGCATGCGGGGGCACTTCCTTTTTCCTTTGGCCCTGCTCATCGGCTGCAACATGGTGCTCGGCAACGAATCGGGGCAGCTCCGCGACGATTTGAACCAGGGGAGCGCACACGGCACCAGCGCCTGTGCCAAAGGCTTCGCCGATTGCAACGACGACACCCACGACGGCTGCGAGACGGATCTCTCCGAGCCGTCGCATTGCGGCGGGTGCAACACGGTGTGCAGCGCCACCAGCCCCCTTTGCGTATCGGCCCAAGAAGGAACCTTTGCCTGCGCGAGCGGCTGCCCGCCCGAGGCGCCCTCGCTCTGCGGCTATCAATGCGTGGATCGGACCATCAACGCCTCGCACTGCGGCGTGTGCGGGCATACCTGCCCCGGCGATGCTCACGGCCAGAGCGCCTGCCACAACGGCGCGTGCGACGTCACCTGCACCGCCGGCTATCACGCATGCGGCGGAAAATGCATCGCGACGACCGACCCCAGCGCGTGCGGCGATGCGTGCGTCACCTGCGCCGCGGGACCCAACGGGAGCGCCGTCTGCGACAAGAACGCGTGCAGCCTCGCGTGCCTGCCCGGCTATGCCAACTGCGACAACAACCTGCACAACGGATGCGAAACCGCGGTGCTCCAAGACGCGAAACATTGCGGTTCGTGCAGCACCGTGTGCGCGAGCAACGCCCGGTGCGTCGGGGGATTCTGCTTACCCTTCGGCGCGCCGCTCGATTCCCCGCCGCAAGAATGAACCGATGCCATCGAGCACCTGCGGGGGAATTCCGTGCCCGCCGCGAAAGGGGATCCAGGTGACGTCGGCGCCCGCGCGGCGGAGCTCCTCACGCAGCTCCTCGGCCGAGGGAAAGGGCAAGATGGGATCCTCGGTGCCGTGGCTCTGAAGGACGCGCAGGCCGCGACGCGCACCCTCGCCGAGCGAAGAAAGCAGCGGCTCCCACTCGCGGCGCGCAACGAAGGAACCCGAGAGCAAGAGCAAGCCCGCGAGGGGCACGCGCGAGGCATCTGCGCGCAGGGCCAGATCGAGCGAGAGCATCGCGCCCTGGGAAAACCCGCCGAGAAACACCCCGGAATCCTTCGGTGCGGCCAACGTCGGCCCCCCGATGGCCGCGAGCAACCCGGCCAATTTTTCCCGCGCCTCCGCGAGTCCTTCCGGCACGCGAAAGCCGAGCTCGCGCCCTTGGCCGGTCATCAGCGCGACTTGATAAACGACCATGTCGATGTCCCACCACGCGCGCCCACCGCCCAATTCGGGCACGGACTTGGGCGCCTCGGGAAAGAGAAAGCGCGTGCGCGGCGGCGCCGAGATGCCGCGCCACAAAGGAACGAGATCGTCGCCCGGGGCGCCGTAGCCATGGAGAAGGATCAACAGCGGGCCATCGCCGGCTCCGTCGCCATCGTCGCCGCCGGCGCACCGAACCTTGAGTCCTGCTAGCATGCTCTCTTTCATGAAGGCGAGACTACCGTCGATCTCGGGTGGCGCGTGCGTGGTTCGAGTTCTCGTGCTTTGGATGGGTGCTCTTTCGAGCCTCGGCGCCTGCGGGGGGAACGCTTCCCCACCGGCCGCGGCAGGCGCGACCAGCCCAGCGTCGGGCGAGAGCCCTTCGCCATCGCCGGATGCCGGCTCGGAGACCGCACCTCCGAGTGATGCGCCGCCGCCGGCCACGCCCCCCACGAGCGACCCCGTCGTCACCACACCGGAAACGGGAGCCTCCGGCGTAGCGTCGGTTTCGACCGGCTCCGACGTGCCCGACGAGTGCAGCAAGTCCGCGCTCCCGTACGAGGAGAAAGTGCGGCCCCTGCTCAACAAGTGTTACCAAGAGGGCAAGAAGAAGAATCCCGACCTTTCGGGCACGGTGCGCGTGGCCGTCAACGTGAACCTCACCGGAAAGGTGATCTCGGTCAAGCCCACGGGGACATCGGAGCTGGGCGACAGTGTCGTGCAATGCATGGTGAAAGCCGTTCGCGATACGAGGTTCGACGGCGCATTGTGCAAATCGAAAACCGTGGTCGTCAGCAAGACGTACGGCAAGAAATAGCTCCGAAGGCTTCGCCGGCCCTTCGACAAGCGGGGGCACCGGGACGGAATTTGCGGCGGCGAAATCCGCGGTTGGCGCACTGATCGATCGCCCGCGCGAGGCGCCGAAATCACGCATGGCGCAATCGGCAGAGGTGCGAAAATCATCATCGCTGGCGCGAGCCTAGCGACGATACCAGTTTGTTACACAAACGAATCAAACAAACGATATTCTTTTGAATCGATCAAACGGAATTTACGGGAACAAAGCAAAGTTCGGGCAACCCGTCGAACCGAATCGAACCCTATGATTATTCGATATTTTCGCGTCCCCGGCACCCAACTCTGGCAAATTGTGGACAAGATTGTGGATAACCTGCGGAATAAAAAAAGGGATTGTTTCGACATTTTTCGATTGCAACAATCCTCGGTTCATTGGATAAGTGGATTGAGAAGTTCGCGGCACATCAAACCGCGAGCAACTGTTCGTAGTGACCGTTCCGGGCGCTGCGATGGAACGCATTCCCAAGCCGAAATTCCGGCGCAGGAATCCTCGAGGAGGGGGTGTGATCCATCGGGCCGTACATGCGTCGCTTCGCACGCGAGTGGGGAGCGAAACATGCGCGGTCAAACAGGCGCTGGCCTCTTCCGCCGGGCGTCCCATGGCTCACAGTTTTTCGAATCATGGGACACTCGTGAAGAGACCGGTCGACCGCGGTAAGGCGTAAGCCCAAAGGAGAGCAATCTCTCGGGGAGCAATCCCCTCCGCGAGCATGCACTTACGGATCGGTTCCTGGCACCCTTTGCCTGCATGGCGCACCGTTCTTCGCGGATCGAGGCGAATTGCATGCCTAGAGGGTGCTCGCGGATTCATGCGTGAGGGGCACACACACACGTTCCACGTGAATGTGCTCGTCCTTCGCGCGGGCTCCGCGGTCCACAGCCGCCACGGCGAAAACATTCGATATCCACGTCTGCGAAACATACGTGGCCTATCGATGGATACGTCGTGGCTCCATGATGGCTTGGGGCGACGGGAAATCCGTCGAAGCCCTCATGCAGAAGGAGTGGCTCTCCATGGGATACCCCGTGCAAACGGGAGCATCACCACGTCGTCGGGACGGCAGTCCCGCGCGGGAGAGGAGCAGTTGCCCGATCGGTTGCGCCTGTGCGTCGTATCGCGTTGCAGAACTCGGCGGAATAGGATCTCCCCTCACCCAAGGGGGCACTTTCCACATCCGCCGAGGGAAGGCACCTCGGACGGCGAAAGATGGCCTCTTTCACGAGAGTCCATTGGACGCCGTCTTGATCCTCCGGCAAAGGCGACCCCCCCACGGAGCATCGATTCTCATGGGCATCGATGATTCGTCGAAGGGACGCTGACAAGCCACGTGCAACCTCCGAGGGGTTAGGCATCGTTCAAAGCGAGCCTTCTTCCCGCAGGAAGTCCGTGCCCGCAGGGTGACGAGGTGCCCTCGAGCGAAGTTCGTGCCGTCACAGCACGGACCCGCCGAGGCGGGAACGGGCGCCGTGAAGCGCCCCCCCTTCGAATGACACCGACCGAGGATTTCCAAGGGCTTCGAAGCTTCAAAGCATTTGGAAATCATTCGGGCGCAAGCCATTCGAAAACGGAGAGCACGGGTGTAGGTCGTAGGAAGACAGGCGACCGTGATGCACGAGACGACGCTGCGCACGTCCCTCGTGACGTCGAATCTTCTCAGGATCGGCATCGTCAAAGGCGATGCCTCCTCGAAGGCGACCTGGGCAACCAGGCCGCCTTCGCCATTTTGTAGCCCGCGAAACGCGCTAAGGTGTTCGGGTGGACCTGGTCTCCCTCACCCAATTGTATCGCGAGCACATCGAGCACCTCACGCGACAGTACGGAGAAGCGTTGGCCACCGCGGGGCTCGATGGGGTCATCCTTCACTCGGGCTCGCTCCAGCTCAAGTCTCCTTCCGACGACCAATATTGGCCGCTTCGACCCACGCCGCACTTTCAGCACTGGGTGCCGGTATGTCAGCCCGACTGCGCCATCGTCTTCGTGGCCGGTCAAGCGCCGCTCCTCGTCTGGACGCGTTCGACCAGCATGTGGGAGCTCGCGCCACGCCCCGAAACGGACCATTTCACGCACGTCATCGCCGTCGCGGAGCCAGACGGCGCCGACGGGGTGAAAGCGCTCCTTCCGACATCGGGAAAGATCGCGTTCGTGGGCGACAATCTCGCGGTGGCGGCGCTATGGGGCTTCGAGGCCGAACGCATCAATCCGAAAGAATTGGTGGCGGCGCTCGACCGACTTCGCGTGTTCAAGACCGACTACGAGATCGCGTGCGTGGGCGAGGCGAATCGGCGCGCGGCGGTGGGGCATCGGGCCGTGTTCGAGGCCTTTGGAAACACGGATAAATCCGAGCTCGATCTGCACCTGCTCTACCTCGCGGCCACGGGGCAAGATGATCCCGAGACGCCCTACAAGAACATCGTCGCGCTCGGGCCGCACGCGGCCGTGTTGCATCACATCGCGTACGACAAATGGGCGGTCGCGCGCGGCATCGAGTCGCTCTTGCTCGATGCGGGGGCGAGCTACCAAGGGTACTGCTCGGACATCACCCGCACCTGGACCAAAGGCAGCGTCGGGGCGACGTCGTCCGGCTATTTGGGACTCATCGAGGGTGTCGAACGGATGCAAAAACGGCTCTGCGAGGCCATTCAGCTCGGCGCCGGTTACGAGGCGCTGCACGATGAATCGCATCGCCAGGTCGCCGACATCTTGCTCGAGGTCGGGCTGGTGCACGGCACGGGTGAAGAGATCGTGGCCAAAGGGGTCACGCGCGCTTTTTATCCGCACGGGCTCGGACACTCGCTCGGCCTGCAATGCCACGACGTGGGGTGCGCACTGGTGCGGCCTAAGCCGGAGAATCCGTTTCTCCGCAACACCTCGACCATCGCCGCGCGCCAGGTCTTCACCGTGGAACCTGGGATCTATTTCATCCCGCAGATTCTCGAAAAACTGCGCGTGGCGCCGGAGGCGAGCTACGTCGATTTTCGCTTGGTGGACGAGCTGGCGCCTCTCGGCGGGGTGCGCATCGAGGACGACATCGCCGTTCTCGACGCCGGCAAACCCGGCAAGGCACCGATACGCAATCTGACTCGGGAGCATCTGCCCATCGGCGGCGGCGCGGCAGGCGCGGTCGATCACCAATAAGCGATGCGGTCTCGGCCCGCGCTCTTGGCGCGGTAGAGGGCAGCGTCCGCACGGCTGATCAATTCGGCGCAACCATAGCCTTCGGCGGGCAACGCGGCCGCCACGCCCGCGCTGAAGGTGATAGGGCGCGAAGCGCCGTCGCGGAAAAGATAGGGCCGATTTCGAAGCATCTTCTGCAGGCGCTCGGCAACGTCGGCGGCGCGTTCGGCGTCGCAGGCGTGGAGCAATAGGACGAACTCTTCGCCGCCGTAGCGAAAGGCCAGATCTTCGCCGCGAAGCACGGCGCGAACGGCCGACGCGAATTGCGCGAGCACGTGGTCGCCGGTCTCGTGGCCGTAGGTGTCGTTGACCGATTTGAAATGATCGAGATCGAGCATCACGATCGAAAAAGGTTGGTCGTGGCGCTTGGCGTAGGCCGATGCCTCGCGGAGGCGCGTTTCGAAGTGCCGCCGGTTGAACAAGCCCGTCAAGGGGTCGATCATGGCGTGCAGCTCGGCGAAGCGCAGATCGTATCGGAGCCGGCGCTCGGCGCGCGAGCGCTCGCATGCCGCGCGAACCTTCGCCGTGAGCACCGCCGTGGAGACGGGCTTCATGATGTAGTCGATGGCCCCGTACTCGACGCCGCGAATGATGTCGTCGTCACCCGTGGCACTGGCCGTGACCAAGATGACGGGAATGGTCGCCGCCGCGGGGATCCGCTTCACGTGCCGGATGACATCGAAGCCCGTGAGGCCGGGCATCATGACATCGAGAACGATCGCGTCGATCAACTCTGGACGCGCCAGCACGTGTTCGACCGCTTCGCGACCGTCCGAGGCCTCGAAGGTTTGAATCCCGCTTCGCGCAAGAGCACGCACGACCAGCCAACGCGCAGCCTCGTCGTCGTCGACGACCAGCACGGCACCCATCGGAGGCACCGAGAGTTGAACGCGTTTGTGGGTGGCGTCGTCGCTCGAGAGGATGCGCTCGGCGTCCGCTCGCTGAATGTTGGATGAAAGCATGGGTGAAAATACCGCCGGATTTCCCCCCCCAGCGGACGTTCCCCTCTGCAAAGGTTATGCGCGTCCTCGTTTTTCCGCGCAGCTCGCAAGCATCGAGCTCGTCCGCCCCAAATGCCTCTCTTTTGGCGGCGCAAAACGGATCATGTAGGACCCGCATGACCTCATCGCACGTGTACCCACCGTGGCAAAATGAGGGCCCTATCTCATGGTCACGTGGCAAATGGCCACGAATCTCATTTCCCATCATCGGGATTGAATCCATTTACGCACTTCCCCTTCGATGTGCGCATCGTCTCGATTCAAGTCCACGGGCGAACTCGACCCCAAAATCGATGCGAGAGCTCGCTCCGCATAACTGCGCAAAATTGGATACGGGTGCACCATTTGTTGCGCGATCAACGGTATGGCGGCGCTCACGCGCTTTTGCCCGAGGAGCTCCATCGCGACCGCTTGCTCATGCGGTTTTCCGGATTCCAATGTTGCGAGCAGCACATTGCGGCTCCAATCCGGATAGAGCGCATGGAGGCGGCCTTCGTCGTAACGCTTTCCGTAGAGGCGCTCAATGTCGGACAAGAGCCCCGCGACACTCTTGTCGGTGTGGCAAAGCGCACACTCGATGGGGCGATCGCCTTCCACGCGCGCGGCGTCCGTGGGGGAGCCGATGCGGTGATAGCGGGTGAGCGTGCCATCGAGCGACATGTTCTTCTTGGGCATGTGGCAAGCGATGCAACGCCCGCCCGCGCCATCGGGATCGTGCCGAGCGTGCGCGCGCAGAGCTTCGCGTTCGCCGAGCTTGGCGTGGCACGTGGTGCAGAGCGCATTGCCGACGCCGCCCGAGGTCGCCGCATCGAGTTCGGCGGTGCGGCCGCCGCTCTCACGCGTGTGCGGATCGTGACAGAGAACGCAGGACGCTTGGCATGAGCCGAGGAGGGAATCGCGCGCCTCGCCGCTGTTGATATTGCTGCCACCGGGATCGCGCGCGCGGGCGCCGCCCTCCCATGTATTGGGATAGCCGGAAAAGAGGACTTGATGGCATCGCGCGCAGGTGCGGCGGATCAAGTCGGAGCGGGAGGGAGGCTCCTCGCGGTGACCGGCGGACGGGTGGACCTGGAGAAAGGGAGCTTGGGGGGCGAAGGTCGGATGCACGTGCGGATTGCTGACGTGCTCCTTCGAACCGCCATGGCACGATTCGCATCCGATGCCGACTTCGACGAGGTGCCGCTCGCCGAAGTTCTCACGCGTCGCGATGACCGCGTGCGCTGCCATCTGGGATGGCGATGCGTCGGAGGAATCGCCCGACGGGTGGCCGTGAAGGAAATCCATCTCGTGGGTCAGCGCGCGACGAAAGGCGTCGGCGTCGGTGATCGAAAAGGTCCATCGCTTGTCGCGAGGAAGGAGCGGGTCGACGATTTCTCCCTGAAATGCGCGCGTTCCCGGCGCCGCGAGCGCGCCGAGGATGCTCGTGAGGTACGGCGCGGTGTTGTGGCAGAGGATGCAGGTCTTTTGCCACACGGGCCCGGCGCGAAGGCCGCCGCGCTCGGGCAACATGACCGAATAGCCTTTGTAGCGAACGGCCTTCGTCTTGAAGACGTACGAAACCGGGAGCACGAGCTCCTCGCCGGAACCGAGCTTCGCGGAGCTCCCCTCGCGCTCCACCTCGACGCCGGCAAAGTCCTCGCGATGGTGGCCGCCGATGACCTTCGTCACCCGGTAGACTTTGTTTCCGTATCGCGGCGAGGTGATGGCCACGTAGCGGTCGTCTCCGATCCTATCGAGACGCGCGGCGTCGTCCTTGAATTGAAAGACGGCGCCGTCGAAGGGCGCGAGGATGTGCGCGCCTTTGATGGAGCGGGTCATTTGGTGCATGGCCGAGCCCTGCCACGCCACGTAGATGTCCGCGTGGCAAGGCTCGCAGGCTGCGCTCCCCGCATAGTCGTCGCGCGTGATGTTGCTCACGACCTCGCGGGCGCCCGATACGGAACTGGTGGAACGAGTGGAGCGCGCGGCCTTGGAGCTCGGCGCGCGCGCCTCTTGGGTCGCGGGGCTGCACGTCGTCCCAAAAAGGGCAAAAAGAGCGGCGCCGACAAGAAAGAAGGCGGGGGTTCGGCCACCCAGGTGCGAAAGCTCGCGGAAGCGCATCGACTCGGTAGCGTAGATCCTTTTTCGCGCCCGCACGTTTTAGGCAAGAAACCACCGGTCTGCGCGTGCGGCCGGCGAGAAAGCCAAGGGAGAACGCGTCATGTCTGTACCCGCGTGGTTACGGAGAGGGTCTTCATTTGCCAAAAATACCTTCGGGGGCTCGCGCCGGCTGCGCCGCGGCTTCGCGGCGTGCGCGGTGGTGCTGGCGGCGGGCGGCCTGGTGCTGTTTCGCGCTCCGCACGACGGCGCCTTGGCCGTGATTCCGCCGGTCATCGCGAATCCGAGAATCGACGAACCGCAGATTTTGCCCCAGGTTTCTTTGGCCGATCCGGGTCCCAATGCGGTGACCTTCTCGGGTCCGGGTGCGCACGGCACGTTGGCGCTCAGTCAGAACAAAGTCTTGTCGGGCACCCGGCAGCCTCTGTTCGCCGAGCTGCAGATCCAAGCCGACAAGGACGCGACGCAAGCCGCGCACGCCCCGCTGTCGCTGGTGGTGGTGCTCGATACTTCGGGCTCGATGGAAGGGGAGAAGATCGAGGAGGCCAAGGCGTCGGTGGTGAAGTTGATTCGCCGGATGAACGATGCCGACGAGCTCGCGGTCATCCGCTACTCCGACGACGCGACCACCGTGGTGCCGCTCGGGAAGGTGAGCGACGTGAGGGCGCGGGCGATTGCGCGAGTCCAAGAGCTGACCGCCGACGGCGGTACGGCCATCCCGCGCGGGCTCGAGAAAGGGCTCGCGCAGCTCGGCGAGAGCAACCGCGATCGCGTGCGGCGGGTCATCTTGGTGAGCGACGGGCTCGATTCGACGCGCGCGCAAGCGGAGCGCATCGCCACCAACAGCTTTGAGCACGGCATCGTGATTTCGTCGCTGGGCATCGGGCTCGATTTCGACGAACGGTACATGTCGAGCGTCGCGCAGCGCGGGCACGGCAATTTCGGCTTCGTGAAGGATGCTCCTGCGCTGGCCACCTTCCTCGAGCGCGAGCTCGAAGAGACGGCGAAGACCGTGGTCGAGAATGCCACGGTGCGCGTGACCTTGCCCGCCGGCGTGACCTTTCGACGCGCCTCGGGCGCCGATGCTCGAACCATCGGCGATCGCGAGATCGAGCTCAAATTGGGCTCGCTTTTCGCGGGCGATGAGCGGCGCGTGGTCGTAGAAATGGACGCGTTCCTCGACGGCAACGCTGCGTCAAAACAGCCTTTCGCAGCCCACGCGGCATGGGACAGGGTCGGCGGCGCGCATGCGGACATCGATGTATCTACTCTTTCGATCGCGGCCACGAGCGACCGCGTCGAGGTCGAAAAGAGCCGCAATCCGTCGGTGTTCGCGAGCGCAGCGAGCGTGACGGCGTCGCGGCGCGAGATGGAGGCCGCCGACGCGTACAACCGCGGTGACATCGGCAAAGCCGACGCGCTGGTGGAGGCCAACGTACGCGATCTCAAGGCCGCAGCGAGCACCGCCCCCGCGCCCGTCGCCACCGCCCTCATGGCGCAAAGCGGGTCGTACGAACAGGCCAGAAGAGGCTTCCACAGTTATTCCGCCGCAAGCCCCGAGGGCAAAGCGCTCGCCAAGTCCATCGTGCAAGACGACTCAGCCAACATGACGCGGGCAGTGAAAAAATGAAGAAGGTTCTATTTCTCGGGGTGGCCGCGCTCACTTTTGCGGTGACGCCTCTGGTTGTGAGCGCGGACGTGAGCGCGTCGACGCGATTCGGTGCCGTGGGCGGTTCGCTCGTGCTCGTGGCGCTCGGGGTCCTTCTCGCCTGGGCGGCGAGTGAAAACGCGAACGCGCTCGCCGCGGGCTTCGGTGCGTTTGGAGCGTTCAGCGGCGCGGTGCTGGCCACCGTTTC
>Ga0137415_10006206_pt1 | contig 11829 bp, 10 predicted proteins | sample CZODoug3_1_1_16f_FD_183082 | JGI IMG/M metagenome (GOLD analysis project Ga0137415, IMG submission 183082) | Vadose zone soil fungal communities from Angelo Coast Range Reserve, California, USA - CZODoug3_1_1_16fungal (Hybrid Assembly) | ecosystem: Environmental > Terrestrial > Soil > Vadose...
GCTACATTCTTACGCCGCTCCGCGGCTAAAACGCAATGAGCGCAATTCGTTCCATCCTAATCAACGAAATACCGGCGGTCATAGACCGCCGCTACAATAAGAACCATGCTGACGCGGCGCGAGTTTCTGGCAATTAGTCCTCTGATTTTTTCGCCGCGGGAAAGCAACCCTCGTGTCCGCTTTCTGAGCTATGGCCGGGTTGAACCCCTCCTCAAAACCGGAAAGCTTATCTCGCCCGCGGATCGCGCGGCCTGGCCGCGTTGGATTCAAAACCATGACCGGGAAATTCGTTCCCGATTGCTGCGTGGCGAGGAAGATACGCTCGCAAATTTTGTTTTGTACGGTTTCTCGTTTACAAATCAGCCCCGCGAGGCCACCGCAGCCCGGGTTCAAGACTTCATAGCGGGCCTATTGATGCCCGGAAACAATGAGCGGCTTCTATTGTTGAAGAATCTGGTCACGCGCCTGGGATACCGCGCAGCCACGCCGGCTGAGCGAGAGCGGCTGGCACGTTATTTGTCGGAGAATGCCGCTCGTTACGCTGCTGAGCAACAACGATACGGACGAACGCTCGACAACGCCCTCTCCAACGACACCCGAAACGCGTTTTCGAGCACGTCACAGCTTTACCGGGATCGAGGCCTGTCGATCGACACCGACTTTCGGCCGAACTATGCAATCGAGCAGGCGCTTGCGAACTTGAAGCGACGCGGCGTGTTGTCACGGGTGCGCCGGGCTGCGGTCATCGGTCCGGGCCTGGACTTTGCGGACAAGAATTCAGGTTTCGACTTCTATCCGCTGCAAACCCTGCAGCCCTTCGCCCTGATCGATTCTCTGGTTCGTTTCGGATTGGCCGAGCCGTCAACTCTTCGGCTAACTGTTTTTGACATCAGTTCTCAAACTCTCGATCACGTGTCGCGCGCGGTAAGGCTGGCACGAGGCAGGCAACCATACACAATTCAATTGGTACTCGATAAGAACCATTCGTGGAACCAGAACGCGCTCGATTACTGGCGACGATTCGGTGACCGCGTGGGAACTGCTGTTGCTCCGCTGCCGGCACCTCCGCAGATTCAGAGCGTTGAGCAGAGGGCTGTCCGAATTCGGCCCGAAGTTGTGACGCTTCTGGAGCCGCAGTCCTTGAACGTTGTGGTACAGCATGTCGAGCTACGCCCGGAGCGGCAATTCGACTTGATCGTCGCGACCAACGTGTTCGTTTACTACGACACGTTAGAGCAGGCGCTATCGTTGCTGAACATCGAGTCCATGTTGTCGAGTGGCGGCATCTTTTTGTCCAACGATGTTTCACAGGATGTTCCCGGACTGAAACTGCGCGCGATTGATAACGTCTCAGTGGAGTACTCGAAGGCGGACGCAGACCGGGTTCAGGTCTATTCGAAAACCACGTTTGCGCCGCAACTGCCGCCTATCTGAGTTTCTGATAAACTGAGGCCTGGAATGAGGAAAACAATTCTCTGGTTCTGCGTAACGGTTTTCTCGGCGATCATCGTTTTTGCTGCGGGGCAGAACCCGCCGAGGGCTGAAAAGGGTGAACAGATCATGAATGAAGCCTGCATGAGCTGTCATGATTTCAGACCGATAGACACGCAGGCGCTGGATAAGGATGGCTGGACCAAACTCGTCAAAACGATGATCGATAAGGGTGCAAACGTAAGCACCGAAGACACGCCGGTGCTGGTTGAGTATCTCGTCAAAAAACATGGCCCGTTACCTAACGGGGCAGGGAAAAAGATTCTCCTCGAAACCTGCACTCTGTGCCATGACCTGGGCCGGGTGAGAGAACACTCGGGAACGCGAGAAGAATGGGAAGGACTCCTCGTACACATGATGGGCGAAGGAGCCCCGCTCGCGGATGAAGACTTTGAAGTGCTGTTGAATTATCTCGCGAGAAACTTCGGGCCTCGGTGAAAATCGCGTAAAACACAAAGACACAAAGGGCACAAAGACACAAAGAAGGCCGCGCAAAAAAATCATTAGGTGCGCGGCCTTCTTTGTGTCTTTGTGCCCTTTGTGTCTTTGTGTTTTACCTTTCCCGTTGCACCTGCGGATCGCAGATTTCCACAATGCAAATCGAGTCAATATTGCGATTGGCAGGCGGTACGGTGAGCCCTTTTTCAGCCATCAGTTTTCGCAGCAGGGCCGCAGTTTCCGGGCGGGCAATGGCGGATTGCACGCCAACCCGGACGAGACCTTCGGCATAATCCAACGCCTCCCAGGTATGTCCTGCCGCTTTGCTGTTGAATTTGTCTGTATCCCGGCTGCCCTTGTCCCGCGTATCGAGCCGGGCGCCGTGATCCACCAAAAGCTGAACGACTTCGTTTCTGCCTTTGAGCGCCGCGCCCATGAGGGCAGTGCGCCCCTCTTTATTGGCCGCATTGGGATCGAGGCCCAGATCGAGCAACATCTTCACCGCCTCAACGTTTTCCTTCGGCGACCATTCGTAGGTAATACCTTCAACCCAGCCGATTCCGGCGCAGACCGACAGAGCTGTATCTTCGAGATCGGTCGCAATCTTCGGATCGGCGCCATGAGCCAGGAGAAGTTTCATTAGAGTCACGTCTCCACTCTGGGCTGCACGAACGAAGGCTGTTGCTCCGGATTCGAAGAACCACTGCATGGTAAAGATGGTGCGGGTCTCGGTGTTGCTCTTGACCTGGTGGTTTACATTGGCACCATGATCCAGGAGGATCTTGATGAACTCGAGGTGATCCATATCCGGCTTTGGCACAGGATAATCGCCGCCTTCGATGTTGCGGTTGTCCGTTGCCAGGTATAGCGGCGTCATGCCTCCCTTATTGGCGATGTTCACGTCGGCTCCGCGCTCAACCAGGAATTTTCCGAGTTGGTAGTTCCTGTTGTTAGTCGCTGCCAGGAGGGGACTCCACCCAAATTCGGTCACCTGGTTTACATCGGCGCCGGCCTCGATCAGAAGTTTGGCTGACTCGAGATCGCCTTGCCGGGCCGCAAAAACCAATGCCGTTAAACCACCGCCACCGCCGCCGACAAGACCGGCTTGCGGTGCATCCTGAGCGTCGGAGTCATCCGGATTGGCATCAGGCACAGCAGCACCGTCTGTCGGCGCTGCACCTCGGGCGCCGCCAGCGTTGCCGCCACGACCACGATTGCCGCGGTTGAAGATCGACTGGCGGCGAGCCTCAGCTTCTGCTGCGCCGGCACGGGCCGCCTCCGCCCTCGCAGCTCCACCGCGCCGTACAGCTTCCGCAACAGTGGTGTTGACAGCGTTGGCCATGTAAGCCCTGGGTAAGCCCGAGCCACCTGTGCGGGCGCTGACGTCGGCTCCGCCATCGAGCAATGCCTTGACTGCAGCCGGATGTTGCTGCTCGACAGCCCACATCAGCGCAGACGTATCCCGCTTCGGTTCTCTCAGATTCGGGTCGACGCCTGCTGCGAGAAGTACTTTGATCGCGGCGGGATTCCCATTGCGCGCCGCCAGCATGAGTGTCGTCTCGCCGTTCGGCCCGCGCTGTTTTGCGTCAGCTCCCGCCTCCAGCAATCTGCTGATCATGGTCGGATTGCCATAGAGGGAGGCCATGTACAGCGGGGTGATGCCCTCACGGGTCATCACGTTCACCTTTGCCCCGGCGCGTATCAACAGATTCGCAACTTCGAGGTCATTCCGATACACGGCCCAATGGAACGCTGTCGCGCCATCGATCTGTGCGGCGTTCACGTCGGCTTTCTGCTGCAGCAGCCGCGTCAGGCTCGCCTTGTCGCCTTTCATTACCGCGTCTGCAACATCACTGCGGCCGGCGCCAAGGCTCAATCCGGCAATACACAGCAACAGCAGAGCGGTACAGCCAACAAGTGTGCGTCTAGTCATCTTCGATCTCCTCAAAGTTTGGCTAGTCTGCCCGTGCTGTCGCCCTGGCTTTTCTGATTGATGCCGTACATATCGAGAATGCTCAACAGAAGGTTGCCTGTTGTAATGGTTTTGCGTTCGTATGGCAGGTGACGTCCTCCTTTGAGCTGCCCGTTCGCGCCACCGACGAGAATGTGCGGCACATCGTAATGTTGATGCTGATTCGAGTTGCCCATGTTCGTGCCATACAGGATCAGGGATCGATCCAGCAGCGTGCCGTCCCCTTCTGGTATGGATTTCAGTTTCTTCGCAAAGTAAGCCATCGTCGAAACGTGGTATCGGTTCAGCTTGGCGTAGTCCGCGATCCGTTCCGGATTTTCCGCATGGTGGGAGAGTCCGTGGAAACTGCCGCTCACACCACCATCAGGGAAAAGCTCACTCTTCGGGAAACGGTAGACCGCGCCGGTCAGGTCGCGAGCGCCCAGCAGAGTGGCGACACGTGTAATGTCCGCCTGGAAGGCAAGCGCCACAAGATCGAAATGCAGCTTGATGTGATCGTCGAAGTCCGACGGTATGCCGGCGGGTTCCCCCAGAGCGGGCACTGCGCCTGAAGCCTTCGAAGCGAGCTGGAGCCGCCGCTCAATCTCGCGAACTTCGTCCGTGTACTGATTCATGGTGTCGCGGTCGGCGGAACCGATGTTCTTCTTGAGACTGTTCAATTCACCGACAATTGAATCGAGGATGCTGCGGTTTTGCCGCATTCGGGCGGCGCGCACTTCCGGCGTGGCACCGCTGCCGAAGAGGCGTTCGAAAACAACCTGCGGGTTGAGTTCCATCGGGAGCGGTCTTGTCCGGGGGACTTCATTCTCCGCTGTAGGAACGGGTACCCACGGAATCGAGTTCGTATAAGCGCAGCTGTATCCTTCACCGCAGCTGCTGGAGTTCGTCCCCGGATCCTCGACAGCAAGCTGAAGGGACGGCAACAGCGAATCCTGGCCGATCTTCTGAGCGATCTGCTGATCGATCGTGGCCGAGTACACGGTGGCATCGGAACCGGTAGTCTTTCTGGGTTTGACCGCGGTCAGAAATGCTGCCGCAACCCAGTGATCCGAACCCGTTGTTCCCTCCGGGGGCTCTGCGGACTTCGACCACAGGCCGCTGAGAATTACGGTGCGGTCCTTGACTGGTTCCAGCGATTCCATGATGAATGGAAGCTTGTCCTGTAATGCGCCTTCGGTCTTGGGTTCCCAATAGCCCGGCGCCATGCCATGTGGAAAGAAGACGCCCATAAATCGCGGCTTCGGCGCCGCCGGCGTTTGCGCCAGCGCTGTTGCGGCCGGGAGCATCGCCTCCAGGAGCGGTAAAGCTAGTGTGACTCCAGCCCCATGGAGGAAGGTGCGGCGTGGAATGTGCTTCTTGGTTATAAACATATTAATTGCCTTCCTTCTTACTTTTATTCTGAATACCCGTTTCCTGCAGCTTCATATTCATCTGAAACGGCTTGCTTTTGACAACGCCAAGAACCAGCGCAGAGAAACGGTTCCCGTTGCCCGCAGCCTCCCGCGCAATTGAACGAACCAGCGGCATATCGCGATATTCAACGCCGCGGCCCAGCGCGTACGTCAGAAGCTTCTCAGCAACGACTTCGACAAACTGATCGGAATAGCCCACAAGCCACTGCCGCAAACCGGCGGGACCCTGAACCTTCGTGCCGTCATAAACTGTTTCCGACGCCTTGATCGGTTCACCGGCATCGTCGGTCCGCCACAGACCGATGGCGTCAAAGTTCTCGAGCGAGAAACCAATTGGGTCCATGAGACTGTGGCACTGGATGCAGTCGGCGCGTACGCGGTGTTCCAGCATCATCTGCCGCATCGACTGCGCTGTTGCGTTGCCTCGCGCATCATCCGCTTTCGGTTTCAGTGGCGGCACATCTGCCGGCGGCCTTGGGGGACTCATGCCGAGAATGTTCGTCATGACCCACTGGCCGCGTGAAACAGGCGAGGTCCTTTCGGGCTTCGATGTCGTTGACAGGATGGCGCCCTTGCCGAGCAGACCGCGGCGTACATCCATATCCGGGCCAAGCGTCACGCGGCGGAACTGGCTTCCGTAGACATTCGGAATGCCGTAATGCTTGGCCAACCGTTCATTGACGAAGGTGTAGTCAGCGGTCAGCAGGTCGACGACATTACGGTCTTCACGGACGATGTTGTCGAATAACAGTTCGACTTCTCGGCGCATCGACTGGCGGAGAGGATCATCGAAGTCCGGATATATCATCGGCAGCGGGCTGAAGCTCTGCATGCCTCGCAGGTTCAGCCACTGCCCGGCGAAGTTGGCTGCCAGCGCTTCCGCGCGGGGATCCTTCAGCATGCGTCGCACCTGCTGCTCCAGGACTTCAGGTGAGCTTAGCTTTCCCTGGCCCGCCAGGTTCCTCAACTGCGCATCGGGACCGGTACTCCAAAGGAAGAACGACAAACGTGACGCAAGGTCAATGTCGTTGATGCGGTAGGCCTGACCTGCAGCCAGGTTCTCCGGCTCACTTTCAATACGGTAAACAAACTTCGGGGCAGCAAGGAGGCGGGCAATCGCCATCTCGATCCCATGATCGAAATCGGCTTCCTTTCGGCCGTTCTGATAAAAAGACATCAACTCATTGACGTCTTCGGCCGTGGCAGGCCGTCTGAAGGCTTCCGTCGTCAGATTCGTGATGATTTTTCGCGCACAGGCTGTTTCTTCGGCGGCACCGGCCGGACGGCACACAAAGATCTTGCGCCGGCTGGGCGAGTCCTGCCCGGTGAGTGCGTTGAAGGGACCCTCGAGCCGGATGCTGCCGACGTGGGGAAAGAACGTGAAACCGGGAGTCGGTCCCGTCTGGATCGTGTCCCGCATGAAATGTTTGTTGAGATCGAGGACTGGCGCCAGGTTGGTTGCGAGGAATGTGACACCGATCGAATGCAGTCCGGCTTTTGTCGTGAACCGCACCTTCATTCCGGCGCTTGCAACACCCTGGCCTTGCCGTCCGTTCTGCCAATTCAACAACTGCACGCGCTGGCCGTCGAGAAGGACCTCAATTTTTTCGTTCGTAATGGTCCCGAAGCCCTGCGGCGACATGTTATCGCCGAATATCGGGACGATCGTGACCGTGTACTCCCCGTCGGAAGGAAAAACGTGATTGACGAGCATTCCACCGCGCGTCCCGAACGGCAGACCTTCGACGTGGTAGTCCTGCGAGGTATCTTCCGGGACTCTGTACACCACGAGGCTAGGTGTCGTCGCTTCGCCGATAGCCAGACGGCTGAGTTTTCCCGCGGCCGAAACGTAAGCCTCCACCAGCGTTGAGGAGAGTCCGAGCGTGCCGGCCATATTGTCGAAGCCATTGCTGGAATCGTCCGAAGGCAGGTACTTCGCGGGATCAATCTCCAGAGCAAAAAGGTCGTGAATGGCGTTCGCGTATTCGGTGCGATTCAGACGATGCGCGCCCGGCGGCGGCATGTTGGATACGGCATCGCGGTCGAGTTCATTCTCCAGGTAGGAGATCAATGCCTTGATATTGGCCTGGTCGGGGCGCCGGGCGCCCGCGGGAGGCATTTGGCCTGCCCGAAGTTTTCGTACGACCCTCTCCCAGGATTCCGCATTTTTGCCGACATGGGCGACATCCAGGCTATCCAGGGTAAGTCTTTTGGCCGAGTCGATGCCTGCCGCCTTGGCCCGCTCGCTGTGGCAACCGCTACAATATTGATTAATAAGGGCTTTCTGTGGGGATTCGGCGGTTTGACCATAGCCGGCAAAGACAATAGACACGATCGCCAGGCAACCAATAAGTAGTCTGTTTTTCATAGATCGTCGGCCTCAAAAAAGGAGCCGGAAGTATAACGGAATGCAGCCAAAATGATATAGCAGAACGTACTTACGCGCAATTCCACTGTAGCGGCGGTCTATGACCGCCGAGGCTCTCGCAAGTTGCTGTGCTGTCGGCGGTCATAGGCCGCCGACAGTTACAGGAACCATTTCTCCAGTTCGGCTGGATGGATTCGGCGGCGGCTTTGGATCGCCCGGCGCTTGCCCAGAAGCCTTCGGAAATTGCGCACCGGATACCACAGTCCGGGAATCGAGGAACGCTCGCGCAGCAGGACGTAGCCAACGACGGCCGCATCGCGTTTGGTTATCGACCAGAAGTGCCGCCAGTACATATTCCCAGACATATTGTTGATTCGAAGAAGAAAGCGGTTCTTGACGGAGTGGTAATTGATTTCCTTCGGCAGTTGGTCGCGCCGCTCCGGCGTCACAAAACGGCGATGCCGCGCAATCGCGCTGGGTACGTAAATCGAATTCCAGCCCAGCAAACGGCAGCGCCAGGCGAGATCGGCGTCTTCGCGGTAGGCGAAGAAATCCTCGTCGAAATACTGATCGCCGATCGCGACATCGTCCAGAGCGGTCCGCCGGAAGAAGGCGGCCGCGCCGCTCGGGCCAAAAATATCTTCGGCGCTTTCAAACTGTCCTTCGTCGATCTGGTCGGCGCCTCGATCCAAATGGCGCTGTTCGCGCAGCATGATGATGCCGGTGGAATCCAGAGTCTTTCCGTCCAGGCGGAGCAGTTTTCCGCTCGCCGAGGCAGCGTCCGGCCGAGCATCTAAAGCGTGGACCAGTTCTTCGATAAAGACGGATTGGAGAATCGTATCGGGATTGAGGAACAGCACATACTCCGATGGAAAGCGCCGAACCAAATCATTGTGCGCCCTGCAAAAGCCCGTGTTCACGGAGGAGTGCTTCAAATAATCAATGTCGAAAGAAGAGACAACTTTGAGCGTATCGTCGCTCGAGGCGTTGTCGAAAATGTGAATTCCAATATTTTGAAAAGTCTGCTTCTGAAGGCTGTCCAGACAGGCAGCGATTTCCCGGGCGCTGTTGAAGGTCACAATGTTGACGGCTACCTTTACCATCCCTTCAACGCTCCAATCAGAGTCTTACCGTACGCCGACGCTTCCTTTGGACGTCCGATCATTCTGCCGAGCATCCCCGCCGCAATCGACGCCCGAACCGCTGCTCCGCCCAGCGATCCGAAATGCTTGCGCGCGTATCGTAGTTGGTTGCTGTAATACGCGCGAAGGAAATTCGCCGATCCCAGTGCCTCTGCGCTGTAGCCGCCTTCGTGGAGAAATTCTGCTTTCGGGGCGAAGTAGATCTCCCAGCCCGCGGTGTTGAGCCGGCGGCAGAAGTCCACGTCTTCATACCACGCGGGGTAGAACTGTTCGTCAAAACCGTCGACCGATTCCCAGGCATCACGCCGGATCATCAACGCGGCCGCCGCCGGCTGTTCGACGGCGAAAGGTTCCTTTAGCTGTAGCGGCGCTACAGTGGAACCTCCCGGAAACCCCAGGTTCTCGCGCACAAGCGAACCAACTGTCGGAAAGTCCCTCGGAAGATATTTTTCGCTCACATACCCGCCAACAGCTCCCGCCCGGGGATGCGCATTCATGAAGTCTTCGAGAACCGGCACTGCTCCAGGCATCACCCGAATGTCAGGATTGAGTACAAGAACATATGACGTTGAGGTCAGCTGAAACGCCTGATTTATAGCTGCAGCGAATCCTCGGTTCACGCTGTTACGAACGAAATTCACACGGTTGCGAAAACCATCCACAGACTCGAGCGACGTATCCACCGAAGCGTTGTCGATGACCAGGATCTCGGCATTCGTGGCTGTTGCCAGTAGCGATTCTATACACGTCCGCAGCCAGCTTCCCGAATTCCAGTTGATGATGGCAACAGCGCTACTCATTCCCGCCTTTTGTGGCAAACACGAGCATAATGTCCATTGGATTGACTCGAAACGTCAGACGCGAAACCCCATTCATTTGTGGAATCCAGGGCAGATACCGTGAAAGTCGGTTGAGGAGCAACTCCAGACTTGCGTGCTTCCCGATGCGAACGATTCTGTCTGTCCTTAGCCCACAGTCCGCCAGTAGCCTGCTCATTGTCCTCGAGTCAAAGAAGAAGTAGTGCTCCGGAATGAACTGCCGCCACCTCGTCTTGAGGAGCTTGTAGGGAAGCGAGTCGATGTCGGGTGTCTCAATAACGAGGAGACCTCCCGGCTTCAGCCTTTCGGCAGCCGCATGAATGAAGCTGCGCGGCGAATCGACGTGCTCAATAACGTGGAAGCTTGCAATCACATCGAACTCATACCACGGGGTACGCTCCACGATATCCTGATACACCGGCGCGACCTTACGAGCCGACTCCGCCAGTTCCGGGTTCGGCTCGACGCCGTACGCGTCGAACGACTGAGCGGCGACTCGCAAAAAATCGCCTCTCGCGCATCCAACTTCGAGGAGTTTTCCGGATCCCCGGATCCTTCGTATGAGTTCCAGCCTCCAGGTGGCATTGAGAAGCGCGATCCGGTGCTCTTCCTCCAGCCTCAGGGGACGAAACCGCATGTTTGCAGCGCGCACCTTCTCTGCCGTTTCTCTTCCGCTTTCGGTGCCAAATGTCAACGCCGTGCGGCGGTTCCCGACGTAACGAAATCCACAGTTCACACATTCCACCAGCGGTCCATCCAACCTCCGCGATTCCAGCACGAATCGCGGATTCGCCGCTGCGCAGAGATCGCACGAAAGGTAGCTTGTGACGGCCATCAGGCTAATAATATGCCCAGGAGGTTATTTCCATGTTTGCCAGAAGACGATTAGCGTGTTCCTTCTGCCGAAGAAGCAATGAAGAAGTGGCAAAGTTGGTTGCCGGGCCCAGGGTTTACATCTGTGACGAGTGCGTAGCGATCGCTGCCCGGATCATGCAGGACGATGGCGGAAACACCTTGGGACCTGCAAACGTCGAGTCCGGCTTTTTCAAAAGATTTGTGGACCGTCTCCGATCACTCGTCAGGCCGAACAGAGAAAACGCACAATGCGATAACCCGCTATAGCGCTGAACGGAAATTGACCCAGAGTGTAGTGACCGCATGGAAGCCAGGCAAGCTCGTAGGGAAGGCCGCAACGATCGAATTCCTGGTAGGCCTGCTCCGAAAGCGCCGGCAGAAAAGTCAGGTCGTAGCGACAAGACAGCGCGAGCATTTTCCGCTTCGAACCACGAAGGCGCTTGATGAATGGATACGGACTGATCGGCGACCACAGAAAACGAAGTTGCTGAAGATCTACCGCGCCTTCGAGAGACTGCCGGACGTGTGTGGTGGAGAGTCCGGTCCACACCACATCGGCAAAGAAGCTGGAGATATGCAGGAACACGCCCGTGAAAAAGCGGCTGTCGTGCGCAAATGTCAGAAAGCCGATGCACGACCCGATGCTCGTTCCCAGAATTCCTACACGCCTGTAACCGCGTTCGAACAGCCAATCCGCTGCCCGCCTCGTATCCAGCACCGCCTGCCGAACAGCGGCCAGAGTCCGACCCACATTCGGGGAGACGAGATATTCCGAACGCTCGAGATGCGCGGGCCGGCGATAGTGGTGATAGGGCAGGCTGAGCCGCAGCGAGCTGATTCCTGCACGCTGCAGGACACGACATAAAGTGATGTGGCCGTCATCCCATTTGCAGTTCCACTGCGGAAGAACGACCATCGCCACATCCTTCCCAGCATCAAAGAACCGGCCCCACACGGTGTTGTTTTCAGGATATGGCGTCTGGAGGGCGCTTGAAAACTTGACGATTTCCCCATCGAACTCATAGTCCGCTGCAGGCTCGCAGGCATAGAACGACGGACTATCGATCAATGCCGCTGAAACGAAATCGCGGAGCGCAGTGGGCGAATTTCCGTTTCGATCAAGTCCCAGGTGTTCGAGTCCCCATTCGAACGGCAGGGATTTGCGGTTTGTGTCGCGCCCGTGGAAAGACTTTTCGCGCCGCTCGATGTAATTACGAAGCATCTTCTTCTGTGAAATTTTGGACGAATCGTGTGATGGAAAGAATTAGCCGCGGATTACGCGAATTACGCGGATGGGCGCGCCATCACCTGTACCCAGTCCGGTGCGACATTT
>Ga0137415_10006207_pt1 | contig 11828 bp, 10 predicted proteins | sample CZODoug3_1_1_16f_FD_183082 | JGI IMG/M metagenome (GOLD analysis project Ga0137415, IMG submission 183082) | Vadose zone soil fungal communities from Angelo Coast Range Reserve, California, USA - CZODoug3_1_1_16fungal (Hybrid Assembly) | ecosystem: Environmental > Terrestrial > Soil > Vadose...
GCCGATTACGCCGCCGCCCACCACGATCAGCGTCTTGGGAATTTCCGGCATGCTCAGGATCTGGTCGCTGTTGATGATGTTGCGGTTGTTAAAGGGAACGAGAGTAGATTCCGCCGGCTTGGTGCCCGTGCCGATGATGACGTTGGCGGCTTCGTAGTCCGACTGATTCTTGGAGCTCACCACGTGAATGTGCGTGGGGTCGCTGAAGCTGGCGACTCCGGTAAGGACTTCGATGCCATTGCGCGAAAGTTGCGCGCGAATGACGTCGACTTCGGTTTTGATGACGTGCTGCGCGCGGAAGGACAGATCGGCCATGGTGATCTGGTCCTTCACGCGATAGTTCACGCCGTAGATGTTTTGGTAGTAGAAGCCGGAGAGGTGCAGCACCGCTTCGCGAATCGTTTTGCTCGGAATCGTCCCGGTGTTGATGGCCGTGCCGCCGACGACTTCTAGCTTTTCGACCAGCGCGACGCGCTTGCCGAACTTGGCCGCCTGAATCGCCGCGCGCTGGCCCGCCGGCCCGGAACCAATGACGATGAGGTCGTACTTTTCCATGGCGAGAGGTCAATCGAGGCGGGAAGTATATCACCCTTAAAATTGCCTCGGTGGCTCGGGCGGCAATCGCGCGTCAGTGCGTCCGTTTCCGCCCGGGTTTCACGATCATTGCGATTGATGCGTTCCTTCTTTGTTGACCCCTGGCGAAACCAGTTATTCCACATAGACCATTAAGAGCACTCCGAGAACGACCAGTAGCGTAGGAAAAAGCCGCTCAAAGAAAGGCTGCCACGCAGAAGGCTTTTCCGCCAATCCCTTCGACAAAGCAATCCCAAATCCCGTCATCGCAAAGCTGAAATGTTCGGATTGAATTCGCCGCATGACCTGCATGTGATCGGGGCCATGCATGCCCGCTTGATGATCATGAAAAAAGAGCATCAAAGATCCGGCCGCCGCGACGATCGGAAAAACCCAATCGGACCATCCCGCTTTCAGGGCCCCGCGTTCGCGCTGCAGTTCGATGAGACCAAGACTGAGCAACAGAACGGCAAACACCTTGTGCTGCAAAACTTCCGCGTGGTGAGTAAGTCCGAAATACCAGCTCTGCGAACCGAAAGGCCAAAGCTCGGTGTCGCTGAGAATAAGGAGGAAAATGCCCGAAGCAAGAAAGCAGATTGGCCACACATGGCGAGCAACCGCCCAACGCTGTCGAATGCTTCCGTCGGCCAGAATCAAAAGCCCGGCGAGCAGCACTAGAAACCCCGCCAGATGGTGATTGAACTCGCTTTCGCGTTTCCAGGCCTGAAGCGCTGCTTGCGTCGCAGCATCGACGGGTCTGTCCATGGGCATGGACATTCCATCGTGCATCCCGTGCATGGCGCCATCTTCCGCCCGAAGAACTAATTGCGGCACCAGGAGAAAAAAGACCATGACCGAGATGACCGAGAGAATCATGGCCTCGGCCAAAATGGACTGCCGGAGAAAGCGTCTTACGTCGCGCATAACCCATCGCATGGGAATTCGATTCACCCGGCCGCTGCAGGTTACATTTGTTTTATCGAAGGCGTTATGCCTGGAGGAGTTGTGCTATCGACGGCGATGGGTGCCCGAGGCAACCGAGCCGGCGAGGGTAAGTGTGAGCAGCGCGAGGATCGCGAAAGTCAGGACAAAGATGATGATCATGACAGCTCCCTCTATCTCAGTTAGCACGCGGGTGACCAAAGGTCTCCCTTTGTTTTGAGGGCATTGGAGGGGCTGCAAAACTCCTTGATGGGCACAAAAATAGACAAATGTCACTGTCAGGCGACAATTTTTCACGCTACAGTATTGTGGTAATGATGGTAACAGTACCGCTTAAGGCCCGGCGATTCACTACGAAGACTTGCTTAGCCGGATCGACCCGTCGCCGGTGTGAATTGTCAAGGACTGCCCTCCACCATTCATCTTGCCGTGGATTTGCGAATTGCTGAAGGTGCCTTCCACCGTCACGGGAATTCCCAAGCTGATGTGGCCGTCATTCGTGCTGGCGTCGATGTTGGCCTGCAAATCGGCTGGCAGGACCAAGTCCACGCTTCCGTCCCCGGTGCGGATGCTCCAGCCGCCGCTTAGTTTCGAGCCGGGCTCGACGCGGGCGTCGATGCTGCCGTCACCCGTCTTCACATTCAGGGCGTCCAGCCGGCCATCGATCTTGATGTGCCCATCTCCGGAGTTGGCATCCACACGGCCGTCAAGGTTGCGCGCTTCGATGTGTCCGTCGCCGGTGTGCAGCCGGATGTCACCCTTGGCGCCTTCCACCGTGATGCTGCCGTCGCCGGTATCGATATCCACATTGCCGTCAACGGCTTGCACGCGCACCGAGCCGTCGCCGGTATGAATCTTTACGTGACCGCTGATCGGCTGCGTCTCAACGGAGCCGTCTCCCGTATCTATCTGCAGATCGCCGTTTTTGGGCATGCGGACTTCAATGCGCGGTCCGCGGTGCCCGCGCCCCCAGGAAAAGCCCCAGTGGCCCGTAACGCGCGCGTTGAGCTGTACGCTGTCGCCATCCTGCCGAGAATCGATATGCAAGTTCTTGTTCAGCTCGTAGCCCTCATAAATGACACGAAATTCGACCTGTTTTGAGTCGCCCGTGGCAATGCGTACTGCGCCGTCGTTGGTATCGACGCGCACCTGCGCGCGGCCAGAAATGGTATAGGACTTGGACCATTCCTCAGCGCGAGCACCGGGCACCAGAGTCGCGGCGGCCAGAATAGTCGCGCAGGCAAGGCCCAGACGGGTGGCGGTGCAGTGGGTGGCCAGTTTCATAGACGAGATTCCTCCGTAAGCGCTGCTTCTAGGACAAGATACGACAGTCAGCCGGAAAATGTTCCGGGGCCATGCTCCCTCGTTAGCGCTTTGCGGCGGCGTGCTTGGTGCCGGCGCTGGTTGGCTTGGGCCGGAGAGCAGCCAGGAATTTGTCGACCGGCAATGTGTTGATCACGTTGGCTTTCTCCAGCCAGCCTCGACGCGCCATAGTCACGCCGTAGCGGATGAAGGGAAGATGCAAGGTGTTATGGGCGTCGGTCGAGATGACCACTTTGACGCCGCGCTCCTTACACATCCGCAAATAGACGTCGGTCAGGTCGAGTCGATCGGGATAGGAGTTGCACTCCATGGCCACGCCGTGTTTCGCGGCGGCGTCTAGCACTTTCCCCATGTCGTACTCGAACGCCTCACGACGGAGTAGGAGCCTTCCAGTAGGGTGCCCGATAATTTGCGCGTAGGGATTTTCGATCGCCGCAAGCATGCGCTCGGTCATAGCCGCGCGGTCCAGGTTCATGTAGGAATGGATGGAGCAAACGACGACATCGAATTGCGCGAGCAGTTCGTTGGAATAGTCGAGTTCACCGTCCTTGAGGATGTCCACTTCCGCGCCGGCCAGAACGCGAATCCCCAAGCCGCTCGCGTTCGCCGCGTGCAATTTCTTGATGTGCGCGGCCATGCGTCTTTCGTCCAGGCCGTTGGCGATCGTCACGGACTTGGAGTGATCCGTGATGGCGATGTATTCGTGCCCCAGCTTTCGCGCCGCTTCCGCCATTTCCTCGATGGAGTTCTTGCCGTCACTCGCCGTGGTGTGCATCTGCAGGTCGCCCTTGATGTCTTCGCGACGCACCAGGTTGGGCAGACGGTGCTGCTCGGCGGCCTCAATCTCGCCTGTGTTTTCGCGGATTTCCGGTGGAATGAAATCCAGCTTGAGTTTGGCGTAGATTTCCTCTTCCGTGCGCCCTGCAACGCGGCGCTCGCCCTTCAGCGTGGCCAGCGCGTATTCGTTCAGCGTATAGCCCATATCGTTCGCACGGCCGCGTAGCGTGACGTTGTGCTCGCGCGAGCCGGTAAAATAAAGCAGCGCGGCGCCGAACGAATCCTTGTCGAGCAAGCGCACGTCCACCTGAATGCCGTTGTCCAGCGTGAAGCTCACTTTGTTTTCGCCGTGCGCGAGTACCTGATCGATTCGCGGGTACTTCAGGATGTGCTCGGCGATAGAGTCGATGTGTTTTTGTGCCGTGAAGCCATCCGCCAGGGTCAGCAGCAAATCGAGGTCGCCGACAGTTTCTTTGCCGCGGCGCAGCGAGCCGGCCGGTGTGATCGAGGCCACGCCCTTTCCAAATTGTTCGATGTGCGCGATGACCCCTTCCGCCGCGGCTTCCGCCACATCCAGACGGAAGCGGCCGGTCGAGCGTTTGAAGGTCTCCACCGCCTTGAGAATGTTCTGCTCGCTTTTTTCCCCGAAGCCCGGCAGTTCGCGCAGCTTGCCTTCCCGGGCGAGTTTTTCCACGTCCGCGACCGTGGCGGCCTTGAAGTTCGACCACAAGAACGCCACTTTCTTGGGCCCCAGCGATTGCAGCTGCAGAATGTCCAGCAGCGTCGTCGGATATTTCTTCAGCAGCTTTTTCCGCAGGCTGTACTCCCCGGTCTTCAGGATTTCCTGCAAATGCTCGGCCATGCGTTCGCCAATTCCCGGCAGCTCCTCCAGCTTGTCCGGATCTTTAGCCAACTCCTCGATCGATTCGTGCATTCCGGAAATTAGCTCCGCGGCTTTCTCATAGCTGCGGTAGCGGCCGATAATCGCGCCATCGATTTCGAGGAGCTGCGCGGTGTCGCGGAGTATGCGGGCGATGCTTTTGTTGTCCATAAGTTCAGAGATTATAAGCCGATAGACCAGAGATAGAGGAGGTGTCCTTCCTTTATCTCCTTCTTTTCCCCCTTGCCAAAAGAAAAAGCCGGCAAAGGGGGTTCCTTTGCCGGCAGGGAAAAGTAGCGGTGTGACGGTTAGCCCCCCGCTTTTTGCACATTCGCAGCCTGCGGACCCTTCGGCCCCTGCACAATTTCAAACTCGACCACCTCTCCTTCCTGCAAAGTACGGTAGCCGTCGCCAACGATAGCGGAATAATGAACGAAAACATCCGGACCATCGTCGCGCCCGATGAAGCCGTAACCCTTCGTGTTATTAAACCATTTGACTGTGCCACGCAATTCGGAGCCCTCCCCACACTGATGTATTTCTTTCCGGATGCGGCCGGGCGCAGCTTTAAGGAGACCTCGACCAGAAATTGCGCGGAGTCTAGCAGAACGAGAGCGCCAGTCAATGAAAATGGCCGACTTTTCGTATCGAATACAACTAATTATGTGGGTATAAATCGATTTAAGTAGGGCCAGTTCCGTTAGTCGCGCGCGCGCGGATCAGCTTGGGTTGTCCTTTTTGAATCTGACCGGACGGAGAATTTGGAAAAGATTGTTGAAGTCATCGGTCCACACGCGCAGATTGGGCGCAACGGAAATCGGCTCGATCGATATCGTGGTATCGATGGACTCCAGAAAATGCCGGTTGCGCGTGACCACCACCCAGTCGGAAGAGTCGATCAGCTTCCGGTGATTTTCGTCGTTGACGATCAGCCGCGCCTCGCACCCTGCATCCGCCGCCAGGAGCTGCACCACCGGAGGCAGATTCAAGTATGTGTTCGATGTATGCACGGCGAGTATGCCGTCTGGTTTCAGGTGACGCAGGTACAGCGCAAAAGCCTCCCGTGTCAGCAGGTGCACGGGAATGGCATCACCGGAAAATGCGTCGACCGCCAGCACATCAAACTCTTGCGGCGCTTCATTTTGCAGCGAGAGGCGCGCGTCGCCGAGTATCACGTCGATTCGCGCCGGAGAATCGCGCAGGTAGCTGAAATACGTTTTTGCAATCTCGATTACTTGCGGATTGATTTCGTAGAAGCGGAAGTAGTCGCTGGTTTTTCCGTACGCCGCCAGCGTCCCTGCGCCCAAGCCAATGGCGCCGACGCGTTTTGCGTTGGGGCAGCAGCGGGTGAGCGCCAGCCCCACGCCTGAATCCGGCCCGTAGTACGTGGTGGGCAAGAGGCTCGAAGGCGGCTTGACGTATTGCGCGCCGTGCTCGATCCTTCCGTGGTATAGCGTGCGGTACGGCTCCTTGAGCCAGTTCGTGGATTCCACCACGCGCAGCGCACCGTAAAAGCTGCGCACCCGCACGATGGTGTTCTGTTCGTAGTGACGCACATTGCGCACCAACACAAACGCCATACACGCCACGGCGGCCACCCAGAAAAGCCGTACCGGCCAGCCTTGCGCCCACAATGCCGCCACGGCCAGCAAAGCCGTGAGGATCAGCGCCAGCGGAAGCTCGTAGATTCCGGTGAACAAGTGAGGCGCGGCAAGCCCGACAAAAATCGCGCCCAGTGCGCCGCCGAGAGAAATCATCAAATAGAAGGACGTTGCGAAGCGAGGCGCTGGCCGGCGCAAGGCTAGCTCGCCGTGGCAAAACCAGCAGCACAGGAAAAGCCCGATGCAAAAAAGCGGAACGCTCACCTGCACCGATTCCGTGTACGTCGGGTCATAGATGGCGTAGCCCAGGCTGCCGAGCGCGACGGCCAGAAAGCGAACGAGTAACCCGCGCCAATAGAAGATGCGCCTGCTGAACGCGAGCGCAAAAGTCAAAAGATACAGCGCCAGCGGCAGCACCCACAGCAGCGGAACCGGCGCGACGTCCTCCAACAGCTTGTTGGTGATGGAAAGAAGCAGCATGGAGCTGCACGCCGAAAGGCCGAGCCACGATAGCTTTTCGCGCAGCGTGGGCGCCGCCATGATTTCGTTCTGTTCCGATCCTGGCATGATGGCGGGGACCGTACCGCGCCGCGCCAGCCACGCCGCCGCCGCACACAGCAGCACAAACACGGCAAAGAGCGCCGACCACAGCGCCGCTTGCTTATGCGCCGCCACGTGCGGCTCGACCAGCAATGGATAACTCAGAAGCGCCAGCAGGGAAGCCAGGTTCGACAGTGCGAACAGGTGATACGGCTCGCGTTGCACGCTGGCTCGCGCGTACCACATTTGAGCCAGCGGGCTTGTGGCGCTCAGCAGCGCGAATGGCAATCCAATGGAGACGCTCAGCAAGACGAGAATTGCCGATGCCGGATCGCTGCCCGCACGATGCGATTCTGAAAAGCGTGGCGCGATCGGAAGAAACAGCAGGCTCAACAGCAGCAGCGCAATGTGCAATTGCGACTGGCGCGCCACCGTCAGCCGCCTCGAAGTCAGGTCCGCATACAAATAGCCCAGCAGCAACGCGCATTGGAAGAACACCAGGCACGCCGCCCACACCGCAGCCGCGCCCCCGAAGCGCGGAAGAATCAGCTTGGCAAACAATGGCTCAATCAGAAAAAGAAGGAATGCCCCGAGAAAAACGGTCGATGCCAAAAGCAAAGCATAGGACGTGGCAAAGCGATTGGCGATAGCGGGAGTAGGGACAGGAACCTCGGCTCTCCTCTGTGCACTCTGCGCGCCCGCCTCTGTGCCCTCTGTGTTAATTCTTTTTCTTCTTCCCCGCTAGGAAGCGGAAATAGTAGAGCAATCCGGCGATGGACTTCGCATCGCGCAGCACGTTTTGCCGGATCATGCGCTCGAGTGCGGCGGGCGTGAAAGCTTTTGGCGTGATCTTCTCGTCCTCTTCGGGCTGCGCTTCGCCGGCGGTCAGCTTTTCCGCCAGCAAAATGTACATGCGCTCTTCGAGAAATCCCGGAGTAGGGAAGACGTCCAGGAATACGCGGAAACGTTGCGCTCGATAGCCCGTTTCTTCGATGAGCTCGCGCGCCGCTGCTTGCCGTACATTCTCGCCGGCGTCGATGCGCCCGGCCACCAGCTCCCACAGATATTGCCGCGTCGCATGGCGATACTGGCGCACCAGCAGAATGCGGCCGTCCGGCAGCACCGGAAGCACGACGACCGACCCGGGATGCGTGATGACCTCGCGAATCGTGCGCAAGCCACCCGGCTCCAGCACTTCGTCGCGCCGCACGCCAAAAACCGGACCTTTGTATATTTCCTCACTGCGCAGGATTCTTGCGATCGGCGGTGTGGCCTTGCGTGGCGGCATGAAAAAGTGGGCTCTCTCCGCTCGCATCATAACGCACGCCCCGCCAAATCCTGTAGCTCAGGCCTGCCGTTCAGGCCTGAGGCCTTTCGTTGACACGACCTCGGTCGCCCCGGCAGCTGCGGTGAATTTACACTCCGGCAGAATTGCCTGCGTTTGCCGGCTTCCATATACTCAACGTGTTACCAATGCCCATCAATGTCATCATCGTCGACGACGAAAAGCCCGCGCGCGACGAGCTGGCCTTCCTGCTCAAGAGCATTCAAGAGGTCAACCTGATCGGCCAGGGCAAGAACGGTGTGGACGCGCTCGCCCTAATCAAGGAGCATTCACCGGATCTCGTCTTCCTCGATGTGCAGATGCCCGGGCTCGACGGCTTCGGCGTTCTGAAAAAGTTGGTCGAACGAAAAATGAAAATGCCGCACGTGGTATTTGCCACTGCGTTCGATCAGTACGCGGTGCAAGCCTTTGACGTGAACGCGGTCGACTACGTGCTGAAGCCGTTCGACAAATCACGCATCGCCAAAGCTATTCACCGCGCGCGCAAAATGATGGAGACGCAGACCAGCGCGACCGACCGCCTCGAGCAGCTCGTCATGCAGCTCGGCGCCGCCAGGCAGACTCCGCCCTCACCGGCGGTGAAGGTGTTGATAACCACGCAGCAGCGGCTCCTGCTGGTGAACGCCGAGGATATGATTTTTGCTTCCATCGACGGCGGAATGATCACCGTGATTGCGCGTGATCTCGAAGGCGGCTCGAATTACCGCACGCTCGAGGAAATGGAGGAAGCGCTGGCCTCCGATGTTTTCTGGCGGCCGCACCGCTCCTACCTGGTGAACATTCACCACATCAAGGAAGTCATTCCCTGGTTCAAGTCCACCTACATGCTGAAAATGAACGACAAGAAGCACACGCAAGTGCCCGTAAGCCGCTCACAAACCAAGCGCCTCCGCGAACTCTTCAAAGTGTAACAAGGGAGTCATTTCGTTGGGCGAGGATCAAGATCACCGATCTGGCGATGCTCAGGTCGAGAAGAAAGGCCTCCGTTGGAGAGCGAGTTCACTTTTCTTGCTAAGTTTCGGCGTAGTCTTTCTCACAAATTTGGTTTTTGATCGCTGGATCTGGCGAGAGCCTGAGTCACCCTTGCACGTCGCCCTACACGCTCTTCTGTTTGCGGTACTGTTTACCTTCGTCGCCCCTCACCTAATACGCTCGTGGCGCAAGTAAGTTCTGCTATAGGCCTCGACACGATGAATCTGATCGGGACAATCCTTGTGTATGCCGGTCTCGCCGCGTCTTTCCTCGGAGTTGTTTCGCTCCTTAAACCGCCGACGTTTCTCGGCATTGTCAGCCGTTGGTACGGCCTGTTGGTGTTGGGGTGTGGAATTGCGCTCTTCCTGATAGGCGAGACCTTGCCGGTTGGTGAGACGCAAATTCAAGCACAGCAGACGGAATTGGATGAGTATGTGCCTGCTTATCAGTTCGAGGAATTTCATTCGATCCTCGTGCACGCCCCGCGCGAGCGGGTTTTCAAAGCGATTCAAGAAGTCAGCGCGGATGAGATCTCGCTTTTCAGGATGCTGACGTGGATCAGGCGCTCGGGACAATCTGGACAAGAGAGCGTATTGAACGCGCCACCCCATCAACCACTGCTCGCGGTGGCGCTGAGAACCGGATTCATGAAGCTGGCGGAGGATCAGGATCGAGAGATCGTATTAGGCACCTTGGTTGTCAGACCTCCGCGATGGCGGCCGACCCGGCGACCAACTCCAGACGATTTCAAAGAGCTGCGCGCCGCCGGATTTTGCGTAGCCGCAATCAATTTTCGAATTCAAGATGAAATAGGCGGCTTCTCCCTGCTGACGACGGAGACGCGTGCCTATGCTACGGACGCCTCGGTGCGCCGGAAATTTGCGGCGTATTGGCGCGTGATTTATCCGGGCAGCGCGCTGATCCGCATGATGTGGTTGCGCGCGATTCGTCACAGAGCGGAAATGGTTCTCCCCAAGGCCTCGTGAGGCCTCGGGGAGACTGCGATCGAATTTCGCGTCGGTGTCACTGACAATCGTTGCGCAGCTGCGGCTGGCCCGGGACTATAGTGTCGATGCAGGGGATGGCGCTGAGATATTCGTAGATAGCCCGAAGATCGTGCTCGGTCATGTTCATGTAGATGGGCCACGGCATGACTTGGAGCAGGTCGCCCCTGAATGGAAACGGCAAGCAGTCTGTCTGACCGGCTGAGCAGTTCGGATGGACGAGGGGGAGGTCTAGGTCCACGCCGGTTCTGATGATTTGACGAAACTCCGCAAACGTGCGACCTCCTTCTGGCATACCCGTCTTATCGGGTGTCAGGTTCCTCGAGAAAAGGTGTTTTAGGTTTGGAGAATTTGGCGATGGGAACGGCCCGAAGTCCCTTCCTCCGCCCAAGTAGGTCGCTGGATTGATTTTTTCGGGCTGGCCAAAGTAGGGATTTCCTCCGCGAACGAATTCGGTCGCAGGGCCTGCTGAATGGCAGCCATCGCAATCCGCCTGCGCGTTGACGATGTAGCTGCCCAATCCAACCAACTCCCGGTCCTTTCCGGCCAGATTCAGCGGGACGGGCGCTATCTCGAAACCCCGTTGAATCTTCGATTCGTTGTTGTCATTATCATCGGTAATTGCTCGTGTACGTGGGGAACTGCTTAACATTCCAGCAAGAACGATCGCAGCAAAGATGGCGATAGCGCCCGCAGGTTTAACAAATTGCTTCAGTGTCATGGTGTTCTCTCTCCTGAATATTAAAAGCGTTTTTACTTGGCTCGCATGGGTAAACCTGCAAGCGTGGAAATACCGGGGTCGGTCTCGGAACACCGGGGACGTGGTGAGAGGGAGTCTACACCCGAGTGCCACGTTTGGGAAAGCGGCGGGCGTTTTTTTACACATTCTTCACGACCCGAGTCGCACCTGTGGCCAACATTAAAGGTGTGTTAGCATCGCCTGTACACTTCGCAGAGGCTTCGTGTACACCGGACACGATGGATTTTTCGCTTAGCGACCACCAAAAACTGATTCGCGACACCGTTCGCCAGTTCGTGGAGAACGAAGTGCGCCCAGGGGTGCGCCAGCGCGACCGCGAAGCACGCTTTCCCGTTGACGAAATCAAGAAAATCGCCGAGCTGGGCTGCTGCGGCATGATGACCCCGGAAGAGTGGGGCGGCGCGGGGCTCGACACCATTTCGTATGTTTTGATGCTCGAAGAAGTCGCGCGCGTGGATGCCGCCATGGCCACCTCGCTGGGCGTCACGAATTCTGCGGTGCAGGTGCCGCTGCTGGGTTTTGGCAGCGAGGCGCAGAAGAAAAAATATTTGAGCCGCATGGCCACCGGCGAGATTCTCGGCGCGTTTTGCTTGACCGAGCCGCAGGCCGGTTCGGACGCTGCGGGAATTCAGACGCGCGCAGTGAAGTGTGACTGCGGCTACCGGCTGAATGGCACGAAGACTTGGGTGACTAACGGCAGCGTCGCCGGCGTTTTCATCGTTTTTGCGAAGACCAATCCAGAAGCGGGCGGGAAGGGCATTACGGCGTTTCTCATTGAGCCGAGCTTCAAGGGTTTTCGCGTGGGGCGGCACGAAGAAAAAATGGGGCAGCTTTCTTCGCCGTCGGTTGAAATCGTGCTGAACGATTGCGAAGTGCCGGCCGAGAATCGCCTTGGGGAAGAAGGCCAGGGGCTGAAGATTGCGCTGAGCGCGCTCGATGGCGGGCGCATCGGCATCGGCGCCCTCGCGGTGGGGCTGGCGCAAGGCGCGCTCGAAGAATCCGTGAAATACGCGAAGCAGCGCCGCGCCTTCGGCAAAAATATCGGCGAGTTTCAGGCCATTCAGTGGATGCTGGCGGATATGCAGACGGAAATCGAAGCCGCGCGCGGCCT
>Ga0137415_10006208_pt1 | contig 11828 bp, 6 predicted proteins | sample CZODoug3_1_1_16f_FD_183082 | JGI IMG/M metagenome (GOLD analysis project Ga0137415, IMG submission 183082) | Vadose zone soil fungal communities from Angelo Coast Range Reserve, California, USA - CZODoug3_1_1_16fungal (Hybrid Assembly) | ecosystem: Environmental > Terrestrial > Soil > Vadose...
CCCTGACCCGCACCGCTGGACGATTTTGCGCTCCTGCGGCACTGTTCATTGCCTCGAGTGAAATATTCTGGACCGATGCCTGGACACGTGAACTGGAGTTTCCGCTGATATGCGAAAGTTCGTAACTCGCGCCGACATGTCCGCCGAGCAGATCGGCCTCAAGATTTCTGACGCTGAGATTGCCATCCTGCAAACGATATTCAGCGCGGATGGATTTCGGAGTCGCCTGCATTTGTCCCATATTTACGACCAGCTGCGCACTGCTCATGCGCCCATCCAGGTACCCGCTGTCGACCGCTGATTTATTCAGACCATTGTCGTAACGCAGGCTGCCCGCCAGCGCGACGTCTCCTGCGGGGATTGATTGGCTGTCGACAAATCGCGCGAGCTCGACGGTGGACAAGACTCCGTCATAGGTGCCTTCAATGTGTGCGCGCTCGAAGTTCGTCATTTTCGCATGAACGTTGAGTGTTGATTTTCCCGTTGTCACTGTGACTGGGTCAGCGACCATGCCGGAACGGCTGACTGTAAAGGTCATTTGGAGGCGATGCGGGATGGGTCGGAAAGTCTTGGCCGTAACGCGGCCATCACTGTACCCGAGCGTGCCGCGATATTCGCTGACGACAGGGACAAAATGAATCTGTGACCGAAAATCATGGAGTTCGGCAGTGAGTGGCGTTTGGCTATCGTTGTAATAAATCTGTCCCGAGTTTAATTCCACATGCCGGATCGCCAGGTCGAGAAGATTGTCGATGGTTGAGCCGGATTGGCCGGATGAGGATGGTGACTGCGGCAGATTTGAATTGCCATCACGATCGACGGTGAGACGAGCGACCGGCTGGTCGAGCACGATTTCATTCAAATCGACTTTCCGCCGAAGAATGGAAACAATTTTCAATCCGACTCGCATGTGATCCGCTGCAAACAGCGGCGCTTGCGAACCGTTTTCTTTGCCGTGGAGCGCGATTCCATAGAAATCCATGGTGAACAATCTCCAGTTGATCGCCATTCTTTCTATGTTCAGCCGCGCGCCAGTGCTTGCCTGCGTTTTTTGTTCGACCTGCTCCAGTACAAAATGTTGGAACGCAACGGTGTGAACAACTACAACCGCCACTGCGATCAGAACAACTAGGATTGCGGCGATTGATATTGCGGCCCATCGAAGAAATCGTTTTCCGTTCATTTGTCACCCGAGCGGCTTCGGCGTACGGCAAACAATTAAAGGTCAGCGTGGGCCAAGCCGACCGCCGTGCAGAATGCCTGAAATTTCAAAATGCCTGTCCGAGCGTAACGAAATATTCCGTCGCTTTCACTCCTGGAACTGACGTCAACCTTCGGCCAATATCGAGACGAACCGGCCCTACTGGAGTTTGATAACGAAGGCCGAATCCAACCGTGTGAGTAAAATTGTCGGCAAATTGCCGTAGATTAATTCGCGAATACACATTTCCGCCATCGTAGAAGATCGCGCCGCCTAAGCCGTTTTTTATCGGTATGGGGAAGCGAGCCTCGGAGTTCACGACGAAGAGCATATCGCCGCCCACGGGTACGCTGATCAAAGTACATGTCGAAGGATCGCTTGGATTGCTGCAGACCGTGACCGGCCGTTGCGGCCCGGCCCCATTGATCGGAAATCCGCGAATCGAGTCAGCGCCGCCCGAAAAAAAGCGTTCACTAAGAGGCACGTCCGCCCCTGCAAATGGTTTTGCCAGACCCAGGCGAAAATTGTTAGCCCATGTGAGCCACGAAGTGACCGGCTTATAAAATGAGGTCTGCCCGAAGAATCGAACGAAATTCACGCTGGAGCCCAGAGCAGTTGGTGAAACTTCCAGAGTCGCTGTTTGATAAATTCCGTGGTGAGCATCGAGTGGTTTGTCGCGCGTGTCTCGAACATACTGGACTGCGAGAGTAGAAAGACGCACGCGCCGATCCTCAGGAAGCACAAGGTCGGGAATGGTGATATTTGTCAGCAGCGTGTGCTGATAGCTGTAACGAAGGATGAGCCTTTTAGTTTTCTGTTGGTCCAGGGGCCTTTCTACTTGCCAGGAGGCGCCGGCCAATTCTCCCGTGTAGATCGAATTCTGTGTGGTCCGTTCGGCGGATAAACTCAAGAGCGAACTCCAGGAGGAGCTGCGCATGCGCGGGTCGCTATAGGTCAACGTTCCCCGTTGATCCAGCCGTGAGTATACAAGTCCAAGCGCGGCGGTTTGTGCGCGCCCACGCAAATTGTGGCGCGCGAACTGAATAGATACGCGCGGCCCCCAGAAAGCCTTCTGGCTGGCGGTGAACCTGCTGCCGACTCCGATCGGAGGAATTCCCGGCAACGCAACCGTGCCGACGGGAATATTTCCGCTTCGAGGAAGCACTTCGAACCCGCCACCAAGGTCTACTGAGTTGCGCGGAGATTCATGAACCTTGACCAACACTTCTTCCTGCCGTTGATCGCTTACCGGAGCCAGAGGTTTGATACTGGCCCAGTCGAAAATAGCCAGATTGTAAAGGTCGCTCTCGGATTTCAGGAAGTTACCCAGACTTAAAGGCTTCCCCGAACTCACTTGGGAACCTGTCATTTCCGTGAGGAAAGATGTGCGAGTAACTTCAGTACCCAGCGGGACAACTTCGCTGATATGCGCCTGAGGTCCCGGATCAATTGTGTACACGACGTCCGCGAGATGGCGATTGGCGGATTCGAAGCTGACATCCGAGTGAAACTTCGCGTTCAAATATCCGCGATCCAGGTATTGCGCGAGTATGTAGTTGCGGTCCTGCTGCAGCGACGTCGCAGAATAAGGCTTGCCGGGCGCAAGGTTCAGCGCATGGTTGCCCACAATGGCCTGCACGGAGCCTGCCTGATTATTGTCTTCGAGCTTCAGACTGTTGACTTTGTATTGCTCGCCTTCAGAAATCTTAAAATTGATATCGATTCGAGGTTCGTAATCGGCGACATTCGGCGAAACGACAACGTCAGAGAATCCGGCGTCCTTGTATGCGGCCGTTATGGCATTCACGCTTTTGCGAATCAGTTCTTCGCTGAACGTTCCGCGCGAAAAGAAATGCCCGAACACGGAACGCCCTTTTTTAACAGGAATGAATGCCTGCAGCTGCTTGTCCTCGAAATAATGATTGCCCTGGAAGTTCACTCCCTCGACCTGGTGCTTTGCTCCTCGATTGATTTCGTACACGATGCTCACGGAATCCTGCTGCTTGTCCATATGAGCGTCGACTTTCGCGTCGAAGTAGCCCTTCGACTCGAAATAAGAAAGGAGATTGCGACGGCCCTCGTCAACCAGGTCTTGATCGACAGAGTTTTCTTCATAAATCGGAACCAGCCGCTGAATCGTGCGCTTAAACATGTGAGCGCCCATCACGCGCACCGAAAGAAGCGGTCCGGCATCGACCTGAACATTCAAATCGGCGCGGCCGGACTCGGCTCGATACGTGGGAGCGCTGAATTGCACCTGCGGAGCGAGCCGCCCCTCTTTCCTGAGATGCGACCGGATGTAACTCACCGATTTGTTGATGTGTTGTGGGGAGTATTTTTTCCCGGGTTTCAGGGAAGCTCCTCTCACTGCCGCCCAAAACGATCTGAGAGAGTCGCGAAGGCGTGATGTCTCTTCGTCGGAAAGGCCCTGAATATTAAGTTCGCCGAAACGTGCGAGCCGGTTCAAGCGGCAATCGAAGCGGAGGTTGACGATGCGGTGCGCGTCGTCGCGCTCCACATTCGGAGTTACACTGGCCTCAAAATATCCATTGGTCCGAAAAAAATTAAGAAGGGCCTGCGTTCCTTGAGTGGGCAGTTCATCGACGTACGCGGTTTGCTCGGGAATGTTCACGGCCTGCAGCAACTGAGTGTATGTAAACGTTTTTGTTGCGCCGGGAAACTTAAGTATTCCGATATAGGAAGCCGGTTCCAAAATAAAAAGGATATTCAAGCCGGCTTGCTCAGGCTTAATGCTGACCTGAACTTTCGAAAATAGCTCAGTCTTTTGCAATGCCTCCACGCTGTCACGAATCGCTTTCATGGAAAACGGCTGGCCCGCTTTTTGCTGAATCAAAGGTCGAAATGCCTCCACATCGAATGTGGGCTTGGCGGAAATGTCCACTTTGGCGACGTTATTCCCCTCGAATCCTGCGTAGGTATCAGGCTGGGCTTCCTGGGCGGCGGCTTGAAGTACAAATGAAGAAAACAGCAGGATCCATACGATGGGGCAATTGCATCTCTTTTGCCTTCCGGCGCGGCGAACCACGGCGGAGTCGAATTCGGCTCGCATTATGCCGACGCTCCCGCGTTCGTCAATTCCTTTACCGCCCTGTCGGTTTCCGCTCCAACCAGCAGGATAAAGCTGGCGATATAAATCCAGATCATAAAGATAATGAAGCCGGCGAGGGTGCCGTAAATTTTGGAAATATTCGAGGCATGCGTGATATAGAAGTCAAAACCAACGGAAGCCAGGAAAAATGCCAATGTAACAAACGATCTGCCAATCGTTATCCAATGCCAGCGCTGCTTTACGTTTGGCAAAAAGTAGTTGATCAGGTTGATGGCGATCAGAATCAACAATAGATTTGCAACCCAACGAACAATATCCCACGGCAATTTAGAGATACTGAATGGCGCATATTGATTGGCGAGGAATACCGCGGCGGTGCGGCCAATTGTTGTAAGCGCAAAACTCAAGAGGAAAAAAACTGCTGTTACCAGCGTCGCGGCGATTGCGATTAGTCTTTTTTTCCAGAAACTACGGTTATCCCGAACGCCATGAGCGATGCTAAGCGCCTCCATAAGGCTCACAAAGCCGGACGAAGCGCTCCAAATCGTAGCCAGCAATCCAATGGACAAAAATTTCGTGTATTCATGGGTCAGATCGAGAACCACTGTAAAAATCAGACGGCGAGAGCCTGCGGGAAGATACGTCGTAATCCATTCGACAAGGTTCTGCCAGAGATTGGTTGTTGGTATCCAACCTACAATTGCCGCGAGCACCAGAAAGAAAGGAACCAGCGACAGCACAAAATAAAACGACATTTGCGCGGCCAGATTGGTGCATTCGTCGGCGACAACGCACGCGAACACGTGCCTGAACAGCGAAAACAAGCGGGAAGAACGCAGCCCCAAATTCCATGCCCGGAGACGCATATCAATCGCACGGACATCTGTTTGCCAAAAATGCAAAGCAACCTCCGCGATCGCAGTCCGGCGGGGCTCGTTCCATGGCGGTTCCAGTGCGACCCAGCTGCCACTTCCATTGTAGAGACCTGCCGTGGTCAGACTATCCGTTGAATCCTGTAGGGGCGCAAATCGGCCTCGGATTCCACCGTTCGGGAACCGGAAGTCATGGCGGCAATATCACGCGGAGTCTTTACGGTGCCTGGCAGAGCTGAACGTTACGGTTATTCGTAGTCAGGAGTTTTTGCGGATGAATCCCTAGCCCGCCTTGCGATCCTTCTTCTGCACGGCTGCAGGCTTGGGCACGGCGTGCAACGCAGGCCTCTTTTCCGAAGGCGGCTGCTTGGCCGTCAGGCTTTTCTTCAGCGCTTCCATCAAATCCACCACGGGAGTTTTAGAAACACCCGGAACCGCTGTAATTTTTTGCCCCTTGGCCTTGGCTTCAATCAGCGTCCGGAGATTTTCCTGGTAGGTGTCGTGATATTTCTCGGGCTTGAAATTCGCGGCCAGATTTTCGATGAGCTGCTTCGCAAGGACTCGTTCCTGTTCCTTGACTTCGGATTTATCCGTAATGCCGTTGTCAGCCGCCTGGCGAATTTCATTTGGATAAAACATGGTGTGCAGGGTGAGTCCATTTTTCTGGGCCCGAATAATCACGATATTTTCGCGGCTGTACATGGTCACCTTGGCAATCCCCGCGTATCCAGACTCCAGCATGGCTTCGAGCAGAAGGTGATATGCCTTGGCGCCGCCAGTTTCAGGCGCGGCATAATACGATGCGTCAAAGTAGAGCGGGTCTACCTCATCGAGTCGTACGAACTCCAGGATCTCCATCGTCCGCGAGGACTCAGGCTCGGCAGCTTCGAGTTCTTCCTCGGTAAAAAGCAGGTACTGATCTTTTTCGTATTCGTAGCCCTTTTCAATTTCGTTGCGTTCCACCATGCGGTCGCACGTGGGGCAAAATTGCGGCTGTTTGATTCGAGTGTGGCAGACTTTGTGAAGCTGATTGAAGCTGATTCGCTCAGTGCGAGCCGCGGGCGCCAAACGAATGGGAATGGTGACCAAACCAAACGAGAGAAATCCTTTCCAGCTCGCAGCGGCCATGGCTTCCTCCTGAAGAAGTCATTTCATCCTAACGATCCTATGATAAGAAAACCATACATTCAACTGAGTACGCAATAGACCTTGTAGCTCCAGCATACAATCTGACACGCACTGAGGAATGTTCTAAAGCCGGGCAGACTACAGGATTCACTGTATCCATCCGTACGGTATTCGCTGTATGTGGAAATGCCTGTGTATAACGCCATAGTTATACCTTGCCTGATATGTTTCCACGCGAGTAGACTTCTCCCGATCAGCATATTTTCCGGGGCCCGCGATGTTGCATGACTATCACATCTTCGAGATTTTCCCCAACGGTTCTTCACTTTGGCGAGCGTCTGTTGCCGGCCTGTTTAATACGAAGCGCAAGCTTCAGGAATTAGCCGAGCGCTCGGAAAATGAATTTGTTGCGCTTGATTTTAGCACCTCAAACTTTCTGCGGTTGTGTGCGCCGGGGACCAAGCTCCAGCCCCAAATCGAAAATGTGCGATCTATCGATAGCGTGAAGCCGGTTTTCCTGCCGGCTTCACCCGGCCCTCGCGCGTATGTCGCGACAGTCCAGCCAGAAAGAAGGAGCCGTGGAACGTGACTATGATGTCTTTGAAGTCTTCCCAGATCACACGATAAGATGGCGCGTTTGCGTACATGGAACGCGTTCCGCTCTGGCCAAATTGGAAGCATTGGCAAAACAGACCGTTAACGAATGCTTCGCAACAGACATTACTACGCAAGAAATCATCGGCCGCGTCAATGAAGGCAGAGCCATGGCGCGAATTCTTGACGATGACTGGTCCGGCACCAACTAGCAATCATAAATTCATCGGATGCCAATGACGGGCCAATAGAACGGCACAAGTACAAGCAGCACCAGGGACTCCACGATCGTCAAACACAGCCCTACTCGAAATAAGTCCCGGGCCTCAAAGTATCCGTACGAATAACCGGCCACCAGCACCGCTGACTGATACACAAAAATCTTTCCGCCTCCGGCGAACGCCCAAACCAGGCCGATCGGCAGCGCGGAGAGACCGTTTGTTTTTGCAAAAGACATCAAGGCCGGCAGCGAAGTGGCCAGCATCGAAAGTTCGCTGCCCAGAAAAATGTGGTAGATGAACGCCGTCCAGTAGGGCACCAGCGCAATCGCGTACGCATGCGTGAGCAAGGGCCGCATCCAGCCGAGCATGACCGCGGTCATGGCCTCAAGAGCTTTTGTCTCGGTCAGAACTTCACCCATGGAAATCGCCGCCGCCACGAAGAAAACCGGCAGATAATTGACTCGCTTCAGATCTTCTTCATCCAGGATCCCCATCTGGGGAATCGCGGCAATAAGACCGACAGCAATGCCGATAACCGCCGGAGAAATATGGTGAAGCAAATCGGTGCTCCACAATGCGATGGCAACGAGAAGCAAAGCTAACGCTTTCTTTTCGATTCGCGTCCACGGGCCCATTTTTTTCAATTCACAATCCAAAAATACCGCTCCGCCTTCAATCGTTTCCTTCTCCGGCGGATAAAGCCACACTACCAGCCGCCACATGAACAAGATCACCACCACGGCGACGGGAAAAAAGGCCAGCAGCCACAGGCTCCAGTAAATTTCGATGCCGGCCGCTCGTTGAATCAAGCCTCGTCCGAGCAGAGAAGCCGCGCCAGCCATGACGATTTTGTCGAACATGCCGGCCGTGTACGTCAAGGTCACAAAAATTCCTCGCCCGACGTTGCTTCCACGGGGCAGTCCAAATACTTCCATCAGCCCGAGCGCCACTGCGCCCATGATGACCACGCAGGCGATTCCCGATGGCACGAGAAATGTAAGCAGAAACGACGACAGAATCAGGCCAAGCAGAAGACGCGAGTAACTGGTTCCCACGCGGCGCATCACTAAATACGCCAGGCGGCGCGCCAGCCCGGATTTTGTGGCCATCATTCCAATCAACAAAACGCAAAAAACAAACCAGGGAGTTTGATCGGCAAAGCCGCTGAATGCAGTTCCAAACGGGACGACTTTCAGCACCCAAAACAGAAAGCATCCAATCAATCCTGACAGCGCGTAAGGAAATGCTTCGGTGATCCAGGCGATGACCATGAAAGAAGAAATTGCCAGAGCATGCGTCGCGAGCGGTCCAGGAGAAAGTGGCGCGAACCACAAAGCAATGGGTACAGCTAAGGAAAGCAGGCAGCCGATTATTTTGTTCTTCGCAATCGGCGAGTGTTTCGCGTCTTCCGTGCGGTTTATAGTTGGAACCGCGATTGTCATTCTGATCTTCTTTCAGTTTCGACTGTTGCCGGCAAAGTTCGGCGCGCTCGCCACCGTGATGTCAACTCTTAGACCATGATCTTGAACCGATGTCAATTCACACGCTTCCCTACTGCTCAAAGTTGTTCATCCCATGGGTAACTGATAGAGTTGTCCGCAAGTTTCATTCATTTTTGATCGTGACAACGACGGGGAACCCGCAATGAACGTAGTCATTATCGGCGCAGGCATCGGCGGTCTCACTCTGGGGCTTCGGCTGCATCAAGCGGGGATTCCGTGCCGAATCTACGAAGCCGCGCCGGAAATCAAACCTCTGGGCGTCGGAATTAATCTGCTCCCGCATGCCACGAAAGAGCTTTCCGAATTGGGTCTTGTTCCTGCGCTGGAAGCGGTCGCGGTGACCACTCGCGAGATCGCCTACTTCAATCGCTTCGGTCAAGTCATTTATAGGGAACCATCCGGCCGATTTGACGGCTACGAATGGCCGCAATTTTCCATTCATCGCGGCGATTTGCAGATGGTGTTGCTCGGCGCTCTCGTCGAACGCGCGGGAGCCGAGTGCGTCATTACCGGTCATCGCTGCACAGCGGTAGAGCAGGATGCCGGCGGGGCGACAGCTTACTTCGAGAATCCACTCACCAAAGAAGCGCTGCCGCCGCAGCGCGGTGACATCGTTGTGAGCTGCGAGGGCATTCACTCGGCGATACGCAAGCAGTTTTATCCGTACGAAGGCCCGCCACGCTATTCGGGTCTCAACATGTGGCGCGGCGTAACGCGCTCGAAGCCGTTTCTGACTGGCGCAAGCATGGTTCGCATGGGCTGGGTCAATACCGCAAAAGTTTTGATTTATCCGATTCGTAATAATATCGACGATGAGGGTCGTCAGCTGATTAATTGGGTCGTCGACATCGAGACGCCAAATTACAAGCAGCAACGCGACTGGAACCGTCCCGGCAATATTGACGATTTCATCGGCGCCATTGCCGACTGGCATTTCGATTGGCTTGACGTGCCCGCTCTCGTTCGCAGCGCCGACGTAATTTTGGAATATCCGATGGTCGATCAGGACCCGCTGCCGCGCTGGAGCTTCGACCGCGTAACTCTTCTGGGCGATGCCGCGCACCCGATGCTGCCGCGTGGCGCGAACGGCGGCGCTCAGGCGATTCTCGATTGCAGCGCCTTAACCGAATCGCTCCGTCGTATTGCCGACCCAGTCGCGGCGCTGAAGGCCTACGAAGACCGCCGATTGCCTCCGACAAGCAAAGTGGTCCTCACCAACCGCGAGAATCCCCCCGACGCAATTCTGCGCGAAATATTTCTCCGCACGGGAGACAAGCCTTTCGCGCATATCGATGATGTCATCAGCCAAAATGAGCTTGTCGCGCTCTCCGAGCGCTACCAGCGCGTCGCCGGCTTCGACAAGGACACCTTGCAGGAAAGCTAAGGAGCCACGCTTGCGAAATCGTCGTATCGGTAAAGTATTCCTTAGACAGGAACAAAAAAATACGAGATCAGTTCTGGATACGAGTGTCGCGAGCCCGGTTTCGCTCAACCAGTTCTTTTCTCACTGGAAAACTACTAGGACCACGCATTTTTCTTGACTGAAGAGTCGCATGTGTATACATTGCAGCCCTCGTCATTTCATTTCTCCGGCATTTCGGTCCCCTTTGAAAACGAGCAGGTGAACGTCGGGAATTAGGGTAAGACGATTTCTTAAAAGGTGTTTTCTATGAACAGACCCAACTGTTCTGCCCACTCACATCCTGGCGCGCGTTCAAAACCGATTGTGGAACAGGCCACCTTCCTCTGTAACTTCCGTTTCGCATTCGTTCTTATTACACTTTTGGGAGTTGCTTCCTCTGTTTCTGCTCAAACCACTTTGAATCCGTCGTCACTATCTTTCGGCAATATTGCAGTGGGAGTATCAAGCGGATCCAAGACTGCGACTTTTAAAAACACCCAGACTGTCGCCGTGACGATCGGCAGCATTACGATTGGCGGCACGGACTCCTCTGATTTCACTTGGGGTGGCAATTGTCCGATTGCCCCTGGGACGCTAGGCGGAGGTCAACGATGCACTATAACCGTCTCCTTCACGCCGACAGCATTGGGAAGCCGAACGGCCACGCTCACGGTAACTCATAGCGCGTCTACGAGCCCTCAATCCGTGGCCCTCACGGGAACAGGAATCGCACAAGTCACTCTGTCGACCAGCGCTTTGGCTTTTGGGAATATTGTGACGGGCAATACCAGCGCCAGTAAATCGGTCAGTCTAACCAATCAGAAGACCACCCCTCTCAATTTTACGAGCATTGTGACGAGCGGAGATTTCGCTATAACCAGCAACACGTGCGGCGCCAGCATCGCGGCAGGAACATCATGCACGGTAAGAGTCGTATTTTCACCGGTTGCGATGGGCGCGCGCTCCGGCGCTCTTACATTCACCGATGATGCCCTGAACAGTCCGCAATCGATCAGCTTCAGCGGTACGGGAACCGCGCCCGTGACGCTTTCAACGAGCAGTTTGAGCTTCGGAAATGTTGTCGTCGGTAACACGAGTACGAGCCACGCTGTCACGCTCACAAACCTGAAAAGTTCGGCGCTCAACTTCACCAGCATCGCAGCGGGCCCAAATTTTAGTCTTGTAAGCAACACATGTGGCGCGAGCATCAAAGCAGGAACGACTTGTACAGTGGGTGTAGCGTTTGTGCCCTCCGGATTAGGACCGTTCGCGGGCTCGCTCACTTTCAGCGACGACGCCGTGAACAGTCCGCAGGGAGTGACCCTCAGCGGAACGGGCACGCCTGCAGTTACGCTTTCCACAACAAGCCTGACGTATGGCGCGCGTACCGTCGGAACAACCAGTCCCGCTCAGCGTGTGGTGCTCACGAATAACATGAGTACGGCGCTGGCGATTTCATCCATCGGCGTGAGCGGAGACTTCGCGGTCGCCACCAATACCTGTGGCACGAACGTCCTCGCCAGCTCCAATTGCACGATCGGCGTGACGTTTTCTCCTACGGCCGCAGGTACAAGGACGGGAACCCTGTCAATAAACGACAGCGCGTTCGGCAATCCTCAACAAGTCGGCTTATCCGGCACGGGAAATGAGTCCGTGCTGGCTTCTCTTGCTGTTACGCCTGCGACTCCGACTGTGCCCATTGGTACGCCACAGCAATTCACGGCCACCGGGACCTACGGAGATGGCTCGACGCAGAATCTGACAAGCTCAGCGACCTGGAGTTCCTCAAACAGCAACGTCGCGACAATTAATGCCGCTGGTGTGGCGACCATGGTGAG
>Ga0137415_10006211_pt1 | contig 11825 bp, 6 predicted proteins | sample CZODoug3_1_1_16f_FD_183082 | JGI IMG/M metagenome (GOLD analysis project Ga0137415, IMG submission 183082) | Vadose zone soil fungal communities from Angelo Coast Range Reserve, California, USA - CZODoug3_1_1_16fungal (Hybrid Assembly) | ecosystem: Environmental > Terrestrial > Soil > Vadose...
GAGTGCAGCGTGACGAGCATGTCAAGCCGGCCGGCTCGGAGGTTGTAGTCGCCGCCGACGCCGGCGCTGAAGTACGGCACCTGCATGATGGCGCGCACCCCACCGTCGGCCGTGTTGCCACGGGCGCCGATGTAGGTCTCCACGCCGAACTCGGCGAGCTTCGTGACGGGGTTCAAGGCCGCGTGGTACGTGCCGGCCGCCGCCCGCACCATGACGTTGGCGGACGAGCCGTCGAGGTAGGCCCCGGTGCTCAGAGCGAACTGCCAGTGCCAGAGGAGCGGTTGTCCGAGGGAGCCGGTGCGGCCGCCCGCCTCCGGCGGGCGCGGTGTCTGGGCGCTCGCGTCGCGGGCCGGGCCGCGCAACAGGACCAGCAGCGCGCACCACCGCAAGGCGCGAGCAGTCATCGTGCTTGGATGTACTACCAGGAGCGAGCGGCGGCTAGTCCACCTGCAGGACGGCGAGGAAGGCTTCCTGCGGAATCTCTACGGTCCCCACCTGCTTCATGCGCCGCTTTCCTTCCTTTTGCTTCTCGAGGAGCTTGCGCTTGCGGGTGACGTCCCCGCCGTAGCACTTGGCCGTGACGTTCTTGCGCAGCGGACGAATCGATTCCCGCGCGATCACCTTGGTGCCGATCGCGGCTTGGATCACGACCTCGAACAGCTGGCGCGGGATGAGCTCCTTGAGCTTCTCGGCGATTTTCCGTCCCCATTCGTACGCCTTGTCGCCGTGGATGATGACGGAAAACGCGTCCACGGCGTCGCCGTTCAGGAGCATGTCCAGCTTCACGAGATCGGACGGGCGGTACTCGAGGAACTCGTAATCGAGCGACGCGTAGCCCCGGGAGATCGTCTTCAGCTTGTCGTAGAAGTCGAGGATGATCTCACCCAGCGGAAACTCCCAGCTGAACTCGACCCGCGTCGGGTCCACGTAGTGCATCCCCCGGTACACGCCGCGCCGCTCCTGGCCGAGCTTCATGATCGCGCCGATGTACTCTGACGGGGCCAGGATCCGCGCTTTGACGTACGGCTCCTCGATGTGGTCCACTTCGGAGCCGTGCGGCATCAGACTCGGATTTTCGACCACTTCCACCGTGCCGTCCGTGCGATGGACGTGATACTCGACGTTCGGCACCGTGCTGATCAGGTCGAGGTTGAACTCCCGCTCGAGCCGCTCGCGCACGATCTCCATGTGCAGCAGGCCGAGGAAGCCGCAGCGGAACCCGAACCCCAGCGCCACCGACGACTCCGGCTCGTAGTGGAGCGAGGCGTCGTTGAGCTGCAGCTTGGCGAGCGCGTCGCGCAGCTCTTCGAACTGCTCGGCGTTGGTCGGGTAGAGCCCGGCGAACACCATTGACTTGACCTCGCGGTAGCCGGGGAGCAGCGCCACGTCCTGGTGCTCCGCGTCGAACACCGTGTCCCCCGGCTGGGTCTCCCGGACGCCGCGGATGTTGGCGACGAAGTAACCGACCTCGCCGGCCTCGAGCAGCTCGGTCGGCTTGTGGCCGAGCTGCAGGTAGCCGACTTCGTCCACCTCGTACAAGTCGCCCGGGTGGGCGCCGAACGCGATCTTCATTCCCGGAGTGAGCACGCCGTCCACCACGCGAATGCTCGGGATCGCGCCGCGGTAGCGGTCATAGTAGGAGTCGAAGATCAGGGCCCGCAGCGGCGCGTCGCGATTGCCCCGAGGTGGCGGGACGCGCCGCACGACCGCTTCGAGCAGCTCGGGGACGTTGGTCCCCTCCTTCGCGGAGATGCGGAGGATCTCTTCCGGCTTCGCCCCGATGAGGTCGTGAATCTCCTTCGCCCGGCGGTCGGGCTCGGCGCCGGGGAGATCGATCTTATTGAGCACCGGGATGATCTCGAGCCCCGCGTCCAGCGCGAGGAACAGGTTGGAAATCGTCTGGGCCTGGATGCCCTGCGACGCATCGACGACGAGGATCGCTCCCTCGCATGCCGCGAGGGAGCGAGAGACCTCGTACGTGAAGTCCACGTGCCCGGGGGTGTCGATCAAGTTCAGCTCGTACAGCTGGCCGTCCCGGCCGTGGTAGCTCATCCGCACGGCGTTCAGCTTGATGGTGATGCCGCGCTCGCGCTCCAAGTCCATCGTGTCCAGCACCTGCTCGCGCATGAGGCGCTTGTCGAGCGTTCCCGTGAGCTCAATCAGCCGGTCGGCCAGGGTCGACTTGCCGTGGTCGATGTGGGCCACGATGCAGAAGTTGCGGATGTGGTCTTGGCGCATGTGGACGGGAATATAGCCGTCAGACGTCTGTAGTTACCTTTCAGTGCTTGCCTCCCATCACCGGCTGGTTCGACCCCGCCCCCAAGGGCGGTTTCCTACGGCTCGCGGCGAATAGCTATCTCCCTGCGAAGGGCGATCCGCCCGTGCGCCTCCCCGGCTTGCGCCGAGGCGATCTGCTCACGCTCGAGAACGGTCGCGTGCTCGGCGTCAACGGCGCGCCGCCCGGTGCCGCGCTCACCGACCGCCCGGAGTTCGCGCAGCTCGGCGCGGTCCACCCGTCGCGGCCGTTGTCCCTCGAGACGGCCGCCGCCTCGGGTCCGCGCACCGCGGAAATCCAGCGCGTGGTGGATCTGGTCTGTCCGTTCGGCTTCGGGCAGCGCGCCCTCATCGTCTCGCCGCCCAAGGCCGGCAAGACCGTGATGCTCCAGGCCGTCGCCGAAGGCGTGGCGCTGAACTCCCCGGAGACGATCCTGCTCATTCTGCTGGTCGACGAGCGGCCCGAGGAAGTGAGCGAGATGATCGATTGGGGCCGAGGCGAGGTGATTGCGTCGAGCTTCGATCTTCCTCACGAGCGGCACGTCGCAGTGGCGGACATGGTGTTCGAACACGCGCGCCGCCAGGTCGAGCGCGGGAGGGACGTCGTGATCGTGCTCGACTCGCTCACCCGGCTCGCCCGCTCGCACAACACCACGGGTCGATCGAGCGGCCGCACCATGTCCGGCGGTCTCGACTCCAACGCACTGGCCAAGCCCAAGGCCTTGTTCGGCGCGGCGCGGGCGGTTCCGGACGGCGGGTCCCTCACGGTCGTCGCGACGGCGCTCGTCGAGACCGAGAGCCGCATGGACGACGTGATCTTTGAGGAGTTCAAGGGCACCGGCAACGCCGAGCTGCGGCTCGCGCGCGAGCTCGCGGACCGGCGGCTGTACCCCGCCGTGGACATCGCGGCGAGCGGGACCCGGCGCGAGGAGCTGCTCGCCGACCCGGCCACCGTGGAGGCCAAACAAAAACTGCGGCGGGGCCTGGTGGGGCTCCCGCCGGAGAAGGCGCTGGAGGTGCTCCTGGCGCAGCTCAGGCGGACGAAGACGAACGCGGAGCTGCTGGCGGCATCGCCCTAGCCGTCAGTTCGCGCCTCCCACGATCTGCTTGTAGCTGTCGGGATTCCACTTCGGCCGTTCTGTGGCGTTCGCCACGTCGAGGCCGAGGTAGAACACGAGCTTGACGATGCGAGATGCCTTCTCGGCGTCGATCTTGTCCGGAGAGTCGCCCACCTGGTGATAGTCGGGGTGCGTACCGTTGAAGAAGAACAGGATCGGGACACCCTTCCGCGCGAAGTTGTAGTGATCCGAGCGGAAGTAGAAGCGTTCCTGCGGCCAGATGTCGTCGATCGGCGTCATCCGGAGCTCGGGGTGCGCTGCCGCCACGCGGTTGAGCGTGGCGCCAAGGTTCGAGTGCTCCTTACCGATGACGACGATCGTGTCCTTCCAATTGCGACCCACCATATCGGAGTTCAAGTCGGCGACCACATTCGCGAGCGGGACCGTCGGATGCTCCGAGAAGTACTGGCTGCCCCACAGGCCGCGCTCCTCTCCGCTCACGGTCATGAAGGCGAGCGAGCGCTTGGGATGCGGCGCGAGCTGCGCAAACGCTCCGGCCGCCTCGATCACGGCCGCTGTGCCGGAGGCGTCGTCGTCGGCACCGTTGCAGATCGAGTCGGCGCCCTTCGCGACGCAGCCTTCGCCCGCCCCGGGGGTCCCGATGTGGTCCATGTGCCCGGTGAAGAAGACGTACTCGTTCTTGAGCTTGGGATCGCTCCCTTCGAGCACGCCGATCACGTTCGGCGCCGAGGCACGGGCCAACTCGCGCTCCTTCACCAGATACGTGATCGTGACGGTCGGGAGGCGGCGGGCGGTCCAGCCGCTGGTCTGCGCGCGCAGCGCCGGCGGATCGATGCCCAGGGTCGCGGCCGCCGTCGCGTCGCGGATCTCGAACGCGCCCGCGCCGGGCCCCGCATCCGCCGTGACGCCCTCGACCGTGCGGGTGGGGGCGCTGGTGCGGGCCAGCCGGTTCTGCCACTGCGCGTCGGGGCGATTCGAGATCACCATCCACCCCACTGCCCCCGCGCGGAGCACGGCCATCACCCACTCCGGATTGATCGCAATACCCTGAGGCGTCGCCGTACCGATGATCGCCGCCCATGCCCCCTGCACATCCGCCCCGGCGAGCGGATTCGCCGAATCGGGCGTACCCGTGAACAACACCACCGGCCCGCTCAGCTCGCGCGTCGGCAGGGGCGTGAATCGGAGGAGATACACCTCGGTGCCCGGCCTCAGCGTCGCGGGCGCCGCGCCGGCGATGCGAATCGCGCTCGCCTGCGTGTCCACGACCCGCTGCGCGACGGTATAACGTTGCAGATAGCCGGTGTCGCCAGCCGGCTTGAGTCCGAACCGTCGGAACTGCTCGGCGACGTACCGCGCCACTTGCTCGAGCTGCGGGCTCGGCGTCGCTCGGCCGAGCATGGAATCGTCCGCGAGCACCCCGATGTGGTGTCGTACTCCCTCCGCGGTGATCGAGCTCGCTGCCCGCTGCACCGCCGCCGGCGATTGCGCCGCGAGGGCACACGGGACGAGCCATACGCTCAGACCGAACAGTGGACGCACTGCTTCGACTCCGCAGGAGGAAAGGGACGGAAAGCTAACGCGCCCGACCGTCGATAACCACGGCCGGGCGCGTCGCACCATCGCGAGACTCGGGCTACGGCTTGCGCCGCTTCAGCTCCGGCTCGTTCTGGGGGCGCTGTTTCGACGCGTCGCGCTTCGCCTCGGCACGCGGCTCACTGCGCGGCGGCGCCGGCGGAGGGGCCGAGGGCTGGACCCGGGGCGGTGCCGGCGGCACGCTTTGCGGACGACTCTCCGCCGGGCGCCGCGGCTCGCTACGCGGCCGCTCGGGAGCGACCACGGCGGGTGGCTCGGTCCGGGCGCGATCGGGCCGGGGCACATCCGGTCGCACCTCCTGCACCGGCCGTTCCGGACGCTCGCGCCGGTCAGGAGGGTTCGGCGTGTCAGACTGGCCAGGACGGTCGCGCCGGTCCGGATGATCTGGATGGTCCGGATGCTCCGGGTGCTGGGGGTGCTCCGGATGGTCAGGATGGTCCGGATGCTCCGGGCGGCGGCGCCCCACGGCATCGTCGTCGTTGCGCGGCGGGTCCCCGGTGAGCGGGCGCTGCCGCGGGCGTTCGGTCACGGGCACGTCTCCGCCAGTGATGGGACGCGGCCGCGGCTGGATGCGCGGGGGCGGGATCGTGCCGCCGCCGAGGTCTCGCCCGCGCACGCCGACGTCCCGCCGCCGGTCGTCGTTCGCCGGCCGTTGCGGCACGCGCGTGATGAACAGGCTCGAACCCTGCCGGTCCTTGAAGATGAACCGCGGCTCCGGCCTGAGGGGCCGTGTGAATACCACACGGGTGCCACCGGAGTAGCGGTAGGGGTAGTAGTACGGATCGTCGAACATCACGATCCGGAAACGAACGCAGCTATAGTCGTACGGACTCCAGTACGGATAGCTCACGTACGTGTGGCAGTCGTAGCACAGGAACCGGGGATAATCGTAGTGCTGTTGCACGTAATACGGTACGATGTCGTAGTCCCAGTCAGCGTACCCGTCGGGCACGATGCGCTGGGCGAGGTCGGTGAGGGCGGTATACGGGTCGCCACGCACGCGCCCGTCCGCAATGAGACGATAATCCCAATGATCTTCGCTCTTGATGGCGTCGTAGACGAACGGATCCGCGGCCGCCACGGCGAAGATGTAGCCGACCCCCGGGTAGTCGTCCACGTAGAACGCGTCAGGAGCGGAGCGTTGCAACACGTCGTATTCCCGACCGCCGCGCACGAAATTGTCGTCCCACGGCTCGCGCGGGTACAAGACACGCACCCGACCGTCCGTGTCGACGCGGAGGATCGTCACATAGGCGTCCTGCTCAGTGCGGAAGTAGACCCGCGCCGCCTGCCCGCTGCCATACGGATCGTCACCGCGGTTGGTCCAAACCTCGACATGGGGACGGTAATAGAAGGAAGCCGGCTGGGGCGTGGGCGCCCGACCGGACACCGTCAACAGGCTCAAGAAACCCAAGGTTGCGAGCATAAAAGTCCTCCGGACTCCCGTCCGAGGGGCAGGGACCATGCCAGGTGGGTCCCTCCTGGAAAGGGCTCGTAAGTGGCCGTGCAGTGGGATGTTGCCGCGCTGGGACAGAGATCACGCTGCGCTTACTGTCCTCTAGCCCGGACACTCGGCCGCTCATTAGTTTCCGCCACCCATGACTGAGGTCAGGCGCATCGATTTGCTGGATCCGGCGGAGGTCGCCCGTCTGGGCGGCATCGAGATCGTCGCGCAGGGGGTAGTCGAAGGATTCCTGGCCGGGATCCATCGCTCGCCGTTTCGAGGGTTCTCCGTGGAATTCACGGAGCATCGTGCCTATCAACCGGGCGACGAGCCGCGCTATCTCGACTGGAAGATTCTGGCGCGGGCCGACCGTCTGTTCGTGAAGCAGTTCGAGGAAGAAACGAACCTGCGGGCGATGCTGCTCGTCGACGCGAGCCGGTCGATGGCGTGGCGGGGCGCGCCCGGCAGGCTCACGAAGCGCGCTTACGCCGACCGGCTCGCCGCGGCGCTGGCGCTGATTCTGCTCCGGCAGCGGGACGCCACGGGGCTGATCACGTTCGACGAGGTGGTGCGGCAGGTGATTCCCGCTCGGGTAAAGACGGGTCAATGGACCCGCCTGGTGCGTGGGCTGATCGATACGCCCGACGGTCGCGGCACGGCCGCGGAGGCGGCGCTGCTGCGTCTGACGGGCTTGCTGGCGCGCCGCGGCCTGGTGGTCCTGGTGTCCGACCTGTTGTTCGACCGGGCCCTCGCGCTCACCGCGCTCCGCTACCTGCGCCACCGCGGCCACAATGTCATCGTCTTCCACCTGATGGATCCGGCAGAGGCCGAGCTGACCGGTCCTCCCGAAGTCCGGTTTCGGGATCCGGAGTCTCCGGCGAGCGTGGTGGTGCGGCCGCGCGAGCTGGCGCGCGCATATGGCGAGACGGTGCGCCGCGAGGTAGCGGCGTGGCGCAGCGCCTGCCGCCGCCACGGGATCGGGTATCACCATGTGCTGACCGACCTGCCGTTCGGCATGGCGCTGCGCCTCCTCGCGTGACGTTCCTGCATCCGCTGGCACTTCTCGGGCTCGCGGCGGCGGCGATCCCCGCGCTATTGCATTTGCTCGAGCGTCGCGTGCCCCCCGAAGCCGAGTTCCCGCCGATCCGCTACCTGAGCGAGGCCGAGCGGCAGAGCGCACGGCGCCTCAAGCTACGACACCTGCTCCTGCTGGTGCTGCGGACCGCGCTGATCGCAATGATCGTCATGGCCGCCGCTCGGCCGCTGGTGCGGTCGCGTCGTGCCGCCGGCGGGGGAGCCCACGAGCCGACGGCGCTCCTGCTCATTCTCGACAACTCTCCTTCCTCGGGCGCCGTCGTGGATGGACGCCCGCTGATCGAGCGCTTGAAGACCGTGGCCCGCGGTGCCATCACCCGTGCCGCAGCGGGGGATCGCCTGTGGCTGATGCTGGCGGACGGCGTAGCCCGTGCTGGCTCCCGTGACGCCCTAGTTGCGACCGTGGACAGCGTCGTGCCCGGCTGGCGGCGCCTCGATCTTTCGGGGGCTGTCGCGCAGGCGAGTCGGCTCGTGGACGCCGAACCCTTGCCGGGGCGCGAGGTGGCGGTCGTGAGCGATCTGCAGCGCACGACGTTCGGGGAGGGTCGGGCGGACATCCCGCGCGGCGTGCGGGTGCTTGCGCTGGCCTCCGCCACGGGCGGCGAGGCGCTGGCGAACCGGGGCGTCTCCCAAGCGCGGGTTGCCGGCGGCGCGGTCGCGATCACGCTCGTGGGCACGCCCGGTGGACGCCCCGCGCCGGTGACGGTGCGCCTGCGAGCGCCCGGCAGTCCAGCGGGGCGGAGTCACGATGTTGGCCGGGCGCTTGCCGCACCCGGGTCGAGCGCGACGGTACCGCTTCCGAGCGTGGCACCGGGTTGGTGGATTGGAGAGGCGGTGCTCGATCCCGACGAGCTGCGGGCCGATGATCGCAGGGCGTTCGTGTGGCGAGTCGCGCTGCCGGCGCGCGTGCGCGCCGATCCCGGAGCAGGGCCGTTCGTCGCGGCGGCGCTCGCCGTGCTCACGCAGGGGAAGCGGATCGTCGAGGGCAGCGACGTGACGGTGGGCGAGCGGCTGCGGGGCGGCGCGGGCACGACCGTGCTGCTCCCACCCAGCGATCCCGCGCTCATCGGTCAGGCGAATCGTGCGCTTGTCGCGCGCGGCGTGGCCTGGCGGTTCGGGGGCGCCGGAACGCCGGGACCGATCGCGACCGCTGGTGTCGCAGGGATCAGCGGGATTCCGGTCGCCCGCCGATACCGGCTCGGCGGGGGTGGGGGCGACACGACGGCGATCCTCGCGACCGTGAACGGTGATCCCTGGCTGGTGCGGGCTGGCGACGTGGTGCTGCTGGGGAGCCGTCTCGACACCGCTTGGACGGCCCTGCCCGCGTCCCCGGCGTTCGTGCCGTTCGTGGACGCTCTCGTGAACCGACTGGCGCGCGGCGAGGCTTCGATCACGGAAGCGGAAGGTCCTCCCGGCGTCGCGTTCCAGGTGCATGGCGCCGACACGGTCGGAGCGGTCGTGTCCGCACCCGACGCGCGCGAGTCGGATCTCACGCCCGCCGCGCCGGACGTGGTGCGTCGGGCGATCGGCGCCGAGCTGCTGGACGAAGCGCAGTTCGCCGCCGAGCAGTACGCCGGCACGCGCCGCACCGACATGAGTGGCCTGCTCCTCGCCCTCGCCCTGCTCGTCGCCGGGGTGGAGCTCGGGGTCGCGACACGCGCCCAGTGATGCCGCTCGATTTTCTCGTCGACCGCTTCGACGAGCTGCCGGCGACCCGAGCGCTCTCCCAGGGTCTCCCAGGCCCGGGGTCCCGGCTCCCGGTGTCCGGACTCCCCGGCTCCAGTCCCGCGGTCCTCGTCGCTGCCCTGGCCCGCCGGCTCCCGCAACGCGTGTTCGTCGTGGTCACGGCGACGCCGACGGACGCCGAGCGCTGGCTCGCGGACGCCCGCGCTCTCGCCGGAGACGCGGCGGCGCTGTATCCGCAACGTGAGGCTCTCGGAGCAGAAGAGCCGCACGTCGAGATCGCGGGCGAGCGCATCGAGACCCTCGAGGCGCTGTTGTCGGGCAGGGTTCGCATCCTCGTCACGACCGCGCGCGCCACAGCGGAACGGACGGCAGTGCCGGCGGCGCTCGACGCAATGCGGCTGGTGCTGGAAGCGGGCGTCGGAGCCCGGGGTCAGGGGGTCGGGGGTCTCACTGACGTCGTGAACCGCCTCAGCGCGATGGGTTACGCCCGCGTGCCGACGGTCACCGAGGTCGCGCAATTCAGCGTGCGGGGTGGGATCCTCGACGTGTACGGCTTTGGGATGGCGGCGCCGACCCGGGTCGAGTGGTCGGGGGACGAGATCGTGTCGCTGCGCCCGTTCGATCTCGACTCGCAACGCTCGGGAGGGGAAAGAGGGGAGCCGATCGAGCGGGTGACGATCTTGCCGGCGAGGTCTGAGGAGCTCACCGGCACCGTAGGGGCGCAGCATGCTGCGCCCGTACGGCGGCAGTCCGTGCTCGATCTCCTCCCCACTGATGCGCTGCTCGTGTTGGCCCAGGAGTCCGCGCTGGAACAGGAAGTCGATCGAGCGTGGGCGGAGGCGGAGCATCATCTCGAGATCGCCCGGCGGCTGGGCGAGGAGCCGCCTGCGCGGGCCGAGATCTACCTCGCTCCCGAGCGGTGGCGCCGCGCGCTGGGGGCATTTTCGCGCATCGCACTCGACGGGCCCGGCGAGGCGACGCGCTTCCCGCTCGCTCCACCGGAGCCTGTGGACCGCGACATCAAACGGTTGCGGCGCCTCGTCGTGGCCGGTCCGCCAACGGTGATCTTGTGCGATAACGACGGCCAGCTCGAGCGGCTGGAGGAGCTGCTCGGCGCCGAGGTCGCGACGCTCGCGATCGGAGCGCTCGACGGTGGTTTCGTGCTGCCGTCGCTGAGAGTGCTGACCGACCACGAGATCTTCCGCCGCGCGCGCCGCTTGCGGCGGCCGCGACGCTACCGCGAAGCATCTGCCACCGCCGCGGCGCGCGCGCTGCAGCCGGGAGACTACGTCGTACATCTCGAGCACGGGATTGGAGTGTACCGCGGCATCCAGACCATCGCGGTGGGCGCGGAGGGCGGGACGCTCGAAGTGGCGGTCGTGGAATACGAGGGGGGTGACCGGCTGAACGTCCCGCTGTACCGGCTGGATCAATTGGAGCCGTATCGCGCCGCGGGAAACGGCGATGCCCCCCCGCCGAAGCTGCACCGCCTCGGCGCCACGACGTGGCAGCGTCAGCGGGACAAGACCCGCGCCGCCATCCGCCAGATGGCGGCTGAGCTCCTCGACCTGTACGCGCGCCGCCAGCTCGCGACCGGATTCGCCTTCCCGCCCGACACCGCGTGGCAGCGCGAGCTCGAGTCGGCCTTCCTGTACGAGGACACTCCCGACCAGCGCCGCGCCTCGGAGGAGGTGAAACGTGACATGGAGCGCGCCCGCCCGATGGACCGGCTGCTGGTCGGCGACGTGGGATACGGCAAGACCGAGGTCGCGCTGCGCGCGGCCTTCAAGGCGGTGCAGGCGGGGAAGCAGGTGGCGGTGCTCGCACCGACCACGATCCTCGCCGAGCAGCATGGACGTACGTTTCGCGAGCGGCTCGCCGACTATCCCGTGCGCATCGAGGTGCTCTCCCGTTTCCGCAACCCGAGCGACACGCGACGCGTCGTCCAGGGGCTGGAGCGGGGGGATGTAGACTTAGTGATCGGCACGCACCGGCTGCTGTCGCGCGACGTCCAGTTTCACGACCTGGGGCTGCTGATCGTGGACGAGGAGCACCGCTTCGGCGTCCGACACAAGGAGCGGCTGAAGGCGCTGAAGCTCGCGGTGGACGTGCTGACGCTCACGGCGACGCCGATCCCCCGCACCCTGCACCTCTCGCTCGCGGGATTGCGCGACCTCACGCTGCTCGAGACCCCGCCCAAGGACCGCTCGCCGGTCCTGACATTCATCGAGCCGTGGGACGACGCGCTGATCGAGGAGGCGTTGGCGCGTGAGCTCGACCGAGCCGGGCAGGTGTATTTCGTGCACAACCGCATCGAGACGATCGACACGATCGCCGAGCGCGTGCGCGCGCTCGCGCCGCCGCGCGCCCGCATCGCGGTGGCGCATGGCCGCCTCAAGGAGACCGAGCTGGACAACGTGATGGCGCGCTTCGTGCGTGCCGAAGTGGACGTTCTCGTCTCCACGATGATCGTCGAGTCGGGCCTCGACGTCCCCAACGCGAACACGATGATCGTGAACCGCGCCGATCAGTTCGGGCTGGCGCAGCTGTACCAGCTGCGGGGCAGGGTAGGTCGCAGCCATCGCCGCGCCTACTGTTATCTGCTCGCGCCCGATCTCGTCGACGCGGACGCCGAGGAGCGGCTGCGGGTG
>Ga0137415_10006212_pt1 | contig 11825 bp, 10 predicted proteins | sample CZODoug3_1_1_16f_FD_183082 | JGI IMG/M metagenome (GOLD analysis project Ga0137415, IMG submission 183082) | Vadose zone soil fungal communities from Angelo Coast Range Reserve, California, USA - CZODoug3_1_1_16fungal (Hybrid Assembly) | ecosystem: Environmental > Terrestrial > Soil > Vadose...
GCCCACGTTCGATCCGCGGCAACCGTGCTGGTGGACGCCGACATCGCCGACGATCGCGTCGCCGGCGACCTCTCGCTGCTATCGGAGTAACTCGACGTATCGCCAGAACTGGTAGTCGACGAATCCTACTCGAGTAGAACAGGAATCGGCCCGTGCCTTTGCTCGACTCATCCGCCTACCTCAGCAACGAGAACTCGAACTCCAGCACCTGGAGAATGCTCATTGACGGCAGCTGGGTCACAGCATCCACGGAGGAGAGCTTCCAGGTCCTAGACCCTGGATCCGAGGTACCGATCGCCCAGGTCCCCTTCGCCAGCCCCGGCGACGTCGATGACGCCGTCGCGGCAGCACGGGCGGCATTCGAACAGGGCCGCTGGTCCGGGCTTGCTCCTAGTGAGCGGGCCCAGATCCTGTGGCGCGTCGCCGACCTGGTCCAGGAGCGATCCGACGAGCTCGCCCGGCTGGAATCGCGTAACCAGGGGATGCCCTTGCATATGGCGGCGACGGGTCTGATCCCGGAAGTCGCGCATTGTTTTCGCTACTACGCCGGTTGGGCGGACAAGATCTCCGGCCGCTCGGTGGACCTGCGCAATGGCGGCGCCGCCTTCCACGCCTATACCTCCCGCGAGCCGATCGGTGTTGCCGCGCTGATCGTGCCCTGGAATTCACCCGCGCTCATGGCGGCCTGGAAGCTGGCTCCCGCACTGGCCGCAGGGTGCACCTGCGTCTTGAAGCCCGCCGAGGAGACGCCCTTGACCGCGCTCGTGCTCGGCGAGATCCTGCTGGCCGCGGGCGTGCCCCGAGGAGTGGTCAACATTGTGACCGGCGACGGCCCGAGGGTGGGGGCCAGGCTGGCGGCCCATCATGACGTGGACAAAGTCGCCTTCACCGGGTCGACCGAAGTGGGACGCGAGATCGTCCGCTCGGCGACCGGCAACCTGAAAAAGGTCTCCCTGGAACTCGGCGGCAAGTCGCCGGTGATCGTGTTCGACGATGCTGATGTCGCCGCCGCGACCGCGGCGGCGGCGGCCGCGATCTTCACCAACTCCGGCCAGATTTGCACTGCCGGCTCTCGGCTCTACGTTCATCGCTCACGGTTCGACCAGATTGTCGAGGGAGTGACTGCCGCGGCCGACGGGATCAGCGTCGGTTACGGCGCGGATCCGCGCGCCGAGATGGGGCCCTTGGTCTCAGCTCGGCAACGTGACCGCGTGCAGGGCTACATCGACTCGGGATTGCGGGAGGGAGCCTCGGTCACCACAGCTCAGTCGGGCGGTGTCGGTCGCGGCTATTTTGTCGAGCCGACGGTCTTCGTCGACGTCGATCCGTCGATGGCTGTGGTGCGGGAGGAAATATTCGGCCCGGTGGTTGTTGCCCAGGTATTTGACGATCTGGACCAGGTCGCCGCGGCAGCGAATGACTCCCCCTACGGTCTCGCGGCCAGCGTCTGGACCCGCGACGTCGGCAGAGCGCACGCCCTGGCCAAACGGCTGCGGGTGGGCCGCGTCGGGATCAACGTCCATGGACTTGCCGATGTCTCAATGCCGACCGGCGGGTTCAAACAGTCGGGCTGGGGCCGTGAACTGGGCCCTGAAGGACTAGACGGTTTCCTGGAGACCAAGTCGGTGTTCACCGCCGCGAAATGACGTCCACGGATCTCAGCCGTCGGCCACCGGGGCTGTGCCGCTAGCTAGCCGGCCCAGCCGAGCACGTTGCGCGGAATACCGACCACACCCGGATCCCAAGGCCAGCGCCCGGCCGACAGGAGCCCTTTACCTGGGCAGATTAAGCCCCCTCGGTCATCCGCAACTCGACGTAGCGGCCGTCCGGCGCGCCCGGCTCACGGTTGCCGCAGCGGTGGCTGAACCGACAGCGATCGCTCCACGAGGTGCTCAGTCATGGATTCACCCTGCAGAAGATCGCCGCTGCACCGGTGTGCGAATAAGAAAAGGAGGCCGCGAAACGCAACGTGCCATTTGAGCGTTACCGGTCGAACCGCCCGGACTGGCACTCGCACATCGGCGGCCGGTACGTCCTCGTCCGCCCGGACCGGCACGCCGCGTGGCGCGGCGATGAGTCGCCGCTCGACGTCGGGGCAGTGCTCGACAAGGCCCCCGGAAAACGCTGTGAGGTCGACAATCACGCTCTGAGTTCCGTCATATGTCTCGGAGTTCCGTCATATGTCTCGCCCCATCATGACGACCGCGATGACGTCGTCCACGGGGTGCGGGTTCCGCCAGCGGTGCGGGGTGCTCTGCTGGGCTAACGCCTGCCCGGTCGACAGCTGCGCGACGGTTCGCAGATCGGGGCGACGCGGTGTTCGGCAGCACGCGCACGAGCGTCAGCATCGCCACGAGCACGACGACACACGTGATCAGCAGGTGAGGTCAGGGCCAGGTTCAGGTGGGCTGCGAGGCTCGCGCCGAGCGAGCCCGCGAGGCGTCAAAACTGAAGCCTGCGTGAAAAATCGGCATGATCGCCCGGCCGAGGCTGGGTTCGACGCTCCGCCGCGATATTCATCGCCGCGTTCATCATGCCGGCGGCCAGGCCGAAACAGGTTAGCGCGACCGCCACCCAAGCTACCGAGCCTGACGATCTCGGGATCGAACGAGTAGTCGGTATCTCGCGGACCTCGATCGGTACAGGTCCGATCTCGGTCAGCACCGTCTTCGAGCGGGTCCCGTTGCGGGAGTTACCGCCTGTGCGGCGCGTCGGGTCGTGCTTGTCATAACCCAGGTCCTCGGTCATCTCCGCTTCCAGCGCGGTCTCCAGGATAGTCTTGGTCGGCTGCTTGAGCAGCCCGATTGGGCCGACCAGCTCCACACCCTGGGTCTTCGCCTGCGGCAGCAACTGCTCCGCCAGCTGCCGCTGGTCCACCTCACTCGCCACAGGCTCCAGTGTTTCCGTCATGATCAATCCTTCCCGCCAAGCTCACACTCGGCGTGTCAGACCAAGATCAGATCCCCCCGTTGTTCCCAGTCCCGCGCCTGCGTCGAACGTTTGGGGAATGACCGGGTCGGCGGCTGCGGGCGGGTGCACGGCGGCCGCTGGGCCGGACACGGGGCCGTGGCGAGAAGTACAAGGTCGTCGAGCTGTGAGTGAGTGCCCAGGCAGACCGGCCGCATCAGTGCGGTCAGTGGGTCGGTGGGCCGGGCAGTGCCGCCGGTTCGGCGGTGGCGGGAATGATCGGTAACAGCAGCGTCGACGGATGCATGCTGTCGTGGAGGATCGTCTGTTCGGCCGGCCGGGTGGTGGTTGAGTCGCCGAGCCAGTCGCCGGTGTTGGGATTTGGGTCGAACTGTGGGAAGTCGCTGGAGGAGATGTCGAGTCGAATCCGGTCGCCGGCGTGGAACAGGTTGCTGGTCGGCCAGATGTTGATCGTGTAGCGGTAGATCTGGCCCGGGGTGATCGGGCTAGGCTTGGTCAATGAGTCGCGGTAGCTGGCGCGTTGGATGCCGTTGTTGAGGTTCACTTCGCTCCCGTCGGGGTGCACTACGACGAGTTTGGCGGTCCAGTCGGTGTCGGCAGCGGTGGAGGCGGCGTAGAGGGTGAGGCTGATCGGGCCGGTGACATCGGTGTCGCGGGTCATCGGTGTCGTGGTGTAGGTCAACACGTCGGGGCGCTGCTCGACGGGGCGTTGGTCGTAGGGCCCCTGGGTGCCGACGCCGGCAGCGGCGCAGCAGGAGTGTCCGCCAACGCTGGGCACCGGGTTGGTGGGGTCGTAGCGGTAGTGATCCGGGTCGGCCGCCGGGCCGGGTGCGCTGGCCGACAGTGTCCCGTCCCCCGCCCCGGTGTTCGCGTGCCCGCCACTGTTGAGGTAGAACGGCGTGCCTCGGGTGCCGGGTGGTGGCCAGCTGGTGGTGGTGCGCCACGTGTTGGAACCGAGCTGGAAGTAGTCCACCTGCGGGCCAGCGGTGCCGACGCCGTTGTTGACGCCTTTGAGGTAGTGGTCCCACCACGCCAGCATCAGGTCGTTGACCGGCGAGTTCGCCACCGGGCCGAGCGCTTTGAGCATTGGCGCTTCGATACTGTCCGGCCGACCCCAGCCGATGTGGTCGTAAGGCCCGATGACCAGACGCTGATTGGCGCGGGCGAATGCCGAGCCGCCGCCGTTGACCATGCCGGTGAAGTTCTGGACGCCGCCGTTGAGGAAGGCGTCATACCAGCCTTCGAAGTCCAGCACCGGGATGCTGATTCGCGGGTAGTACTGCTGGGGTGCCCAGCGGGTCCAGTAAGCGTCCTGGGTGCGGTGCTGCAACCAGGCAAAGAAGTCCGGGGATACCTTCGGGTCGCCCGGGTGCAGCGGCGGGAACCGCTGGTACGGGGTGAAGCGAAGCCAGGAAGCGATCCGCTTGTGGTCGTCGGCGAGTTGCCCCGCGGTGGCCTGATCACCCCGGTGGCGCGCGGCGGCCAGGGCCAGGTCGCCCATGTCCCAGGGCTCGATGAAGTTCAGCCGGAATGCGCCGTCCTCGTAGGTCCAACCGTCGAAGTAGTCCGATGCGGTGTTCGTCGGCACGATGGTGGCCAGGTGTGGCGGCGCGGTCTCGGCCGCCAGCCACTGGGTGGCGCCGACATAGGAGGAGCCGTACATGCCGACCTTGCCGTTGGAATCGGGCAACAGGGCGGCCCATTCGACGCTGTCATAGCCGTCGTTCTGGTCGTTGGTGAACTCGGAGAACACACCGGCCGAGGCGTAGAGCCCCCGGATGTCCTCGGTGACGACCAGATAGCAGTGCGACGCGAACCAGTCCGGGCTCTGGTAGCGCGACGGCTGGATCTGCGCCGCGGTCTTGTCGTACTGCGTCCGGTACAAAATGACGGGAACCGGTTGATCCGTCGCCGGCCGGTAGACATCGGCGCGCAGTACTGTGCCGTCCCGCATTGGCACCGCGACGTTTCCCGTCTTCGACACCGTGCAAGGCCCCCGCCTCTGCTCCGGCGGCCAGCGCGCGCTCGGCGCGGGAGAGGTCGCGGAACACGCCGCCGACCACAGGGCAGTTGCAAGCAGCACCGCCACGACCCGTGTCGCACAAGTTCGACGCCGACGCCCCCACCCCGAGATCATCAACCGACCGTAATACAAAACGCCTCCGATACCGACAGTCAATGCCCGACCATGACCGGCAGGGCCGCCAACAACCCGGTCGCATGGCAAGCCCGAAACCACTGTCGATGTCACGACATTCTACCGACGCTCCACACCAGCTGAGCTGAGCGCAACGTGCGCGACTCGCGGGCCCATCGAAGGGGATCCTATAATCGGGAAACGCTACAGAATCCGCCGGTCCGCGGCAATGCCGATGTTATGAGCTTGACCACGATCAGCGGCATTTACCTCACATCAACGCAGTGTCGATCTAATCAACGTACGCTTCGGCCACTATCGATTGACATCGTCCAGCGACGGGAGAGCCTCCCCACGATCATCCGTCGGATCGGTCTCCTACACGCCGGGTAGCGCGGAGGTACCCCGGTCATCCCGGGATCGACGACGCATTCCCCAGGCTTCGCCTGTTCGCCTTCTCGGGTGAACCAGGATGATCGACAGCCCACCGACGCGGGCGATACGATGGTTTTCAATCAGGAGCGGGAGGCGGAGGCTAGGGTGGCGGAAATTTCGGTTCGCGAAGGTGTCGTTGAGTCGGTCGAGGTGTTTTTTGACGACCTCGACGCTTTCGGGATGGTCTATCACGGGAGATTCGCCGCACTCCTCGAACACGGCATAACGAGGTATACCAGCCGCATCGGTCTAACGCTCGGCCACGAGGATATGAATGTCGTCGTGCGTGAGCTGGCCATCACCTTCGAGCAGCCGCTTGCCAGCATCGGCTCTGTCGAGCTTTTCCTCTGGATCGAATCGCTCGGCAAGACGAGTGCCAGGTACGGCTTCCGCTTCCAGACCGGGGAAACCGTCCACGCGCACGGGCATCGCGTCATAATCAAGATCGATCCCGGCACCAAACGCCCGGCAGCGTGGACCGAGGCGACTCGGCAGCTTCTCGTTGACCAGCTACTTGTCTCCCAGAATGGTTCTCCCGCAGTGTGAACCACGCTCCGTAGGGGCCCCGAGGCGCACCTCTGCTCAGAACATCGTGTTCGGGTTTGCGGACTGGGAGGTACGGGCTGGCTGACTGTCCACCGCTCGACGATTTTCCCGTCGCGCACGCGGAAAATCTCGGTCACGGCTTTCCCTCGGTCTGGCGCGTTGGATCGGTAGTGGTAGCGAACCACGGCAAGGTCACCCTCGGTGATGAACAGTGTGGATGACGCGCTGGACCGCGGTGCCTCAGCGAATCGGCTGACATAGGCGGATCTCAACGCGGCGGACCCTGTGGCCAGGACCGGGTCGTGCCCGTAGATCGAGCTCGATACATATCGGTCGATCGCGGTGAGATCCCTGTTCTGGTTCAGTTAGGCGAAGTAGTTCCGTACGAGGCTCCCGATCAAGGCTGTCGACGTCGCCGACTGACTGTCACCCGACTGAGGCTGGCGAACATGTCATTCCCGCTTTCGATGGTCGCCGGCGCGGGTTGGATCGTGTCCCAGTGTGCACTGACCTTCCCATCGGTCACCCGGAGATGTCCGTCAGTGCCACGTTAGGGCCGGGCTTGTTCTGTGAGCGGGTGTGCAGCAGGACAAGGTCGCCTTGCGCAATGACGCGCGGGACCGTGTTGTGCCTGTTCGGGGCCCTGGTCCTGATGCTGGCGACCAAGCGGCCAAAGTCATCCCGCCCGTCCGCGACGGTGGGGTACATGGGCTGGCCGGCCCGATGACCGTTGCCCGGCATCGGCGCCGACAGCACCTGTGCGCCCGAACCATCGGCTGCCGGATCGCCCGGCTGCCCGCCCGGTTGGCGACGGCATTGCTCACGATCGCGGACCGCTCCTACAGAAGCTGCGCACTGCGCCGTGCTTGCTCGGCGACGCAGGAATTGAGAAACGCGGCGGCGTCGTCGTTCTTCGAGGTGCCGCGCACTGCGGCATCTATCGACCGTACGAGGGCGCTGATGTCACCGGAGGCAGTGGCACGACCTTGGACGACCTCGATCGTGGCTGAGACTGCACCGCAGCCGGCATGGCACAGATCATGTCGGCCGACTCTCCAGACACCTGTCAATCCCAACCCAACACAAGCGTCCCGAACGATTCCCAGCCCGGCCGCCAGAACGGATGACTGCGTGAGGGTTAGATTCCGCAGCATGGGCCGCAACAGCTCTACGGACTTGACGCGCGGTTCGTCCGGTACTAGCCGATTTCGACTGGCCCGCTGTCACCGGCGGACTTGCCGCTTTGAAGAAACAGTCCCGATACTACTCCGCCGATGGTCAGAACTCCGACGACGAGGAAAATATTGCTGTAGGCCTGCGCTTCAACCTCGTTCTTCAGTGTCTGCCACAGTGGGATCAGAGCGGCCTGGCCCTGCTGCTCCAGCGTGGCAATGCGTGGATCGGTCCCCGGGCCTTGGGACTGCACCAACCCGGAGCGGTCCGCCATGAACTGCGCCTGCTGTACCGTCGATACAGCAGTGAGCAAGGCCAACCCAAGCGAAGAGGAAACCCGCTGAAACAGCGTGTTGAAAGCACTCCCCGCGCTCGCTAGGTTCGCGGGCAGAACGGAAAGCCCACCGGTCATGACTGGCATCATGGCCAGTCCGATCCCGGCCGCCCGAATCATCATCCACACGACCAGCTCCGGCCGAGTCATGTCGATATTGATCTTGGCCATCAAGAACGTGCCTCCAGCAGCGAGAGCCAGGCCGATGACCGCCGGCCAGCGGGCGCCGATCCGGTCATAGAGCCGACCCGCCAGTGGCACCACCACCATCATCACCATCGCCTGCGGAAGCAGGACCAAACCGCTGTTCATCGGAGTCAGGCTCTGAGCTCCTTGAAGGAAGTTCGGCACGTAAAACAGGACAGCGAAAATACCGACCGAGATGATACTGATCAAGATCAGTGAGTTTACGAACGACCAGTACCGAAACACCCGCACATTCAGCAGCGGCTCTTTGACCTGCAGCTCGATCACCACGAACAGCGCGAGAGCATTGACCCCAACAGCGATTAGGATCAACACCCGGTAGCCGGTCCATCCCCAGGTCGTGCCCTCCTCGAACGCCAACAGCAGCGCGAACATCGAGACCGCGATACACGCGAACCCCGGCATGTCGAACGATCTGCCCGCGACGCGGGGGAAGTTTGGCAGTATCACCATCGCCAGGATGGCACCCAGGATCCCGATCGGCACATTGATGTAGAAGATCAGCCGCCAATCCACATACTCGACAAGATAACCGCCCAGAGAGGGACCCACACCGGGCGCGACGATGATGCCGAACCCGTACAGGCCCATCGCCAGGCCGATCTTCTCCTTGGGCACCATCTTGTACAGAATCGTCAGACAGGTCACCGGGATCACCCCACCGGGGATAGCCTGCAGGATCCGGTAGAAGATCATGCTGTCGAGTCCGCCGGCCATCCCGCACAGCGCCGAGAACGCCGAGAACATCAACATCGAGATCACATACAGCCGCCGCAGGCCGATCCGGTCCCCCAGCCAGGCACTGGCCGGCACGACCACACCCAGACAGAGCGTGTATGCGGTGGTGACCCACTGGATGCTGTCGGTGGAGACACCGAACAGGTTCTGCATCGTCGGGATGGCCACGTTCACGATGCTCGTGTCCAGGGTCGACATGAACATCCCGATCACGACCACGCCGAGCGGCACAACCCACTTCGTCGTCTGCGCCCCGCCCGGCCCGGGAGAAGGCCTCGCGGGCGGCACCGGTGGCCGCCGCTCGGGCGGCGATGGGGAAGTCTGCGTCGACAGACTCGCCGACCCAATCTCCTCATCAGCCCGCGACCGCGGGGCCAACTTGACGCCGCGCTGGCCTTTGCTCCCCTGACTGGTCTCGCCTCGAGGGTCGCCCCCGCTGTACCCCGAACGTGTCATATCTCGAGAAAATCATTCGGAAAACTAATTAGCAAGCCGCACTATATCACAATCTGAGAGACTTCAAGTGACTTGGTAACATGGATGCAACTGTCGACGCTGTGGCAACGGTACGGCGACCTGAGTTGGCCTTGTTCCGTGCTCATCTGCGCGCCAGCTCGTGTCGTCGGTGCTCAGTACAGCCACCGGTGAGCGGCGAGCACTTCCGCGTCGGTCCGCTCGGCGGCCCAGGCCATGTCGGCCTCGCACACGGCCCGGAACGCGTCGGTCAGCTCCTCGCCCGGGGCGGTGCGGATTGCGTTTGTTGTTCATCAGCGCGTCGAGCGGCTCGGCCATCGTGGAGGGTAGCGGGGCGATCCCGTGCTCGGCCCGTTGTTGGCTCGGTCTAGATGCCGAGGTTCTGCACCACCTGCCACGTCCAGGACGAGCGCCCGGCGCTGTGGGCCGGGTAGCCGAGGTTTGTGGGCCCGTTGTCGAGGAGACGACCGTCCTGGAGCGCGAGGACTAACTGGAGCCCGTCGGTGGTCTGAAGCGCTGCCATGAATATCGCTCAGATCCGGTTCCTCCTGCTTGATGTGATCTCTCCGACGGCCGGGACATCAGCCCTCGGAGGCCGGCGCTTCCGCGTCACGATCCCCATGACCACGATGGCCATGGCGGCACACAGTGCGGCGGCTGCGGCAACCCCGAACACCGCGGGTGGCCCGGCTCCGGCGCCGACCAGCAACCCGCCCAGGACGGGACCAACTATTCCGCCGATGCGACCGACGCCCAGGATCGCGCCGAGCCCAGTGGCCCGCAGCGACGTCTCGTAGAAGTTCGCGGACACAGCCACCATGCACATCTGCGACCCGACACCTCCGAAGCCCGCGACGAAGGTGACGACCAGGAGCACACCCACCTCAGCGCCGACATAGCCCAGCGCCGCGATGGCCGCGGCGCCGAGAAGGAACGCCACGCCGATGACGACCATGGGACGCAGCCGGTCAACCAGCCAGCCAAGCGCCAGACAGCCGACGATCGCACCGATATTCAGTGTGGCCACCGCGAGCGCGGCACCTCCGGCGCCTGCTCCGGCGGCTCTGGTGATCAATGGGATCCAGTTTACGAGCAGGTAGGCCAGCAACAGGGCCATGAAGATCGTGATCCAGATCAGCAAGGTCCCCGCGGCGCGTCCCTCGGTGAATAACCGCACGAACGGCGACCTGACGGACGCCCACTCCGCCTCGACCGCCGCGGCGTCGACCCGCGACCCCATCCGGCGCAGCACGGCACCGAGACCGACCCGGTCGCCGGTCACATTGAGGAACTGTGCGGACTCGGGCAGCGCGGTCCACAGCACGGGGAGCAACACCAGCGGCAGCACCCCGCCGACGACGAAGACGCTCGCCCAGCCGAAGGCCGGGATCAGCGGCGCCGACAACAACCCAGCCACGACACCGCCGAACGGGAACCCGCAGAACATCAGGCCGACGACCGTGCCACGGGACCGCCGAGGCGAGTACTCCGATGTGAGAGCGACGGCGCTCGGCAGAGCCCCGCCGAGACCGACCCCGGTGAGGAACCGAACGACCACTAACCCGGCGACCGAGCCGACCAGGACAGTCGCAAACGAGCACACGGTGAACACCGCCACCGAGATCAGCAGCACCCGGCGGCGGCCGAACCGGTCGCTGAGCCTACCGAGAACGAGCGCGCCGATCAGGCTGCCGAACAGACCCACCCCGAACACGGCACCGAAGGCGGGAATCCCCGCGCCCCAGTCCTCAGCGATGGAGGGGGCGGCCAGGGCTATGGACTGGGTATCGAACCCGTCAAGCGTGGTGACCACGGCACAGAGGAGCATCACGACGAGGCGCAGTCGTCTCGTGCCGGGCTCGTCGAGGAGTTCGTCGAAGGTGAATCGGGCCGGATACGTCATCGCGGGGCCTCGGGCTCTGTTCTGGTAGCGGCCGGATCAGCTCGGCGTGACGTGCGCGCCGGGTGCGCGGGGCGGCAGCGGACAGTGGCGGATCACTCCGCCGCCATCTGCGAGCAGCGGCACTAATGGCGGACACGATCAAGCCTGTAGGCCTGCGCCGAGGTGATTGCGCTGGTGCCGACGGCGATCGGTGTTGTGCCGTCGGGATTCGGGGTGGGGGCTTGGGCGCCGGATCCGCAGGCCGCGACGATGAACGTCAGAGCGAGGAGTCCGCCGAGGGTAGTTGCTCGTCGGATCATCGCGACCTCCCGCGACGGTGGGGTGGTGAGTCAGTTCGGGTGTAGTGGTGTGGTTATGCGGGCGGGATGGAGCTGTAGCTGGGTCCGGCGAACACGGCGCGGGCGCGGTCCTGCTCGTCGCCGAGGAAGTTCAGGTAGCCCGAGTCGGTGCCGACCCGACCGAGCGCGGTGCAGGTGCGTCGGGCCCAGTCGATGTTGATCGGGTCGTCCTGCGGGTCGCTCCAGGTGGCGGATGCGTTGACGATGTGGCGGGCTGTCGGCCGCTGAACGCGGTGGCGTGCGGTACACCCACCTCCCGGGCGGCGCGGATCGCGGCCGCCACGTGGGCGGCTGTGGTGCACTGCGCCAGAATTGCCGGGCGGGTGTCCACCGTGGCGCTCCAGACCTTCCGAACCGAGTCGTAGCCCTCATTCTGTGGGCCGAACGTGGCTCCGGTGAGGCCCGCGCCGAGGTGGAGCGCACCGCGGCGGTCGCCTCCGAGGTGACCGCCGCGCCGCCGGGACTCATCGGGGCACCGCCGTCGAGGCGGGCGTCGGGGTGATGGTCAGCAACGGGAAGCCCAGCGCCCCCGGCCCGAGCCGGCGGCGTCCTTCCAGGTGTCCGCGCTCGAGCCGAGCCCGGTAGGTCGGGCTCATGTCCTCGGGCAGCCAG
>Ga0137415_10006213_pt1 | contig 11824 bp, 11 predicted proteins | sample CZODoug3_1_1_16f_FD_183082 | JGI IMG/M metagenome (GOLD analysis project Ga0137415, IMG submission 183082) | Vadose zone soil fungal communities from Angelo Coast Range Reserve, California, USA - CZODoug3_1_1_16fungal (Hybrid Assembly) | ecosystem: Environmental > Terrestrial > Soil > Vadose...
GCCTCGATCCGGACGGCGGGCTTCTGGCCGCCGCTGATGCTGACCAGACCGACCCCGGGCAGCTGCGAGATCTTCTGCGCCAGCCGCGTGTCCGCCAGGTCCTGCACCTTCGACAGCGGCACGGTCTTCGAGGTCAACGCCAGCGTCAGGATGGGAGCATCCGCCGGATTGGATTTGCTGTAGACGGGCGGGGCCGGCAGGTCGCTGGGCAGGAACGTCTGCGCGGCATTGATCGCCGCTTGGACTTCCTGCTCAGCGACGTCGATGTCGAGGCTCAGCGAGAACTGCAAGGTAATGACCGAGCTGCCATCCGAGCTCGTCGAGGTCATCTGATTCAGGCCTGGCACCTGTCCGAACTGCCGCTCGAGCGGCGCGGTGACCGCGGAGGCCATCACGTCGGGGCTCGCACCTGGGAAGAAGGTGACGACCTGGATCGTGGGGTAGTCCACCTCGGGCAGCGCCGAAACGGGTAGCTGCCGATATGCCACCGCGCCCGCGAGCACGATGGCTGTCATGAGCAGGGACGTGGCGACGGGGCGGAGGATGAACGGTCGGGAGAGGCTCACCGCGTGCTCCTGCCCGTCCCCTCGGCGACCGCTGCCCTTGGCGAGATGCGGATGCCGTCCTGCAGCTTGTCGAAATTGTCGGTCGCGATGACGCTCCCGGGCTCGAGCCCCTTCACGATTTCGACGGCATCACCATCGGTGGCGCCCAGCGAGACCACCTGCACGGAGACGGTCTGGTCGGATTTGACCAGGTACACGAATGCGCCTTGCGCGCTGCGCTGCACGGCCGCTGAGGGGACCAGGGTCGCCCCGCGGTGCACGTCCACCAGCAACCGCGCATTCACGAACTGGCTGGGAAAGAGAGCATCGTCCTGGTTGGGGAAGACGGCCTTCAGCTTGACCGTGCCCGTGGTGGTGTCGATCTGGTTGTCGAAGGTGAGGACCTCCCCCGTGGCGATTCGCTTCTGCTGTGCCCGATCGAGCGCGTCCACGCTGAGTCGGTGGCCGAGGCGGAGCTGCTGCTGGATCTCGGGCAGGAAGTCTTCGGCGATGCTGAACACGACCGTGATGGGCTGCAGCTGGGTAATCATCAGCAGGCCCCCGGTATCCGTGGCGTGCACGATGTTGCCGGGGTCCACGAGCCGCAGGCCGACGCGGCCCGAGATGGGCGAGGTGATTCGCGAATAGACGAGTTGCAGCTTCGCGTTGTCGATCAGGCCGCGGTCGTTCTTGAGGACGCCCTCGTCCTGGTGGACGATGGCCACCTGGGTGTCGAGAATCTGTTTCGGAATTGCATCCCGCGCATACAGGCGCTGGTATCGATCGAGGTCGATCCGCGCATTCTCGAGCAGGGACAGGTCGCGCTGATACTGGCCTTCCGCCTGCGTGAGCTGCACCTGGAACGGCCTGGGATCGATCTCGGCCAGGACATCGCCTTGATGCACCATCTGGCCTTCGCGATAGTTCACGGCCATGAGTTGCCCATCCACCCGGGACTTCACCGTGACCGTGGCGAGCGGCGTCACCGTTCCGAGCGCGTCGAGGTGCAGGCCGATGTCCCCTTGCGAAGCCGTGGCGGTGGTCACGGCGACAGGCGGCGGAGCCCGAGGCGCCTGCGCCTTCGATTGCGCGAGCGCATGCCGTTGCCAGATGAATGACGCCCCACCGCCAACCACCGCCAGGGCGAGAATCCAGCGCCACCGGCCGCGCCCTTTGGCGCGCCCCTCCGGAGCGGTGACGCTTTCAGCGCGCTCAGGCATCCGCACTCTCCATTTCGCCAGTCTGGATGTAAGGAGCGTGCGGCGGCGCTCGCGGGTGGATCGGACGAACGGTCGGATCCTGCCGACGATCAGCCGCAGCGGGATGGGGGACATGGCCGCGCAGAGTCCTGTCAACGCGGCGCACTGCCGAAATGGCAACCCAATGCCCCGGGATCAGCCGCCAGTGGCCGTCGGGATCTTCGACCCAATGCGACGGTTCCCAGTCGTATCCCGGGTAGCGCGCAATCCAGCGGCCCTCGACCCAGACCCATTCGTCGTGCTCGAGCGACCAGTAACCGGGCTGCCAGACGTAGCCGGGCTGGGGCGGCGGCGCGTAGACGACACGGGGCGGCGGAGGCGGGCGTGAGCTGACGATCGCCGCGGTGATGATCGACGTCCCGACCACGGCGCCGAGCAGCGCGCCATGCCTGTAACAGCCAGGCGCGAGCGCCAGCAGCAACGTGAATGCAATCGGCTTGACGAATGTCTTCATGGCGTCCTCGCCATGAAGAGTCCGCAGCGCGCCGATCGATTTGGGCCCGACACGATACTGAAATGCAGCCGCGCATCGAATGTAGCGGTCGACCGAGGCCGCTCGGGGAGTCGAGCTAATCGGCTTCGTCGAATTTCTGGATGCCGGCGGCGAACCAGCTTCCGCCCCCTGCAACGCGAATCAGCAGCACGGGCGTATTGCAGGTAGCCGGCGGAGGAGGCGACAGCACGTCGTTGATTCGGAAGTCCCCGTCCGCCGAGAGAGGAACCGGCTTCGTGTTGCGTTCGACGAACGGAGCCACGTTTTCACAGATGAGCGTGGCGAAGACCTGGAGGGTAGCCGTTCCGCCGGTGGGTGTCAGCACGACCGCAGTCCCGATGGTATTGCCCGCGGAGAAGATGAGGCCCCGCCCGTCGGCCGTGATGTGCCCGTCGGCCTTCACATCAGCGGCGAGATGGGCGATCACCCACGCCGCGCCGGCAGGTTGAACGCCGCGGACGACGTTGCGGCTGACGACCGCCGCGGTAGGGTCTGTCCCGGGGGCACCGGAGACGCCGTCTACCCCGATTCCGCCCTTGAATCTGGCGAGCGAGTCGTCGGCCCGGCCGAGCGATGGCACGAGTGAGACCACGGCAACTACAAGCAGCGTAACGATTCTCATGGTGAAGGCCTCCTGGGTACTAGTTCGTCGCGCTTCCTTCCACGGATCGTGCCAGACCAGCGGCAGTCGGGACGCCAGCCGCCGGTTGGTGGATCGGCCCCAGGGGCGCTCGAGTTCCGGACATCGTTTGTCGAGAATCGATCAGCGCGACGTCGCCCTGCTCCTCACCGAAACCCGCGCGCTGCTGATGGAGCGTGCGCGTCGCGGCACCGGGCGGTGACTCGCGTTAGACTTTGCCCGATGACAACGGTCAAGTACGGCCAGCCGGCTCCCGAATTCACGCTGCCTGCCACGGGCGGCCGCTCCGTCTCCCTCGCCGACTTCCGGGGGCGCGCCGACGTCGTGCTGGTGTTCTACTGCTACGACTTCGGCCGGATCTGAACGCCCGAGCTCGGCGACCTGGACGAGGTCGCGCGGAAAGTGGCCGCACGTGGCGCGGCCCTGCTCGCGATCAGCGGCGACAGCCCGTTCTGTCATGACGCGTTCGCTCGTGCCCGCGGGTTCTCCTTCCCGCTGCTGAGCGACGTGCACCGGGCGGTCATCCGCGCCTATGGCGTACACGACGAGGAGCGCAACGTCGCATACCGCTCGACGTTCATCGTGGATCGCGAGGGGGTGCTGCGCTGGGGCCAGGCGGGCGACCGCGACATGGTTCGCGACGGCGGCGAGATCCTCCGCGTATTGGATCTCGTCGCCGCGCGTGCGACACCGCCTGACGCATCATCAAGGTAGGCGCACGAGGTTCACGTGCCTACGCACGGTACTGCTGGTCCGCTGCTCGCGAGAGCCTACGGCCGGGGGACGGCCCTCACGGCAGTTCACCACCTGGGCTTGGAGAGCGGGCGGGGCAAGTTGGTGAAGGCGCTGGAGAAAAAAGCGACGTCGGGCAACTCGAAAAAGATCGTCGCGTGGTGTCGATCCTGTATGGCGTCGTTCGTCGTACGAGTGAGTCGGCGAAGGAGCCGGCCAACCGGAAAGGGACACCAGATGCGAGTGATGGTCATCGTGAAGGCAACCAGGGGGTCGGAAGCGGAGATCAAGCCCGGTGACGAGAAGCTCTTGAAGGAAATGGGCGCGTTCAACGAAGAGCTGGTGAAGGCCGGCATCATGCTCGCCGGCGAAGGACTCAAGCCGAGCAAGCTGGGGAAGCGGGTCCAGTTCTCGGGCGCGAACCGCACGGTGATCGACGGACCGTTCACGGAGACCAAGGAGCTCGTGGCCGGGTACTGGTTGTGGCAGGTGAGGTCCCTGCAGGAGGCGGTGGAGTGGGTGAAGCGCTGCCCCAACCCCATGCCGGGCACCGATTCCGAGATCGAGATCCGCCCTCTCTACGAGACGGAAGACTTCGCGGCGGCCGACCCCACGGGCGAGCTCCGCAAGCAGGAGAACGAGCTGCGCAAGACCATCGACGCGCAGCGACGCTGATAGGGTCGCCGAGCTGCCCGGTTAGCCGGCGTCGCGGAGCCAGCCCTTGCCCTCGTACTCCATGTACTTCGCCGTCTTGTCGGCGACTTCGCGGCCGAAGTACAGCTCCACGACGTGCAGCGCGAGGTCGATTCCCGAGCTTGGTGTCCGGAACCACCTGCATCCCGCCGCTGATTCGCAGCGGCGCCTTGGAGTCCGACACGGTGTAAAGCCGGAACGGCATCCCGTCTCCGACCATGACGTCCTGGAACACCTCCCAGGGTCCCGCGAAGTCGATCATCGTGGCGCCCTCGGTGATGACGAACGCCACCGGGATGGGTCCTGCCGCTGGGGGGGTGATCTTGCGCGCTTGCTCGCCGAACGCTGCCTGCGAGGCGATCGCGGAGGCGGCCAGCAGTTGCAGCTTCATGTTCCCTCCGCGACCCTCTGGCCGGTACGGTACGTGGCGATGGACACTCCGTACGACTGCTTCCAGATGCGCCGCAGCTGCCGCGCGTCCTCGAAGCCGCAGCTCTCGGCGATCGCTTCCACCGAACGCTGCGGATCGGCGAGCAGGTCCCGCGCGACCTGCACCTTTATCTTGGCGGCGAACTGCTTGGGCGTAATACCGGTGGCGCTGCGAAAGACGCGCGTGAGGTGGCGCGGGCTCAAGGCGGCGATGCGCGCGAGCTCCGCGAGAGCCGGTTTCTTCTCCGGGTGCGCCACCAACCAGTCCTGCACGCGGTGCACGCCGGGGTGAAGGTGCGTACGGTGGTCGAGGTACACGCTGCGCTGCTCCTGATCGCCGTTGCGCCGCAGGTACACGATCATCTCGCGCGCCACCCGCGAGACGACGATCGGACCGTGGTCCTCTTCGACCAGGGCCAGCGCCATGTCGATGCCGGAGGAAATCCCCGCGCTGGTGATCACGCCACCGTCCTCGACGAAGAGCCGGTTCTCGATCACGATCGCCCGCGGGTACTCGGCGCGCAAGCGGTCGGTCACCTTCCAGTGCGTGGTGCAGCGCCGGCCGTCCAGCAAGCCCGCGCGCGCCAGGGCGAAGGCGCCGCTGCACACCGAGGCGATCCGTGCGCCCGCGGCATGCGCCTCCCGCAGCCAGCCGGTCGGGACGTGCTCGAGGCGGTCGAGCGAATCTGAGGAGACTCCCGGAACGAGCACCAGGTCGTCCCGGCGCGCCGGCGGCGGAAACAGGAGGTTCGACAACACCAGCCCTTGCGCCGACGTTACTTGTGGTTTCGCCGCGCAATACGAGAGCTGGTAGGCGGCGCCGAGCCGGGAGGCCTCGTACAGCACCTGGACAGGACCGGCCATGTCCTGGAGGTGGACGTCGGGCAAAAGGAGGACGAGCACCCGCCGCGGTCTCAAGGGAGCCTGGAGCGGCCGCATCTCTCTAGAAGATGTTCGCATCGATACAGATGGTAGCGTTACGCAGGGATGGCGAACAAGGTCCGAGCGAGACGAAGACCGGACGGATCCGGCCATCCGCGAAATCCCCGCTGCTAGCACCGCGTCTACCCCTCGGGAAGGTGCAGGAGGTGGTGAATGGACGCGTTCAAGCGATGGGCGATCCCGATCGTGCTGGTTCTGGCCTGGCTTCTCGCCGCCGGCTACACCCTCGCCTCGCTCTCGTGGGCGAGCGCAGCCTGGCGGGCGCGCACGGCGCCAGTGCAAGTAGAGGCCCAAGCGAAGCCCGCATTCAGTCGGGCTGACTCGTCGGCGGAGCGGGATGACTGAGGAGGCGTATCGAACATGAAAGCCTCGAGCATCTCGCGCTCGTTCACTTCGCGGGCCTCTTGTGCTCCTGCTCGGCGACGGCCTTGTAGTCGTAGGTCGGGTAGAAGTCGGTGCGGTAGGCGCCCCAGGCTTTCTCCTCGATCATCCGGTTCACCTCGCGCAAGCGCTCCGCCGGGAGTCGCACCGTCACCACCTGGCCGATCCCCATCATCACGTACCAGGAGACGACCTCGACGCCGGCGGGTGGGAACGCTTCCATGAAGCCGGTCCGCTCCAATTGGGCGCGGATCTCCGGAAGGGTCTTGGACTGGTCGTGGCGGAGAAAGATCGTCAGCAAAATCTTGCCGCGGTCGTCCTGCTGCTGTGGAGCGCCGGCGGTCGGAACGAGCAAGAGCAGGATAAGAGCGAGACGTGCGGCCATGGGGCCTCCTTGGGCCACGATCCTTACCGGGCGTGTCAGCTGATGCAGCAGGGACTGCGCGGACGTTCGAGTCCCTGGCTTGTGTGCGCGTCTAGACCTGGCGCATCGCCTCCAACTCAGGGAGGACGCGGCGGGCAAAGGCCGTCTCCTCGCGCATTCGAGTGAGCAGCAAGGAGGTAGCGGGGCCGTCGGCCGCCGCCGCAAGCGCGTCGTCGAGCGCGGAGGCAATCTCCAGCAGGCGCTGCACGGCGGCGTCGCGCGCCGTGGACGCATCCGCGACTCCAGGATTGGTCATCGGATCGCCCATCGAGGCGGCCTTGTCGGCCAGCTTCGCCGCGGCTTCCCGCAGTCGCTCGGCCGCCTCGATCACCTCTTCCAGGATCATCTGCGTCGCCGGAAGTGCTTGGTCCTTGCGCTGGTGCAGTCGCGCCACCCGGCGGGCGATTCCCTCCATGAGACGGCGCACCGCGGGATCGCCTTCGGGAAGCCGATCGATGGGCGGCCCGACGCCGAGCCCGAACAGCGTCCAGGAAACCACGAAGGCCAGCCCGCCGAGAAAGAGGCCGCTGAGAAAGAACAGCACCAGCAGCCGGAACCACTGGGACGCATCCAGGACGCCGAGTCCCTCCCGCAGTTGCGGAAGCGGGCGGAGCGCATTGAGCACCAGGGCGACGGCGGTGGCCGCGCCCGCTACTCCGCAGACGTCCGCCGCGCGACTCGCGTGGTTCCCCAGCCAGAGGCGCAGACCTCGCTGAGCGCGCGCCGGCACCAGCGCCACGCCCACGCCTTGCTGCTGGCAGATCGACGCGATCGACTCGGCCGTCTCGCGGCTCGCTCCCGCGGCGAGGGTGTTCTTCCCCGCGAGAACCAGGCGCTGCTTCCACCCATAGCGGGTGCGAACCCCGAGAGCGGCAAGCGCCCGCCGCAGCGGCCTCCGCTGGAACAGGTCATGATGGACGACGACGTCGTAATTGCCCGCGGTCATCGGAGGCGGAGCAGGCGGCGCCGCGGGCACGGATTCGCCACCGAGCTCGCGAAGGAACTGGCCGGCGTCGAGGAAGCGGCCTTCAGGATCGGGATCCAGGGCGCGCCGCACCATCGCATCGTCCCGTTCGTCGATCTGTGGAACCGGCGTCCGCGGCGACGGCGCTCCTTCGCGTTGCCGGCGCAGGACCTCGTAGGGGTCGCTGCCGGCGAAGGCGCGTTTGCCGGTGAGCATCTCGTAGAGAATGGCCCCCAGCGAATAGACGTCCGCTCGCGCGTCCGCCCCCTTGCCGCCGAGCAGCTCCGGCGCCATGTAGCCAGGCGTTCCCATCACTGTGCTCTGCGCCGTCAGGCGCGCCCAACCTGCCACCCGCGCGAGACCGAAATCGAGCAGCTTCACGACACCCGACTCGAGGAGGAAGACGTTTTGCGGCTTGAGATCGCGGTGGACCACGCCAGCCCGGTGCGCAGCCTGCGCCGCCGCGCACGCCTCGCGGGCGATACGACGGGCTTCTGCTGCGCTCAAGGGGCCACGCTTGATCCGTTGCGCCAGCGTCTCTCCGCGCAGGAGCTCCATCGTGAAAAAGGGACGGCCGGCGTGCTCGTGCAGATCGAAGACGCGCACGATGCCGGGATGATCGAGCTCGCGGGTGATCGACAGCTCCCGGCGGAAGCGCTCGGCGATCGGCGGCTCCTCGGCAAGGTGGGCGTGCAGCACTTTCGCTGCCACCTCGCTCCCGGTGACGCGATCCCGCGCCGCATAGACCTCCGCGAGCCCGCCGGCGCCCAGCGGGCGCAACAGCTCGAACCGCGTAGCGAGGACGGTGCCGGGCGCGAACTCGGCCAATCAATCCTTCCTGGCGGCAGCGACGGGGACGGCGCGCTCTTTTTCCAGGCGCCGGAGTGTCTTCCCAGTGGACTCGAACCGCTGCAGGGCCTCGTACGACCAGCCGTATTCCCACCGCCCTGGGCCCCCGCTCTCCACCGCAACGTGGTACCAGGCCGTCGCATCCCGAAGGCGGCCGTCGATCTCCGACTTGAGGCCCAAGTAGTACGACACCGCGCAGACTTTATCGAGATCGGGGGCGAGCTTCGCCGCTTGCCGCTCATCGAGTTGCCCCAGCAGGACCTTCCCGAGCTCGCGGTAGTGGCTGTGGTCTTCGTAGTGCTGCCGCGCCGCATTTCTTCGTTCGACCGTCGCCAGCTTCGGATCGAGCAGAAGCGAGGCGGTTCGCTGCAGCCAGAACTCGTCCGCGAACCAGTCCGGTTGCCGCTCCGGCAACAGATCCCAGAGCAGCTCGTATGCGCGCTGGTTGGAGACCTCAAACAAGTTTTTTGGCAGTTCGAGGAAAGGGCCGGAGCGAATCCACCCCATGGCGGCTTTTTCGCCTTTCCACTTTTTTAGGTACAGGTACCCCCGCAGAATTGGGAGTGCAGCGGAGTGCCCGGGCGTCTGATCGGCCAACCACGACATGATCTCGAAACCGTGCTCGGGGAAACCGGCGTTGGCCAAGGCATCTGCGAGGCCCATGAGCGCGCGAGAGGAGAACCCTGCGCGTTGCATCGCCACAGTGGCCTTTCGCGACTCTTCGACTGGCAGCGGGCCGAAGACCTCGGCGAATTCCTTCTCGATGCTCCAGACCCAGTCCTTCGCATAGGGTGGCTTGGGCGGGTGGGCGACAAACTTCGCTGCCGCGTCGTAGTCGCGCAGCAGCCACCAGGACCGCGCCGCCCCCGTCGCATCCGGATAGCGCTCGACATAGCTGACGAGGATGCGCCGCGCCTCGTCGCCGTGGCCCAGCGCAATCGCCACGTCGGCCGCTGTCCGCATCACTTCGCCTTGCGACGATCCGAGGAATGGCTCGACGGCCTGCCACGCTTCCTGATAGCGGCCCTGCCTGTAGAGGAGGCGGCCCAACGTGCCGTGCATGATTGCATCGTCGAGCTCCTGGCGGCGCTCGCTCTTCGCCAGCCACCTGCGCACGGCGCCAGCGGCCTTTTCGTATTCCTTGCGCTCGGTCAACGCATCGACGAGGGCTTCGATGGGCTTTCTGGAGAGCGGATGCGACGTTCCGAGCCGCTCGAGCTCGTCCTCGAGCTGCAGCAGCGTCAGCTTCCCCATCACGCCGAGCGCAGAGACCGCGTCGACACGCAGGGAGAAAGGAATCGCGGGCGAACCTGCCAGGCCCTGCAGGACATTTGCGTCGCCGTCTCGCCTGGCGAACCGGAGCTCGCTGCTCGGGTGCGAGGATCGAGCGTCGCGGAACACGCTGCGCATCAGCCGCTCCTCGAGCGCGAGGTCGTGCACCGCCTCAGAGTTCAGGGTGGCGAGGCGAATCCGGTGGTCCACGCGGCTGTCCAGTCTCGCCGCCAGGTTGCGGGTAGCGGTCGGGGCCCCGAGATGGGCCCATCCGAACTGGGACTTGAGCTCCTCGAAGAGCTGGAGCGGGGCCGCGGGTCCAAGGCTCGGCAGCTCCGAGAGACTCCCGGCAGGGTCCACAAGGAGCTGCACCCGGAGTGTCCGCAGTGTCTTCGCTTGGTCCTGCTGGCCACCGAAGAGCAGCCGCTCGAGCGTCCGGGACAGTCCCGTCTGCGGCGCGGAGGTCGCGGCGGAACCCGCTGCCGCATCATCCGGCAGCCTGGCCGCGATCCGGAGCAGGTGCCAGCGGTAGAAATCGCGTGCCTCCGGTGCGCGGTCCTGACCAAGAAGGCGCGCAACCTCCGTGGCCGCGTTGAGGCTGTCCAGCGCGAGCGTCCTGGTCCACTGCTCCAAGCCCGAGTAGAGCATCGATCGATCGTAGCTCTGCACGACGTCCGCATCGTAGAAGGGCCCGCTCGCCGACGGATCGACGCGGCCAATCAGCGCCGAGGCGGTTTCGAGCAGCCGCTCTCCGCGAAATCCCAACGCTGCGGCTGCGACGGACGGGTCATCCATCGAGTTCGCCGGCACCCGGGGATCTCCTGCTTGTTCGGCCGCGGCGAGCAAGACACCCAGGGACATCTGGGGCGCGGCACTTCGCCAGCCATGTTGGGAGCGCAGCCGGAGCGCCAGCACCGGAAGCCTGTGCTGCTCGCCAGCCATCTCGCTCTTGAGCCAGCGCTCTTCGCCTTCCTCGTCGTCCGCAGAGTTCAGCATTCGCAGTTGCAGGTAGCGCGCCGCCACCGGTCCGCCTCTTGCGCTGACCTCGAGCCTGGACGAGTTTTCCAGGTAGAGCCGGAGCGCGTCGCCTTCCGGCAGACGCATCGCCGCAGCCTTCGCCGCGGTCGTGTATCCCAGCGCAGCGGCCGTCAGCGCTTCCTCGCGCGCGGCCTCGGCGCCGAGCGCATGCGTGACCGCGAGCATGGCCAGCGCCTGCGCAGGCAGCCTGTCGCCGATGCCGAGCGTGTCCAGGTCCTGGAAGGCGAGAGAGGCAAGAGCGCGACAAGCGCGACGCGCCAGTTCCGCGGAGTGCTCACCCTTGAGCCATCGCGCCTGGGCCTCGTGAAGAGCGGCGATCGCGTCCGACTCCCAGTCGAATGGCCCGGGAGGTGCGTCGGCCGCGGCAGTCCCGCCCGGGATCGGATGCTCGCGCGCGAGCCGTTTCGCGAACGCATCCAGCAGCAGTAGGGCCTGCTGGAAGTCCGGCAGATCGGACAGCCTTCCCACCTCCGTGGGCCCGAGGCGGATGCGCCAACCTTCGCCTTCCCGGACCGCGGTCGCGGTCCCTGGTGCGCCCGCCAGGAAGAAGCGCTGCACCGCCTCGACGGCGAGCAGGATGCGGTGATCGGGCTTGAGTCGATAGGCTTCATCCAGCGCCGCCCGGCGTTGGAACGGGTCGAGCGGGAGCATCTCGGCAGGGGCTGGCGAAGTCGCTTTCGTCAGAACCGCCGCTCGTGGCGCGGGAGCGGGTTCCTTGCCGCAGGACCGCGGCATGAGGGGGCACCCGAAGAGACATGAGGCGGCCATCAGCGTGAAGGCACGGCGGACGCCGCCTCTTGCGCAAGGCGTCTCGGTGGGCATTGAACTCCCGACTCGTGGAGAGAAAGGACTCTCGGTGTCGGGCAACAGTACCGACAAGGGATGTGGACCTGACAAATTCTGTCAGCCGCGGACACTTCCTGTCGCTGGCGTACCCGCCACCACACCGTGACCTCCGCGGAACGACGACTCTTCTTTGCCTGGCCCGTGGCTTGCTCACCTTCTTCTCATCATTTTCCAAGGGGGCACCCAATGAAGAAGCTCGTCCAGAAGGGTTTTACGTTGATCGAGCTGATGATCGTCGTCGCGATCATCGGCATCCTCGCGGCGATCGCGATCCCGAACTTCATCAAGTTCCAGGCGCGGTCGAAGCAGAGCGAGGC
>Ga0137415_10006214_pt1 | contig 11823 bp, 11 predicted proteins | sample CZODoug3_1_1_16f_FD_183082 | JGI IMG/M metagenome (GOLD analysis project Ga0137415, IMG submission 183082) | Vadose zone soil fungal communities from Angelo Coast Range Reserve, California, USA - CZODoug3_1_1_16fungal (Hybrid Assembly) | ecosystem: Environmental > Terrestrial > Soil > Vadose...
ACATGGCGGTGGTAGGTGATGTCGGCAAAGTCGAAGCCCTCGACCTGGCGCCACACAGCAGGGTCGAAGGTCTGCGAAACAGCCGGGCGGGCGGGAGCGGCGGCGGGCCCCGGCTGCGGCTGGACGAGGGACGCGGTAGGCGGGGTCATCGGGCGAGCACCAGCTCGAGCACGCTGACCGGCGACCCGGTGGGAATCACGTCGACGAGTCGCAGCCCGGCACGCTCGGCGAGCTGCCGGTACTCCCGCCGCTCCCGCTCCACCCCTCGGGTCAGCGCGACCATCACCAGGTCGAGCAGCTTGCCGGGATGCGGGGAGTCGTCGGCGGGCAGTACCGCTTCGACCACGAGCAGCCGGCTGTGCGCGGTCATCGCGGCGGCGCAGGTGCGCAGGATCGCCACGCAGGACTCGTCGTCCCAGTTGTGCAGCACGTAGGACAGCAGGTACGCATCCGCGCCGGAGGGCACCCGCTCGAAGAAGTCGGCGCCGACCGCTCCGCACCGCTGCGCCATGCCCTGCTCGATCAGGTGTCGCCGGGCCCGGTCGGCGACCTCTGGCAGGTCGGCGACGATGCCGGTGAGTTGCTCGTGCCGGCGCAGCAGGCTGCACAGGAACCCGCCGACGCCGCCCCCGACGTCGACGATGGTGCGTGCCCAGGAAAAGTCGTATCCGTCAGCCACGGCCTCGGACTCGGCGCCGTGGATGGCCACCATCATCCGGTCGAAGGCCCTGGCCTCGCCCGGGTTCTTGGCGAGGTGGTCGAAGAACGGGGAACCCAGGGCGAGCTCCGGCCCGGTGCGGGTCGAGGCCAGCCGCTGGGCCAGCACGGTCAGCGAGGCCTGGATACTCGGGCCCTGCATGGTCAGGATCAGGTCCCGGGTACCGCTCGAGTGGTCCGCGCGCAGCGCCTCGCCGAGCGGGGTCAGCTCGAACTGTTGCGCCGGGCCAATGTCCGGACCCGGCACGGTACGCAGCAGGCCGGTGCCCGCGATGGCGCGCAGCACCTGGTGCAGCGGCCGGGGCTGTAAGCCCAGCTCGTCGGCGAGCTCGGTGCAGCGGCGAGCACCGGCGGCGAGCCGGTCCGGGATGCCGAGGGCACTCGCCGCGTACAGCGCCCTGGCCAGGAACACCCCCCGCATGGAGTCGATCACAACCTGGGGGGCGTACCCGGCGGCCGAGTGCCCTGTCGCGGGCGGGATCTCGGTGTTGGACGGCGGGTCGGACCGGGACGGGGCGTCGGCGCGCGAGTTGTCGATCCGATTGGCGATAGTCATGGGGTCTCCGGGTTGCGGGCGAGGGAGTCACGGACCGCGCGGAACTTGGCTTCGGTCTCGGCGAGCTCGGTGTCGGGGTCAGAGTCGGCGACCAGCCCGCAGCCGGCGAACAACCGGGCCGAGGTGCCGCGCAGTTGGGCGCAGCGCAGCGCCAGGCCCAGTTCTCCGTCGCCGTCCGCGTCCACCCAGCCGACCGGTCCGGCGTAGCGGCCCCGGTCCATGCCGCCGATGGTCTCCAGCTCGGCAATGACCTCCAACGCGGTGCGACGTGGCGTCCCTCCGACGGCCGCGGTGGGGTGTACCGCCTCGGCCAGGGACAACAGCGTGTCCCGCCCGGGGTCGGCGAGCCGGGCATGCACGTCCGTGCTCAGGTGGGTCACGGTGGGCAGTGACAGCAGGCTGGGGCCGGTGCTGCGCACCCAGGTACACGAGGGTTCCAGCGCGGACAACAGGGACTCGACCGCGACGGCGTGCTCGTGGCGGGACTTGGCCGACCCGAGCAGGTCCAGCGGCTCGCCGGGCCAGCTGGTGCCGGCCAGCACACGGGAGTCGACGTAGCCGTCCTCGCGGCGCAGCAGCAGTTCGGGGGTGGCACCCACCAGACCCTGCACCGCGAAGGTCCAGCTGTCGGGGTTGCGGTCGGCGAGGCCACGCATCAGGTGCCGGGAGTCCAGCGGGGTGGCACTGTGTGCGACGACGTCGCGGGCGAGCACGACCTTCTCCAACTCACCGGCACGCATCCGCCGCACCGCCGTCGCGACCGCTGCCCGCCACCGGCTCGCCGGCATCGCTCCGTCGGACCAGCGCAACGCGGTGGGCGAGCGCACCGCGACCCGGGCCGACGCGGGCACCAGGCATCCCGGCACACCGTCGCTCCACGCGCCACCTCGGACGTCGATCTCGGTGACCCAGCTCCGCCCGGCGCGGCGACCGACGAGCACCCGGGGTACGACCAGCACCGACCGGCCGGGGTCGTCGCCGAAGGCGAAGCTGACGAACGCGACCGGGCCGGTGCCCGGCACGCCGACCTCGTCGCGGATGTCGAACCGCTCGACGAGCCCGCGCCAGGCCGCCTCGGCGTGCCAGAACCGGCCCGGGCCGCCGGTCTCGATCACCGCGGCGCTCCCCCAGGCCACCATCCCTTCCCCCGCGCGGACCCAGCCCAGCGCGCCGCGCGAGGTGGGCAGCAGCGAGATCAGCTCGCCAAGGTCCGGGACCTCCCGGGTGCGTACCCGCGTTGCCACCGGCCTGGTCAGCGGCAGCAGTGATTCGGTACTCATGCGTCGGCTCCGCCCAAGGTGTTCATGTCACACCAGCTCGCTGATGTTGGGGGTGACCCGCAGCAACGCCTTGCCGTAAATCTCCGCGTTGGCTTCGGGACTGGCGATCGCGTGCCGGCTCGCGGTGTGCATGTCCCGCACGATGGCTCCGAGCAGGCCGTGCTCGGCGAACGTCGAGGCGCCCTGCGCGGAGGCCAGCAGGTCGACCGCCGCCCGGCACTCGGCGACCACATATCCGGTCCAGCCGCGGATCCGGGCGCGCTCGTGTTGCTCGGGGTGGTGCCGGCGCGCGGCGTGGCCCTCCACGGTGCTGGCGGCGCGGCGGGCCAGCGCCCATGCGGCGTCGATCCGGGTGGCCGCCGCCGCGATCCCGAGTTGGAAGGCGGTGGAGTCCGCCTTGCGCGTGTAGTGGGTGAAGGTGACCGGGCGGTCGGGGGCGGTGTCCAGCACGTGCTCGAGCGCGGCCTGCGCCATGCCGAGGTACGGCGCCATCATGTGGGTGACGAACAACGGCACCAACGCGGCGCGGAAGAGGCTCCCCGGGTTGGTCCCCGGGTGGCTCCCCTCGATCGCGGGGCGCAGCGGCAGCACCCGGTGCGCCGGGACGAACACCCCGCTGGCGGTGAGGGTGTCGCTCGCGGTGGCCCGCATGCCGATGGTGTGCCAGGTGTCCTCCACCGCCAGCTGCGCCAGCGGGACCAGGGCGAGCACCGCCTGCTCCGGCTCGCCGGGCCCGGGGGCCAGTACGACACCCAGGGTGGCCCACTGCGCTTCGCGGCACCCCGAGGACGGCGACCAGCGCCCGTCCACCAGCCAGCCTCCGGGGACCGCCCGCGACCGGCCCTGGGCGGACAGCACCGCGCACACCCGGGTGTCCGGACCGTCGCGGTACACGTCCTGCTGGGCGCGGTCCGGGAACAGTCCGACCAGCCAGTCCGCGCAGCTGAGGATCATCGCCAGCCACCCGGCCGAGGGGTCGCCCTTGGCCAGCTCGGCGGTGGCCTCCAGCACGGTGGATAACTCGCACTCCAGGCCGCCGTACCGGCGCGCCACCTGGGTCCGGAACTGGCCGGCGTCGATCAGCGCGGCCATCGCCTCGCCGGTCAGCCGCCGTTGCCGGTCGCCCTGCTCCCGGTGCAGCCGCAGCAACGGCCGTATCGCGGCGGCGGCGACGACCGGGTCCCGGGTCGGGGGGTCGACCGGGCTGGGCGGGTCCGGTGTGGTGGTGAGGGCGGTCGTCATGTCAGCTCCTCGAGCTATCAGATGGTGGTGACGACCTCGTCGTAGTCCAGCCGAGGGCAGCGGTCGTACCACGCGTCAGGGGCCGGGACTCCGACGTTCATCACCAGGACCGTGTGGTGGCGCCCGTCCGGGAAGAACTCGGCATCCACTCCGTTCGCGTCGAAGCCGGCCATCGGACCGGCCGCGAGACCGGCGGCCCGGATCGCGATGATCAGGTAGCCGACCTGCAGGATCGCGTTGTAGTCGGCAGTCGCGTTGCGCACCTCGGGGTCGGTGAACAACTCGTCGGGCTCACTCAGGAACGGCGCGAGCTTGGGCAGGTGTACGTCGAACTGCCGGTCCGCGGCCAGCAACAGCGTCAACGGAGCGCACCGCGTCTTGTCCTGGTTGGCTCCGTAGAGGTGGCGGACGAGCTGGTCGCGGGCCGCCTCGCCACGCACCGCCACGATGCGCAACGGCTGCGCGTTGAAACAGGTCGGCGCCCAGCGCAGCAGTCCGTAGACGGCCCGCAGCTGGTCATCGCCGACCTCCTGGTCGGTGAAGGTGTTCGCGGTGCGGGCCGAGCGGAACAGCAGGTCCTGGGCATCCTCCGACAGCGTGAGCACATCGGTGAGAGATTCGGTCGTGGTCATCGCTAGGTTCCTCCCAGAAGACGTCGTCAAACCGGCGTCCTCGACGGGGCCGCGGTCGGGGCACCCCGTCGCGCGGGCCGCGGGCGGGCGATCCGGCCCGCCCGCGGCTCGCGGCGGTCAACTCGGTCGAGGCGGGGGCGCGGCGTGGGCCAGCCGCATCGTGCGCCGTGGTCAGTTTCCGAGCATGTGCCCGGCCATCTCCTGGTGGATCTTCGCGTAGTTCCCGGGGTCCGACGTGATCGTCTTCGGCTCCTGGGTCATGTCCTTGCCCTTGTGGTACTGCTCCCAGTGGTCGGCGAATCCATCCACCGGGGACGTCGGGGTGAATCCGGAGTTGACTCCGGCGTTGTCATGGTGCTTCTCAGCGGCGAACGCCGTGCCCATGCCCAGCGTGCCGGCACACAGCGCCGCGGTCAGCAAGGCACCGCCGACGGTAAGCGTGAGACGGCGAATTCGATCGGAATTCCGCGAAATGCGCACAGCGCATCCTCCCTAGGGGCGACCGGTTTCCCGGCCAGTTGGTTGACTCGTGAATCAAAGCAGTGACCGTGTTGCCGAGCGTGCGAGCAATGTGACGGCTGAGTTAAAGGCAATATCACTTATGAGTGAATGAGATATTCACTCGATCGATTGATGGAGTATTCCGTATCCGATGCCGCGGGCCGTTCGGATCAGGCCGCGGTGGGTAGGGCCCAGTTTTGCCCGCAGCACCCGGATGTGACTGTCCACGGTGCGCGGGTGAACCTCCTCGTCCTGGCCCCAGACCATGTCCAGCAGTTGCCAACGGGCGAACATTCGCCCGGCGTGCAGGGCAAGCGTCGCGAGCAGCTCGAACTCGCGGTGGGTGAGCACGAGCCGGCGATCCCCCACCGTCGCCTCAAAGCACTCCGGGTCGATCCGCAGCGGCCCGATCGCCAAGTGCGCCGAGCATCTATCCTGCTCAGAAGGGTGCCGTCGATCCGGGACGGCCAACCGCAGCCGAGCCTCCACCTCGGCCGGACCCGCATCGCACATCACCAGCTGGACGACCGCGCAGTGCGGCGAGAGGTCCTCCGCCACCGCCGTGCTGATCACCCCGATGATCGGCTCCGCGCGGCCGGTCGCCAGTAACCGGCCGGTGAGCTCGCAGGCGAAGAACGGCTGCACACGAGCGTCCACCAGGACCGCGTCGCAGGCCGGTTGGGCCATGTAGTCGGCAACTCTCGGCGAGATCACCTGAGTCCGGTGCGAGAGCAGTTCGAGCGCTGGGAGCACATCCAGCGCCTGTCGCGAGGACGTCACCACCAACAGGTCCATGCCAAGGCCCCCGACGGTCACTGGAACGTGGGAAGTAGGCGACGTACGCTATCGGCGGATTTTTCCACCAGACGTGCTAGGCGATACAGGCGCGTAACAAAGAACTCACCCGGCGGACCTGGCTGTTGTGTATCAGCCAGCTGACCGCCAGCGCCGTCACCCATTCGAGCGGCGCGGTCCTCACCTTTTCGCCAATGACCCGCCGCCGTTCCTGATATACCACCGGAATTGTATATCGGGCCGAACGGATTCTGCTCGGCGCACCGCGATGCGTTACCCGCCCGATTGTTCGGAAATAGCCGCGCGCAGCAGGGCTCGAGCCGCCCATTCGATGGTGTCCGTGGCCTCGCCCGGCCCCAGTCCGCAGGCATCCCGGGCCGCGACCATCGCCTCGGCGCCGCACACCAGCGTCGTCGCCAACACCAGCCGGCGGTACCGCTCCGGCCCGAGGGACGCCTCCAAGGGGGCAAGGGCGGCCCGCACTAGGGTCAGGCGGAGCTGGCCAGCGGACCCGGCGGGCACGTCCTGGCCGGCGTCCGACTCGGTCGGCCCCCGGTCGATGCTGGCGCTCAGCACCCCCCGCCAGAGCGTCTCGTTGTCCAGCTGGGATCCGCTGACCACCCCGACCAACACCGACATCCGCTGTTCAGGGTCGTCCGGCAGCTCAGAGTCCAGGTGCTCGGCCCAGGTCTCGACCTCGCGGAGCGCGACCGCTCGCAACAGCTCGCCCACCCCGGGGAAGTAGCGGTACGCGGTCGCCGTCGAGACCAGCGCCGTCACGGCGACCTCGATCATCGTCGGGATGCGGCCGGCGCGAGTGAGTCGGGTGGCCGCATCGATGAGCGCCAGCCGGGCGCGGTGTCGCTGGTTGGCGCGGTTCATCGGCCGCCCGAGGTTCCCTCGCACCAGATCAGGCGCGCGGTGCGGCCGGGATGCGTCCGGCGAGCTCAGCCGGCCGGTCTGGGTCGGCGCGACTGATAGCGGCCTCGACGGCCCGGCGCACGGCGGCGTGACGAGACCGGCGGCCCACTCGGTCGACCGACACCTCGAGCAGCCGGATCCCCGGCTCCGGGCGGTTCAGCGCAGCCGGCAACGCGTCGAGCTCGACAAGCCGTTCGTATCGGGCGCCGTAGGCCTGGCACAACGCACTGAGGTCGACCGGGCTCGGAGTGCCGAACAGCCGCTCGAACGAGGCCGCGTAGCGCGGTTCGCCCTGTTCGAGCACCGTGAACACGCTGCCGCCCCCGTCATTGGCGACCACGATGGTCAGGTTCGGGCGGGGCTCGTCCGGGCCGGTGAGCAGGCCATTCGCGTCGTGCAACAGGGTCAGATCACCGACCAGCGCGAACGCCGGCCCCTCGTGCGCGAGTGCCGCCCCGACCGCGGTGGACACCACGCCGTCGATGCCCGCGACTCCTCGGTTGGACAGCACCGCGACGTCCGGGCGCGGCACCGCGGTCAGGGCCAGGTCCCGCACCGGACTGGACGGCCCCGCGACCAGCAGCGACCCGGTGGGCAACGCCGCGACCAGGTCTCGCGCCAGCCGCATCGGCTCAAACCCGCTCAACGGTGAGCCGAACTCGCCGTCCAACGTCTCGTCGAGGGCGGCGCACACCACCCGGTCGGCGGCCGCCCACGCGTCGCCGAACGCGGGATCCACCTCCCATCCCGACGGCATCCTGCCCACGTCGACGACCGAGCCGGCGGTGTCGCACCACCATGGCCGCGCGGCGTCGCCGGGCCGGCCACCCACTCCGGACGGGGGGACCGCGAACACTCTCACCCGGGGGTCCGCGAGCAGACGTTGCACCGACCGGTGCAGGGTCGGGCGGCCGAGTACCACCACCTGGGTCGGAAACAGCCCCGGCGCGGCACCCGAAACCGCCGCGCCGAGCAGCCATGCGCCGCTGCGCAACCCTCGGGCCCACGCCGGCGCCGACGGCTCCGCCACGACCGGCAGGCCGACCGGGATCGCCCCGGTCCCACCGTGCCCGCCGAGCACCAGGGTCGGCGCGGCGGGATCAAGCACCAGCTCGGGCAGCGCGAATCGGACCGCACTGACCCCGGTCCAGCGGGCGCGACCGGGCCGACCGGGCGGTGCGTCAGGTCCGTCGGCTTCGTCGTCAGGCACCAGAGGTTCCCGGAAGGGCACGTTCAGCTGCACCGGACCCGGGTTCCCGGTCAACAGTCCGCCGGCGGCGGCCACGGCCCGGTCGACGGCCGCGCGCCAGTGCGCCGACTCGCCGGCGCGGCCGGTCGCGGGACCTACGGTCACGGCCAGCCGCGCCGCGCCACCGAAGATGCCCAGCTGCTCGATGGTCTGGCTTGCCCCTGAACCGACCAGCTCGGCCGGGCGGTCGGCGGTGACCAGCAACAACGGCACGCCGGCGTGCGAGGACTCCAGCACGGCCGGATGCAGGTTCGCCACCGCGGTGCCCGAGGTGCACACCACCGGCACCGGGATGCCCGAGCGCAACGCCAGCCCCAGTGCGAGGTACCCGGCCGAGCGCTCGTCGACGCGGACGTGCAGCCGCAGCGCCGCGTGAGCGTCGGCCGCGTGCAGCGCGAACGCCAGCGGGGCGCTCCGCGAGCCCGGGCACAGCACGGCCTCCTGTACGCCGCAGCGCACCAGCTCGTCCACCAATACTCGCGCCAGCAGAGTCGACCCGTTCACCGGCAGCAGGCTAATCACACCGTGTTACTGATTGTGCATTCCACGTAACCGACCGGTACCGGGTCTCCGGATCCGCATTGCCGATCGACCGGACGCCCACCCCTGGCGGCCGCGGTACGGTCGGTGGGCGCTGCGGCCCGAGCCGCAAGAACGGCGAAAAATCGGCTGGACCGGCGATTTCGGCCCTACTCCTCCGGAACTCGGGCCATGACATACCCGACGCCGCGCGCCGTCCGAATGAGGCCGCGGTGTGGTTCACCCAGTTTGGCGCGCAACTCCCGGACGTAACCATCGATAGTACGCGGGTCAGTTTCTTTCTCGTCGCCCCATACCATGTCGAGCAGTTGTCCACGACTGAGGGTTCGTCCGGCGTGCGCGGCAAGTACGGCGAGCAAATCGAACTGTCGGCGAGTGAAACTCAGTGGCCGATCTCGCACCGTTACCTCGTACGATTCGGTATCGATCACCACTGGGCCGACGACGAGGTTGCTGGTGACACCTGGCGATTCGCGGACCATGGAGCCACCGGGCCGAGCCAGGCGCAGTCGTGCCTCGACCTCCGCCGGCCCGGCATCGCACATGACCAACTGGACCACGGCACAGTGCGACGAGACATCGCCAACGGCCGCGCTGCTGATCACCCCGATGACCGGCTCCGCGCGCCCCGTCGCGAGCAGCTGAGCGGCCAGTTCGCAGGCGAAGAACGGCTGCACCCGACCATCCACCAGGACCGCGTCACACCGTGGTCGAGCCAAGTAGTCGCCCACCGTCGGTGGAACTACCTGGCTGTCGTGCGTCAGCAGCTCGAGCGCCGGGAGGACCTCCGCCACGGATCGCGCAGCACTCAGCACCAACAGTTGCATAGCGACCCCCGACAGTTACCCAAGAACTGGATCAAGAGAGGGACGCTATCAGCAGTTCTTGCCGGGGTGAGTGCAACGCAATACGGCGCCGTAACAAACAACTCACCTGATCAATGCGCGAATTGTGCACCGTTACAACTAAGCCCAGGCTATCACTCTCCCGGGTGACGGGCGCGCTCTGCAGGCGCCACTCCCGAGCGGCTGTGATCAAAGACTTCGGACGCAGGGCCTAGGCAATCGGCCGATATCAACCTCCGCCGCAAACCTTCCGACCACCTAACGTTCGACCGTGGCGAGTAGGCTGGAATTACCGACGGATAGCGGACCGGGGCGAGCGTTTCAACCTTGGGCAAGATCCGCGACCAGCCGTCACGTTCGGGCTTTCTCGATCAGCTCGATCACGAGCTCGGACACCGTCGCTGGGGCGTCCAGCTGGGGACAGTGGCCGACGCCGGGAAGCACCACCAGTGTGCTGTGCGGCAGTGCGGCGTGCAGCCGGCGCGCGGCCGCGACGGGCACCAGGCGATCCCGGGCGCCCTGCAGGATCACCGTCGGACAGCGCACCCGGCGGGGTTCGAGGCAGTTGCGTACCTCCGCGCTGGATGTGTGGGGCAACTCCGCCACAGCCAAGCCTCGCTCTCCGGACCCGACAACCCGCTCCAACGCGGCCGACCACACGACCGTATGGCGACCGGCGAGCCCGAAAAATGACCACGATGAGCCGGCCCCATGACCACAACGCGCAGCCGTGGCCCCGGCCATCGACATCCGGGCCATCCGCACCGCGACTCAGGAACTCATCCCGGCAGCGCCCGGGGTCGGTCAGGCCTCGCGCTGCTGGGCGATGGTGGCGAGCACGCGCCGACGAGAGAGTTCCGCCAGCTCCAACAGGCCGGGCAGGCCGGTGGCGAGCAGCCGGCCGCCGCGCTTCACCGTGCGGCCAGCGACCAGGACGGTGTCGACGTTCCCGGGGTGGGCGGCGAGCACCACGGCGGCGGCGGGGTCGGTGACCGGTGCCAGGTTGAGGTCGGTGGCGCGGACCAGGATCAGGTCGGCCTGCTTACCGGGACTGAGTGAGCCGGTCCGCCCCTCGAGCCCCGCCGCTCGCGCGCCGGCCAGCGTGGCGAACTCCAGCACGTCACGCACACCCAGGGGCGGAGGGTCCGGCACCACGGAGTGGCCGCCCCCGGTCCAGGAGCGGTAGTACGCGAGCAGCAGCCGCATCTGGGTGAACAGGTCGCCGGAGCACTTCGTCTCGGTGTCGCCGCTGAGGCTGGGTCGAAGTCCGGCGGCGAGGATCCGGTCGAGGGGGATGTCGCCCATGCCCGTGGAGCTCAGCTCGCAGTGCACGCCGAGGCTGATGCTCCCGCCGCTGTCGGCGATCATGGCGATCTCGTCGGCGGCGGAGCGGCTGCAGTGCACGAAGGTGAGGTCCGGGCCGAGCACGCCAGAGTCCCGCAGTTGGGCGACGGCGCGGTGCCGGGCGTTGTGGGCGTAGGCGCCGACGTGCACCGTGCTGCGGATGCCGAGGTCCCGGGCCAGTCGAAGGTCAGCCAGCCAGACCTCGGGCCGGGCCATTTCCGGACCCCGGGCGGCCATGGCCAGGGTGAGCAGCTGGTCGGGAGAGGAGAAGCAGCTCGCCAGCAGGCGGCGGATGTCGGCCGGGTGCGGCAACGCGCTGTCCCGGGTCCACTCCGGCGCGAGGGGCCAGCCGTGGGCGAAGACCGCGCGGATGCCCGAATCGGCGAGGGCGTCGACGGCGGCGTCGGCGTGCTCGGGCGTGTTCATGCAGTGTGCCCAGTCGACGAGCGTGGTGGTGCCGGCGTCGAGCGCGGACAGGGCGCCGAGCAGCGTGCCGACCCGGACGTCCTCGGGGCGGTAGGCGGCGCCGACCGGACCGAGCATCTCGGCGAAGTACTGCAGCGGGTCCACGTCGGCGTAGCTGTGCCGGACGGCGGTCTGCCAGGTGTGCCGGTGGGTGTCGACGAACCCGGGCATGACGATCATGGACGTGGCGTCGATGAGCTCCGCGCCGGGCGCCTCGAGGGCCGGGCCGACGGCGCTGATCAGCCCGTTTTCGATCAGGATGTCGGCGGCGGGGAGCTCACCGAGCGCCGGGTCCATGGTGAGGACATGGCCGCCGGCGACAAGGGTGCGCGGCACGTTCAATGCCGTGTTCCATGCCGGGGCCCGATCCAGCGTTTGATCTCTTCGGCGGCCCGGTCGGGTGACGGGGTCTGCTCGTCCGCCCACGCCACGTAGGCGTCGGGGCGGATCAACAGGCTCTGGATCGGCCGCAGTTGCGGACCGGTCAGCACGGCGGCTCCGCTGACGGTGCGCAGCGGCAGCCCGGCGGTGTCGACCCCGGCGTAGCCGTCGCCGCCGGTGCAGTCGACGAGCAGGAACCGCTGGTCGCGGAGCAGCTCACCGAGGCGCCGGACGCCGTCGCGGGTGACCAGCTCGAGGTCGGGGGCGCGGTGACCGGTCAGTGAGTGGCTGCCGATCGGTGAGGGGTAGGGGAAGGTGAGGCCGTTGAGCTCGAGTGCGATGCGACGGTTCACCT